>OBLK01000002.1_pt1:5000-304080 | contig 304080 bp, 245 predicted proteins | sample 1518871 | NCBI WGS metagenome assembly OBLK01 (sample SAMEA2464837, study PRJEB22497) | soil metagenome | biome: Grassland; feature: Farmland; material: Clay | place: Australia | collected 2013-02-01 | depth 0.8 m
TCTGTCGAAATAACGAATACAGGCAAGCAGCCGACCGTCATTCAGGCCGTCCTCAAGGCGTGGAGCCAGAAAGATGGGCGCAATGTCTACTCGTCGACCAGGGCGCTGCTGGCAACCCCTCCCATTTTCGATATAGCCCCGAATGACAACCAGGTGGTACGGGTCGGCTTGCTCGGATCTCCGGACAATCGGGAGGAAAAGGCCTACCGGCTTTTCTTGACGGAAGTGCCGCCGAAGTCGCACGGGGATTTCCGTGGGCTGCAGGTTGCCTTGCGGGTCAGTATCCCGATTTTCATCGCACCTCTGTCAGGCAAGCCAACGCCCAAACTGACGTGGCGGTTCCAGCAGACAGGACCGGGCAAATTCGAAGTGATCACCGATAACACGGGCACTGCGCATGCCCGGATTACGGACCTGGAATTGAGCGCGGTCTCTGGAGGGAAGGTACTGACAAAGGTCCGGACGGATAACGGCTACGTACTGGCCGGTACGCAGCACGTTTGGCATGTCGATACCCGCATCGGCTTGATCAAGCAGGGCCAAGTGTTGTTCCTACGTGGGAAGACGACAAAGGGCAGCTTTTCCATACAGCTCCCTTGGGAACATTGATCCACTTTGCAGTGTGACACACAGTGACTTGCCCCCGCTCAAAATCAGCTTCTGAGCAATGCGGAGGCAGCCGCTTTTGGCCATTGATAGGTCTCTTGATTGTGGCTATTCTGCTCCTGGGGTACTGTACATTGAGTCCGCGCAAACAGCCGGCTGGTCAAGCTTCCCCCGAGAAGCAGACAGTTTCTGCTGCCGGGGCCGTACAGAGCGAGGCGGCGCCGGTGGTTTCCAGCCGCGGGGAAAAGGTAGCCGGCGAAGCCAACGGGCTGGCTTCTGCGATGCGGTCGGCACATCGGCAACTGCCCGATCGCGTCCAACAGGCAGGCAATCGAACAGGCAGCCCGCATTCGACGACACGTTTAACAGCGTCGCACGCCGGGGGTTCGGTTGCGCCCCCGAAGTCACCGCCTGCTCCGCAGGTCGAAGCCCAGGGCGGTGTTGCTGCCGCAGCATCAAGGCACCCTGGTGCAGTTGCCACGGCCGTCAGCCCGACTGCAAAGACGCATCAACCCTGTGCCCAGGGCGCCAAGCCGAAAGCAGCTCCCAAAAAGCGTGCATTCCAGTTCACTAGCAAAGCCCAGGAGCTGCTGCTGGATGTCGTGATCAATGGGCATCCTATGAACCAGACGGCATTGTTCGTGTGTCCCGACGTTTCTGCGGAATCCCCGCTTTATGCGTCACTGAAAGACCTGAAGCAATGGCGCATCAATGTGCCACACGAGGAAGCGCGTGTACTGGATGGGCAGAAGTTCTATCGCTTGAATGCGATACCCGGGCTTTACTACCGGATCGATGCAAAAACACAAACGGTGTATCTCAATGCCCCGGCTGCCGCCTTTGAGAGCAGCATCGTCGACGGATTTTTTTCCAAGAGTCCGGAACCCCAGAAAACCCCGTGGGGCGGTTTCCTGAATTATGACTTCCTGGGCACTCATGCAACCAGCCAGTCGGTAGTCAATGGGTTGTTCGAGGCGGGGTTGTTTAACGAGTGGGGTGTGGGCACCAGTTCCTTTCTTTACCAGGACATCGGCGGGCCCGGCGATCAACTTTTACGCCTTGACACGACATGGCGCTATGACAATCCGAAAAACATGACGACCCTGGAAGTCGGCGACACGATTACGCGTGGTGGCATGACCGGCGCCAGCCTGCGTATGGGGGGCATCCAGTATGGCACCAACTTTTCCACACGGCCGTATTTCGTCACCTTCCCCATGCCCGCTTTCCAGGGTGACGCCGTGGTTCCATCCACGGTCGATTTGTATGTGAATGGCCTGCTGCGGAGCTCGGAGCAGGTGCCATCGGGCCCCTTCAGCGTGCCCGAGATTCCGGTCGTGACCGGTCCCGGCACCGCCACGATGGTCGTACGCGACGCCCTTGGCCGGGAGCACGTGATTACAACCTCTTTTTACGCCAGTTCCAGCTTGCTCAAGCAGGGCCTCGACGATTACTCGTTCACGGTAGGCAAGGTCCGCAGGAATTACGGCCTGGAAAGCAATGATTACGGCGAGGCGGCTGCAACCGGCTTGTTCCGTCATGGATTCAGCGAGAGTTTTACCGGCGAGGCTTATGCCGAGGCTGCCAGTGGTCTCTTTGACGTTTCCCTGGGCGGGAGCTTTGCCGCGGCAAGCACGGGATTGCTGAACGGAGCGGTTGCATTCAGCCACAGCGACCTCGGCAGAGGGGTGCTGGGGCGATTTGGCGCCCAATACCAATGGCAGCGCTTCAGCGTCGGGGGCTCAATTCAACTGGCTAGTCCGGACTTCACAGAGCTCGGCTATAACGGCATGCCTTTCCCCAGGCGGCAGGCCTCGGTAAATCTTGGTGCCTCCCTTGGATCCCGGGGTTCGGTGTATGCCTCTTACCTGGACCAGGACAGTCCGCTGTATGGCCCCGTGCGCCTGGTGACAGGAGGCTATTCCGTCAACCTGGGTGCAGCGGGCTACCTTAGCCTGAATGCGTTTCACACCATGAGTGGACAATCCAATAACGGTGTCAACCTGACTCTGACCATGTCGTTCGGCAACCGCACCACGCTGACGACCGGGGTGCTTCACCAGAACAGCGATAACCGTGGGTTCGCCCAGCTCCAGAAGAGCCTGCCCGTGGGTACCGGTTCCGGTTACCTGGTGCGTGCGGAGGCCGGCCCCAACCCGACGACGCAGGGCGAATTCGATTACCAGACCGGCTTCGGGACCTACCGGGTGGGCGCGCTGAATACGAACGGGCAAACGATCTATCAGGGTGAAGCAAGTGGCGGACTGGCTTTTATCGGGGGTGGGCTTTTTGCTTCCCGCAAGATCGACAATTCATTTGCCCTTGTGAAGGTGCCGGATATTCCAGGTGTAACAGTCTTCGCGGACAACCAGCCTGTTGCCGTGACCGATGGCAAGGGTGAGGCACTGATTCCCAATTTGCGTGCCTATCAAAGCAACCAGCTGCGGTTGGGCCTCAGGAACCTGCCGCTCGGTGCCCAGGTCAATTCCCTGAACATGGATGCCGTTCCGCGTTATCGAAGCGGCGTGGTAGAGAAATTTTCGGTAACCGACAGTCATGGCGCGACCTTGACCGTGCGGCTTGCGGGCGGCCAACCGCTGCCCGCGGGTGCCAGGGTGCATGTCATCGGGCACCAGAGGAACTTTCCCGTCGGCTTGAACGGCGAAGTGTATTTGACGGGATTGGCCCGGCACAACATTCTGCAAGCGGACTGGGGCCAGCAGAGTTGCCGGTTCACTGTCGACTTTCCGGATACGAGCGCCCCGATCCCGGATCTTGGAGTATTCACTTGTTCCGGCATTCACCTTTGATCAATCGCCGGCATGCTTCCAGGGCATGCGCGGGTAAACCATTATGCGAGGTACGATTCATGAGTCGTGTTTTTTATGCCCTTACGATCTGTGCCATATTGGCGTTGTCGGGTATCAGTCACAATGCCCAGGCGGCGGCGAAGGGTTGTAATGTCACGAACACCACAATCGTGGCCTTTGGCACATACTCGCCGATAAGTCCTAATCCGGTATCCAGCACCGGAACGATCACGGTCGAGTGCAACAGCTCCGGCGGTAACGCCACTCTGGCACTCGACGCGGGGCTCAACAGCGGGGGGGCTTTCTCCAATCGCAGCATGTCCAACGGCGCGGGTTCGCTCCTGCATTACCAGTTGTATATTGATCCCTCGCACTTGCAAGTGTGGGGAGACAATACCCAGGGCACGCAAGAGATAGCCTTCCCCTATACGCAGAAAACGCCGGTCGTCACCACGGTTTATGGATTGCTCCCTGCGTTGCAGAGTGTGCCTGCCGGGTCTTATACCGATACGATTACGGTGACCTTTTACTTCTAAAGTTCTGGTTCCGGGTGTTTCCCGGACACGCCGGAGAGGGGCGGGATGGCCTGGTACGGGTCTTCTTCCTTGATGTGTTCCCGGGCGGGTATTAGTATGAAGGGAGTGAAGTGGCAAAGCGCATTTCATACTGCCTCGGGCCTGGGAGGGCGGCGTCTGGGGGCGGTAATGACGTCGGGCACGGCGTACGTATTGCTTGTGCCTGTCATCTTGCTCCAGCCTGCTACCGCTTCGGCCAAGCCCGGTAACGGTGGGGGAGGAGGCGGTAACAGCTCGAGTTGCCAGATCCAGGCGCTGACGGGCGTCGCATTCGGCAATTTCAACCCCCTTGCCGGCATATCCGATTCCAGCATGGGCAGCGTGACCATCTACTGCCAGGGGAAGAAAACGATCGTCATCAGCCTGAGTACCGGGCAGAGCAATACCTACGCGCCGCGCTACATGGCCAGCCCCGCGACCGCCACCCATCTCAACTACAATCTCTACACCGATGCCGGCCATACCCAGATCTGGGGTGACGGCACAAACGGGACCTTGCCGGTTACGCAGAATCTGCAGAACTCTTCGGTTAGCGACACCATCTACGGCATGGTGCCTTCGCAGCCGACCGTCGTTCCGGGGCAATATTCCGACACGATCACCCTTACGGTCGCCTTCTAGGGGGGGGCTTCTGGTTGTATTTCGTTTCTAAGTGGCTTGCGGCTGCTGCGTCAGGCCGTCGTTGGGATTGTAGAAAAAGCAGAGTACCGCATAGCGGCTGCCGCGGGTGACGTCCGTGGCCTCATGCAGCAGGGAGCAGGAAAAAACGATAGCGCCTCCGCGGGGCGGCCGATACGTCCGCCCCCCGAATTCGGGGAATTCCACTGCGCCGCCATCGTAGTCTCCGGTATTCAGGTTGATGGTCATGGCGAAGCGGCGGTAATCGGTGTCGGGCGTTTCATTGTCCCGGTGGGGGCGGAAATAGCCGCTGCCGGTGTCGTAGCGCACCAGTTTGAATGGCTCGTGATGGGTCACGACATAATGAAAGCACTTGCGGATTCCGGGCAGAATGCGAGCGGCAACGGCCGCCTCCAGTTCCCGGATCAGGCCGGGATCTTCCAGCATCAGGTCCTGGCGCTGTTTCACGGCCGGGTCGGGGCTCCACTTCGGCGTTTTCCCGGATAGGTCCAGTACGCCGGAGGGGTGGAAGTCGGCGGCCTCGAAATGCTCGATCAGGCGCTTGCAGAGGCCTTTGTCGAGCACGTCCGGGACAATGAGCACCGGTGCCGTTTCGCTGATCGGCCCGGCCTGAGCCCCGCTCGCGGCAGGGGCTTCGCCGTGCAAGTGCGCGGCCAGCCGCCCCACGTCTGCCGGCCGAACGTGCCCGGCCTCCTCGATGCGCACCGCCTTGTCCGCCAGCGCCCAGGCCAGTTTTTGCTCGTCGAGACTGATTTCGGGACTACGCAGTACCGCAAGGGTGATGCCGTCCCGGGCGAGTTTGACCACCTCGGCGCCGGGGGTGTCATGCGGCAGTATCGCAAGGCGCAGGAGCGAGGGGCTCTGCTTGTCCCCGAGCTTTGCCATGCGCTTGATCACCTGTCTGGCGCTGGGGCTGCCCGGGCGCGCTATGCAGAGCACGAGGCTCCGGTGTCCTTCGCACAGGCTCTTCAAATCGGTGGGGTGGCCTTGCTCGTCACGGAGCGGCCAGCCGGGCAACGGCTCACCTTTGGCGAATCCCCGGGATGTCGATTCCTGTACGCTTGACGCCATGGGTGGGGGGCTGGCTTAAACTGTGCATACAGTATCGCCCGACCAGGATCAGTCTGCAATGGACCCGGCCAAACAGCGCCCGATGGAACTGCAAACGACGGATACCGTGCTTATGGTCAGGCCCGCAGCGTTCGGATTCAATCCGGAAACCGCGGCCACCAACCGGTTCCAGCAATCCAGCCCGGACGAGGCCCGGGTCGCGGACCAGGCGCGTCGCGAATTCGACGGGCTGGTGAATGCGCTGGCTACGGCGGGTATTTCCGTAATCGTCATGGAAGATACGCCCGAACCCGCCAAGCCCGATGCCGTTTTCCCCAATAACTGGTTTTCCACCCACGTCAACGGGATCGCGGTGTTTTACCCGATGCTCAATCCCAGCCGCCGCGCAGAGCGCCAGCGGGGCTGGATCGAGGGTCTGGCCAGCGAGCACGGCCGCCAGCTGTCCGCGGTACTCGATCTCTCGTACTGGGAGAACCGGGGGCTGGCCCTGGAGGGTACCGGCTCCCTCATCCTGGACCGGGTCAACCGCGTGGCCTACGCGTGCCGCGCGCCGCGCACAGCGCCCGAGCCATTGGCGCAATGGGCCGGTTTCATGGGCTACGAGGCCCTGTGCTTCGATGCGGTGGACCAGAACGGCGTGGCCATCTACCACACCAACGTGATGATGGCCCTGGGCGCGGGATTTGCCGCCGTCGCTCTTGATGCCATCCCCGCGGCCGGGGAGCGCGAGCGGCTCAGGCAGTCGCTCGAGGCCGCCGGCAAACAGGTGATCCCCCTGAGCCTCGGGCAGATAGCGGGTTTTGGTGCCAACATACTGCACTTGTCGGGCAGCGCCGGGGACGTCATCGCGATGTCGGAATCCGCAAGGAACAGCCTCGGCCCCGAAGCCATCCGGCGCCTGGAGGCGCATGGAGAGATCGTTTCCGCACCGATTCCCACCATAGAGCAGTGCGGCGGCGGTAGCGTCCGGTGCATGCTCGCGGAGATTTTCCTGCCACCTTTCTAGCGGTGCCCGGCAAAAGTACCGAGCTGGGCATGGCCAACCGGGTATCGCCAAGGCCGCTCCCCGTTGGACGGGCTGACAGGCGCCAGAATATTCATTATAATATGCACCAGCCGGCGCCATCCTGTGCCGGCTGTTTTATGCCCTGCGGAGAGTGACAATGGCCAGACAGCATCGGGTCCTCATGTGTGCCCCCGACTATTTCACCGTGGATTACGCGATCAACCCGTGGATGAAGGCGGGGGAAGGCGCCGTTTCCACGCAACTCGCATCGCAGCAATGGAGCGCCTTGCGCGATACGCTTGCCGCGGTTGCGCAGGTGGAATTGCTGCCGCCCGCCGAGGGCCTGCCCGATATGGTCTTTACCGCCAATGCGGGCGTGGTCTACAACGATCGCGCCCTAGTCAGCCGGTTCGAATTCGAGGAACGCCGCGGGGAAGAGGCTCATTTCCGTCGCTGGTTCGCGGACAACGGGTTCGAGGTGCTGGACTGGCCGCAGGAGCTGATCTTCGAGGGCGCCGGCGATGCCCTGGTCGATCGCGGCGGCCCCTGGGTATGGGCCGGGTACGGGCAGCGTACCGAGCAGGCGGCGCACGAGGAGTTGGCGAAGTTCTACCCCGACCGCGAACTGCTTTCCATGCATCTGGTCGATCCGCGTTTTTATCACATTGATACGTGCCTGCAGCCCCTGGAAGGCGGCTATCTCCTGTATTACCCGGAGGCTTTCAACGAGGCAGGGCGTGCCGAAATCGAGCGGCGTGTGCCGGCCGATAAGCGCATTCCCGTGAGTACGGAGGAAGCGGGCGCGTTCGCCTGTAATGCCATCAACCTCGACGATCTCGTCGCACTCAACCAGCCGAGCGAGCGCCTCGCCAACGAATTGGCAAAGGCCGGGTTCCGGGTGACGGGACTCGATCTGAGCGAGTTCCTCAAGTCGGGCGGCTCCTCCAAGTGCCTGGTGCTGCGCCTCGACGAACCCTGACAGGCCGCAGAAAACTACCGCGTTCGAACTCTCTTCGCTCGCTAGGCTTTCAGCGGCCTGTCCATTAAGTAACGTTTTCCGACCGCGCCAACCGGCTAGGCGCAGACTTCGAGCGCACCGGGCAGAAGGTCGATCTCGAGCCGTATCGCTTCCTCTGTCAGCACTTCCCCGTCGAGATGGACCGGGAGCGGGACCTCGCTGCTTATGATGACCTTGCGCGTACGCAGGGTGGTGACATCGGGGCTGTCGATATGACGGCCGCGCAACACCTTGGGCAGTAGCCCCAGTATCCTCAGCCTGCCCATGCCACGAGCGCACACCAGTTCGAGATAGCCGTCGTCAATCACCGCATCCGGCGCGATATGGAATGCGCCCCCGTAACAGCGACCGTTGGCGGCGGCAATCAGTGTGATCGTTTGTTCCAGGGTGCCGTGGTCGTGTTCGATTGTCACGTGTGGCGTGGCGTAGCTGAGCAGCAGCGTGCGGGCCACCGCGAGCAGATAGACGGCATTGCCGTGCAGGTAGCGGATGCGCCGCGCCTCCCGCGAGACCTGGGCATCGAAACCGATGCCGGCGCCATTGGCGAAATACCGGCAAGCGGCGGCCTTGCCCTGCCCGGGCGCGGGCGCCTTCGCCACGGGTTCCTTCGGCAAGCCATAACGGCAGCGCCCAATGTCAACCGGACGCGTGCGTCCGCGCACGATGGCCTCGCAGGCAGCACGCCAGTCATCGCCGTAACCCAGCATCTTGGCGAAATCATTCCCCGTGCCTATCGGTATCAGGCCCAGCACCGGCCGGCGGTTCGCCAGCATGGCGCCATTGACGGCCTCGCACCAGGTGCCGTCGCCGCCGGCGACCAGGATGCGGTCATGGCGATCCGCCAGTGCGCGCACAATCTCGATCGCTTCCAGGGGCGCACGCGTGTAATGCAGTTCGCATGCGATGCCAGATCCTTGTAATTGGTCGTGCAGCAGTTCCGCGAGTTTGCGACCCTTGCCCCGTCCCGCGACGGGGTTTACCAGTAGGGCGGTTGTCATTGTCCGCGTCTTTTCATGCTCCTGATGGTCCGACTATATACCAAGGGCCAACGTCGGGCATTGGACAATGCCGATCCAAGCCTTTACCCTTGGATGCTCGTGCGCTGATGCCGTTAACTTGACGAGTTCCACGGCTTGGCCGCCAGGCGCCATGCATACCAACGACAGGGACGCGAATGAGCACGACTAAAGTACATGCCCGCGCGGTCGATATCCGTACCTTACACCGGGCCATTGGTGCCTCGGCCATGGGTAACGCGGTGGAGTGGTTCGATTACGGGGCTTACGCTTATCTGACTGATCATATAGCCAAAACCCTGTTTCCATCGAATACGGACGGAATCCTGTGGGCACTTTTCGGGTTTGCCATATCGTTCCTGATCCGTCCGCTTGGCGGCCTTTTCTGGGGGCCCATCGGGGACCGTATCGGCCGCAAGCGCGTGCTGTCCATGACCATCATCCTGATGGCCAGCGCGACGGCGTTGATCGCTTTCATCCCGTCTTACGAATCAATCGGCATCTGGGCGCCGGTCATTCTTTTCGTGCTGCGGATCATCCAGGGGTTTTCGGCCGGTGGCGAGTATGGCGGTGCAGCCACATTCATGGCCGAGTATGCGCCGAGGAACAGGCGGGGCATGTATGGCAGCTTCCTGGAAGTGGGAACACTGACCGGGTTTACGGGCGCCGCGGCGATAGCGCTGCTCATGAGTGCCTTGCTGGACAATGCCGCAATGGCGAGCTGGGGCTGGCGCGTACCGTTTCTTGTTGCCATTCCTCTCGGTTATATCGGCTTGTACCTGCGTACGAGAATGGAAGAAACCCCGGTTTTCCAGGAAGTCGAGGAGGTGGAAGAAGAATACAAGACCGAGACCATACCCAAGATTTACAAGGATATTATTACGAGGTATATCCGTTCCACGATGACCTTGTTCGGTCTCGTGATCGCGTTGAACGTGGTCGAATACACGTTTCTCACCTTCACGCCGACCTACCTGCGGAACTCCCTGAACATGAGCGAGAACCATGCGCTGCTGGTGCCCTTGTTCGGCCAGATAGTGATGGCGATTCTATTGCCGTTTTTCGGGCGCCTTTCCGATACGGTTGGCCGCCGGCCAATGTGGTTGTTCTCTTGTATCGGCCTGATCGTGTTCGTGATCCCCCTGTACATGCTCATGGACACCGGGCTCCTGGGAGCTGTCGTCGGCTTCATTGTCATCGGTATACTTTTCGCTCCGCAGCTATCGACGATCTCGGCGACTTTCCCGGCTATGTTCCCGACGATGGTCCGCTATGCCGGCGTCGCGATTGCGTACAACATATCCACCTCGCTCTTTGGCGGCACCGCTCCGGCAATCACGGAGCTTCTCAGCCAGGCTACCGGCAGTAACCTCATGCCTGCTTTCTACATGATCGGCGCCTGTGCGATTGGCGCCATTGCCGCCTTCTTCCTCATCGAGACCAAAGGGGTGTCCTTGCGCGGAAACGAAGTTCCGGGCACAGAGGCATCCTTTGAAGAGCAGGAACGCCTGGTGGCGCGGGATGGTGTCTCAAATTACTGACCCGGTTGGTGATCACTGGCTTCGTATTGTGGGCAGACTCGCCCTCGCGATAAGTGCCGGACTAAGGAGGATAGAATCATGCGCCTGTTCTTGAGCCCGACGTCTCCTTTTGCCCGCGAGGTCAAGGTGGCGCTTGCGGAAAAGGGCCTGCTGGATGCCACCGAGCAGGTATTCGTCGACCCCTGGACGAGCCCCTCGGAATTGCTTGCGGTGAATCCCCTGTCGCAGGTCCCGGTGCTGGTACTCGATGACGGCCATATCCTGACCAACAGCACGACCATCCTCCAGTGGCTGGAAATCGCACATCCCGCCCCGCCCCTGTTGCCGGACAATCCCGCCGACAGCGCAGGCGTCCTGGCAGTGGCCGCCCTGGCGCACTGCCTGATCGAGAGCGTGGTCTACGTCGTCATCGAGGGGCGCAAGCCAGCCGCGCAGCAGAGCGAAAAGATGCTGTCCCGTCGACGCGAGGGCATCAATCGCGTGCTCGATGCGCTGGAGCAGAAATTCGCTGCCTCGCAAGACGCATTCATGTTGGACAGCCTGCACGTCGCGTGTGCGCTGGAATACGTGGACCTGCGCCTGCCGGATTTCGATTGGCGCAGCCGTTGCCCGCGCCTGTCCCGGTGGCTGGAGTGGGCGTCGGTGCGCCCCAGCTTGAAGCAGAGCGCTCCGCCGGGCCAATGATTCAATGCATTGCGTAGGCAATGCCGAGATAAAGCCCCCGCCCGGGACTCGCATAGCCCGCCACCGTCTGGTAGTGCACGTCGAACGCATTCTCCAGCCGTGCCCGCAGGTGCCAGTGCGGTGCAAGCCGCACCCCCGCCGTCAGGGTCGTCAGCAAATAGCCCGCGTTCACGGCGGTGCTGAAGTCGGAATCCCGGGTCGGGCCCGCGGCCAGGAAATGCGCGCCCAGTCGCCACGCCCCCGTGTCGTAGTCGAGGTTCAGCGTCAGGCTGCGCCGCGTGCGGCGCGGCAGGTAATCGCCGGTCTGGTCGTTGAGGGGCCGCTGGATGTTGATGCCCGGGCGGATATGCCAATCGCCGTAGTCCAGTTGCGCGGAGAGATTGGCGCCGGTGATGGTCGCCTGCCCGATATTGGTTTCCTGCCCGCCCGTGCTCGTGGCCTCGAAGGTGATCAGGTCGCTTACGCGGTTGCGGTAAAGATTCAGCGCGATTCGCGCATGCCGGCCGATCCGATGATAGAGACCTGCGTTAAGGCTGTGCGAGTACTCGGGCAGCAAATCCGGATTGCCGCCGTAACCGTAACGGTCGGTCGCCGTCGGGGCACGGAATCCCGTTCCCGCGCCGACCGTGAGACGCCAGTCGCGGGTGAAACGCAAGCCGTAGTCGGTATTCCAGGTGAACTGGTTGCCGAAGCTGGAGAAGTGGGTGAGGCGGCCCGCGAGCACGAGGCGCTGCATGCCCCAGTCGATCTGGTCCTGTGCATACGCCGCGTTGTCCTCGTCGGCCTGGTCATAGCCCGTGCCATACGACAACGCGTTGACATGCTGGTGAGCCAGGTAGATCCCGGCGCTCAGCAGGTTGTGCCCGCCCAGCCTGAGATCGTTGCGCCAATCCGCGGAATTGCGCCAGGTGTTGAGGAAATCTTCCGATTGAATCTGTTGGACGTTGTTGTAGTACTGGCCCAGGATCAGGCGGCTGGACCAGATGGGACTTATCTGGCGGGACAGGTGCAGGCTGGCGATCCGGTCGGTGTAATCCTCGCTGACCGGGTTGCCGCTGAAGTCCAGGTAGTCGCTCGTGCCGCCTGAGTTCCACAGGGTCGCAAAAGCCTCGCCCGCGTCCCCCTGTGCGCCGAAGGCGGCATGCAGGTCGAGATTGCGCCATGCACCGCTCTCGGTACTGGATACGAGTGGCGGGAAGCCAGCGGTCTCGAAAAAATTGACGCTGGCGCCACCGAACAGCGTACCGTTGCCGCCGCCGGCGTAGGCATTGAATCCGCGGCTGTCGTTGTGCCCGCCGCTGATCCCTGCGCCCCAGTCGAAGCCGTCGCGCGTGGGCTGCCGCAGAGTGATGTCGATGACGCCGCCGATGGCGTCCGAACCGTAAAGCGCGGAACGGGGTGCCTCCACGATTTCCACACGGTCGACCCCGGACGCGAGGATGTTGGATAGCGGCGGGCCGCCGATCGACCCCGGGTTGACCCGGATGCCATCGACGCGGACTTGCGTCTCCGAACTGCCGGTGCCGCGCAGGAACAGGGACGTGGGTTGGCCCGGGCCGCCATTGCGTGCGATGTCGAGCCCCGCCTGGAACTGGAGCAGGGTGGCGATATCCGCGTCCCAGAAGGGCTTGATCCGGGCGCCGCCCAGGACGATGACCGGCGCCAGCGTCGAGTCGACGGGTTGGCGCGTTCCGGTGGGGGCCGTGACCGTCAAGGGACTCAGCCGGGTGACGGGTGCAGGGGCGGATTGGGCAAACGCCTGGGTTGCGGCACAGGTTGCCGCCAGGCAGAAAATGACTCGTTGCATGTGTTGAAAACCTCTCGCAGCCGACCCGCATGCGGGCGCAAGCCACGTGGCCGCGGCTTGCGGGTACCAATTCGGTGTGAGCGAGGGTGAAAGAGCCGGTCAGGACTCCGGAAGCCGCCCGCCGCAGCACCGAGACGTTGCCGTGGCCGGTCTCCGGGCTCGCGAGGCGTGGAGAGTGCTCCACTTCGCCCGTCGCCTTCCCACGTAACACTTTTACGCAGTGGCTCGCGTGCGGAGCGTCGATTACGATGCACTACACGCGTGACGGGCGAGTGTCTCGCCTACCGTTGCGGGGGCAGCGCCGGAATTGTTCGTTGTCAACGAACGCACCGGCTTCCCATGTCCTGTTGTTTGCAGAACGCCAGCGGCAGCCGCATTGTCCGCGCGGACATTCCGCGCTGTCAAGCTCAGGACGCGGTGGCGCGGCCTGCGCGCTTGCGCTGGCTTTCCAGGAGAAGCTTTTTGCGCAGCCGCAAATGGTGCGGGGTGATTTCCACCAGCTCGTCATCGTCGATGAATTCCAGTGCCTGCTCGAGCGTCATTCGCACCGCCGGGGTCAGCAGTATGTTTTCGTCCGAGCCGGCGGCCCGGATATTCGTGAGCTGCTTGGCCTTGAGTGGATTAACCGTCAAGTCGTTGCCCCGCGCGTGTTCGCCGACGATCATGCCTTCATAAACCTCGTCGCCGGGTGCGACGAAGAGCCGCCCGCGCTCCTGCAGGTTGAACAGCGCGTAGCCGAGCGCCTTGCCGCTGCCGTTGGAAATCATCACGCCGTTGGCGCGCTGCCCGAACAGGCCGCGCTTGACCGGGGCGTAATGATCGAAGACGTGATACATGAGTCCCGTGCCCTGGGTGGCCGAGAGAAAGGGCGTGCGCACGCCGATCAGTCCCCGCGCCGGGACAATGTAATCGAGCCGCACGCGACCGCGCCCGTCGGGCACCATGTTCTTGAGGTCGGCCCCGCGCTCGCCGAGCATTTGCATGACCGCGCCCTGGTGGATTTCCTCGACGTCCACGCTGAGCTGCTCGAAGGGTTCCTGCTTGACGCCATCGATCTCCTTGACGATGACCTGCGGGCGCGATACCCCGAGTTCATAGCCCTCCCGGCGCATGTTCTCGATCAGGATCGACAGGTGCAGTTCCCCGCGGCCCGAGACCTGGAAACGGTCAGGATTGTCGGTGTCTTCGACCCGCAGCGCGACGTTGTGCAGCAACTCGCGCTCCAGGCGCTCACGGATCTGGCGGCTGGTGATGTACTTGCCGTCCCGTCCCGCGAAGGGCGAGTCGTTGACCAGGAAGCCCATGCTGACCGTCGGTTCGTCCACGGTCAGCGCAGGGAGCGGTTCGACGCAACCCGGTGCGCACAGCGTGTCGGAGATGAACAGCGGCGCAAGGCCGGTGAAGGCGACGATGTCGCCGGCTTCCGCCGAAGGCACTTCGACGCGTTCGAGCCCGTGGAAATCAAATACCTGCTGCACGCGCCCGTTGCGCTTCTCACCATCGCGCCCGACGACGGTCACCGGCATGTTGGTGGCCAGCGTGCCGCGCGTGATGCGGCCGATCCCGATCACGCCGACATAGCTGTTGTAGTCGAGCGAGCTGACCTGCAGTTGCAAGGGCCCCTCGCTATCGACGTCGGGTGCGGGGACGTGCTCCACGATCGCTTCGAACAGGGGCTGCATGTCCGCGGCCGGGTTGTCGGCGTCGGTGCCCGCGTAACCCTTGAGGGCCGAGGCATACAGCACGGGAAAATCGAGCTGTTCGTCGGTGGCACCCAGGCGGTCGAACAGGTCGAAGGTCTGGTCGATCACCCAGTGCGGGCGCGCGCCGGGGCGGTCGATCTTGTTGACGACCACGATCGGGCGCAGGCCGCGCGCCAGTGCCTTCTGGGTCACGAAGCGCGTCTGGGGCATGGGGCCGTCCACGGCGTCGACCAGCAACAGCACCGAGTCGACCATCGAGAGCACGCGTTCGACCTCGCCGCCGAAGTCGGCATGACCGGGGGTGTCCACGATATTGATGTGGTAGTCCTTCCAGGTCAGCGCCGTGTTCTTGGACAGGATGGTAATGCCGCGCTCGCGCTCCAGGGCATTGGAATCCATGACGCGCTCCACGGGCTCGGCGCGCGCGTCGAAGGTGCCCGATTGCTGCAGCAGGCGATCCACGAGCGTGGTCTTGCCGTGGTCGACGTGGGCGATGATGGCGATGTTGCGGATCCGGTCGGTGCTCATGAAAGGCTGGCGCTGGGGCGAAGTAAAGCCGCTCAGTTTATCCGGTTTTACAGTCCCTTAGCGAGGGTTTTGGCGAAAAAAGCCTCCCGGGGCCGGTCCGGCGCGGAACCGGGGGCGGGAAATCACTATGATAGGCGGGAGTTTCCGCCCGGGAGACGGAGATCAATATCGATCGCTGCTTCAATCTCATGGATTTTCGCCCGTTGGCCAAGCGCCGCCTGCCTGCGCCGCTGTTCCACTATATCGACGGGGGTGCGGATGACGAGTGGACCCTGGGCAACAACACCCGTGCATTCGACCGGCACGAGCTGTTGCCGGGCCAGCTGAGGGACGTGTCGCGGATCGATTTGCGCACGCGCGTGCTGGGCGCCGAGATGTCGATGCCGCTGCTGCTGGCACCGACCGGGATGAATCGCCTGTTCCACCACGAGCGGGAACTGGCCGTTGCCCGCGCCGCGGACCGGGCGGGCATCTGCTACAGCCTTTCGACCATGGGCAATTCGACCATCGAGGAAATCGCCCGGGCCTGCGCCGGCCCCAAGATGTTCCAGATCTACATCTTCAAGGACCGGGGGCTCACCCGGGAGTTCGTCGAACGTGCGAAGGCGTCGGGATACCAGGCATTGTGCCTGACCGTCGATACGCCCCTGGCCGGCAACCGGGAGCGGGATTTGCGGACCGGCATGGTCATGCCGCCCAGGTTCACCTGGAAAGGGCTGGCCAGTTTCGCCGCCAGCCCGCACTGGACCTGGCATTACCTGCGTGATCCCGATTTCCGTCTCGCGAACGTGGCGCACCGGGTGGATGCCCTGGGCTCGGGGGCCATGTCGCTGATTGACTACGTCAACAGCCAGTTCGACAGGGCGCTGACCTGGGAGGATGCCGCCTGGTTGGCCGAACAGTGGCCAGGGCCTTTCGTCATCAAGGGGCTGCAAGATCCCGAGGATGCCCGCCGGGCCGTCGAGATCGGCGCGAGCGCGATCATGATTTCCAACCACGGTGGACGCCAGCTGGATTCGGCTCCCGCGCCCGTCGATTGCATAGCGCCCATACGCGATGCCGTCGGGGATGCCCTCGAGTTGATCGTGGACGGCGGCGTACGCCGTGCCACGCACATCGTCAAGGCGCTGGCGCTGGGGGCGAACGCTTGCTCCTTCGGCCGGCCTTATCTTTATGCGCTGGCCGCCGGCGGCCAGCCGGGCGTCGAGCGGATGCTGGCACTGATCCGCCGGGAACTGGAGCGGACGATGGCATTGCTGGGCCGCCGCAGCATCGCCGGACTGGACGCCGGCGTGCTGGCGGAACATGGCCTTCAATGATTTGATAAACAAGGAATTTCCGCACTCAGGAGGGCGGTTTCATGCAAAAAATGATGATGTGGTGCGGGACTTGCATGGTGGCTGGCCTGGTTGCCGGCGCCGCACATGCCGGGAGCGTGGGCACGCCGCTGGCACCGTCGATCCTGGCCCGGAGCGAAATAGCAGGCGCCTTCGCGGCTGCGCACCGGCCCGGGCACACGGCCCGGGCCATCGCGCCGGCCGACGCCTTTCGTTACTGGGCGGTGACGCGCCGTGCCCCCGGCTCGGTCGAAGTCCATGAGAAGTGGGTGGATGTGATCTACGTCCGCGCGGGTGCCGCCAGCCTCCAGACGGGCACCGCCGTTAAGGGTGACTGGAGGACGGGTGACGGCGAATGGCGCGGCGGGCGCATCCTGCATCCCCATGTGTCCGAATTGCAGGCCGGCGACATGGTCGTGATCCCGGCGGGCCTGGCGCATCGTTTCGTGCCCCTGGGCGGCAAGCCCTTCGAGTACGTGACGATCAAGGTGCCGGCGCCGCATCCGGCCCCGACGAACGCGCAACGCTCAGGTCGCTGAGGCGGTCGACACGGCGCAGCGCGGGGAAGCGCCACATCCAGAAGCCGACCACCAGCAGGGTGCCGATCCCGCCGATCACCACGGCGGGCACGGTACCGAACCAGTTCGCGGTCACCCCGGATTCGAATTCGCCCATTTCGTTGGACGTGCCGATGAACAGCGAGTTGACCGCGCTGACGCGCCCGCGCATTTCGTCCGGCGTCGCGATCTGGACCATGGTAGAGCGGATGTAGACGCTGACCATGTCGGCGCCGCCGGCGATGACCAGGGCGACCATCGACAACGCAAAGCTGCGCGAAAGGGCGAACACGATCGTGGCCAGGCCGAATACGGCGACGCAGGCGAACATGATCCGGCCGGCATGCCGCCCCAGGGAATAGCGGCCCAGCCAGAGGCCGACGAAAAAGGCGCCGATGGCCATGGCGCTGCGCAGGGCGCCGAGGCCGACAGGCCCGACCCTCAGGATTTCGCTGGCGTAGATCGGCAGCAATGCCGTGGCACCGCCGAAGAGCACGGCGAACAGATCCAGGGAGATCGCGCCGAGCAGCACCGGACTGTTGCGGACATAGGCGATGCCGGCCACGAAGCGGCTGAAAGCGCCCTTGCCGCTGGTGTCGTGCCTCTGCCGGCGGTAGTGACGGATGGAAAGCGTCGCCGTCACGGCAACCAGGAACAGGCCCGCGCTGGTGCCGTAGGCGATGCCGGGGCCGAGGATATACAGCGCACCGCCGACGGCGGGCCCGGCGATGATCGATATCTGGAACGCCGTGGAATTGAGTGCTATGACGGGTGCCAACTCTTCCTCGGGGACCAGTAGCGGCATGAAGGACGACAGGGCGGGGCCGGCAAAGGCGCGCGCCACGCCAAACAGGGCGAGCAACGTGAAAAAGGGCCACAGGCGGGTGCCCGTGGTGAACGACAGGATGACGAACAGGATGCTGACCGCGGTGGCCAGCATCCATGCCAGGCCGAGCTGGTATTTGCGGTTGAAGCGGTCGGCGGCATTGCCGGCCGGCAGGATCAGCAGCGCGATGGGCAGGAATTGCGCCAGGCCGACGTAGCCCAGCGCCAGCGGGTCATGCGAAATCGCGAACACCTGCCAGCCGACCACGGTGGAAAGAATCTGTGCGGCGGTGGTACCAGCCAGGCGGGCCGTCAACAGCGAGCGAACGGCGGGATAGCGCAGGACGGACAGGCGTTGGGTCGTCATGGCCCCGGATGCGGACACGAAGCGTCAATGATAAACGTATGGTTTGATACCCGGGGCCGCTTGCCGGCCGCCAGATCATCGTCGCTCTTGCGGTATCAATGTTACGTTGACACAGGTCAGTGACGTGCCTGCATGACGGGTTTAATTTGAAAACCGTGAGAGTGGCGGCAGGAGTGCGTGAGATGATCGAATTTCTGGAAGGCTTCCCTGAAAATGTGATCGCGGTAACAGCGAAAGGCCGCGTCACCGTTGAGGACTACGACAAGACTCTGATTCCCAGGGTGGAGGAAGCGCTCAATAAGCATCCCAGGGTCCGTTTGTACTACGAACTGGGCAAGGCCTTTTCCGGCATCGACGCGGGGGCGGCCTGGAAGGATCTGAAAATCGGCATGGAGCACCTGTCGAACTGGGAGCGGATGGCGCTGGTGACCGATGTCGAATGGATTCGCCTCGCCCTCGATGCGTTTCGTTTCCTCATGCCCGGGAGGCTGCGGATTTTTTCCACCGCCGAGGCGAAAGAGGCCCGCGCCTGGATCAGTGAAACCTAGGCAGTAGTGCTTCGTCCGGGCTCAGGATCGAATCCGGTAGAACACGTAGGGGGCAATAGCCGTCCAGATTAAAACCAGCGCCCACAGGCGCCCCTTGGCAAGATTGTAATCGTTGAGCAGTGCTGTCCACGAATGCCCCATGACCAGATGTCCGAACAGGAATTCGAAGGCGACCGTAAGGGCCAGCCACAGCATGCCGATGATCAGGCCTTGGCCGGCTGATTCGATGCGGAAATAACCGGTGAGTAGCCATAAATAAATGGCCAGGAGCGCCATCAGCAAGATGGTGGACACCTGGTGGGCCAGCAGTTCGGGCACGTGGGAGCCGTAAAGTCTTTCCCGCAAGATCCCATTCAGGATCGCCAGCAGCACCATCCCGGGCCAGAGTGCTGCATAAACGGCGATCGGTTTCATCGGGCTGCTCCCGCTATTGGCCAGCCCAGTTACGCGGCTTGAGGAAGTATTCGGTGAGTTGTGCCTCGGGCGTGCCCGGTTCTGCCCGGTAGTCATAGCGCCAGTGCGCGCAGGGCGGCATAGAGGCGAGGATGGACTCGGTGCGCCCGCGCGATTGCAAGCCGAACAGGGTGCCGCGATCGTAGACGAGGTTGAATTCCACGTAGCGGCCGCGGCGGTACAGCTGGAAATCCCGTTCCCTTTGGCCCCACGGGCTGTGCATGCGTTTTCCCAGAATGGGGAGATAGGCCTCGGGATAGTGCTTGCCGATGCTTTGCGCGAATGCGAAGGCGCGCGCGAAGTCGCCGCCCGCATCGAAATCGTCGAAAAACAGGCCGCCGATGCCACGGGCCTCGTTGCGGTGCTTGATGAAGAAATATTCGTCGCACCAGCGCTTGAAGCGGGGATAGACGTCTGCGCCGAAGCGTTTGCAGGCATCGCGTGCGACCTGGTGCCAGGATACGCAGTCCTCTTCGAAGCCGTAATAGGGCGTGAGGTCGAATCCGCCGCCGAACCACCAGACGGGGGCGGCGCCCGGCTTTTCGGCGCAGAAGAAGCGCACGTTGAAGTGGGAGGTGGGGGCGTAGGGATTGCGGGGGTGCACGATGACCGACACGCCGGTGGCGCGATAGCTGCGCCCGCCGAGCACCGGACGCGCCGCGCTGGCGGCCGCGGGCAGGCTCTCGCCGCTGACCGCCGAAAAGTTGACAGCGGCCTTTTCGATGACCAGGCCGTTTTCCATAACGCGGGTGATGCCGCCACCGCCTTCGGGTCTTTTCCAGGTATCTTCACGCCATAGGTTGTCCCCGGACGTGTCACTCAATCCGTCGCATATGTGCGTTTGCAGTTCGCGCATCCAGGTCTCGACTTGACGGTAGTCCATGATTATCCCGAAGTGCCTTGTGCCGGTCCCGGGCGCAGGATGCGCCCCGTTTGCAAATCCCGTATTTCAGTGGGACCCCGGAGGTCGCCCAGAGGTCCCGCGAGTATCGCATCCAGCGCCGTTCCGAAGGCCTGACATAGTTCTCCAGGGCCTGCCAGGGGCGGTTGCCCGCTGGGGTTGGCACTGGTCGAGACCAGCGCGGTTCCGGCGGCGACGCACAGCGCACGCGCCGGTGGGTGGGCGGTAATGCGCACGGCGATGGTGGGGCGGCCGCCGGTGAGCCAGGCGGGGCAGCCGGCACCTGCCGGGACGATCCAGGTGACCGGTCCGGGCCAGGTGCCGCGGACTCGGTTTGCCATAGCGGGGTTGAAGGGGGCGATCCAGGGCGCGAGCTGGTCTTCTTCCGCGGCGAGCAGGATCAGGCCCTTGGCGGCGTCGCGGCCCTTCAGCGCGACCAGGCGCTCGACGGCCGCCTGGTTGGCGGGGTCGCAGCCCAGACCCCAGACGCCCTCGGTGGGATAGGCCACGATGCCGCCGGCGCGGATCGCCGCGGCGGTATCGGCAACGGAGTTGTCCATCAGCTTTTCTTGCGGCGCCGTGTCGTGCGTTTTTTGCGGGCAGGCGCCTTGGCGAGCAGTTCCTTGCATTCCTCCAGCGACAGCGATTCCGGCTCGCGGTCCTTGGGTACGCGGGCGTTCTTGGTACCGTCGGTGATGAAGGGGCCGTAGCGGCCGTTGAGAATCCGCACGCCGTCGAAGTCCCGGATCAGCCGCTTGGCGTCGGCTTCTTTCTTTTCGCGCACGATCTCGAGCGCCCGGGGCAGTTCGATCGTATAGGGATCGTCTTCCTTGATCGAGGCGTATTTGCTGCCGTAGCGGACATAGGGGCCGAAGCGGCCGATGTTGACCGAAACCTTCTCGCCCTCGGGGGTTTCACCCAGTTCGCGCGGCAGCCGGAACAACTTGAGCGCGTCGGCCAATTCGATGGTTTCGAGTTTCTGGCCGGGCTGCAGGCTGGCAAAACGCGGCTTTTCTTCTTCTTCCGCGGTACCCATCTGCACGAATGGCCCATAGCGGCCCATGCGCGCGGATACCTCGCGCCCCGTCTTGGGGTCGGTGCCGAGTACTCGAGCCTGCATGACATCGCGGCGGGTGACGTTGCCATCGACGTTTTCCACCTCGCGCTCGAACGGCGACCAGAATTCCTTGAGCACCCGCTTCCAGTCACGTTCGCCTCGTGAGACGGCATCGAGCTTGTCTTCCAGCTTGGCGGTGAAGTCGTAATCGACATAACGCTCGAAGTACTGGGTCAGGAAGCGGTTGACGATGCGCCCGACGTCGGTCGGCAAGAAATGCCGGCTTTCCAGCTCAGCGTATTCGCGCGCGAGCAGCGTCTGGATGATCGAGGCATAGGTGGATGGCCGGCCGATACCGTGGGCCTCGAGTGTCTTGACCAGACTCGCCTCCGTGTAGCGGGGCGGCGGTTCGGTGAAATGCTGCGACGCGTTGACCGCGCTGAGCGGTACCGACGCCTTTTCCTTGAGGGCGGGCAGCTTGCTTTCCTTGCGGTCGTCTTCTTCCCCGCCTTCGTCGCGGTCCTCCATGTAGAGCTGCATGAAACCGGCGTGCCGGATCGTGGAGCCGGTGGCACGGAACACGGCCTTGTCGCCCGCCGCGAGGTCGACCGCAACCTGGTCCAGGGTGGCATGGATCATCTGGCAGGCGACCGCGCGATTCCAGATCAGCTCGTAGAGCCGGGCCTGCTCGGACGAGAGGAACTTGGCCACTTCCCTGGGTTCACGGCGCACCGAAGTGGGACGGATCGCCTCGTGGGCTTCCTGGGCGTTCTTGCTCTTGGTCCGGTACATGCGCGCCTTGGGAGGCAGGTTGTCTTCACCGAAGCGCTCGCCGATATAGCTGCGCATCTCGTCGAGGGCCTCGGGCGCCAGGTGCGTGGAGTCGGTACGCATGTAGGTGATCAGGCCGACCGGTCCGTCGCCCAGGTCAATGCCTTCATAGAGGGTCTGCGCGATCTGCATTGTGCGCCGCGTACTGAACCCGAGCTTGCGGGAGGCTTCCTGCTGCAGGGTCGAGGTGATGAACGGCGGCGCGGGGTTGCGCTTGCGGGCCTTGCGCTCGATATGGGTGACGAGCAGGCTGCCCGCGGCAGCTTCCTCGATCGCCTCGCGCGCGGCCTGCGCGCCTTCCTCGTCAGTGAAGTCGAACTGTTCGCTCTTGCGCCCCTCGTACTGGTACAGGCGGGCGTTGAATTCATGTTCGCCGCTCTTGAGCGCGGCCTCGATGCGCCAGAATTCGCGTGCCTTGAAGGCCTCGATTTCTTCTTCGCGCTCGACGATCAGGCGCAGGGCGGGACTCTGGACGCGGCCTGCGGACAAGCCACGCCGGATCTTTTTCCACAGCAGGGGCGAGAGGTTGAAGCCGACCAGGTAGTCGAGTGCGCGCCGGGCCTGTTGTGCGTTGATCAGGTCGTCGGCCAGTTCGCGCGGATGCTCCATGGCCTCGCGAATGGCGCGTTCGGTGATTTCATGGAAAACGACACGCTGGACGGTCTTGTCCTTGAGCAGGCCCCGGTCCTGGAGCAATTGGTACAGGTGCCAGGAAATCGCCTCGCCCTCACGGTCCGGGTCAGTGGCCAGGATGAGCCGCCCGGCCTGCTTGAGGGCCTTGGCGATATCCGTCACGTGTTTTTCATTGCGCGCGATCGGTTCATAACGCATCGCGAAGTCTTCGTCGGGTGCAACGGCGCCACCCTTGGGCACCAGGTCACGTACGTGCCCGTAAGAGGCCAGTACTTCCGCGCCCTTGCCCAGGTATTTTTTCAGCGTGCGGGCCTTGGCGGGGGACTCGACGACGACAACGGTGTTTTCCATGAGGGACAGTCCTTGACAGCGATCCGATCAGTGGGCGAATTCAGCCATTTCGGCGTAGAGCAGATCCTCCATCTGCGCAAAAGCGGCTTCCTGGCCGGGACGCCGGAACAGGCTCAGCAGTACCACCCACTGCACCTCCTCGGTGTCCACTTCATCGTTATCGAGGGCGAGCAGGCGCTCGATAACCAGTTCGCGCTGCACCGCGTCGAGAACGCCGAGCTGCTCGAGATAGATCAGTAAGCCGCGTGCCTCCGGGGTCAAGTGCATGCATTCCTGCGTGCTGAATACGCGGCTGGCGCCCGTGGTAAAGGCCTCGGCGACGAGTTCGTCCTCGGGTGCATCCAGTACCTCCAGCCAGTCGAGCGCTCGGCGCACGGTGGTTTCCGGGAAACCGCTGGAATGCAGTACATCCTCCAGGGTGGCCCTCTGCGGCGGCTCCTCGCAATCTTCGAGGTAGTTTTCGAACAAGTACAGCACCGTATCCAGCACGCTCGGGTTTATCAATGAATCAGTTCCTCAGTACAGCCGTCTCTATCCAATGCGCCGGCGGGCATAGCGGCCGCCCGCCAGTGCTTCGATTTCGCCCTTGAGCTCCAGCATCAAGAGCATGGAGGATACCGCCTGCGACGTCAAACCGGTGCGCGCGGCGATCGTATCCGCCGTAACCGGGTTGAATCCCAGCGCATCCAGCAGCAGATCGTACTCCCCATCGGCCTCCGCGGCCGGTTCCGCTGCCGGGGTATCCCCCGGTTCGAGTTCGAGCGCCAGGGGCGCATCGAGTGGGGCAAGGATATCAGAGGGCTGCTCGATCAGGCTCGCGCCGTCGCGAATGAGGGCGTGGCAGCCGCGCGAGAGCGGCGAACGGACCGATCCGGGGACGGCCATGACCTCGCGGCCCTGGTCGGCGGCATAGCCTGCCGTGATCAGGGAGCCGGACTTCGGCGTGGCTTCCACGACCAGCGTGCCTTGGCTGAGGCCGCTGATAATGCGGTTGCGGCGCGGGAAATGTTCGGGTAGCGATGGCGTCCCCGGGGCGAATTCGGTCACCAGCGCGCCCTGCCCGCTGATGCGTTCCGCCAGGCCGGAGTGACGCCGCGGATAGACGAGGTCGGGTCCCGTGGCCATCACGGCGATGGTGGGGCCGCCTGCCTCCAGCGCACCGGCATGGGCCGCGGCGTCGATGCCCAGGGCCAGTCCACTGGTGACCCCCAGGCCGGCTCCGGAGGCGAAGGCGGCGAATTCCCCGGCCAGTTCGCGCCCGCCGGGCGTGGGGTTGCGGGAGCCAACGATGGCCAACTGCGGTTCCAGCAGATGCCGGGGCTCGCCTTTCACATAGAGTACCGGCGGCGGCGCGGAAATCGCGGCCAGCTGCGGGGGGTAGGCGGCGGACCCCCACCCGATAAGGTGGTGGTCGGGCTTGGCCGCCCAGGCCAGGTCGTTTTCGAGCAATGCCCTGTCGGGCTTTTCCAGCACCCGCATCAGCGGGCGGGTCAGGCCCAAAGCGGCCCAGCACTTGCGGCCGGCCTCCAGGACGGACTCGGCACTGCCGAAGTGATCGATCAGCTTGCGCATGAGGGCGGGCCTTAGCCCGGGGGCACGCGCCAGAACGGTAAGCGCGCGCGCCGTTTCCGGCGCGCGCGGTGTTATCGCAGTCAAGATCAGGGGTTAGTGACGGTGTTGCCGATGCTCACGGGGTGTGTAGCATGCATGACCAGGGCGAAGGACACCCGGTCGAATACCCGGAACACGACAAGCTCGCCGATGTGCTGGTTGGGCAGCTGCACCTCGTGGTGCATACCGGACTGTGCGTAGGGGTCGTTGATTTTCTTGCCGGTGCGTTCGATGCCCAGCACGTCCCCCATTTTGAGCCGGTCCCGGCTACCCCGGTCAAGCACGACGACCTGGTACTGCCCGACCTGGCCCAGGCCGCCGATGACATCGATGACCTGGCCGTTTATCGGGGATTCCGGGGTCAGCAGCGGGAACTGTGCGGGGATGGTGCCACTATCGGTGGCCACCAGCCGGTTGCCCGGGGTGATCTCCTGCGTGCTCGCCGTCAGCTTGAGAATGGCCGGATCATCGGTGTCCATGATGCGGCCCTGTCCCATGTAAAGCACTTCATAGCCCAGCAGTGCATGGTCCGTGGGGTCATACAGCGGTTTTTCCTTGCGCACCACGGCATAACTGGCGCCGGGACTCGCGTTCTCGAGATCCGCGCCGCGCACATAGACGGAGTCGGGGGCCGCGGCGAGCATTTGCCCGTTGACGGTACGCAGCACGTAGGGAGCCTTGTCATAGTCCTTGGCGGTCATGACCCGCGGCTTGGACAGCAGGTCGGAAATTTCATCATAGGGAATGGTCGGGACGGCTTCGCCCAGCGGTGTCCGGGTGATTTGCGGCTTGAGCTGGCGGAAAGGCAGGGTGCTTTTCACCACGGTGCCGTTGCGGGATATGGTCAGGGCGCCGCCTCTCAGGGTGATCACGTCGCCCGGGTAGATCAGGTGCGGGTCGTCGATATAGTGGTTCTCGTACCAGACTTCCGGCCACAACCAGGGGTTTGAGAAGAAGTGCGCCGAAATGCTCCAGAGCGTATCGCCCTTCTTGACCACGTAGCGCACCGGCGCCGTCTTCTTGACCGGCAGGGGCGCGGTCTCGGGAGCCGGGGCGGGCGCGCTCACCGGGGCCGGGCTGGTCGCGGCCGGCGGCGGCGCGGCCGGCGACTGGGGCTTGTGACTCGCGCATGCGGCAAGCAGCACCGCGGCAGCCGTGATAATGGAACCCGATAGGATGGAACGATACCCCTGCATTGTCGCGACTCCTTAGAAAATCCTTGTGTTGTACCGGCCGAGGGGCGGCTATCAACGGGTCTTTCGTTATAATTATTATCACTTTACCAGCAAATTTGGCGACCACGCATGAAATTTTGCCCCCAAGGGCGCGTGGCTGCCATTTCCGGCGCATGGCACTACTTAAAATACTGCATTTCCCCGATCCCCGGCTACGTGAGCCCGGCGCCCGCGTGGAAACCTTTGATGACGCCCTGAGACAGACCATCGACGACATGTTCGACACCATGTATGAAGCACCCGGCATCGGGCTGGCTGCCACGCAGGTGGGCATCCCCCTGCAACTGGCGGTTATCGACGTGTCGGAAGAGAAGAACGAACGCCGGGTGATGATCAATCCGGAACTCCTGGACCGCGGGGGGCATTGCGACAGCGAAGAAGGGTGCCTGTCGGTGCCGGGCTACTTCGATACCGTCGCCCGGGCGGAGCGGGTCAGGCTGCGCGCGCAGGATGTCCACGGCGAACCTTATGAGCTGGAAGCCGAGGGTCTGCTGGCCGTGTGCATCCAGCACGAGATCGATCATCTCAACGGGCACCTGTTCATTGACTACCTGTCGGATCTCAAGCGCCGGCGTGTGCGCCGCCAGATGGAAAAGATCCGGCGCGAGCCGCGGGCGACCTCGCCCGGATCGGCCTGAGCCAGGCCGTGGCCGCATGCCAGTCCCGCCGGCGGAGCGGCTTGGCATCCGGCGCCAGTGGCCTGCGTGCTTGCGGGGAGCCTGAGCGGTGCGGTTGATATTCGCCGGCACGTCCGAATTCGCCTTGCCCGCACTGGAACGGCTGGTGGCAAGGCATGAAATCGCGCGCGTCATCACCCAGCCGGACCGCCCGGCGGGACGGGGGCGCAAATTGCGGGCGACGCCGGTACGCGCACGGGCCGAGGCGCTGGGCCTCCCGGTAGCCACGCCCGGCCGGCTCGATGCGCCCGCGGTCGCGGAGCTTGCAGCCTTGCAACCTGCCGCCATCGTGGTCATCGCCTACGGAATTCTCGTCCCCGAATCGCTTTTGCGCGCGGCCCCGCACGGCGGCATCAACATCCATCCGTCCCTGCTGCCACGCTGGCGTGGCGCGGCACCCGTGGAGCGTGCCATGGAAGCAGGTGACCGTGAGACTGGCGTGGCGATCATGCAGATGGATGCGGGATTGGATACCGGTCCCGTGTACCGCATGGAACGCACCGAAATCCGGTCCACGGAAACCGCCGGCGAGCTGTCGGTGCGCCTGGCCGACCGTGGGGCCGAGTTGCTGCTGGAGATACTCGATGACCTCGAGGGCGGGCGGGTAAGTGCGCATCCGCAGGCAGGCGAAGCCAGTTACGCCGCCCGCCTGACACGCGAGGAGGCGCGACTGGATTTCAAGCGTCCGGCCGGGGAGCTGGCGCGGCGGGTCATGGCATTCAATCCTCGCCCCGGCGCCTGGGCGGATTGTGCCGGCGAGCGCATCCGCCTACTGCGCGCCGTGGCCCTGCCCGATGCCAGCCCGACACCGGCGGGGCAGGTCATCGCGGCCGGCAAGCAGGGCATCGACGTGGCCTGTGGCAAGGGGGTGCTGCGGATCCTGGAGTTGCAGCGGCCGGGCAAGCGGCCTGCCGCCGCCGCCGAGCAGGCGCAGGGGCGCGACTGGACGGGACTGTGCTTCGATTAAGCGCCGCAAGGCACGGGGCTGGCGCCTGGCGGCGCAGCACGCTAGGCTGGCCCGGGGAACCGCGTGGGAGCACCCGCATGCAGGCGCTGAGCCGCCAGACAGCGAAATTGACCCTCGTCCTTGCGTTGAGCGCGGGGCTGGCACCTGCCGCCCTGGCCGACTCGTTCAGTGTCCGGGGGATGAGCACGCAGCGTACCCAGGGCGTGTATTACCTCAATGCCGACCTGGGCCTCAGATTGAACCAGCAGGCCCAGGAGGCGCTGTCCCACGGCGTGGCCTTGACGTTCGTGGTTGTCATCAAGGTGGAGCGCAAGCGCAGCTGGTGGATCTGGGACAAGACCGTTGCCGCCCTGACCGAGCGCTATCGCCTGAGTTATCGGCCATTGGCGGAGCGTTACCGGCTGGATAACCTGAACAGCGGCGCGAACGACGAGTACGCTACGCGCGAAGCGGCCCTGAGCGCCATCAGCCATATTCGCAAGCTGCCGGTGATCGATGCCACGCTGCTCAACGACCGCGCGCATTACTACGTTCTGTTGCGCGTTGTGCTGGATACCCATGATTTGCCCGGACCGCTTAAGTTGCTGGCCGCCATCCTGCCCGGCTGGCGCCAGGCGAGTGACTGGCGGCGCACGCGGTTGACGCCATGAAACGTTGGCGCTGGCTGGTACCGCTGCTGGGTCTCACCGTCATCGGCGCGGCGTTGTACCTGTTGGGCCTGAGTACCGGCCACTCGCAATCCTACGGCCAGTGGTATCTGTGGCTGTTGATCGCCAACGTATGCGTGGGCCTGTTCCTGCTGGCGGTGATCGCGTTCAACCTCTGGCGCCTGCTGATCTCGCTGCGGCGCTCGCGTACGGGAGCGCGCCTGACCCGGCGCCTCGTCGTTCTGTTCACGGCCCTGGCGGTGCTGCCCGTGGGCGCCGTGTTCTATTTCTCGGTGCAGTTCATCAACCACAGTATCGACAGCTGGTTCGATCTCAACGTGGCGCATGCCCTGAAAGATTCGCTCGTCCTTTCACGTCAGGTCCTGGCCAGCCAGACCGGGCCCTACGCGGGTGTCAGCACCCAGGCGGCATCCATGCTCGCGGATCGCGGCCCCGAGCCACTGGCCCCGGCACTGGACCGCTTGCGCCTGGCGCTGGGAGCGAGCCGGGCGATCGTGTATGACAACCATGGCCAGACGCTCGCTACCAGCTCGGCGACCTCCGTGGCCGCCATGCCCGAAGAGCCACCGCCTGCCGACCTGATGTCCAGGCTGACCGGCAACGGAGCCCAGGCCAAGTTGTATTCGTTCCAGGGGGCGCTCTTCGTGCGCACCTACGCTTCGCTGAAGGCGGCGGACGGCACTTACCGCATCCTGGAAACCCTGTATCCGGTCAACAATCAGTCCAGTGTGCTGGCCCGGCGCGTGGAAGCGGCTTACAGCCGCTACCAGGAGCTGGACTATCTGCGTGGCCCGCTGAAGCTGAGCTTTACACTGACGCTGACCCTGGTCCTGCTGCTGTCGTTGCTGGCCGCCGTTTGGGCCGCGTTCTTCGCGGCGGCGCGGGTGGCCGCGCCGATACAGTCGCTGGTGCGTGCCACGCGCGCAGTGGCCCAAGGCGACTTTGGCGTGCGCGTGGCGGAAAAGAGCCGGGATGAAATCGGTGTGCTGGCCCGTTCGTTCAACAACATGACCCGCGGTCTTGCCGAGGCGCGCGACGCCACACGCCGCGGCCAGCTGGCCCTGGAGAACGAGCGCAGCTGGCTGGCCAGCGTCCTGGGAGCCCTGTCGGCCGGCGTCGTGACCATCGACGGCGTAGGCCGTATCCGCAGCATCAATGCCGCCGCGGCCCGTATGCTCGATATCGACAGCGGCTACTGGGAGGGCCGTTCCCTCGGCGATTTCCTGGACACTCATTTCGCTTTCACGGTACTTTTCGATGAAGCCGCCGTCGGCGCCGCCGGGCATTCGACCGACGTACGAATTCACCTGGGCGGGGCGGAACGCGTCGTGCGCGTTGCGCTCTCCCGCCTGGGCTCGAAGTCCAATCCGCAAACCGAGGGACGCATCTGGGTTTTCGAGGACGTGACGCAGTTTGTGCTGGCACAGCGCGAGGCCGCCTGGGGCGAGGTGGCGCGCCGCCTCGCGCACGAGATAAAGAACCCGCTGACGCCCATCCAGCTGGCCGCGGAGCGGTTGCGTCTCAAGTGCCTGCCCAAGCTCGCGGGGCACGAGGCGGAAATACTGGATCGCGCCACCTCTACCGTGATCGACCAGGTGCATGCCATGCAGTCCATGGTCGACGCCTTCTCGGAGTATGCGAAAAGTCCGGTGCTGAACATTACGCCGGTGAAGGTGGGGCAGTTGGCGCATGAACTCGCGGAGTTGTACCGTGACCGCCCGGGCGTGACTCTTGAAGTGAAGGCCGATGCGGACCTGGAGCCGGTGCCGGCCGACGCGGTGCGCCTGCGCCAGATTCTGCACAACCTGATCAAGAACGCGATCGAGGCCCAACCGGGGGATCGCGCGAAGATCTGGCTCGAAGTGGTCGAGTCCCGGGAGATTGACGGCGTGGTGCTGACTGTGCGCGATGCCGGACCCGGCTTCGAAGCCGGCATGCTCAGGCGCGTGTTCGAGCCCTATGTCACGACCAAGCGCAAGGGCACCGGTCTGGGGCTTGCCCTGGTGCGCAAGCTGACCGAAGAGCAGGGCGGCACGGTGATCTTGTCCAACGTGGAGGGCGGCGGTGCCCAGGTGGTGGTTACGTTACCGAGGCGGCAACCGGGACTGCGGATCCTGGACGGAGGCAAACGATGAGCCTGGCGCGCATACTGGTCGTGGACGACGAGCCGGAAATCCGTAGCGCGGTCGGCGAAATCCTCTCCGACGAGGGTTACGAGGTCGCGCTGGCCGAAAGTGCCGAAGAGGCGCGGCTGGAGGTGAAGGCGGCGCGTCCCGACCTGGTCCTGCTCGATATCTGGATGGAAGGCGAGGACGGGATATCGCTCTTGCGTGAATGGAGCGAGAATCCTTCCCTGGGCCTCTCGGTCGTGATGATGTCCGGACATGGCACCGTCGATGCCGCGATCGAGGCGACGCGTCTCGGTGCGCTGGACTTCATCGAAAAGCCCGTCTCGCTGGCCAAGCTGCTGTATGTCGTCGAACGGGCCCTGAAGAACGTGCCACGGCGCCATGCGGGTCTCGGTTCGGCGACGCTGCTCGACATCATCCACGCGCACCCGCGCATCGCGGCGCTGAAAAAGTCGCTGGAGGCCCTGGTGGGGCGCGAGGAGCCCGTATTGATCGTGGGCGAGCCGGGCAGTGGCCGCGAAACGCTGGCGCGGCGGCTTGCGCGCGCCGAGCACCGCAGTTTCGAGGCCTTCGTCCTGACCGATGCCGACCCGGCCGCCCTGCGGATGGCATTGAATAACGAGCGCCATACGCAGTCCGCCCGCCTGCTGTTTTTCGACGAGCTGGCCGATGCCTCGCCCGCGGTGCAGGAAGTGTTGACGGGCTTTCTCGCCGAGAATCCGGATGCCCTCCTGCGTTTCTGCGCGTCCATCCATCCCCGGGCCACGGTGGACGTGCAGGTACGCCGCGATCTCTACGACCGCCTCAGCGTGCTCGTGATCGAAGTGCCGGCCCTGCGCGAATACCGCGACTTCATTCCCGAGATCATCCGCCACTACGTCGAAACCCTGGCCGACAGGGAGGGCTACACCTTCCGCCAGTTCGGAGTCGCGGCCATCAATCGCCTGCGCCGCCATGAATGGCAGGGCAACCTGCAGGAGCTGGGCAACGTGATCCGCCGCCTCCTTGCCACGGGCGAGCGCGGTACGGTAGCGCTCGAAGAGGTGGACGCGGCCCTGACCGCCAGCCTGCCGGTTACCCCACAGCTTGGCGAGGATTTGCTGTCCTTGCCCTATCGCGAGGCCTGCGAGCGCTTCGAGCGTGCGTACCTCAGCGCACAGCTCAAGTTGGTGGGGGGGCGCGTGGCGCGCCTGGCCGAACGCGTCCAGCTCGAACGCACCCATCTCTACCGCAAGCTCAAGAGCCTGGGTATCGAACTGTCTTCGGGAGACACGGAAGAATGACCTTCGCCATTACCGCGGCCGCCGTTGCCGGCGCCGCTGTCCTGTTCGGCCTGGCTCTGCTCGGTTACCGCCTGGCGCGCAAGCGCCCGCCCAGGGCCGCCGGCTGGCTGCATCCGATCCTCGGGGTCGTGGGCCTGGGGTTGCTCTACCGGGCCACGCTGACCTGGCAGGGACCACGCAGCCTGCCCTTCGATGCCGGAACCCTGGTGCTGACTCTGACCCTGGCGGGCGGAGGCCTGTTGTTCGCCTTGCGCTTGAACCGGTTGCCGCGCCCGCTGCCCGTGATTGTCCTGCATGGCGGTGCCGCCCTGCTGGGGGTCACGCTACTCGTGGTTGGGCTTGTGCACGGATAGCCTTTCCGGCTAGCGCACGAGGTTGTTGAGGTCGAAGATCGGCAGCAGGATCGCCAGCACGATAAACAGCACCGCGCCGCCCATCAGCAGGATCATCACGGGTTCGAGCACCGACATCAGCCCCGCGACCAGCCCGGAGAATTCGCGTTCCTGGTTGATTGCCGCGCGCTCGAGCATGTCGTCGAGCGTGCCCGATTGCTCGCCGCTGGCGATCAGGTGGATAGTCATGGGGGGGAAGTGCTTGTGCCGGGCCAGCGCCCGGTTGATCGGAGCGCCCTCGCGCACCCGGTCCGCGGCCTCGGCCACGGATTCGCGCATCGGGATGTTGTTGATGACGTTGCCGGCGATGCGCAGGGCGTCCAGCACGGGTACGCCGCTGCCGGCGAGGATCGACAGGGTGCGGGTGAAGCGGGCGGTGTTGAGTCCGCGCACGAGGCGGCCGATCAACGGCGCGCGCAGTTGCCAGGCATGGAAGCGGCGCCTGGCGGCGGGTCGCTTGAGGGTCTGCACGGCGGCGACGGCCAGGGTGACCAGCACGAGCAGGATCAGCCACCACCATTGGCGCAGGCCGTGGGACATGCCGATAAGTACCCGTGTGACCAGCGGCAGTTGGTGGTGGATGTTGGTGAACACCTGTGTGACCTGCGGCACGACATAGGTCATCAGGCCGATGACGATGACCGTCGCGACGATGGTCAGCAGGATGGGATAGATCAGGGCCAGCGCCAGCTTCTGGCCGAGGTCCTGACGGTTCTCGGCGAAGTCCGCCAGCCGTTCCAGTACCGAGTCCAGGTGCCCGGTCTGCTCGCCCGCGGTGACCGTGGCCCGAAAGATTTCCGGGAAGACGTGCGGGAACTCGCCCAGTGCGTCGGCGAGCGTGTGTCCCTCCATGACCTTGCCGCGCACGGCCATGAGCATGCTCTGCAGGCGCGGTTTCTCGTTCTGCTCCGCCGCGGCAGTCAGGGCCTGCTCGACGGTCAGCCCGGAGGCGACCAGGGTGGCCAGCTGACGGGTGATCAGGGCCAGGTCCGTGGCGCCGATCCGGCGGCGCATGCCGAAGTTGCGGCTGGCGCGGCGCTTCTCGCGCTCGACCGCGGCCTCGACCGCGAGCGGGATCAGTCCCTGTTCGCGCAGTTTCTGCCGCACGAGGCGCGCGGTATCTGCTTCGAGGACGCCCTTTTTCTCGCGCCCGCCGGTATCGAGCGCCGTGTATTCGAAGGCCGCCATCAGGTGCTCCGTGCGGCGTGCGCGTGATCAGTCTTCACGGGTAACACGCAAGACTTCCTCGAGGCTGGTTTCGCCCGCCAGGATCCGTTGGCAGCCGTGTTCGCGGATGCTCGGTGTCTTGGTGCGGGCATAGGCTTCCAGATCCTGTTCGCTGGCGCGGTCATGAATCATGCGCCGCATGTGCTCGTCGACGCCGACCAGTTCGTAGATGCCGGTACGGCCGCGATAACCGGTGCCGTTACATTCATCGCAGCCCACCGGGCGGTGAAAGGCGATGTCGGCATCGGCGTCGAGGTGCATCAGCTTGCGTTCGTTCGCGTCGGGCGAGTAGGGCTCGCGGCAGGCCGGGCACAGCAGGCGCACCAGGCGTTGCGCCAGCAGGCCGATCAGGCTGGAGGAGAGCAGGAACGGCTCCACCCCCATGTCGTCGAGACGGGTGACTGCGCCGACGGCGGTGTTGGTGTGCAGCGTGGAGAGCACCAGATGGCCGGTGAGCGAGGCCTGCACGGCGGTCTCGGCCGTTTCCAGATCGCGGATTTCGCCGATCATCACCACGTCCGGATCCTGGCGCAGGATCGCGCGCAGGCCGCGTGCGAAAGTCATGTGCACGCGTGTGTTCACCTGCGTCTGGCCGACGCCGTCGAGGTGGTATTCGACCGGGTCCTCCACGGTCATGATGTTACGCACCTCGCTGTTCAACTGGCTGAGCGCGGCATACAGCGTGGTAGTCTTGCCGGAACCGGTGGGGCCGGTCACGAGCAGGATGCCGTGGGGCTTGCTGATGAGGTCCTCGAGCAGCTCGCGCGTAGCTCTGGGCATGCCCAGGTGGTCGAGGGACAGGCGCCCGGCCTGCTTGTCGAGCAGGCGCATCACGACCCGCTCGCCGTGGCCGCAGGGAATGGTGGAGACGCGCACGTCCACGGCGCGCCCGGCGATCTTGAGCGAGATGCGTCCGTCCTGCGGGAGGCGCTTCTCCGCGATGTCCAGTTTCGCCATGACCTTGACGCGCGAAACCACCAGCGGCGCGACCGCGCGGCGCGACCGCAACACTTCGCGCAGGACCCCATCCACGCGCATCCGCACGACGAGGTGATCCTCGAAGGGCTCGATGTGGATGTCCGAGGCGTTTTCGCGGATCGCCTCGGTCAGCAGTACGTTGATCAGGCGGATGATCGGCGCGTCGTCTTCGGCCTCGAGCAGGTCTTCGGGTTCGGGCAACTGGCTGGCGACGCTGGAGAGGTCGGTGTTGGCCTCCAGGGCTTCGAATTCGCCGATCTTCTGGTGATCCTCGTAGCTTTCCTGGAGCAGGCGATTGAATTGCTCCGTGGGCAGTGTTTCGATGCGCAGGGGGCATCCCAGCATGCGCCGCAACTCGATCAGCCCGGCCGAGCCGGTTCCTTCGCGCACGATGACGCGGGCTTCACCTTCGGCGATTTCGCGCGCGATCACGCCATGGCGCCGGGCGAACCCGTAGGGCACCCGCTGCGACGCGGCACGACCTTCCTGGCCGGCTTCCATCGTTTCAGCGGTTGTGGCCATGGCGTCCACCCCGGGTATGAGGTTGCGGTGAAGTGGCGGCCGCGCCCGGCATGATCAAGGTGGCCGTCTCCGGGGCCGCCGAGGTGCCCGTGTCGGAGGCGTTGAGCTCGGGCAGAACCGGGGGCGTGGCGCCCGGCAGGAGCGGAATCGGGCCGCGTCCCATCTGCAGTTCGCGGATCTCATTGTAGCGGGAGTTGGTTACCCCGCGGGTATCGTCGGCGTTGCGCAGGATGACCGGGCGCAGGAAGATCATCAGGTTCTGGCGCGACTTGCTGGAGGAGCGGTAACGGAACAGGTTGCCGAGCAGGGGGATGTCGCCGAGCAAGGGCACTTTCTGCTTGCTTTGCGACAGGTTTGTGTCGATCAGCCCGCCCAGTACGATGATCTGGTGGTTTTTGGCGATCACCGTGGTCTGCAGTTCGCGGTCGTTGGTGACCAGGCCCGCGGCGCCCTGGACCGAGGCCCCGATCGAGGAATTCTTGGCGTCGATCTTGAGCGTGACCGTGTCGCCGCCGTAATTGATTTGCGGCGTGATTTCCAGGTTCAGGCCCAACTGTTCCCGGTCCACGGTCTGGAAGGGGTTGATCAGGTTGGAGGAACTGCCGGTGTTGGTCCCGGTGTTGGTGTACTGGCCGGTCACGAAGGGCACTTTCTGGCCCGAGACCAGCTTGGCCTTTTCGTTGTCGAGCATCACCAGCGACGGCGTGGAGAGGATGTTCGTGTGCGAGTCGCTGGACAGGGCGTTCAGCAGGGCGACGAAACTGGTGCCGTTCTGCACGATGTGTCCGACACCGAACAGCAGGCCCCCGGGCAGGTTGAGGCCCGTGGTGCCCGTGGTCCCGGTCGAAGCCGAGCCGGACACGCTCTGGGCCAGTTGCGCGAGGGAGCTGATGCCGTTGGGGAAATTCGACACGCCGGCGGCCCCCGAGGACAGCGCGGCCCAGCTGATGCCCAGTTGCGCGGCGGAGCTGGAGGACAGCTCGGCGATGATGCCCTGGACGAGCACCTGTGCCCGGCGAACGTCGAGTTCCTTGATGATCTGCCTGATCTCCGATAACGGTTTGGGCGGGGCAGTGACGATAAGCGCATTCAACGCCTTGTCGGAAATGACGTCGATGCCCGGCTGGCTGCTGGTCTGCGCGCCGCCGCCGGCGGTCTTCTGCTTCTGCTCCTGTGCCTTGGCATAGCCCTGGAGGATCTTGGCGAGGTCATCGGCCTTGGCGTAGTGCAGGTAGATCACGTGCGTATCACCCGTGCTTCCCGTCGGCTGGTCGAGCTGGTTGATCAGTGCCTTGACCTGCAGTTGCTGCGCCGGGCTCCCGGAAACCAGGATGGAGTTGGTGCGCGGGTCCGCCGCGAGTTTCATCGGCACCTCGCCCTGTCCGTTGCCTTTCTGCAGCATGTTGGTCAGAACCTGGCTGATGGCCACGGCCGAGGCATACTTGAGCTTGATGAGCGAGAAGTTGGCGTCGACCGGCTGGTCCAGCTGGTGCGCGAGGCGGATGATACGGGCCACGTTGCCGACCCGCCCCGAAATGATCAGCATATTCGAGGGTGCGTAGGCCGCGAGCTGGGCCTGGCTCGACATGAGCGGACGCAGCGCGGGCACCAGTTGTGCGACCGTCACGTTGTGCAACTGGAAGACGCGCGTAATCATGGCGTCACCTGGTGCGTTGGCACTGTTTTCGACGCCGGGGCTCTGGCGCCCCTCGATGGCCGGCACGATCTTCCAGGTGTTGTGGCCGCTCGGCAGCGCCGCCAGGCCGTGCACGTCGAGCACGGACAGGAATACGGAAAACAGCGCGTCGGCCGAAATCGGCTTGGCGGAGATAACGGTCACGCGCCCCTGGGCCCGGGGGTCGACGATGAAGTTCTTGCCGGTGATGGTGCTGACCATCTGGGCCACTTCACGGATGTCGGCGTCCTTGAGGTTCAGGGTGATCTGCGAGTCCGTCGCGGGCTTGGCGTGGCTTGTCGCGTTCCGGGCCTGTCCGCCCGGCAGCGAAGGCGGCGGCGCGGCCAGTGCGACAGGCGCCGCAAAGGCCAGAAATATCGTAATGGTTGTAATGGAACGAAGCATTTATCCCCCGGAAAGATTGACTGTAATGTGCATGGGCTTGCCATGACGCAGCAGGTCGAGTTGCACGGGCCCCTGCGCATGCCGCAGTTGGGCCATGGCCTGCATGGCGCTCGCATTGTCGGTGAGCGAGACCCCGTTGACCGCGGTGATCACGTCTCCCGGCTGCAGGCCCGATTGGTGGAACAGGGCGGGTTTCTTGCCGGGATAGACGCGGTATCCCTGCATCTTGCCCTTGTCCGCGTAGGGTTGTATGCGCATGAATTCGAGCAGTTTCTGAGGGTGTTGCTCGACCTGCTGGCGCAGTTGCGGCGAAACGGCCATTTGATGTGACGGTTGGACCGAAGAATGATTCCCGCCCCCGAAGTGCATGTTGGCGGCGAGGATGGACGTACCGGCCTTCGGCAGCGGCAGGGATTCCAGCCGGCCGTTGTGGGCGATGACGACGCGATCCGCCTCGATGGTGCGTATCACGGCGCCGCCGGGCAGCGTCGCGCCCACGGAATAAGTGTGCTGGTTCTGGTTGCTGCCATTGGCGATGATGGCCTGGGAAGGGAATTGTCCCGCGCCCGCGGCGACTCCCAGCAGGGTCAGGTCCAGGGACGTCTTGGGCGCATTGACGGCGGAGGCCTGGGCCGAGGAGGCACCGGCAATCCCGAAAAGATGGGCGGACTGGATATGCGCCACGGGGTTGCGCCCGCTCGTGCCGCTTGCCGTTCGCGTGGCGGTGCCGGCCACGCCGGTGGAGCCTGCCGTGGCGCCCGGGGCCAGGAACTGCCAGCTCAGCCGCGCGGCCAGATAGGCAACCAGCACGATCAGGCCCAGGAAGACCAGGAAGGGCACCCGCCGCCCGCCCAGAAGCGCGCCCGCCCTGGGTTTCACGCGCAGCAGCGTGGTCTGGATCGTGGTCAGAGGTGACTGGGACATGTGGCTGGCGCCCTCGCGGACGTTCTAGTGGTCATCAACTAGCACAAACTCGTGAGTTTACGGGGGTTTGACCATCATCTCAAGGGTTTTCTCCCCGCCCGTGCGCGCCGAGTGATGGGCTACAATCAAGTCATGTCGAACTTAGTGCTCTATCGTCGCTGGCTGGTCCCGGTGACCGCGGGAAGGACGCCGCGCGCGGCCAGGGAAGACGGAAAGCCCCGGGAGGACACGCAGGGGCCCAATGTCGCGGCCCAGGAAGCGGAACCCGAACTCAAGCGCCCATCGTTGTTCAAAGTAGTAATCGTGAACGACGACTACACGCCGATGGAGTTCGTGGTCGAGGTGCTCCAGACTTTTTTCCGCCTCGATCGCAACAAGGCCGTGCAGATCATGTTGTACGTGCATACGCGCGGAAAAGGGGTTGCGGGCGTGTTCACTCACGAAATAGCCGAGACCAAGGTCGCGCAGGTCAACGAATACGCGCGACAGAATCAGCATCCGTTGCTGTGTACGCTGGAAGAGGTTTGAAGGAGGACGGCCATGCTTAGCAAGGAACTCGAATTCTGCCTGAACAGCGCGTTCAAGGAAGCACGCGACACGCGCCAGGAATTCATCACCGTGGAGCATCTCCTGCTGGCCCTCCTGGATGTGCCCGCGGTCGTGGAAACGCTCAAGGCCTGCGGTGCGGAAATGGACGAACTGCGCGAGGCGCTGACCGGCTACATCGACAAGACCACGCCCCGGCTGGGCAAGCAGGCCACGGTCGACGTTCAGCCGACCCTCGGCTTCCAGCGTGTTTTGCAGCGCGCCGTGTTCCATGTGCAGTCAGCGGGGGAAAAAGAAGTCACGGCGCTCAACGTGCTGGTCGCGGTATTCAGCGAGAAGGACTCGCACGCCGTCTACCTGCTCAAGCAACAGCAGGTGACGCGGCTCGATATATTGAATTTCGTTTCCCATGGTATCGGCAAGAGCGAGGAACCCGGAGAGCCCGAAGCCGAGGAAACGGCTGGTGCCCGCCAGGAGAAGAGCGAACCGAGCGCGCTCGAGCAGTACACGCGCAACCTCAACGCGATGGCCCGCGAAGGCCGTATAGACCCCCTGGTGGGCCGCGAGGTCGAATTGCAGCGCACGATGCAGATCCTCTGCCGGCGCCGCAAGAACAACCCGTTGTTCGTGGGCGATGCGGGCGTCGGCAAGACCGCGCTCGCGGAGGGCCTGGCCTTGCGCATCGTTGAGGAACGCGTGCCGGATATCCTGCGCGAGGCGACGGTGTACTCCCTCGACCTGGGCGCGCTGGTCGCGGGCACCAAGTACCGTGGCGATTTCGAGAAACGCCTGAAGGGCGTGCTGGCGGAGCTGGCGGAGCACGAGGGCTCGATACTGTTCATCGACGAGATTCATACCGTCATCGGCGCCGGGGCCGCATCCGGCGGCGTGATGGATGCCTCCAACCTGATCAAGCCGGTGCTCGCCTCGGGCGAGCTCAAGTGCATCGGCTCGACCACCTATCAGGAATTCCGCGGGATCTTCGAGAAGGACCGGGCGCTGGCGCGCCGCTTTCAGAAGATCGATGTCGTGGAGCCCACCGTGGAGGAAACCGTGGCGATACTCGACGGTCTCAAGGGGCGCTTCGAGGCGCACCACGCCGTCAAGTTCCCCAAGCGCACGTTGCGCGCGGCAGCCGAACTGGGCGCCCGCTACATCAACGATCGGCGCTTGCCTGACAAGGCCATCGACATCATCGACGAGGCCGGCGCGGAAATGCGCCTGCGCCCGAGCGCGAAGCGGCGCAAGACGGTCAGCGTGGAAGACGTCGAACAGATCGTCGCGCGCATGGCCCGCATCCCGCCGAAGAGCGTCTCGCATTCCGATCGCGACGCGCTGCGTACATTGGAGCGCGACCTTAATCTGGTGATCTACGGCCAGGACGAAGCGGTGAAAAGCCTCGCACAAGCCATCAAGATGGCCCGGTCCGGGCTCGCGCATCCCGAGCGGCCGATCGGCGCCTTCCTGTTCGCCGGGCCGACCGGCGTGGGCAAGACCGAGGTGACGCGCCAGATGGCGCGGTTGCTCGGCATTCCACTGGTGCGCTTCGATATGTCCGAGTACATGGAACGGCACACCGTGTCGCGCCTGATCGGTGCGCCGCCCGGCTACGTCGGTTTCGACCAGGGTGGACTCCTGACCGAGGAGATCAACAAGAACCCGCACTGCGTGCTGTTGCTCGACGAGATCGAGAAGGCGCACCCGGACGTCTACAACCTGCTGCTGCAGGTCATGGACCATGGCGAGTTGACTGACAACAACGGCCGCAAGGCGGACTTCCGCAACGTCATCCTGGTGATGACTTCCAACGCGGGCGCCCAGGACATGACCCGGCGCACGATGGGCTTCACCCACCAGGACCACACGCCGGACATCCAGGAAGCGGTGCGCCGCATCTTTACGCCGGAGTTCCGCAACCGTCTCGACGCGGTGATCCAGTTCGGCCACCTGTCGCCGGAAAGCATCCTGCGCATCGTCGACAAGCTCCTGCTCGAACTCGAGGCGCAGCTCGAGGAGAAGGGCGTGCAACTCGACGCCGACGAGGACGCCCGCCACTGGCTCGCCGAGCACGGCTACGACGTGCAGATGGGAGCACGCCCGATGGCACGGCTGGTCCAGGAACGGGTCAAGGCGCCGTTGGCCGAAGAGCTGCTCTTCGGGCGGCTGGCCAATGGCGGCTACGTGCGCCTGGCCGTGCGCGACGGCGACCTCGTGCTCGACATCGACACGCCGGAAGACAGCGGCAGCCGTGAGGAACGGCCGACCGCCGACGCCTAGTCAAGAATTTCTTGTGGAAGCGGCGGTCCCCGCCGCGATCCGTCGGGCGCGAAGGCCAGGTTCCCATGTAGAAGCGGCTTCAGCTGCGATCGGAGCCCGGCGTTCCGTAGGCCCTTTTTCTTATGAAATTCTCGCAAAGGCGCCAAGACCGCAAAGGCATTTCGTTCTCAACTCCTTCTCCCCACCGGGAGGAGAAGGGCCTGCCCCGGATTTGATCCGGGGTCGGGAATAAGGGTGCGCCGCGTAGCGATGACCTGCGATGAAGGAGCCCCTGAAACCCGGGCAATCCGGTCAATGGAACTGGCATTCGCATGCGACGAATCAGATACAGGCGGTTAAGCTGACTGGACGAGCCCGCATCTGTCAGGCGCACTGTGTCCTATGATTTGGGCTGCCCTGGATTTGTATGAGTACGCAGATACCGGGTTCTCTTTATGACATAAATACATTGCAAGGTGGCGGTTCACCATTGGAGGCCTGATACTCATCCAGCAATTCTTGTTCTCTTGTTATCGGATCATCGCAAAGCTCCCGCCAATAAAGGGTTGCTCTGCGCGTGCCTTTCTCGCCATGCCCATCCTTATGGTGCTGAAGTTGGGAACGGATCGTGTTATCGCGCCCATGGGAGCGCCCTATATAGATCAGAGTTTCGTGGTCAAAGAGCGCATAGACACCCTCTGAATCCGGCGCATTAGCGACATTGCTCTTCGAGAACGCACGGAATCCGCCCTTAATTATCATGGTTGCTGACATCCGCATAGGTGTTATTTGGCACTATACTCTCATCGCGTCAACTCCACCAAAAAGGATGCACAAACTGCCGGGAATCCCCAGTCCGGTGTAGTCGGCTCATTCCATAACACTCTTTCAATGTGCCTGCTATTTGTCCTCCCGGTCATTGACGACTTGAAGGTAGCTTGGCCAATGCCCGCGACCACATTCTGGGCACTTCAACCGATCTGTTGCGGGTTCAACTTCCAAGGAACTTATGTAGCTGACTATGCCTTTCATGACCCAACAATATGGGCATATAAATTTCGAGACCGTGTATGAATGCGAAGTAAATCTTTCGGCACGGCCTGGAGCGCTCCTCAAATTCTCGATTTCCCCCCTTGGTTCCGCAACTTGTAGCGACCTATTGCGCAGCTTCTTCCCCCTGGCAGACCGCATCATCTGAGCCCGCCATCCCAGCGCCTTCGCCTCCTGAATGAGAATATCGGATATCGTCTGGTTTGGCGGCAGATTCATAACCATAATCCCCCCGAGTATACTTGGAGCATAACAGAGCAGAGTGGAACTCTCGATAATAATCGACCATAAAGGCGCATTTCCGATCCTTGATGGAAAGATCACATGGCCATGACGCCCCATCCTGATTGTATAGCTGGCTTGCGTTGCTGGACTGCCCCGGGTCTGGCGGGTACTCATGCGCACTACTCTGAATCATAAACGAACGACCGAAAAGCTCAGCAACGGCCTGGTCTGCCAGGGGCCAACGTCAGCCACTCAATCACCTCCCCGAAAACAGACGTTTCGCCCAGAGCTGGGCATAGAACTCCACCTGCACTCAAGGGTCGTCGAGATTATGTTCCGGTCAGGCTGCGACGTGTTCGATTTCCTTAAGTTTCGGGCCAAGGCGGCGTTCAGCTTCTTCAAGATCATGGTCAGCCTGCAGGCCGAGCCAGAAGCGCTCGCTCGTGCCCAGCGCCCGCGCCAGACGTAGCGCTGTATCGGCCGTAATGGTCCGCTTGCCAAGTACGATCTCGTTCACGCGCCGCGGAGGCACCCGCATCGCACGCGCAAGCGCATTCTGGCTCAAGCCCGCGGGGCGCAGGAACTCCTCCAGCAACACCTCACCGGGCGATATGTGGGGCAATCGAGACATGATCCTCTTCCTCCTGGCGGTGGTAATCCGCTATCTCAACTTCGCGGGCATCGCCCTGCGGCCAACGAAAGCACACTCGCCACTGATCGTTGACCCGGATGCTCCACTGCCCCTGTCGCGATCCCTTGAGACGCTCCAGGCGGTTGCCGGGCGGTGCCCTGAGATCGGTCGCCGTCTGGGCATTCGCGAGCATTCGCAGCTTTCGGAGCGCTACCCGCTGCATGTCCACAGGCAAACGGCGGGAACGCTCGCCGCGCCACACCGCTTGCACGCCCGGAACGCGGGGCGACGGCGAGGCCCCAAACCACCGCTCAAACTGCGCGAAATCTGGGCTATCCGCATCCGCCTCCAACTGGAGGGCGATACTCGCGGTCTGGCCCTTTTCAACCTGGCAATCGACAGCAAGCTCCGCGGCTGCGATCTGGTTCGACTTCTGGTACGAGACGTGGCCTCCAACGGTCGGGTTCTTCGGCGCACTGCCATTATTCAGCAGAAGACGGGGCAACCCGTCAGCTTCGAACTCACCGAACCTACACGCGATACCGTGCAGTCCTGGATCGATAAGGCGGCACTCGCCTCTGGCGATTACCTTTTCCCAAGCCGTCTACATGCTTCCGAGCACCTCAGCACCCGGCAATACGCACGGATCGTGAAAGACTGGGTCGCCTCAATTGGGCTTGATCCTGCGGGATACGGCACGCACTCGCTACGCCGCACCAAAGCCACCCTCATTTACCGCAGAACAAAGACCCTTCGGGCGGTACAGCTCCTCCTCGGTCACACCAAGCTCGAGGGCACCGTTCGGTATCTGGGGGTGGAGGTCGATGATGCGCTGGAAATATCAGAGAAAACCGAAATATGATGCCGGCTTTCGGCCGGCGGCTACCTGATTAGTCGCCGACCGGTTGTCTTTAGGGAACAAATTAGCCGGCGATTTCCGGCCACTAAGCGACAGTTAACGATTCGCCTCAAAGCAGTCATTCTTGCACAGCCCAGGCCAGCAGCAGCCATTCAGATTATGCTCTGTCTCAGGCCGCTGACCTATTGTTCTTGTTGGGCTCCAACTTGATGCTCAGATGTGTATTAGTCGCTTTGGCCAGTTTCTTGAGGGTCCGCATGGACGGAGGCGTACGGCCACTTTCCAACCGCGCAATGGCGGGCTGGGTGGTGCCCATTTTCTTGGCAAGTTGCTGTTGGGTCAGCCCCGCACGGCTGCGGGCCTCAATAACCGCCGCCGCCAGGGCAAACTCTTCACCCAGGGCTTCATATTCCTTCCGGTACTCCGGATTCTCCATCCACTTGCGGTGCATCTCCGTTATACGTGCCATCTCTCTATACCTCTCATTCACTCAATGGACTTAGCCCGCTCGAGCGCCAACTCGATTTCTCGCCGAGGTGTCTTCTGGGTCTTTTTGATGAACACTCGCACGATTACCACCCGTTGCGCCTTGGCTGTCACATAAAGAGCACGCGATATGCCACTTCGGCCTCGCAGCCTTATTTCCCACAGCGCCCGCTCCAAATGCCTTACATGCGGCGCCCCGACATGCTCCAGGCCTTTAGATTCGATCAGGCCTGCCACGCGGACGAGCCGGGCCTTCATTGTCCATGGGCAAGGCTTCCACCTCTGCCTCGACTGTCTCGTCCAGGGTTTCGACCGTCCAACCCATGCGGAAAATATATCAGAAATGATATATACAGGCAAGCCTACCGCAGAACCCTCACCAGGGGGAAAGGAGGACTCCCGTGTGTCGAGCGATCCCTGGGTTCAATGCCACGCAATGTCCGTTTACCGAGAACCCTACCGGCCGGAATGGGTCGGTTGTTTCCTTTCGATATTGCGAAAATCAGACAGTCAGTCCACCAACAGAGTGGTGTAGAAAGTTGTGGTCGGGCTGCGCCCGCAATTTATTGTTACTGGATTCCTGCTTGCGCAGGAATGACGACGTTGAGAACCGGCGTCATGCAGGTTCTCTTCCGCTCACCCTTGGCGTTTTTTGCGCCTTTGCGAGAGGGTTTTTATTTCTCGAGGGCGGCCATCTGTTGGTGCTGCTCGCGGAAATGGGCGAGTTCGCTCTTGGCGCGGTCGAGTTTTTCCTGTTCCTTCGTGACGACGGATTCCGGTGCTTTGGCGCGGAATGCTTCGTTGTCGAGCTTCTTGCCCAGGCGCATGCATTCGTTTTCCAGTTGCGCGATCTTTTTGTCGAGCCGTGCGAGTTCGGCGGCCACATCGATTAGTCCCGCGAGCGGCACGGCGAACGTGGCTTCGCCGACAACGGCGGTCGCCGTCGCATCGGGCGCACTGCCTTCCCGCAGGTCGAGCGCTTCGGTGCGCGCGAGGAATGTGACCGCATCCTGGTGGCGTTTTACTCTTTCGCGGGTCTGTTCATTGGCATCGTAGATACTGACCGGTATCTTCTTGCCTGGTGCCAGGCCCAGTTCGGAACGCAACTGCCGTAGCCCGCCGATGACCGCTTGCAACCATTCCGCGTCGGCTTCTGCCTCGGCGTCGCGCGGATAATCGCCCGCGTCCGGCCATGGCGCCAGCATGATCGTGTCCCCGTCGCGTCCGGCCAGCGGGGCGACTTGCTGCCACAGGGCCTCGGTGATGAAGGGCACCAGCGGGTGCATCAGGCGGAACAGCGTCTCGAGCACGGTGATCAGCGTATGCCTGGCCGCGTTAGCGCTCTCGCCGCCGGCGTTGAGGGCGGGCTTGCAAAGCTCCAGGTACCAGTCGCAGAACGTGGACCAGGTGAAGTCGTAAAGGGCTTGGGCCGCGAGGTCCATGCGGTATTGCGCAAGGTGTTCGCCGACCGCGGCAACGGTGGCGCCGAGGCGGGCACGTATCCAGCGGTCGGCCACCGAAAGTTCTGACGGCGCCGCGAGGGTTTCCTCGACGTTCATCAGCACGAAGCGCGTGGCGTTCCAGAGCTTGTTGCAGAAGTTGCGGTAGCCGCCGATGCGCCCGAGGTCGAAGTTGATGTCGCGTCCGGGCGAGGCTAGGGCGGCGAAGGTAAAGCGCAACGCGTCGGTGCCGTGTGCCTCGATGCCTTCGGGAAAGCTCTTGCGCGTGGTGCGCGCGATGCGTTCGGCGAGTTGCGGCTGCATCATGCCGGCCGTGCGTTTCTGCACGAGGGAGTCGGGATCGATCCCGTCGATCAGGTCGATGGGGTCGAGCACGTTGCCCTTGGACTTGGACATCTTCTGCCCGTGCTCGTCGCGGATCAGGCCGTGGACATAGACTTCGCGGAAGGGCACCTCGCCGGAGAGGTACAGGCCCATCATGACCATGCGCGCGACCCAGAAGAAGATGATGTCGAAGCCGGTGACCAGGACGTTGGTGGGATAGAACGTGGCGAGGTCTGCGGTCTGCTCGGGCCAGCCCAGCGTGGTGAGCGGCCACAGTCCCGAGGAGAACCAGGTGTCGAGCACGTCCGCGTCGCGCGTGAGTTCGACGTCCGGCCCCAGTCCGGCGCGCTCGCGCGCATCGGCCTCGTCGCGCCCGACGTGGATGTTGCCCTCGGCGTCGTACCAGGCGGGAATCTGGTGCCCCCACCAGAGCTGGCGGCTGATGCACCAGTCCTGGATGTTTTCCAGCCAGTTGAAGTAGGTGCGGTCCCAGTTGCCGGGCACGAAGCGGATGCGGCCGTTTTTCACGACGTCGATGGCCGGCCGCGTGATGGCCGCGAGGCCGCCGGGCCCGTCCTTGCCGTCCAGCCGCTGTTCGCGCGTGAGGTCCACGAACCACTGGTCGGTGAGCCAGGGCTCGAGCACGGCGCCGGAACGGTCGCCGCGCGGCACCTTGAGCTTGTGCGGTTCGGTCCTCTCCAGCAGACCCGCGCGTTCCAGGTCGGCGATCATTTTCTTGCGCGCCTCGAAGCGGTCGAGCCCGGCATAAGACTCGGGCAGCGCCAGTGCGTCGGGCGACGACATCGATTCCGCGCGATAAACTTCTGCCTGCTGCAGTATGTGTCCGTCGGCGCTCAGCACGTTGATGCGTTCGAGCCCGTGGCGTTCGCCGATCGCCCAGTCGTTGAAATCGTGCGCGGGGGTGACCTTTACACAGCCGGTGCCGAATTCCGGATCGACGTGCTCGTCGGCGATGACCGGGATCTCGCGCCCGCTCAGCGGCAGGCGCAGGCGGTGGCCGACCAGCTTGCCGAAGCGCTCGTCGTTCGGGTTCACGGCCACGGCGACGTCGCCGAGCAGTGTTTCCGGGCGCGTCGTGGCGACCGTAAGCCCGCCGGCGCCGTCCACGAACGGATAACGGAGGTACCACAGCGAGCCGTTCTCTTCCTCGTTGACCACTTCCAGGTCGGAGAGCGCGGTCTGCAGCACCGGGTCCCAGTTCACGAGGCGCTTGCCGCGATAGATCAGCCCCGCGTCGAACAGCCGCACGAAGGTTTCCGCGACCGCCCTGGCCGGGCCCTCGTCCAGCGTGAACAGCTCGCGCGACCAGGCGAGCGATGCGCCCAACCGGCGGAACTGGCGCTGGATGTGGCCGCCGGATTCTTCGCGCCACTGCCAGACGCGTTCGACGAAGGCTTCGCGCCCGATTTCCCGGCGCGAGGTGCCGGCGGCGGCCAGCTGGCGTTCGACAACCATCTGGGTGGCGATGCCGGCATGGTCGGTGCCCGGCTGCCACAGCGTGCGTTTCCCGCTCATGCGCGCGTGGCGGATCAGGATGTCCATGAGCGTGGCCTGGAACGCGTGGCCCATGTGAAGTGTGCCCGTGACATTGGGCGGCGGCAGGATGATGGTGTAGGGCTCGCCGTTTCCCTGCAGCTCGAAGTAGCCCATCGCCTCCCAGTGGGCATAGATGTCGCTTTCTATCTTCTTCGGTTCGTAAGTGCGTTCCATCAACTCAAGCAGCCTGTCAGTGGTTCAATGTTCGTCGGGGCATCGGGGCCTTGCACCGTAGCGGCGCCTGTCCGGTTCGTGGCGTGGCGGTTCAGTCCTTGTCGCGCGCGCGCCCGGCCAGCAGTTCCGTGACGGCGGCGGTCACCGCTTCCCGCAGGGCCGGCGCGATCTGGTCGAGCACGCGATCCGAGAGCGCCTCGATATCCTCGGGGCTGACGGTGGCCGGCGCGCTTTCCGTCGAAGCGGTGTCGTCCTCGCTTACGGCAGCGGGGGCCGGCGGATCCTCGCGGGTCAGTTCGTCGATAAAGTCGTAGTCGTCCAGGTTCGGGCCTGCGCTGTCTTCGTCCTCGAGTGCGGCGCTCAGGTCGTGGTCCAGTCCCGTGTCGCCGTTGTCAGGCAAGGTGTCTTGCAATTCATCGAACAGGTCGGGCGCGGCCCGTTCCGAGAGCGTGGGGATGCGCTCCTGGTTTCCGGCGTGATCGAGGTCGGTCAGGTGGGGTTCCTTGCGTTCTGAGGTCATGGACGGTTCGGCTATATGTTGTGCACCTGCAAAGGATAGCCGCGGTCGCGGTAGAAACGGAAGTGTTCCCGCCCCATGGCACGGTTTTCGTCACCGGCCCCGACCACTTCCACCAGGCGGGGGAAGCGGCTGAAAAACTGCGGAATCCCGGCGGAGAGATTGATCAGCAGGTCCGGCGCGGGATCGGGCGACTGGCCGCAGTCCAGGGTGATCGGCACCGTCTCGTCGCTGCCGAGCCGGGCGTGGGGCAGGAAGCTGGTGTCGCTGAAGGTCCACAGCAACTCGTCGAGCCGTGCCACGTCCGCTTCGCCGTCGGCATGAATGTGCAGGCGCTGGCCCAGGCGAAAGGCCTTGCGGGCCAGGCGGCAGGAGAAACGCTCGCGATCGAGCGTTTCTCCGCTCTCCATGATGTAGAAGTCGATCCGCGTCACGTCCGGCCGCTTTCCTGCATGAGCCATTCCATCAGGAGCGGGACCGGCCGCCCGGTCGCTCCCTTCCGGGCGCCGGTCAGCCAGGCCGTTCCGGCGATGTCCAGGTGGGCCCAGTGCAGTTCGCGCGTGAACCGCGCCAGGAAGCAGCCGGCGGTGATCGCCCCGCCTTCGCGTCCGCCCACGTTGGCAAAATCGGCGAAGTTGCTCTTCAGGTCGGACTGGTAATCCTCCCACAGCGGCAGGCGCCAGGCGCGGTCGCCGGCGCGGTTGCCGGCGGCGAGCAGGCTGTCGGCAAGCTTGTCGTCGTGGCTCATAAGGCCGGTGGCATGATGGCCCAGCGCGACCACGCAGGCGCCGGTCAGGGTCGCCATGTCGACTACCGTACGTGGTTTGAACCGCGTTACGTAGGTGAGGGCGTCGCACAGGATCAGGCGGCCCTCGGCATCGGTGTTGAGCACCTCGATGGTCTGGCCGGACAGCGAGGTGAGAATGTCGCCGGGCTTGGTAGCGTTGCCGCCCGGCAGGTTTTCCACGGCGGGCGTCACGCCGACGATATTGATCGGCAGTTCGAGTTCGCACGCGGCGACGATGGCGCCGAAGACGCTCGCGGCGCCGCACATGTCGTACTTCATTTCGTCCATGCGCGCCGGCGGCTTGAGCGAGATGCCGCCCGCGTCGAAGGTGACGCCCTTACCAACCAGGGCAATGGGTTTGTCGTCGCGTTTGCCGCCGTTGTATTCGAAGATCACCATGCGCGGCGGCTGGCGGCTGCCGCGGGAAACGCCGAGCAGGGCGCCCATGCCGAGACGCTTCATTTCCGTTTCGGTAAGAACCCTGACCTTGAGGGCGGGATACTGGCGTGCGAGCTTGCGTGCCTCGCTGGCCAGGTAGCTCGGGGTACAGACGTTGGCGGGCAGGTTGCCGAGGTCACGCGTAAAGGCTACGCCCTTGGCTACGCTCTTGCCTGTCGTCACGCCACGCTTGGCGGCGTTGGCCGCGCCGCGCGAGGCGACCAGCAGGGTGAGGCGCTTGAGCTGCGGCTTCTTGCCCGGCTTGGATTTCATCCGGTCGAAACGGTAGGCGGCGTGTTCGCTCGACTCGACGACGGCGCGTGCCATGCGTTCGCTGTCCGCGCCCTTGATCGGCAGTTCGGCCAGCAGGGTCGCCGCTTCGTTGATGCCCAGGTCGATCAGCGCCCGCATAGCGGCTGAGGACGCCTTATGCAAAGCGAGCAGGTCGCAGTCGGATTTTTTGCCCAGGCCCACGAACAGGATGCGGGCAGCGCTCAGGCCCTTGACGGAACCACTCACCAGGGTCTGCCCCGCCTCGCCTGCGAATTGCTTGCCCATCTGGCGTTTCATGTCGTCGCGGATGGTTTTGCCGAGACTGGCAGCGGCCGGCGTGAAATCGCCGCCCTGATACACTCCTACGACCAGACACGCGGTCTTGAGTGTGGTGGCTGCGCTGCTTTTGACGCTGTATTCCATGGATGTCTCCCGAGCCTTGATTCGGTGGTTTACGGCGCGGGCAGGCACGCGTTACTCGCCTGATTAGCGCCGATGGATTGCGCCAAGTTTAACGGATGGTCCGATGCTGGGCATTTTTGATCGCTATGTAGCGCGCGAGACGGCCATGACCTGGGCGGCGGTGGCGGCCGTGCTCGTGCTGGTCGTGGTCGTCAATCGGTTCGCCGTTTATCTCGGCGAAGCGGCCGCCGGTCAGATCCCGGCCTTTGCCACGTTCGCCTTGCTCGGGCTGAGCGTGATCGGCCTGCTGGAAATCATCGTGCCCGTCAGCCTGTTCCTGGCCATCGTTATCGCGCTGGGCCGTTATTACCGCGACCAGGAGGCGGTTGCCGCCTTTGCTTGCGGGTTGACGCCGTCACGTCTGTATCGGTCCATTGGCCTGCTCGGCGCGATCGCCGCCGTGTTGCTCGCGGTGCTCGCCCTGTGGGCCACGCCCTGGGCGCATGCCACAGCGCACCGCATGGAAGTCGGCGCGCACGCCGAGGCCCAGGTCAGCGTCATGGAGGCGGGGCGGTTCAAGATGCTCGGCGGCGGCAAGGGCGTTTTTTACGCCGGCGGCGTGGACCGGAAAACCGGGCGGCTGTCTCCGGTATTCGCTGAATTAAACGAAGACGGGCGCCCGCTTTTGATCACCGCCAGGGACGGGCGCCTGGTCACGCAAGCAGAGACCGGCGAGCGCCACCTTGAGCTGGGGCCGGGGCGGCGTTACCAGGGACGGCCCGGCTCGCTGGACTGGACATTGACCCATTTCCAGAGCGCGCGGCTGCTCGTGCAGCCGCCCGGCCAACCCGCGAAAACCAGCACGGACTACGACCGCATGAGCACCGCGGCCTTGCTGCGCAGCACGGAGCCGGGAGCCCGGGCCACGCTCGAGTGGCGCCTGGTGCAGCCGTTTACGGCACTCTTGCTCATGCTGATCGCGGTGCCCCTGGCCCATATGCGCCCACGTCAGGGGCGCTATGCGCGACTGGTGCCGGCGATCCTGGTGTATCTGGTGTATTTCAATCTCCTCGGCGTCGGCCGGATATGGGCCGCGCAGAACGGCTGGGGGGCGCGGGTGGGGCTCTGGTGGGTGCCCGCCGCCGCGCTGGTTTTCGGCTTGGTCCTGCTCAAGCAGCGGTTCGGTTCAAGACGCGTGCATGCGGAGAGGATGCGCCATGCGGATTGACCGCTACCTCGCGCGCAGCGTGCTCACCGGCGTGGCGGTCGCATTGTTCGCCCTGGTCGGCATCGCCTTTTTGCTCACCATGCTGAGCCAGCTGAAGAACATCGGCACCGGGCATTTCACCACGGCGACGGCGTTCGCCTATGCCGCACTGACCATGCCGCAGACAGCGTACGACATGCTGCCCGTCGCCACCCTGATCGGCGCCGTGTTCGCCCTCGGCGCCCTGGCGTCTCACCAGGAGCTGATGATGATGCGCGCCTCCGGGGCGAGCCTCTGGCGGCTGGCCAGGTCCTTATCCTGGGCGGGTCTGGTGCTGGCGATCGCAGCCGTCGTGCTGGGTGAGTTCGTGGCGCCCCCGGCCAAGCGCGAGGCCGAGACCGTGCGCGCGCAGAGGCTCTACTCGCAGATCAATGCTGTGGGCCCGGGTGGCGTCTGGCTCAAGGCCGGTGATGATGTCGTGCAGGTGCTCAAGGTCGATACGCCCACCCGCCTGGTGGACGTGAATATTTTCACCCTCGGCGTGGACACGGCCAGCATCACCGAGGTGCGTCACGCCCGGCATGCCGATTACGAGAACGGTCACTGGGTGCTGTACGGCATCGAGGGTGTCCGTTTCGGCTCCGACCGTGCCTATCGCGTGAAAGACGCGAAGCAGGCCTGGCCGAATTTCGTCGAGCCGGCCACTTTCCGCACGCTTGTGGTCAGCCCCGAAAACTTGTCCTGGCGCGGGCTCAGCGATTACATCGATTACCTGCGCGCCAACCACATGGCCTCCGAACGCTATGAAACGGCGTTCTGGCACAAGGTGTCGGTTCCGCTGGCGGTCTGGATCATGGCGCTCCTGGCATTGCCGTTCGCGCTCGGGCGGATGCGCTCGAGCGGTGCCGGGCAGCGCCTGGCCCTGGGTGTCGTCATCGGCTTGTTTTACTACCTGGTCGACCAGACCACCCTCGAGGCGGGACAGGCCTTTCATCTGTTGCCGCTGGTAGCGGCCTGGGCGCCTACGGCTTTGCTCGCGGTGGCGACCGTACTCATCATGCGCCGGGTTCGATAGGCATGCGCGCCGCGGTCGCGATTGCGCCCCCTGATAAAATTGCTTCGCTGAAACACAGTATTCCGGTGTGACTACACTCGACCAAGAACGACTCCAGGCCGCGTTGGACGCGACCCAAGACCCCTGGTTGGGCGACACGCTTGCCGCGGCAGGGTGGCCCGTGCATTGGGAGTTCGGTCCCGACAAGGCCCGCGTCCGCATCGAACCCGGCTATCCCTTGCGCCGCTCCCGCGACTCGACGGCCAACGCTATTGCCGCTGCGGTGAGCGAGGCGGGCGGCGGCGCACCGGTCGAGGTCGAACTGGCGCCCGCCATCAAGGCCCACCCGGTGCAGCCCAACGTGGTGCGCCTGGCCGGCATCAAGAACGTGCTGGCCGTGGCCTCGGCCAAGGGCGGCGTGGGCAAGTCGACCGTCGCGGCGAACCTCGCTCTGGCCCTGGCGGACGAGGGCGCGCGGGTCGGCATTCTCGACGCCGATATCTACGGCCCCAGCCAGCCGCGCCTGCTGGGCCTGGAGGGGCACCCGCACTCGCATGACGGCAAGCAGCTCGAGCCGCTGTCCGCGTTCGGCCTCAAGGTCATGTCGGCGGGATTTCTCGTCGATCCGGCGACGCCGATGATCTGGCGCGGCCCGATGGTGACCCAGGCGCTGACGCAGTTGCTGACCGCGACGAACTGGGGCGAGCTCGATTATCTGGTGGTGGACATGCCGCCGGGTACGGGCGACATCCAGTTGACCCTGGCGCAGCGCGTGCCGGTGGCGGGGGCGGTGATCGTCACCACGCCGCAGGAGATCGCCGTGGCCGATGCCCGCAAGGGCCTGGCCATGTTCCGCAAGGTCGAGGTGCCGGTGCTCGGCATCATCGAGAACATGGCCGGATTCCGCTGCGCCCACTGCAACGAGGTGACCGAGGTCTTCGGCGCCGGCGGCGGGGCACGGCTCGCGGAAGAGGCCGGTACGGAACTGCTCGGCAGCATTCCCCTGGATCCGCGCATCCAGGCCAACGCGGATGCGGGGCACCCGAGCGTGGTCGCGGAGCCGATGGGCGATAATGCCGCCGATTATCGTGCGGCGGCCTTGAAAGCCGCCGCGGTGATGGCCCGGCGCAGCCGTACGGCGAGCCAGGGCCCCACAATCGTCATGGAGTAGCGACGATGTCAGTCAAATCCGATCACTGGATCCGCCGCATGGCTACCGAGCATGGCATGATCGAACCCTTCGAGGCCGGCCAGGTACGCGAGCGCGACGGCGGCCGTATCGTGTCATACGGCACGTCGAGCTACGGCTACGACGTGCGCTGCGCGAACGAGTTCAAGATCTTCACCAACATCAATACCAGCATCGTCGACCCGAAGGCCTTCGACGCCAACAGCTTTGTCGACCTCAAGGCCGACGTGTGCGTGATCCCCCCCAATTCCTTCGCGCTGGCGCGCACGGTCGAGTACTTCCGCATCCCGCGCAACGTGCTCACTATCTGCTTGGGCAAGTCGACTTACGCGCGCTGCGGCATCATCGTCAACGTGACCCCGCTCGAGCCCGAGTGGGAAGGCCACGTCACCCTGGAGTTTTCCAACACCACGCCGTTGCCCGCAAAGATCTATGCCAACGAGGGCGTGGCCCAGATGGTGTTCTTCGAATCCGACGAGCCCTGCGATGTGTCTTACAGGGATCGCGGGGGCAAGTACCAGGGGCAGAAGGGCGTCACCCTGCCTTCCACGTAGTAGGGAAGCTACTGCGCTCGACATCTTGAACGCGAGCGGTGCTCGCAATGCTCATGTACCTGCCACGTACACTGCGCTTGCTGCGCTCCGGTCGCGTCCAACCTGTCTTCGCTTGCGACGCTTCTTCGACCGGCGGACACCGCTTTCGCCGGTATAACGATTTGTGGGAGCGGCGGTCTCCGCCGCGATGTGGTTTTGCTAATGCCTTTCAGTCGGACCGACTTTAATCGCGGCAGCTGCCGCGATAATGGCTTCAGGACTTGAGCCAGGTGAGCTTGCTCAGCACGAAGGTGATGGTGGCCTTGCCCGGCTCGCGCTGTTGCATTTTCACCGGCAGCCATTGGTACTTGGGGGCGAGCCAGAAGATCGTGCGCCGACCGGATTCGGTATCCTCGCGCATGACGATCACCGTCTCGAAATCCCCCGCGGGGGTGGCGAGGAGGTCCTTGCCCTGGCGCTTGAAGTGGTAGTGCTTGATCTTGCCGCCGTTGGCGATGGAAATGGCATCCGGCAACTTCAAGCCCAGGGACAGGTGCCGGGAAAGGAACAGTTGCGCACTCAGCCGGTCGAGTATGCCCGCCCGGATGGCCACGCGCCGGGTCTTCTTGTCCTTGGTGTCGTAAGCCAGGTCCTTGACCCAGTCGAACACGATGTTTTCGTCGTGACCGGGGTTGCCGCTGTCAATGTAGCTGTAGCTCAGCGGGCGCAACTCACCTGCGTGGAGGGTAAAGTGGCTCTTTTCGCTGAAGCTGGAATGCACGAACAGCGAAGCCAGGCCGGAGGCGCTGGCCGTGGACTCGAACAGCCATGTGCCCGACTCGGCCGGCTGCAAGGTGAATGTGGCGTTGCCCAGGTGCCAGCCGTCGCGCAGGACGCGGTAACGCATCTTGAACGGCGCGATGTCCAGGGCGGAGGGCAGGGGCCGGGACGTGCCTTGCTGCACGGTGCCGGGATTGGCCGCAGTTGACGGCCGGGCTGCTGCAGGCAGGCCCGGCACCAGCAGCAGCATGGAGACCGCTGCCACGAGGAAGCCTATCAGGCGCATGCCGATTCTTCTACGATGACGGGTTGGATGAGGGGCTTGCCGTCGAGCAGGGCCAAGGCGTTGTCCATGGTCAGGCGGTTCCTAGCGTACCAGCCCACGGCCATGGGGTAAATGCAATGCTCCAGGCGCAGCACGCGACGCGCCAGTGACGGCGGGCTGTCTTCCGGGCGGACGGACAGGCGGCCCTGTACGATCCGGGGGCCGCGGTCGAGTTCGGCGGTGACGAAATGCACGGTGGCGCCATGCATCCGGTCGCCGGCCTCCAGCACGCGCTCGTGCGTGCGCAGCCCGGGCCAGGCTGGAAGCAATGAGGGGTGGATATTGAGCATGCGGCCCTGCCAGGCCTGCAGCAGCCGGGGGCCGAGGATGCGCATGTATCCCGCGAGCAGGATCAGGTCCGGTCCGTGTTTCTCCAGTTCCGCGACCATCGCCTTCTCATGGGCATCGCGCCCGGCGAATTGCCGCGGGTCGAGGGAGAACCGGGGGACACGGCGGCGCTCGGCTTTTGCGAGCAGGGGCGCCGTGGGCTTGTCGCTGCCCGCCACCACGATTTGCCAGTTTTCGCCGGCGGCCTCAGCCAGGGCTTCGAAGTTCGTGCCATTGCCGGAGCCCAGGACCGCGACACGGCAACGTCCGCTGCTCATGCCGGGGCGTAACGGACCCCGTCCTTGCCGGCTTCGACCGTGCCGATCGGCCACGCCTGCAGATCGAGCGCGGCCAGGGCGTCGGTTGCCGCTTTCAGGGCGTCATCCGGGATGACGGCGGTCAGGCCTATGCCCATGTTGAATACCCGGAACATTTCCGCCTCGGAGATGCCGCCGGTTTCACGCAGCCAGTCGAAAACGGGCGGCCGCGTCCAGCTCGCCGGATCGATCCGTGCACCGCATCCCTCAGGAAGCACGCGGGGCAGGTTCTCGGTGATCCCGCCGCCTGTGATGTGTGCGAGCGCGTGCACGTCCACGCCGTCGAGCAGCGCCCGGATGGCGCGCACGTAAATCACAGTGGGTGCCAGCAGCCAGTCGGCGAGCGTCTGCTCTCCCAGGGGCTGCTCCAGCGACGCATTGCTTTGTGCGATGACGTGGCGAATCAGGGAATACCCATTCGAGTGCGGGCCGCTGGATGCGATGCCCAGCACGACGTCGCCGGGCGCCACGGCGTCACCGGTGAGAATCCTGTCCCGTTCGACGACGCCCACGCAGAAACCGGCGAGGTCGAAGTCGCGCCCGGCATACAGACCCGGCAATTCGGCGGTTTCGCCGCCGACCAGGGCGCAGCCGGCGTCGCGGCAGCCGGCTGCAATGCCCGCGACCAGGCGTTCACCCTGTTCCGGGTCGAGCTTCCCGGTCGCGAAATAGTCGAGGAAAAACAGCGGTTCCGCGCCCGTGACCGCGACGTCGTTGGCACACATGGCCACCAGATCCCGCCCGAGGTCGTCGATACGGTCCGTCGACAGGGCCAACGTCAGTTTGGTTCCGACGCCATCGGTTCCCGCCACGAGTACCGGGTCGCGATAGCGTTCGGCCGGGAAGCGGAAGAGGCTGGCGAAGCCACCGAGGCCGGTGAGCACCTCGGGCCGCATGGTGGAAGCGGCATGAGGCTTGATGCGCTCTATGAGTGCTTCTCCGGCATCGATGTCCACGCCGGCGGCGCGGTATTGCGGGGAATGATCGGACATGTTGGTGAAGGGCCGCGTCAATGATTGTGCTATTTTAGCCGTCTTCGGGGGTTCGCCCCGGTTTGACCGCTCGAACACGCCCCTCTCGCGCATGACCGATTCAGATCGACATTCTGGTAATACACGCTTGCAGCAGGTACCGAGAAGCCTGCGCGGGTGGACGACGCTTCTGCTCTGCATGGCCATGGCGGCGCTTGCGCATGCCGCATCGCCGGGCGGGGACCAGCCGTCCCTTTACGCCGCCGCCACGCCCGTTGCCAGCCAGTCCGCGCAGGAGCGCGAGAAGGCTTTCACGAGTGATTTGACCCAGGTTCTGGTTAAGGTGAGCGGCAACCCCAACGCGGCTCAGGTGGCGGCGCTTTCCAGCGTCCTGTCCAATGCCGGCAACCTGGTCGTCGAGTACCGTTACCGTACCGTGCCGCTCAACCAGGGCGGCGGCCAGGAGTTGTGGGCGCGTTTCGATGCCAAGGCGGTGGACAAGGCACTGGTCCAGAGCGGGCAAGGCACTTGGGGGCAGGGGCGGCCCACGGTCGTCGCCTGGGTGCTCGACGAGGGCACCATCGTTGCCGATAATCCGAATGCGCCGATCGTGGCGGCCATGCGCAAGAATGCACGCCTGCGCGGTTTGCCTCTCGTCATCCCCCTGATGGACCTGACCGACCAGAAACAGGTGTCGGGATTCGACATACGATCCTTGTTCCTGCCCGCACTGACATCAGCCAGCCAGCGTTATGGAGCACACGCCATGCTGATTGGCGTCATCAATCCTGCCGATGTCGGCGTGAAGAGCCAGTGGACGCTGGTGTTCGACAATAATTCAACGCCTTTCCAGGAAGCCGCCGATACGCCGCAGCAGGCGGGTGCGGCGGCGGTCGGCCGGGCGACGACCCTGCTGGCTCAGAAACTGGCTTACATGCCCAGCATCGGCGGCGGGGGGCAGGTGCGCGTGGTGGTGTCCGGCGTGAAGTCCCTCTCGGATCTCAAGCAGGTCGAGGCCCTGATTACCGCGGTACCGGGCGTGGGCAGCCCGCAACTGGATAGCTTGCGGGGCGAACTGGCCGGGTTCAGCGTGCCCTACGCGGGCGCGGTCGCGGATTTGCAGCAGGCCCTGACGGTCGCCGGCGCGCTCAGCCTGGCGCAGGCACCTGCCACGACCTTGCCGCCGGCGGCGGCCACCGGTCCCGCCAACGCTCCGGAACTTCATCTGCGTTACACGCCGTGATTGCCTGATGCGCTTCCTGCCCAACATCCTCTCCATCATGCGCATGATCATGGTCGTTCCCGTGATCTGGGCGCTGGCCACCGGGCGTTTCGGCGTGGCGCTGGGGCTGTTCGCGGCGGCGGGCGTCAGCGATGCGCTGGACGGGGCCATCGCGAAGCGCTGGGGCTGGTCGAGCCGCCTCGGGGCCTTGCTCGATCCGGCCGCGGACAAGCTCCTGGTGCTCGGGACTTACACGACACTGGCCGTTGCGCACCGCGTGCCCTGGTGGCTCGTCGGCCTGATGTTCGGCCGCGATCTGATTATCGTAACCGGCGCCGCGATTTACCGTTGGCGCGTGGGGCCGTTCGTCATCCAGCCGGCGCTGACCAGCAAGATCACCACCGGCCTGCTCATCGTGGTCGGTATCGCCTTGGTCGTCCAGGGGCTGCAACCCTGGATGAATGCAGCCTGGCAGGACATCCTGGTGTGGCTGCTGGCCGCCTCGCTGGTCGTGAGCTGGCTCGATTATCAACTGACCTGGGGCATCCGCTTCCTGCGCGAACGCGGCAACCTGGCCGCCAAGCGCGAACCCTACTAAGGAACCTCACGTGTGAATAGATCAGAGGTTCCCTAATGCGCCAGCTCGGATTGTCGGGACTCAGTCTCGCCACGGCAACCCATTTCGATACTTTCTGGCCCGGCCCCAACCAGACCGCCTATGCCGCGGCGCGCGAATCCTCCGCGGGCAGCGGGGAGAAGATTGTCTTTCTCCACGGTCCCACCGGCGTGGGTAAGTCTCATCTGCTGAAAGCCGCCTGGCGGGGCGCGCACGAGCGCGGGGCGGCTTGCGCCTACTTGTCCTTTGACGACGCCTACATGCTCGATCCCGATTTGATCGAAGGCTGGGGCGCCCTCGATTTCGTGGCGCTGGACGCACTGGAACGCATCGCCGGCTATGCCGCCTGGGAGCGGGCCCTGTTCCGGCTGCTCGAGGCGCTGCGCGAGCGCGGAGCCGGCTGGCTGGCCGCGGGTCGGGAGCCGCCCGACCGGCTGCGGCTGGGGCTGCCCGACCTAGCCTCGCGCCTGGCCTGGGGGCCGATCTACTCCATGCGGCTGCTCGACGAGGCGGAACTGGCCGGGCTGGCGGTCCACGTCGCGCTCACGCGCGGGCTCGAATTACCCGTGCCTGTGGCGCAATTCCTCGTGACCCGGCTCGCGCGCGACCCGGAGGCGATCAGCAAGGCGATAGAGCGCCTGGACGAGGCGGCGCTGGCGGCGCAGCGCCGCCTGACCATTCCCTTCGTCCGCCAGATATTGTTCGACTCGCAGAGCCACTGAATTAATTCAGCCGGTACGCACCGTAAAGCGTGCCAGGAATTGCTGGGTCAGCGTCCAGGCTTCGGCCGATGCCTCGGCATCGTAGCTCTGGCGCGCATTGCAGTCGAAGCCGTGTCCGGCCTGCGGGTAGACCGACATCACATAGCGCTTGCCGGCTTCGGAGAGCGCCGCGGCAATGCGGCCATGCTCGGAAGGCGGGATGGAGCCGTCCTGTCCGCCGTAGTGGAGCAGGAGGGGCGGCACGAATTCCGCGGCACGCTCGATCAGGATCGGCCGGCCGAAACGGTCTTTCTCGGCGCCGATGCCGCCGCCATAGTAGGACACGACGGCCGAGAGGCGTTTCCCCAGTTCCAGTCCCGCCAGGAAGGCCAGCCGGCCGCCGAGGCAAAAGCCGATGGCCGCGGGCGGAGAAGCGGCTCCGGCACGTTCGAGGACGTCGAGTGCCTTGGCGCTTTCCTTCACAACCTGCGCGTCGTCCAGTTCTTTCAGTGCCCCCAGTGCGGTGTCCATGTCTCCATAGTCCGCGGTCACGCCGTGGTAGATATCGGGCACGATGGCGGCGTAGCCCGCGCGCGCATAGCGGTCGGCGACATTGCGCATGTGCTCGTTAACGCCGAACGCCTCGATGTAGATCAAGGCTCCCGGAGGCGATTCGACGTCTTCGGGACGCGCGAGCCAGGCGCGCAATCCCGGTTCGAGTTCGGTCCAGTCGCTGGTGATCGGATGTTCTTTCATGCAACCTCCTGTTATCGAGTGGGTGAACGTTTCAGAGGCCCGGTACCAGTAGTGCCGCCAGCGCGTCATTCGCCTTCTGGCTCTCGTCCATGAGCTGCGAGGCCATTTGTGCGAGCGTCGCATTGGGTGCGCTGTCGTTGCCGCTCAACTGGCCCATGAGCCCGGACAGTTGCCCGTTCAGGTGTTCCAGGTCGAACTGCTTGAGCGTATTGGCGATCTGCCCGGCCCGGCGGGCCTTGCCGTGCTTGCGGGCGTGGGCCTCGGCCGCGCGGCCGTTGCGGAGCAGGCGGGCATTGCGGTCGATGGTGGCTTCGATCGCGAGCGCCAGGTCCAGGTTGGCCTTGAGCGCGGTAGGCGGGGCATCGGCGTTGGGATCCGGCTCGATGGTGAGTGGTTGGTCGTAGTGCTCGCCGTCCACGGTGAGTACGACACGATAGTGCCCGGGCAGTACCAGCGGGCCCTGCGGGCCGCGTGGAGTGCGGTGAAGCACGGGCGGCCTGCCCCAGTGCGCTCCGGGCCAGGTGGGCGGGGTGTAGTGCATGTCCCAGACGAAACGATGGGCGCCTTTGCCGGCGGACAGGATGTTCGGCGGGGACTTCCAGTAGTCGGGGAAATTCCCGGCCGGCATCCTGGCGGGTTTGTCCGCGCTCGAATAATGGCGCACCAGTTTGCCGCCGGCCGTGTAGACATCGAGTGTGACCGGTTCGCGGGGATGGTTGCCGAGCCAGTAGTCGATGATCGCGCCCGTGGGCGGGTTGGCCGCGTGCGGGAGTTCGGGCGGGCGGGACTCGGCGGGGTAGAGGCTGAGGCGGAAGCGCACGGCGGGCGCGGGCTTGTACAGGTGCACGGCTTTCTTCGCCAGCGCCGCGCTGACTTCCCTCAGCGGCTCGATGTCGTCGAGTATCCAGATGCCGCGGCCGCTCGTGGCGGCCACCAGATCATCCCCGTGCACGACCAGATCACGCACGGAGGTCGTGGGCAGGTTCAGTTGCAGGGGCTGCCACCGGTGGCCGTCGTCGAAGGAGACGAACATGCCCTGCTCGGTGCCGGCATAGAGCAGGCCCTTGCGCTTCGGGTCGGCGCGCACGACGTGGACGTAATCGCCGCGGGGGATGCCATCGACGGCCTTGCGCCAATGCCTGCCCTCGTCATGCGTGATGAAGATGTAGGGAGCCGTGTCGTTCGACTCGTGGCGATCAACCGCGACGTAGGCGCTGGCCGGATCGTGCGGGCCCGCTTCGATCGAATCCACGCGGCTCCAGCGGCCGAGCCCCTTCGGTGTGACATTGCGCCAATGCTTGCCGCCGCCGGTGGTCAGCCAGACGCGGCTGTCATCGGTGCCCGCCCAGATTACGCCGCGCCTGGCGTGTGAGACGGCCAGGGCATAGACGACCGAGTAGCCGCATTCGGCCGCGGTCTGTCGCGTGGGTTCGGATTTGCAGTTGGCGTTTCCCCGCTTGCGCGTCAGGTACGGGCTGACCGGCTTCCAGTGTTGCCCGGCATCGGTGGTTTCGAGCACCCTCTGTGCGCCCAGGTAGAAAGTGTCGGCGTCGTAGGGCGACAGGGCGAACGCAGTATTCCAGGGGAAGTAATACGGCATGCTGTCGGGATCCGCGCCGAACGGCACTATCGGTACCGGGGAAATGCGCTGTGTCATCTGCGTGCGTGTGTCGAAGCGCGTGACGACGCCGCCGAAGGTGGCGCCGTAGATGATCGCGGGGTCTCCCTTGCGCGGGAATACATAACCCGATTCGCCGCCGGAGACGGGCTTCCAGTCGTTGTTGGTAATGATGCCGTCAATGGCGCGCGAGGGGATCTCCAGTGCGCCGGAATCCTGCTGTGTGCCGTAGATGTGGAACGGTACCCGGTTGTCCGTGCTGATGTGATAGATCTGGGCCGTCGGCTGGTTGAACCAGCTCGACCAATGCGCGCCGTCGTCGAGGGTGATGGCCGTGCCCTGGTCGGCCGAAGTGATCATGTGTGCCGGATCCCCGGGATCGATCCACAGCCGCTGCATGTCGTCGCCGTCCGGCGAGCCCTTGATCGCCGTGAAATGCTTGCCGCTGTCGGTGGAGCGATAAAGGGATGTGTTGGGCACGTAGACGATGTCGGGGTTTTTGGGGTCGACCTCGACCTGGCCGAAATACCAGCCGCGCCCCGCGATGCGGTTTTCATCGTTGACGAGCTGCCAGGTGGCGCCGCCGTCATCGGAGCGATACAGGCCGCTGCTCGGGCCGGCGCTGTTGGCGCCGCCGCCGTTCTGTCCCGCGCTGACGATGGCGTAAAGCCGCGGTCCGGGCGTGCCGGAGGCGACGGCAATGCCGATGCGGCTCATATGCTGCGGCAATCCTTTCATGGGCAGCTTGTGCCAGGTTCTGCCCCCGTCATCGGAATGGTAGATGGCGCTGCCCGGGCCGCTCACGGGCGGGTATTGGAACCAGGGCATGCGGCGGGCGTTCCATGTCGTGGCGTAGACGCTGTCGGGGTGCGCCGGATCGCGGGCGAGATCGACCGCGCCGGTGTTCTCGTCGACGTAGAGGGTTTTGTGCCAGGTCTTGCCGCCGTCGGTGGTGAGGAATACTCCGCGTTGCTCGTTCGGCCCCCAGACATGGCCGAGCGCTGCGGCCAGCACGTCGTCGGGGTCCGTGGGCGATACCAGCAGGGCTCCGATATGGCGGGTGTCGTCAAGGCCGACGTGGCGCCATGTCTTGCCGCCGTCGTCGGAGCGCCAGACGCCGTCGCCGTAGCTGGCGTTGGAGCGGATCGTGGACTCGCCGGTGCCCACGTAAACCACCTTCGGATCGGAAGCGGCGACGCCGATGGCTCCGATCGAGGCTACGGGCTCGTGCTGGAACAGGGGCTGCCAGGTGACGCCCGCATCCGTGGTCTTGAACACCCCGCCGTCGACGGCACCGAAGTAGCCGAGGCCGGGACGGCCGGCGACGCCGGCGACTGCATCGACGCGTCCGCCGCGATAAGGGCCGATGAAGCGCCAGGACAGACCCTGGAAAAGTGCCGGGGGCAGGGGAGCGGCGGCGGCCAGTGCAGGCAGCAGCACCAGTCCGAGTGCCAGGATGGAAAAGACGGAGCGTCGATTGCCGAGCATGGTGGTGTTCCTTTGGATTTCGGGCCATTCTAGAACCGGCGGCCGGGTTGCTGCCGGGCGGCGCACATTCACCAGGAGGTGATTTGAGTGGCTGATTAGTTACGGAGCCAATGATAAGGGTAGTTGATCATGTTGTGAATTCGGCAACCGGATGCGTGGAGTCGGATTCGGTTGCCGGATCAGGCATGGGAGTATGACGAACCGGTTTGTTGCACATGGAATGCTGTAGAACAGGCCGGGATGGTGCGAGGCCGGCGCTGTCGCTGGGGGGGCTTTTCCTATACACTGTTTTTGCACATGCTCGCACAGGCACTTCATCATGAAATCGGCCGGGTTGATCACTGTTGCGGCCCCGGGGATGGTGTTCATGGGAGGTTGTGCCAGTCAGGGCGACTCGACTGTTGCCGGTTCCGGATCGCGGCCGGCCAGGTATGCACATACAGCGCTGCTGCCGGTACGGGCGGCGGCCACTTCTGAAGATTGATGAACACGCGTTACAGAGATGTTGAATTGCGGGCCCCGACGGGGCCCGCCTTGTCATGCAAGGGTTGGGTGCAGGAAGCCGCTTTGCGGATGCTGCACAACAACCTGGACCCGCGCGTGGCAGAGAAGCCGAAGGAACTCGTGGTCTATGGCGGCATTGGCCGCGCAGCCCGCAACTGGGAATGTTTCGACGCCATCGTCGAGACGCTCAAGCGCCTCGAGAATGACGAGACGCTGCTGATCCAGTCGGGCAAGCCGGTCGGCGTGTTCAGGACACATGAAGATGCGCCGCGCGTACTGATCGCCAATTCGAACCTGGTGCCCAAGTGGGCGACCTGGGAGCACTTTTTCGAGTTGGATCGCAAGGGCCTGATGATGTTCGGGCAGATGACGGCCGGTTCCTGGATTTACATCGGATCGCAGGGCATCGTGCAAGGCACTTACGAGACCTTTGCCGAGGCCGTGCGCCAGCATTACGAGGGGAAGCCCGAAGGCCGCTGGCTGCTGACCGGCGGGCTGGGCGGCATGGGCGGGGCCCAGCCCCTGGCGGCGGTTTTCGCCGGGCTCTGCTGCCTTGCGGTGGAAGTGGATCCCGAGCGTATACAGAAGCGGTTGGATAGCGGTTACCTCGACAAGAAGGCGGAGTCGCTCGACCAGGCGCTGACCATGATTCGCGAGGCGACAGGGAAGGGCGAGGCCATTTCCGTGGGCCTGCTGGGCAACGCTGCGACTGTTTTCGAGGAAATCTACCAGGGCGATTACCTGCCCGACCTGGTCACCGACCAGACGTCGGCGCACGACCCGCTCAACGGCTACATACCCGTGGGCTACTCGCTGGAAGCGGCCGCGAAGCTGCGTGACTCCGATCCGGGCGAGTACGTGCGACTGGCCAAGGATTCCATGGCACAGCAGGTGCGTGCCATGCTCGGATTCCAGGGCAAAGGCGTCCCCACCTTCGATTACGGCAACAACATCCGCGCCATGGCGCAGGATGCCGGTGTCGAGAACGCCTTCGATTTCAAGGGCTTCGTGCCGCTGTACATCCGTCCGCTGTTCGCCGAGGGCATGGGGCCCTTTCGCTGGGCGGCCCTGTCCGGCGACCCGGAGGACATCTACAAGACCGACGCCAAGGCGAAGGAGTTGTTCCCGGACAAACCGCACCTGCACCGCTGGCTGGACATGGCCCGCGAACGCATCCATTTCCAGGGCCTGCCCTGCAGGATCTGCTGGCTGGGTTACCAGGAGCGGCACCAGCTGGGCCTGGCCTTCAACGAGATGGTGCGCAACGGCGAGCTCAAGGCGCCGATCGTCATCGGCCGCGATCACCTGGACTCGGGCTCGGTCGCCTCTCCCAACCGCGAAACCGAGGGCATGCGGGACGGTTCCGATGCGGTCGCGGACTGGCCGGTGCTGAATGCGCTGCTCAACACGGCGAGCGGCGCCTCCTGGGTCAGTTACCACCATGGCGGCGGCGTGGGCATGGGCTACGCGCTGCACGCCGGGGTGGTGATCGTCGCCGACGGCAGCGAGCGCGCCGAGCGCGCCCTGGCCCGGGTGCTGGTCAACGATCCCGGCACGGGCGTCATGCGCCATGCCGATGCCGGCTACGAAAAAGCCATCAGGGTGGCCCGTGAACGCGGGCTCGACCTGCCCATGATTACCGCCGGGCGATAGCCATGCGCTGCCCGGCCTGCAAGCACGAACTGGTCGTCGTCGAGCGGGAGGGGATCGAGGTGGACTGGTGTGCGCAGTGCCACGGCATCTGGTTCGATGCCGGCGAACTGGAACTGCTGGCGGAAAAGGCGGGCATGAACCTGGCGCCCGGCATGATCGGCGAGGCCAGCAAGAGCGCGGAAGCACGCCGGCGCTGCCCGCGTTGCCGGCGCAAAATGGAAAAGGCCAGTCCGACGTCGGGCGCGTCCTTGTTGCTCGACCGTTGCCCGCGACATGGCTTGTGGTTCGATGCCGGCGAGCTCGGTGCGCTGATGCGCGGTTTGGAGGGGCATGCGGCGGGTGCCGCGGTCCTCGGTTTTCTCGGTGAAACCTTTGTGCACGCGGGTGCACCCAAGGGTTCCGTTTCATCCCAGGAGTCAGACTCATGATTGGTCTCTGGATTTTTATTGCGATCGTCGTCCTTGTCGTGCTGTTCGTGATCGGCATGTACAACGCGATGATACGTTTACGCAACCAGGTCAAGAACGCCTGGGCGCAGATCGACGTGCAGCTCAAGCGCAGGCACGATCTCATCCCCAACCTGATCGAAACCGTCAAGGGTTACATGCACCATGAGCGGGAAACGCTGGAGAGCGTGACCCGGGCGCGTACCCAGGCGGTCAACATCTCGGGGGGCAGCGTGGCGGAGCAGGCGCAGGCCGAAAATGCCTTGTCAAAGACGTTGCGGTCGTTGTTCGCCGTCTCGGAAAACTACCCTGACCTCAAGGCCAATCAGAATTTCCTGGCGCTGCAGGAAGAGCTCACCTCGACCGAGAACAAGATCGGTTTCTCGCGCCAGTTCTACAACGACGCGGTGATGACCTACAACAACAAGATCCAGACGTTCCCCTCCAATATGATGGCCGGCATGTTCGGCTTCAAGGAAGCCGAATCGTTCGAGATCGAGGAAGCCGCCGAGCGCGAAGTGCCGAAGGTCGACTTCGGTAGTTGACGGGATAACGCATGTTCGAACTGATCCGGGCCAACAAACGCCGGGCCTTCGTCCTCATGGCCGCCATGGCCGCCCTGCTCGGGGCGTTGGGCTACGGGCTCGGCCTGGCTTTCTGGCACCGGCCGCTGGAGGGGCTGGTCGTCGCTTTCCTGATCTGGGCGGTGTTGGCCTTCGTGACCTGGTTCCAGGGCGATGCCCTGATCCTCAGCGCCAGCGGCGCCCGCAGGATCGAGAAAAAGGATCATCCGGTCCTGTTCGACGTGGTCGAGGAGATGACTATCGCGGCCGGCCTGCCGAAGATACCGGAGGTCTACATCCTGGATGTCGAGGCGCCCAATGCCTTCGCGACCGGGCGCAGCCCCGAGCAGGCCAAGATCGCGGTGACCGCGGGCTTGCTCGAACGGCTCAACCGCGATGAACTGCAGGGGGTGATCGGTCACGAGATCGGCCATGTTGCCAACCGCGACGTGCTGTACATGATGGTGGCCACGATCATGATCGGCGCGATCGTGATGCTGGCCGATATCGGCTTCTATGGATTCCTATTCGGTGGCGGGAGCGGTGGCCGCCGGACCTCGTCGGGCGGCAGCGGCGGCGGGCAGGCCCAAGCCATTATGATGTTGGTTGCGTTGGCGCTGGTGATCATTGCACCGATTCTCGCGCAATTGTTTTATTTCGCCCTTTCGCGGCGCCGCGAATATCTCGCGGATGCATCATCCGCGCGCTATACCCGTTACCCGGAAGGATTGGCCAGTGCGCTGGAAAAGATCGCGGCGAATACGACGCCCATGCCCCAGGTCAGCCGGACGACGGCTGCGCTCTATATTGCCAATCCTCTGAAAACCGGTGCACGCGGGCTTTCCGACCTCAGCAGTACCCATCCGCCGATTTCCGAGCGTATCCGCATACTGCGGTCGATGAGCAACGACGCGAGCTATGCGTCCTACGACAAGGCGTTCAAGAGCGTGAGCGGTCGCGCCGTCGGCGTGGTCCCGTTTTCCGCCGCGCACGACGTGGGATCGGTGCAGACCAGGGCCGCCTCGCCCGCCGGGCCGGCGGCGTCCGCATCCCGGGCCACGCGCCGGCGTGAAACGACCAACGCCCTGTGGAGCGCCCAGGGATACCGTTTTATCGATTGCCCGTGCGGGGTGAAATTGAAAGTCCCGCCGCGTTTTCCCAAGGATGTAGTGACCTGCCCCAATTGCGGCCGGGAGCACGCCCTCGGCTCCAAGCGCTTGTAGCAGCGGGGCTTTTTATGCGTGTATACTCCGGGCAGCTATCAACTATTTATTAAAAGCAACGGAAAAGCGCATGACGAATCAGAACCTTCCGGTCTCACAGACCCGTTCCTTCAGCACCGTCTTCCTCATCGAGATGTGGGAGCGCTTCGGCTATTACGGCATGCAGGCGCTCATCGTCTATTACATGGTCCAGCGCCTGGGCTTCAGCGACGACCGCGCCAATCTCACCTGGGGAGCCGCGGCTGCATTGATCTACGTCTCGCCCGCCATCGGCGGCTGGGTCGGCGACAAGATCCTGGGCACCCGGCGCACGATGCTGATGGGCGCCATGGTGCTGGCCGTGGGCTATGCCCTCATGGTCGTCCCGAACGTGGGCGACATCTTCCTGTTCTTCGCGCTGGGCGTGATCGTGGTCGGCAACGGCCTGTTCAAGGCCAATGCCGGCAACCTGGTCCGCAAGATCTACGAGGGCGACGACACCAAGATCGACAGCGCCTTCACCATCTACTACATGGCGGTGAACATCGGCTCCATGGTGTCGATGCTGCTCACGCCCTGGATCAAGGATTACTTCAACCAGCACTTCGGCCATGGGCTCGGCTGGCATGCCGCCTTCGCGGTCTGTTGCTTCGGCCTGCTGGTGGGTCTGACCAACTACTTCGTGATGCGGCATACGCTCGATCACATCGGCTCCGAGCCGGACAGCCAGCCCTTCTCCATGAAGAAGCTGGGCGCGGTGCTGGCCGGCGGGATCGCGATCATTTTTCTCTCCGCATTCATCCTCAACTATGAGTTTGTCGCGCGTCTGTTCGTGTATGCCGCGGCGATTTCGGTACTGGTCATATTCGGCTACCTGATCACCAAGAGCCGGCACGAAGAACGTTCCGGGTTGATCGTGGCCCTGGTGCTGACTTTCGAAACCGTGCTGTTCTTCATTTTCTACCAGCAGATGTCCACGTCGATGAACCTGTTCGCCTTGCGCAACATCGACTGGAACCAGTACCTGTTCGGCTTCCACCTGTTCACCTGGAAGCCCGCGCAGTTCCAGGCGCTCAACCCGATCTGGATCTTCGTCCTCAGCCCGATCCTCGCCGTGACATACAACGCCGCGGCGCGTCGCAACAAGGACTTTTCCATTGCCAGCAAGTTCGCGCTCGGTTTCGCCATGGTCGCCCTGGGCTTCTTCACCTACAGCCTGGCCGGACACTTCGCCGTCGACGGCAAGGCCTCCTCGTGGGTGATGATCATCGGTTACGGCTTCCAGTCGCTCGGTGAGTTGCTCGTGAGCGGCCTCGGCCTGGCCTTCGTGGCGCGTTACGTGCCTGCTCGCATGGGCGGTTTCATGATGGGCGCCTATTTCGTGGCCGTCGGTATCTCGCAGTACCTGGGCGGCATGGTCGCGACGCTCGCGAGCGTGCCCAAGCACATGACCAACCCGGTGCACAGCCTGCCCATTTACACGGCCCTGTTCAGCAAGCTGGGCTATGCGGCGGTCGTCTGCGTCATCATCGCCCTGCTGGTCCTGCCCTGGATGCGCAAGCTCTCGGCTGCGCATGCGCAACACCAGTCGAATGCCGGCGGCGGCGCTTAAGCCTGGCTGAGCTTCGGTTCGTACTGGGGGGCGCTCGCGCCCCTCAGTCTTTTTTATCCCCGCCCAGCCAGCGCACCTGGTACAGGTCCAGGCGCCGGTCGCGGAAATTCTGCACCGAGCCCTCGTTGCGCAGCCGCCGCAGGCGGTTGAGGTCGAGGTCGGCGATCAGGGTCATTTCCGTGTTGGGCGTGCTCTCGGCCACGATGCCGTCGTGCGGGAAGGCGAAGTCGCAAGGGGAAAACACGGCCGACTGCGAGTACTGGATATCCGCGTTCTCGACCTTGGGGAGGTTGCCGACGTTGCCCGTGATCGCCACGTAGCATTCGTTTTCCACCGCCCGGGCCTGGGCGCACGCGCGCACCCTGAGGTACCCGTTCTTGGTGTCGGTCCACAGCGGTACGAACAGGATGCGCATGCCCTGTTCCGCGAGCAGGCGGGAAAGCTCCGGAAACTCGCAGTCGTAGCAGACCAGGATGCCGATCTTGCCCACGTCCGTATCGAGTACCTTCAGCTCATTGCCGCCCCTGACGCCCCAGTAGGAGCGTTCGTCCGGGGTGACGTGAAGCTTGTACTGCTCGTCCCGGGTGCCGTCGCGGCGGAAGAGCAGCGAGACGTTGTAAAGCGCCTGGTTTTCGTAGACCGGCAGGCTGCCCGAGATGATGTTGATGTTGTAGCCCACGGCGAGCTGCTGCATGCGCTCGCAGATCTCTTCGGTGAACTGCGCGAGTTCGCGCATGGCCTCGGCCGGATTGCTCTGGTCGAACTGGCCCATCAGCGGCGCGTTGAAGAACTCCGGGAACAGTGCGAAATCGGATTGGTAGCCGGCGAGGGCATCGACGAAGAATTCGACCTGCTGCATCAGCTCGTCGACGGTCTTCATGCTCCGCATCTGCCATTGCACCGTGCCCAGGCGCACAATGGACTTGCGGCCGCCGATCAGGGCCGGGCTTTTCCGGGTATAGAAGATGTTGTTCCACTGGACAATGGTCGCATAACCGCGCGAGGCTTTGTCCTCGGGCAGGTAGTCGCGGCTGATCCGTCGGACGTGGAAATCGTTGGCCAGCTGGAAGCTGAGGATCGGGTCGCGGACTTCCCGCAACCGCACCAGTTCCAGGTATTTCTCCGGGGTCATTTCATCGGCATATTCGCGGTAACCGGGTATGCGCGCCCCGGCGATGATAGCGCGCAGGCCAAGCTTGCGGCACAGTTCCTTGCGGGCATCGTAGAGGCGGCGGCCGAGGCGCATGTTGCGATAGTCCGGGTCGACGAAAACCTCCGCCCCATACAGCACGTCGCCGTCGGGGTCGTGCGTCGTGAAATACCCGTTCGCGGTGATTTCGGCATAAGAGTGCTGATCGCCGTATTGTTCGTAGTCCACGATCAGCGACATGGCGGCGCCGACGACGCGGCCGTTGTCCTCGATGCAGATCTGGCCCTCCGGGAAGCGGGCGAGTTGCGAGAGGAACTGCTCCCGGGTCCAGCTGCCGCCCAGGGGGCCTGCGTACACCCGATCCATGACCGATTTCAAGTCTGGGTAGTCCTCGGGTCGAAGGTTACGCAGCTTGAGGCGGTGCTCCTCGCTCGATGGCGCTGCATCTGTCATGATGTCTGTCAGGTTTGCGACGTCTCCAGTCTAGCGGATAACCCGTCCGGGCCGGAGGGCCGAAGCGCGCGGAAAATCCCGGGAAACGGTGGCGACGGCAGTCACCCGATTGTCATACTGGCGTCATAAACTGTTTCCCGCACATGGCGCCAAAACCGGAATCCAGGAGTATGAAAGGCAAGCACATATTGGTCGTCGAGGACGAGGAGCCCATCCGCCGCATGACACGGTTCAGCCTCGAGCGGGCTGGTTTCGAGGTCAGCGAGGCCGAGGATGCGCGGGAGGCGCGTCTGCAGATCGCCGACCGGCCGCCGGACCTGGTCCTGCTCGACTGGATGCTGCCCGGGCTCAGCGGGCTCGACTTTGCCCGCGAGTTGCGCGGCGATCCGGCTACGCGCGAGCTGCCCATCATCATGGTCACGGCGCGCGCCGAAGAGGAGAACCGGATCCGCGGGCTCGATCTCGGCTGTGACGATTACGTCACCAAGCCGTTTTCCCCCTCGGAACTGGTGGCCCGCATTCGCGCGGTGCTGCGGCGCATGCTGCCGGGCGGGGAAGAGGAACTGATCGAGCTTGGCAGCCTCGTGGTCAACCGCGCCAGCCAGCGTGTCACCATCGACGGCAAGCCCCTGGACCTGGGGCCGACCGAGTACCGCCTGCTCGAATTCTTCGCCGCTCACCCGGACCGGGTCTACAGCCGCGAACAGCTGCTTGATCGGGTCTGGGGCCGGGGCGTCTACGTGGATGAACGCACCGTGGACGTGTATGTATTGCGCCTGCGCAAGTCCCTGGCGCCGGCCGGCTACGACAAATGCCTCCAGACCGTGCGCGGCAGCGGCTATCGGTTCTCGGTCGACCTATGACCGGTGCCTGGCGCAAGGAAGCGGCCCTGGCCCTGGGCTGGCTGGCGGCCGCCGTGATTGCGGGCTTGCTTCTCGGGCGCCTATTCGAAGCGCTTTTCCTGGCGGTGTTGGTTTACTTCGCCTGGCACTTGGCCAATGCCGTCCTGCTTTACCGGCGATTGCATGGCGCCGCTTTCGCCCAGGCACCGCACGCCTGGGGCCTGTGGGGCGACATCCAGCGCGAGCTGACCCGCCTCGAGCAGACCCGCCGTGACTTTGTCAGCAATGCTTCGCACGAGCTGCGCACGCCCCTGACGGTGCTGCGTGGTTATCTGGACCTGATCCACGAAGACGCGCTGGCTGGCAAGGACCTGAGAAGCTGGCAGGAGCCCCTCGGGGACATGCGCCTGCAGACCGTGCGCATGGAAGACATCGTCAATGACATGCTGACTCTGGCGCGGTTGGAGTCGGAAAGTGCCCGCGCGGAGTGGGAGGTGGTCGACGTACCGGCCCTGCTCGAGCGCATCGCCCGCCAGGCCGACTCGCTTTCGGGGGGGAGCCATCATATCCGCCTGGATATCACCCCGAGGCTGTTCCTGCGCGGGCAACCCAATGAATTGCAGAGCATTTTCTCCAACTTGATCATCAACGCGGTTCGCCATACGCCGCCGGGCAGCAAGATCACCGTGTCCTGGGTGCCCGGCGGGGACGGTGCGCGTTTCGCGGTCAGCGACAACGGCCCCGGCATTCCGGCCAGCGACATACCGCGGCTGACCGAGCGTTTCTACCGGGTCGACGTCGGCCGCTCGCGTGCCAGCGGGGGCACGGGCCTCGGCCTGGCCATCGTCAAGCATGCCCTCGATCGCCACGAGAGCCGGCTGGAAATCGAGAGCGCGGTAGGCGCGGGCACCACGTTCAGTTGCCTGTTCCCGTCCCGCCGGACCCTCCTGCAGGATCGCCAGGGCGCCTGAAGGGGGCACGGCCGCCCCGCGCGGCCGGATTCACAAAAACATTTCTCCGACGTCATAAAGCTGTCACACAGGCTATCTAAACTGCGCGTCCAACGGCTGGGGAATCGTTTGGCCGTTGCATCACTCAGAACTTTTGGAGGTTATCAAAGTGAAGAAGATTGTGGCAGTAGCTTCTGCTTCCGCCGGCCTGCTGCTCGCAGCTGGTGGGGCCCACGCGGCTGATCCGGGTAGCGTCAGCTATCTCAGCCAGCACACGACCCTCGGGGTCAAGATCTATGCGGATATGAGCTCCATCTCCGCCAGCAGCGACGGTACCGACGTGAACCCGACGGGCTATGGCTTCGACGTCAAGCGCGGTTACCTCACCCTGGATACGGCCTTCAACGAAGATTGGTCTGTTCGTTTCCGCACCGATTTCAATTACAAGTCCATAATTGGCGAGACCAACGTCTATATCAAGAACCTGTACGCCCAGCGCAAGTTCGGCAATGGCATGAAGTTGCGCATCGGCGTGGCCGACATGCCCTGGATTCCGCATATGGAAGACCTGTACCGCTTCCGTTACGTCGAGAACGTGATGATCGACGAGTACCACTTCGGCAACTCGGCTGACTGGGGTCTTCACCTGCTCGGCAACGAGAACAAGCTGAACTGGCAGGTTTCCCTGGTGAGCGGCGGCGGTTACAAGACCCCCGGCCGCAGCAAGGGTATGGACCTGGAAGGCCGCCTCGACTTCAACGCGGTCGGTGGCCTGCATCTGTTGGTGGGCGGTTACACGGGCAAGCGCGGCATGGACACCCAGACGGCCCCGGCCGACAACACGGCCAGCCGTTACGATCTGGCGGCGGTCTACGAGGCCAAGGGCTGGAATGCGGGCTTGAGCTACTTCAGCGCCAAGAACTGGAACAATGTGACCACCACCTATGGCACCAAAGCGGACGGTTATTCCGTATTCGGCAGCTACGACTTCACGCCGGTGTGGGGTGTATTTGCCCGTTACGACAACCTCAAGCCCTGCAAGGACCTGAGCGCGGCGGTGAGCCCGACCTGCTATGCCGACACCAAGAACACCTACTACAACGTGGGCCTGCAATACATTGCCAGCAAGCAGATCCGTATCGCCTTTGTCTACAAGTATGACAAGGCCGATAATGGCTACGTTGCTACCGGTAATGGCACGATTGGTGGTATCAACAGCGGAAAATACCAGGAATTCGGCATCTGGATGCAGGCCGCTTTCTGATCCGTGTCACTGAACCTGCTGGCATCCAAGTCCACCATGATTATTGAAATCACATCCTGAATGTTGGAGGAAATGATGAAGAAGTTAATTGTTGCAATGGCTCTCGGCGCCACCGCGCTGTTGGCCTCCACGGCCCACGCCGGCGAGGTCAAGACGATCACCGGTGCCGGCTCCAGCTTTGCCTACCCGCTGTACTCCGCCTGGGCGGACCAGTACGCCAAGAAAACCGGCGTCGAGCTGAACTACCAGTCGATCGGTTCCGGCGGCGGCATCCGCCAGATCGAGGCGGGCACCGTCGACTTCGGTGCCAGCGATGCCCCGCTGACCATCGAGCAGCTGAAGAAGCACGGTCTGGTGCAGTTCCCGACGGCCATGGGCGGCGTCATCCCGACGATCAACGTCCCCGGCGTCAAGCCCGGCCAGATGGTGCTCTCGGGCCGTGTCCTGGCCGACATTTACCTGGGTAATATCACCCAGTGGAACGACCCGGCGATCAAGAAGCTGAACCCGGGCCTCGACCTGCCGAACCTGCACATCACCGTGGTGCATCGCTCGGACGGTTCCGGCACGACGTTCATCTTTACCGACTACCTGTCCAAGGTGAGCCCGGAATGGAAGTCCAAGCTGGGCGTCGGCAAGGCTGTTGACTGGCCCTCCAGCGGCAACGTTGGCGGCAAGGGCAACGAAGGCGTCGCTGCTTACGTGCAGCGCATCAAGGGTGCGATCGGCTATAACGAGTATGCCTACGTGCTCAAGAACAAGATGAACTATGCCGACATGCTCAACAAGGAAGGCCATCGCGTGGCTCCCACGGCCAAGAACTTTGCCGCGGCGGCCGCCAATGCCGACTGGAAGCATGCACCGGGTTACTACCTGATGCTGACCGATCAGCCCGGCGCCGACAGCTGGCCGATCACAGGTGCCACCTTCGTGCTGGTTCACGCCAAGCCGAAGAGCGCCGCCCAGGTCCGTGCCGTGCTGAAGTTCTTCGACTGGGGCTACACCGAGGGCCAGGGCATTGCCGGAAGCCTGGACTACATTCCCATGCCGATGAGCGTCGTGAAAATGATCAAGATGACCTGGCACAACGAGGTCAAGGTTAGCGGACTGCCCCAGTAAGCCTGCCGAACAAGACAGGCATGTGGCACAATAATAACCGTCATGGCTGCGGCGGGGCTCTGGCCCCCCCCCCCTTTTTCCTCAAGCGATCCTGATGAGCGAAGACACCCCAGCCAATTCCCTGTCCGCTTCCGGCGCCCCCGCGACGGCGGCCCGGCTGCGCCCGGGGCGGCGGAACGATACGCCTTTTTGCTGGAGCACCCAGGCGTTCGCCTGGCTCGGTCTTCTGGTGCTGGGCGCCATCATCCTGGTCCTGTTTCACGGGGGCTGGGCGGCCTTCGAGCACTTCGGCGCCCATTTCTTCGTCTCCGGGGCCTGGAACCCGGTCAAGGGCGATTATGGAGCCGCTTCTTCGATTCTCGGCACGCTGGTCACTTCGGCCATTGCCATCGTGCTCGCGGTGCCGATCAGCTTTGGCATTGCGCTTTTCGTGACCGAAATCGCCCCCCGCTGGATGCGCCGCCCGATCGGGATCGCCGTGGAGCTCCTGGCCGGCATTCCCTCGATCATCTACGGCATCTGGGGCCTGTTCATTTTCGCGCCCTGGTTTTCCGATGACATCCAGCCTTTTCTCACTGACACCCTGGGGCGCCTGCCCTGGGTGGGGCAGATTTTCCAGGGTCCGCCGATCGGTCTTGGATGGGCGGTGGCCGGTTTCATCCTAACGATCATGATCATTCCCTTCATCGCGGCGGTGATGCGCGACGTGTTCGAGGTGGTGCCGGTCACCCTCAAGGAATCGGCCTATGCCATGGGGTCGACGCGCTGGGAGGTGGCCCGCAAGGTCGTGCTGCCCTACACGCGGATCGGCGTTATCGGCGGCATCATGCTTGGCCTCGGCCGGGCGCTGGGCGAGACCATGGCCGTTACCTTTGTCGTGGGCAACGCCCACGACCTGCACCTGTCGCTGTTCATGCCCGGGAATACCATCGCCTCGAGCATTGCCAACGAATTCACTGAGGCGGACACCCTGATGCACCGCTCGGCACTGATCGCGCTGGGCCTGATCCTGTTTGCGATCACCTTCGTGGTGTTGGCGATCGCGAAGTGGATGTTGGCGCGCATGGAGCGCGCCCAGGGAGAATCGGCATGAGCCGGCTCTATACGCGCCGCCGCGTAGCCAACGGGGTGGCCCTGACCCTATCGGTCGCTCTCACGGGTTTTGCCCTGTTCTTCCTTGGCTGGATCCTGTTCGTGCTCGCGGAGAAGGGCTTCCGCTATGTCAACCTGGATCTGTTCATAAAAAGCACGCCCGGCGCCGGCATCGACGGGGGCGGACTGGCCAACGCGCTGGTCGGAAGCCTCCTGATCACGGGCCTGGGCATCGCCGTAGGCGCCCCGGTCGGGGTGCTGGCGGCGACCTGGTTGGCCGAGTTCGGCGCCCGGCGGCGCCTGACCATGGTGGTGCGTTTCATCAACGACGTACTGCTGTCCGCGCCCTCGATCGTCATCGGTGTGTTCGTCTATGGCATCGTGGTTGCCCCAATGGGCCATTTTTCGGCTTGGGCCGGTGCCGCGGCGCTGGCGATCATTGCCCTGCCGGTCGTCGTGCGTACCACCGACAACATGCTGCAACTGGTTCCCGACCAGTTGCGCGAGGCCGCCATAGCCCTGGGCGCGCCGCGCTGGCGGGTGACAGTCGCGATCGTCTACCGCGCCTCGATCTCGGGCATCATCACCGGCATGTTGCTGGCCATCGCGCGCATCATCGGCGAAGCGGCGCCCCTGTTGTTCACCTCGCTCGGCAACCAGTTTTTCAGCGCCAATCCCAACCATCCCATCGCCGCACTGCCCCAGGTGCTGTTCAATTACGCCATGGGGCCGTACGACAACTGGCACCAGCTGGCCTGGGCGGGGGCCTTGATCAGCACCCTGTTCGTGCTGGCGCTGATGATCGTGGCACGCCTGTTTTCGGGCCGCCAAAGCTAACGGAGGAGAAGTCCGACAATGCCGCACAATCCCGAAGAGCTGACCTCTCCCCTGGTCGTCACGCATATCGACGAGAACCGCCAGGGTCCTTCGCCGCAGGAACAGATCAAGCCGGGCAGCAAGCCGCCGGCGGGCCTGCAGCAGGTGTCCAATCCCAAGCTGGTGGCGCGCGACCTGAATTTCTACTACGGGAAGTTTCACGCACTGCAGCAAATCAACCTGCAGATGCAGGAAAAGGGCATTACTGCGCTGATCGGCCCCTCCGGCTGCGGTAAATCGACGTTGCTCCGCTGTTTCAACCGCATCTACAACCTCTACCCGGACCAGCGTGCCACCGGCGAGGTACTGTTCGACGGGCGCAACATTCTCGGCCCGCGCGAGGATCTGAACCTGCTGCGCGCACGCATCGGCATGGTGTTCCAGAAGCCCACCCCGTTCCCGATGTCGATCTTCGACAACATCGCCTTCGGCGTGAAACTCTATGAGCGCCTCGGTCGCGGCGATATGGAAGAGCGCGTGGAATGGGCCCTGCGCAAGGCGGCTCTGTGGGAAGAGACCAAGGACAAGCTGCGCCAGACCGGGACCCAGCTCTCCGGGGGGCAGCAGCAGCGCCTGTGCATCGCCCGGGCGATCGCGGTCAAGCCGGAAGTGATCCTGCTCGATGAGCCGTGCTCGGCGCTGGACCCGATCTCGACGCTCAAGGTCGAGGAGTTGATCACCGAACTCAAGCAGGACTATACGATCGTCATCGTGACCCACAATATGCAGCAGGCCGCGCGCGTGTCCGACTACACGGCATTCATGTACCTGGGGCGGCTGATCGAGTTCAACGACACCGATACGATCTTCACCAACCCCGCGGTGCGCGAGACCGAAGACTACATCACCGGCCGTTTCGGCTGAGGGTGCCGTGCCCGCGACGTCGCGCAAGCGCTGTTTCGGGGACGGGGACCCGCTCTACGAGCACTATCACGACACCGAATGGGGTCTCCCCGTGACCGACGAACATGGCCTCTTTGAACGATTGTGTCTCGAGGCTTTCCAGGCGGGACTGTCGTGGCGCACCATCCTGCACAAGCGCGAATCGTTCCGCGCGGCCTTCTCCGGTTTCGATCCGGAACGGGTGGCACGCTATGCGAGGCGCGACGTGGCGCGTCTGATGGGCGACGCCGGCATCATCCGCAACCGGGCCAAGATCGAGGCCGCCATAGGCAACGCCCGGGCACTGCTTGAACTGCACGATGAAGGCCGTGGGCTGGTGCCGTTGGTCTGGGAATTCGCGCCGCGACGGTCACGGGCGCCGCGCTCGCGCGGCCAGGTGCCGGCGGTGACGCCTGAGTCCGAGGCCCTGTCGAAGACCCTGCGCAAGCTCGGGTTCCGCTTCGTCGGTCCGACCACGGCCTACGCGATGATGCAGGCCATCGGGATCGTCAATGATCACCTGGCCGGCTGCCCGGTACGTGCGGAGGTCGAACGCGAACGGATCGCGGCGCTCGCGAGGCTGGGTCAGTCGCGGTAGCCCATGCGCAGGTACAGTGGCCAGCACACCTCGCGCTCGGCCCGGTCTCCCCACAGGGCGGTGAACTCGGGTTCGATGAGCCTGACCGGGTCGTCGCCGCTGGATTTGCGGTAACGCTGCACGGCCGACCAGGTGCGCAAGTAAGCCAGTACCCGTTCCCGCGTCCAGGTCCGGCGCATGGCGAATTCCGGCGGAGTGATTTCAGCGAACGGGAAATCGAGCGTCACATAGCGCTCGTCGATCAGGCGGCGCTCCGGCGGCCAGTACGGACCGACGGTCTCGCGATAGAAACGCCCGACCAGGCTGTCCAGTCCCGGATCGATCTCGAACAGGCCGTAGCCCCACAGGGCGACCAGGCCGCCGTCGCGCAGCACTTCCCTGGCCGCGGCGTAAAAGCGCGGGCGATCGAACCAGTGCGCGGCCTGGGCGACGGTCACCAGATCGATGCTGCGCGCCGCGAGCCCGGGTGCTTCGGCCGGGGCAACGTGATACTCGATGCCGGGCCGGGGCACGGCGTTCGCGATCTGCTCGGCGCTCGCGTCGGTGGCAATGACCTCGGCGAAATGGTTCGCCAGCTCCACCGCAGCCTGGCCGCTGCCGGTGGCACAGTCCCAGGCCCGGTTCCGGGCCGGGGCCTTCCCGGCCAGCCAGGCAAACAGCTCGGGAGGGTAATCGGGTCTCGCCGCGGCGTAGGCTGATGCATGACCCGAGAAGTGATCCTTGAAGCCGGTGCCCACTCCTTTGTCCCAGGGCTACCGGCTACTGCCGGCAGACTTGCTGAGCAGGCTGATCCGCCCTTGGGCGATTTTCCAGCGCAACTGATTGCCGGTCGTCGTGACGAAGACAGGGAGTTGGTAGCGCAGATTCGCATAGACCTGCGGTGCAGTGGGGGTCGGGCTCTGTACTTCGGTGACGCCTGCGCCCACGGCTCCCGGCCGGCGTTCCATTTCCAGGCAGGCATGGGTAAAGGCATGTGTACCGAGGATGCGTGTGCCCTGGGCATTGATCCTGATGCGATAGTAACCGCCGAGCACGATCCTGCCCGCCGGTGCCAGGGGCAGGAGATAGACGAAAATCTCGTTTACGCCGGCCGCGGTGACTGGGACGACCACGGGATGGTACTGCTTGCTGCAGGGTTTCATTTTTGCCTCGAAGGCGAGCGTGCGGGCCTTCCACAGCGCGGTTTCCGTGGTATCCAGCATGCGAGGCGTCTTGAGTGCCCTGATCCTGGCCCCGTTCTTGCGCACGTCACTGGCGGTTGCCACTATGTAGGGCGTTCCGCCGCGCAGGGTGATGAAGAGCACTTTCTGTACGCCGTTTTCGCGCACCACCAGCCAGCCATCGAGTTTCGGGGAGCGCTTGCCCAGCTTGGCGAGGTAGGCATTGCTTGCTTCCACGGCCAATTGCTGGTGCTTGTCGAGAAGCTGGCCCATGGCCTGGGCGACCAGCGCATCGCTCAGGTAGCGTTCGGGGATCGAGTCCCTGATTTGCCGGCGCTGGGATTTCGGAAGCAGCGAGGCGAGCGTCTGGCCATCGATGAGTAGCTGTTTCCCGGGGGATGCGGACTGGGTCGCGCAGCCCGATGTGGCCGCCAGCGCAATAACCAGGACCGCGGCGATGGAGACGGTGGAAACGGCTTTCATGGCATAACTCTCTGAGGGTGGTGCAAACTTACCTGCAAGACCTGAGCCTGTCAAAAGCTCTCCTGCTTCTTGTCGACCAGTTCGCCCAATTCAAAGTGCAGGGTCGTCGTTTCTTCCAGTGCGCGCTCGATCAACGCATCGTAGTCGCTCAGGCGTTCGACCTCGAGCGCGCGAAGTCGTTCCACCCGGGCCCGGGTCTTGGGGCCTCGTGCAACCAGGGCGCAGCAGTCCTTGTAAGGCTCTATCGAGGTTTCGTAGGTGCCGATCTTTCTCGCCCAGCCGATGATTTCCTGCTTGTTGAACCCGATCAATGGCCTGAACACGGGCAATTCGACGGCATCGTCGAGCGCGGCGATATTCTCCATGGTTTGCGAGGCCACCTGGCTGAGGCTGTCGCCCGTGACCAGCGCCCCGATATGCTGGCGGCATGCCAGCTGCTGCGCGGTGCGTAGCATGAAGCGGCGGAACAGGATCAATTCGTATCCGGTGCGTGGCCCGCTCATCGCGAGGTCGAAGGGGATATAGGGCGCGATCGAGAGCCGCAGGCTGGTGGTATAGCACGACAGCCGCCGGGCCAGGCGCCCGACCGGTGTCCGCTCGCCCTGGTCGCGATCCAGGTAATTGGCGCTGAAATGCAGACAATGCACCCGGCATCCACGGCGTGCCATGAGAAAGGCCGCCACCGGGGAGTCGATACCGCCGGAGAGCAGACACAGCGCCCGCCCCGCCGAGCCCACCGGCATGCCGCCCAGGCCGGGGAGGCGGCGGGCTGAGAGCTGCACGCCCTCGGCCCCGAGGTCGAGTCGGAAGCAACTGTCCGGGGCGTCGAGATTGACGCCTTCCCAGGGCGTATCCTCGAGGACCCTTGCACCCAGGGCCCGTTCCAGGGCCTGGGTCGAGACGTGGCAGGGGGCATCGCCGTGCCGGGCCACCCTAACAGCAAAATGTGCGCCCTCGGCATGCTCGCGTGCGGCGAGCTCTAACAGTGCCCGCCCGGCCGGCCCCGACTCGATCTCCGCGGCGCTGGTGCCGGCCTCGTCCCAGGGGAACAGCCGTGCCGGGAAATAGATCGCGATGCCGGGTACCTCGCTCAACGCCGCGAGCACCTGCGGAACCGAGGCCGGCCGATTTTTGACGAGTATGGCCATGCGCCCGCCATGGCGCACGACGGGCCAGTCCAGGTCCAGGTGCTTCAGCCTTGCCCGCACTTCGCGTGCCAGGCGTGTCTCGAAGCCGGCGCGATTCCGGCCCTTGAGGGCCAGCTCCGCGTAATGGATTGCGATGCGATCGGGCTCGAAGGACATGGCACTGAATCTGGTGCAGGGGACCGATTATGCCGCATGGGTCAAGTACTGGCGCCGGGGCGGGTATGATGCCCGCAAACAGGCGGGGTATTGGATCATGCGCGGTTTCGAGGGGCGCCTGGGCTTGAGCCGGGCGGCGTGGGCCTGGGCGAGCTACGACTTCGCCAACTCGGTCTTCGCCACGACCGTGATAGCCGGGTTCTTCCCGGTGTTCCTGGACAAGTTCTGGCGTGGGGCGTTGAGCCACGGGCAGGCCTTCGCCTTGCTCGCCTGGGTCAACGGCGCCGTTGCCTTGGCTATTGCGCTGGTGGCCCCGGTATTGGGTTCCATTGCCGATCATGGCGCTCATCGCAAGCGTTTCCTCGGGGTTTTCCTGGCCCTCGGCGTCGCGGCCTCCGGATTGCTCGCCTTGCCGGGCCCCGGTGCCAACATCTGGGCGCTGGCCCTGTTCGGCCTCGGCAGTCTCGGCTACGTCGGCGGCAACGTCTTCTACGACGCGCTGTTGCCGCACGTGGCCCGCCACGGGCAACTCGACCGGGCCTCCGCCCTGGGCTACGCCCTGGGCTATCTGGGCGGGGGCCTGCTCTTCCTGGTCAACGTGGTCATGGTGCAGAAACCGCACTGGTTCGGGCTGGGAGATACCAGCGCGGCGGTCCGGGCCGCCTTCCTGACCGTGGCTGCCTGGTGGGGCGGCTTTGCCCTGATCATGCTGCGCGGTGTGCACGAGCCCCGCAAGGGCACCGGGCTGCGCACCGCGGTCGTCGAAGGCCTGGCCCAGCTCCGCCACACGGTAGTGCGCCTGCGCTCGCTGCCGGTGCTGCTCGGGTTCCTCGTGGCCTACTGGTTCTACATCGACGGGGTGAACAGCGTGTTCAAGCTTGCCGTCGGTTTCGGCCTGGCCGTCGGCCTGCCCGCCAGCGCGCTCCTGGTGGCCCTGCTGGTGACCCAGTTCGTGGCGTTTCCGGCGGCGCTCGGGTTCGGCTGGCTGGGGGAGCGGATCGGTCCGCGTGCCGGGATCACCCTGGGATTGGTGGTCTACGTCGGCGTCGTGGTGTATGCCGCCTTCATCACGCGGCCCTGGCAGTTCTTCCTGCTGGCGGTGCTCGTGGGCCTCGTCCAGGGCGGGACCCAGAGTCTTTCCCGTTCACTTTACGCGCGCCTGGTGCCCCGCGAAGACAGTGCGGCCTTCTTCGGATTTTACGGCTTGATGGGCAAATTCTCGGCGGTCATCGGGCCCTTGATCGTGGCCATCGTGCAAACCGCGACGGGCAATCCCCACATCGCGGTATCCGCTATCGGGATTCTTTTCGTGATCGGCCTCGTCGTGCTCTGGTCCCTGCCATTGGGCCGAAGCCGGCTTGCCGCCATTGCCGCACCTGACGCCTGAGGGCATCGAGTGCGTCCGGGTCGCCCGCGTAACGGGCGGCGCAGTATAACCGGGCGATCTCGGCCGTCTCCCGCGCTTGTCCGGGCCAGGCGTTGGCTACGCGGCCGGCGAAGTCCAGGGGGCCTTCCCAGGGCCAGCGTTTCAGGCCCGCGCGCGCCAGCTTGCGGCACCAATGCGAGTAAATGCGCTGCACGGGCTCGCGTTCACGTTCACGCCATTGCGTGAAGCCGAGAAGCAGCACAAGCATCCCGGCGATCACGGCAAGGGCGACCATCAGCAGCGCCGTCACCAGGGGGGCTGCTCCGGCAAGCCCGAGGTTGGCGAACAGGCGATTCTGCAATGAATGGCCGTAACCGATGACGTACTCAGTCCAGGCCGTGTTCGCGGCGTCCCAGAGATTGCTGACCTGCCAGAACCAGCCCCTGTCCAATTGCTGGAAATGCGTGGCGGGGCTGCCGGCCACGGCATCGGCCGCCGAGGCCTCGATGCGCCCCGCGGGAATGACGGTCGTCGGGTCCACTCGCACCCATCCGCGGCCGGCGAGCCAGACCTCGTCCCAGGCGTGGGCATTGAATTGCCGCAGCACCAGCCAGCCATCATAGGGATTGACGGTACCCCCCGCGTATCCGGTCACTACGCGGGCCGGCACTCCGGCCGCGCGCATGAGGACTGCGAACGCGCTCGCATAGTGTTCGCAGAATCCGTGCCGGGTCTGGAAAAGGAAGGTGTCGACCTGGTTGCGCCCCGTCATGCGTCCGGGGGTGAGGGTGTAGTAGAAGGGTTCCTGGCGAAACCAGGTCAATGCCATGCGCACCACGTCCGCCGGTTTTTCCGCGGCTCGCTGCCATTTGCGGGCCAATGCATGTGCCCGGGGATCGATGCCCGGCGGCAACTCGAGGTTGGCCGCCCGGGTGGATTCGGGCAGTTGCTCCTGGGCCGTGTAGTGGGGGAACGACACGCCGTTGTAGGCAACGTCGTTCCACAGGCGATGGGGCGCGAGCAGCTCGTAGTTGGAGGTCAGCCGTGCCGCGGTCGATACCTGCAGCGGCAGCGCCAGGGCAAAGAGGTAGTGTGTGCCGTTGGCACGCTCGAGTACGCGATAGTGAACGGGTTCGCCGCGCGGGCTGAAATTACTGGGCGCCGGGCGCACGCCGCGGCCGCGATGCGGCAGCCAGCGCTCCCCGTCGAAGCGGACCAGGACCGGCCCGCGAAAATAGCGCGCCTGCGGATCCGGTACGGCGCCTTCGAACCGCACGCGGAAGGCGATGGCGTCGGATTGCGCCAGCGCGGCAATGCTGCCCGGAGACATCGTATCGGAGAGGCCGCTGACAGTGGCGATGCGAGGGGCGCCGAACCGGAACAGTGGCGCCGGCAAGCGCGGGAACATCAGGAAAAGCACCAGCGCAACCGGCAGGGCTGCCACCAGGAGCCGGCCTGCAAGCCGGGCGCGTGTCGGCCAGCCCAGGGTTTCGCGGGCGCCCAGAAGCGCCAGCACGGAGAGCCAGGCAACGGCGGCGGCGTATAGGCCGAGCAGGAGGGATTGATCGAGCAGAAAGGCTGCGCCGAGCAGCAGCCAGCAGGCCAGGGCGACTATGCGGAAGTCGCGCGCGCTCCGGCTTTCGAGGGACTTGAGCGCCGCGACGATTACCAGAAATGCGCCGCCTGCCGTGGCACCGCCGAAACTGCGAAAACTGGCGACCACGGCCAGCAGGGCCAGCAGGATCAGGAGGGCTTTCACCGGCAGTCCGGGCAGGGGACGGCGGGTACGCAGCAGCAAGGCGCGCCAACCGACGATGGCCAGGGCCCCGCCTGCAACCCAGGGTGGCAGGCTGAAGAAAAACGGCACGGTCGCGGCGGCGAGAGCGATCAGGGCGCGGCGTGCCTGTGCGGGTGGCGCCGTTCCCTGGCCCGGCGCGTGCGTCTTGGCGGTCTCATGGCGGGGTGTGCGCATTCAACCGCCCTCGCCGTAGGGTCCGGGGAAGAGCGCGAGCGCGCGCAGGCAAAGCGCAAGATGCCTGGCGCCGCGCCCTGGCGGGATCTGATGTCCGGGCAAGCGCAGGCCCCAGGGATGCTGCGTGTGTTCGGCGGCGAGGCACCAGCTCGTGAGGATCGACAAACGGGCTTCGGTATCCTTGCCGGGCGTCTCGGAGAAATCGAGCCAACGCCGGTTTTGCCCTCCGCCCGCGAAGTGCTTGCTCTCGAGTTCGCCACTGCGGGCATAGGCACGCCAGGCGATCTGGCCGGGCCGGTCGCCGGGCCGGTAGCGCGCGAGACCGGCAAAGTCGTCGGGCCGCGAGTGGGTCGCTCCCGGGCCTGTGGCCCCTTCGAAACCTGGCGGCGGCGGCGCGTTGGCGGCCGGCCTCGGGTAGACAATGTAGTCGACCGGCCGCAGCCGCGACCAGGCGCGAAATACCCCGAATGGCTCCGTGCAGGCCAGACCGACCCGTTCCAGCCGAAGGCGGCCGCGTTCGCCTGGTGGCAAGTTCAGCGTCAGCGCTTTCGCATTGCCCGATTCAAGGGTGATCTGGCCGCTGTTGCGTCCCCCGCCAAAACACTCAAGGCCGTAGCGGGCCCGGCGCCGCTGGTTGAGCAGGTGAATGCGCAGGCGGGGGCACTCGCCGGCGAAAACCGGCTCGACAGTCGAGGCATTGATAACGAGCCCGCGCAGATGCTGGTGCGTGATCACCATGGCGGCCTGCAGGAGGGAACCGAGGAAAAAAGCCAGCATGAACACGGGGCTGCTCTGGTAATTGAGCGCCACCAGCAACAGGGCCAGCGTTGCGCCCGCGGCGGTCAGGCCGAAGCGGGTGGGCAGGATAAAAATCTGTCCCCGGCCCAGGGAGACGGGCCAGTCGTTGCCGGCCGAACGCTGCGAGGTCGTCCGGTCGATCCAGTGTCTCAGGAAGCGGAGCAGGCGCATGGACAACGGTCAGGGAATCGCCACGGCCTCGATCAGTTCCCGGGCGGTTTCTTCTCCCGAACGGCCGCCGGAGCGGGTTTCGAGGCGGTGATTGACTGCCGCGGGCAGGACGGCCTGGACATCCTCGGGCAGTGCCGCGTTACGCCCCTCGAGCAAGGCATGCGCGCGGGACAGCCGGACCAGTGACAGCCCCGCACGAGGCGACAAGCCATGACGGTAGCGTTCGTTGTCACGGGTCCAGGCAACCAGTGCCTGCACGTAGTCCAGGAGAGCCGGGGCCGTGGTGATCTCGTCGACCCGGGCCTGCAGGGCCAGCACGTCCTTGGCGCCCATGCTCGGTTGCAGGCGGTCCATGAGATGCCGGCGGTCCTCGGCTTCGTAGAGCGCGCGTTCCGCGGCCGGCTGGGGATAGCCCAGGCTCAGGCGCATCGCGAAGCGATCGAGTTGCGATTCCGGCAGCGGGTAGGTGCCTATCTGTTCCTGCGGGTTCTGGGTGGCTATGACGAAGAAGGGGCTCGGCAAGACGTGCGAGGTGCCGTCGACGCTGACCTGTCGCTCTTGCATGGCTTCCAGCAGGGCGCTTTGCGCGCGCGGCGTGGCACGGTTGACTTCGTCCGCCAGCACGACCTGGGCGAACAAGGGGCCCGGGCGGAAGTTGAAGCGCTCGTGTTCGCGCTCGAACACCGTGACGCCGATGATGTCGGCCGGAAGCAGGTCGCTGGTGAACTGGATGCGCTGGAATTCCAGTCCCAGCACCTGGGCCAGCGCCCGGGCCAGGGTGGTCTTGCCCACGCCCGGTATATCCTCGATCAGCAGGTGCCCGCGGGCGAGCAGGCAGACCAGTGCCAGGCGGATCTTTCCGGGCTTGCCCAGGACGATGCTTTCGAGCGTGGCGAGTGCCGCGGTCAGTGGCGACGGCGCGGCATTTTTCTGTAGCGAGAAGTGCATTGAATCTCCAAGACCGTCGGTGCAGGACGAACGCGTGTATCAGATACCCGCATAGTAACGTGCGAGATACGTTTCGAAAGGCTCTTCGGATTCAGCCTCCAGGGCTTTCTGCCTGCGCAGGGATTCCAGTGCGCTGCGCCGGTATTGTTCCTCCACTCCGGCCGCGAGCGGCGTGGTGCGCAGGGCGGCGGTGTGCTTGCGGGCGCGTTCCAGGGCCCAGGCCATGAAGCCGCTGTCGCTGCCGCGGATTTCCGCCAGCGCGCGGGCCGATGGCGTAAGGCCGGGGTCGCGCAGGCAGGCCTCCGCGCGCTCGACCGCGGCCGCATAACGTGGCTCGGCAAGCCCCCTGTCGAGGTGCTCGGCAATCGGCATCAGGCCTGCGGTGATCGACCGGCCCCAGTCCTGCAAAGCGATGCAGTCACGGGCCGTGCGTAGCCGCAGGCCAGGCTCGCGCCCCCGCACGGCGACGTTGCGCTGGTTGTAATCGATCTCGAGGTAGTCGCCGGAGCTCAGTGGCGGGCTCGGCTCCAGCAGGCAGAACCACATGAACAGTTCGAGGAAATCCATCGTCTCCGGGGTAATGCCGAGTGGCGTCGCGGGGTCGACGTCCAGGGCCCGGACTTCCGCGTAGCGCACGCCTTCACGCAAGAGTGTCAGGGTGGGGCGTTCGCTGGCACGGGGGCGGTTCTTGGGGCGCACGAGGCCGTAGTACTCGTTTTCGATCTGCAGGATGCCGGCCGAGAGTTGGCGCCAGTCGCCGCCGTCGCGCACCCCGATGGCGGCGTAGGCCGGTTCCTCGGTGGCGAGCGCGCGCGACAGGTCCGCCACGTATTCCGACAGCGTATTGGTGGAAATGGTGAGCGAAGCCTGGCTGCGGTTCTTGTAGCCGATATCGGACAGGCGCAGCGAAGTGCCGTGCGGCGCGGCCAGGGTGCCGTTGGCGAGGCGCACGAGCCAGGCCGGCGGCTGGCGGGTGAAACTCGGGCACACCGCCGGGGAGGCCCCGAACAGGTAAGCCAGCAGCCAGCCGTGGCGTTGCACGTTGCGGACGATGCCCATCCAGGCGGCGTCGCGGGTTTCGCGTGATGCGGCCTGCCCGGTGGCCGCGAACAGGGCGTCCCAGAGGGGCTCGGGATACGAGTAATTGAAGTGGACGCCCGCGATCACCTGCATGGCCCGGCCGTAACGGTGGTCCAGGCCGACCCGGTAGAGGTGTTTCATGCGCCCGACGTTGGAGGTGCCGTAATCCGCGATGGGGATGGTGTCGGGGGCGTCGATGAAACAGGGCATGCTGGTCATCCACAACAATTCGTCGCCCAGGTTGCGGGCCACGAAGGCCTCGATCTCGAGCAGCTCGGACAGGGTGTCGCCGCTGTCGTGGTGCGGCGCCGTGACGAATTCCGGCAGGGCCTCCGAGAAGTCCGTGGTGATGGCGGGGTGGGTCAGCGTGGAGCCCAGTGCCCGCGGGTGCGGGGTCTGGGCGATGTGGCCCTCGCGCGTCACGCGCAAGGCCTCGCGCTCCAGGCCGCGCAGGCCGCTGCGGGCTTCCGCGGGGGACAGGAGACGGGCGATGGAAAGGGATGCGGACGTCATGGGGAGCCCTCTATGGCTGCGCCTTATTGTACGGGCTGCGACCGTTCGGCCCCGCTGACGGACCGTTCGTCTCCAATCGGGACTTCCGGCATGGCGCTTTTGTCTTACGCCCGCTATAAGGCAGGTATGGAAAACCGTAAAAGCCAGTCCGGCTTCACGCTGATGGAATTGCTGATCACGATTGCCCTGGTGGCGATCTTCGCCGTGATCGCGGTTCCGTCGTATCGGGCCTTGACCGCCGACAACCAGATCATCGGGGCGCTGAACGACTTTGCCAACACGCTCGGTGCGGCGCGTGCCGAGGCCGTGGCGCGCGGCCAGACCGTGATCGTTTGTCCCAGCAGCAATGCAACCACTACCAAGAGTCCGACCTGCAACAGCCAGAGCGACGACCCGCAGAAATGGAATACCGGCTGGATCAGTTTCGTCGATGTGAACGGCAACAACCAGTTCGACAGCACGGATACCGTCCTGCGCGTGCACGGGCCCATCGCCAACGGCGTCACGCTGACCAGCCCCAAGGGCGGCGGGGCGGTTTCCGGATTCATAGGGTTCAATCGCATGGGCTTTGCCAGCCCGACGTTTTCGGGCAAGACGGACCTGGTGGTCCAGGCCTGCGCCACGGGTACGGGGCACGTACGCGGCGGCAGCCTGAAGCTCGTGCTGGCCGGAAGCCTGAGCTCCAGCAGTGGAGGCTGTTAGTGAAGGAACTGCGCAAACATCGCGAGTCGGGGTTCACGCTGATCGAGGCGCTGATCGCTCTGCTCATCGTCATGATTGGACTGCTCGGCGTGGCCGGCATGCAGGCATTGGCGATCCATAACAGCACCCAGGCGCACATACGCACCCTGGCGAGCCTGGATGCCCACAGCCTGGCTTCGGTCATGCGGGCCAACCGGGCCTACTGGACCGACGTGGCCGCCGCGCCGGCCACCGTCAGCATTGCGGCGAGCGGCGGTTCGGTGAGCATCAGCCCGGCGAGTCTGGCGGCGGGCCCGGATTGCTCCGCGGCCACTTGCACGGCGGCACAAAGCGCCGCCTATGCGCTGAACCAATGGGCCCAGTCCTTGCTCGATCTGCCTTCCGCGACCAAGGCCACGATTACCCGGGCCGCGGTGACGGGGAGTGCGCCCAGCGCCTATCTCGTTACACTGCAATGGTCCGAACAGAACTTGGAAGCGAAGAACCAGGGCGTCACCAAGTCCACCACGACAACGCCTACGACCAGCGTGGTGGTGCAGCCATGAAGCGCTTTGGATTGCATTCGCCGCGCGCCGAATCGGGCCTGACCATCATCGAGCTGATGGTGGCCATGCTGATCGCCACCATCCTCCTGGCCGGTCTGGTGACGATCTTCGCCTCCATGCGCCGCAGTTTCTCCACGACGCGCTCGCTGAACCAGCTGGTCAACCAGCAGCAATTCTCATCCACGGTGCTGACCAACGCCATCAGCAGCGCCGGCTACTACCCGGTGGGCAACCGGACGGTACGCGGCCAATATCCGACGACCGATGACGCCTTTCCGGTGGACCAGACATTGAGTGCCGGCAGCCACACCATCGATTTCGCCACCGCCGGGCAATTCATCTACGGGACCGGTGGCACCAGCAAGGGCGGCAACGACGTGGTGGCGGTGCGCATGATCAACGGCGCCTCCAGCCACGTGCCCTATGACTGCCTGGGCAACCCCGGTACGCCTGCCACTGCAAGCCGTGCCTTCAGCGTGTTCTGGGTCGATCAGAACAAGAACCAGTTGATGTGCGCGACCACGGATTACCCCAATGGCCAGCCGCTGCTCGGGGGGGATGCGCTTACCGGTGCGGCTACCGGAACCTATGGCGGCGTCAATTCCCTGACGGCCGAGTACGGTGTCGATATCGACCGCGACGGTTCGGTGGACCGGTTCATGAGCGCCGATACCCTGAATTCCTCGGGCGGCAAGATCTGTCCCGACACGACGACCGGCACGGGCAATACCAGTTCCTGCTGGCCCTATGTCCGCAGCGTGCGTTTCACGCTGGGATTCATTACGGCGCTGAACGACGCCAAGTCGACGATATACATCAGCCGCACGGTGCGTCTCAACAACATGAACGGCATGACCCTGGGCTCCATGTCCAATGTTGCCCTGGGTAATTGAGGAGGCTTGCATGAAGTATTCCGGGAACATGCCCCAAAGTGATCGCCGGCTCCGCCAAGGGGGGCTTGCCCTGGTCTCGGCGCTGCTGATGCTGGTCATCATTACCCTGCTCGGCGTCAGCCTGTTTCTCGGGGTTACGTTGCAACAGAAGGCGGCGGGTAATTCCCTGCAGAAGACACGGGCGCTCGAAGTGGCGCAGAGCGTTGTGAATGCGGCGGAAAACTGGCTGAATACGGAGAGCCAGAAGCAGGCGCCGCTGGCCTGCTCCAGCAATGTCACGAGCTTCCGCCTGTGCGCCGTGGCGCCCTCGTCCCCGGCCGATCCGTCGACCTGGATCAATGCCGGCGCGACGCAGGTCGCATTGCCGAAGCTGAAGGTCAGCGCTACCGGCGGCACCGACACTTATGCCACCAACCCGGTGGTGTGGATTACTTTCCTTGGAAGGGCAACGATGGGGCCTGGAAGCCTTTATGAAATCGATGCGCAGGCAACCGGCGGCAACTCCAACACGGTTGCCGTGATCCAGACGGTGTATTACGTCGGCGGCAACATGCGCAACAGCACCCCGGCGCAGAACCTGGGGCAGTAGGAGACGATGATGAAAAAGCATAACTTGCTTGTCATGACTGGCCTGGCCGCCGTGGCGGGGTGGGCGCTTGGCGCACCGGTGCCCGCGAGTGCGGCGACGGCGCCGACCCCGCTTGATATTTCCCAGGTGCCGGCCATCTACGCCGAGAAAGGCATCTCTCCGAACATCTTCTTCCTGCTCGACGACTCCGGCTCCATGCAGTTCGAAATACTGGGCAGCAACGGTGACGACATTAATGCCAGCTACCCGTTCAGCAACCTGGATTACGGCTATCCCACGGGCAGCGCGCAGGTTTACGGCGGCAACACCTATTGTTACGGCCCCTACAGCGGGAGCAGCTGCGGATCGAATAGCCTGCAATATATTCCAGGCTTCGACGCGGACAATGCCTATGCTGCACAGTTTCGCAACTCCTATATCAATCCGAACTACTACAACCCGACCGTAACTTATACGCCATGGGCCTGTGCCGCCGCCTATCCTGAAAGCGATACGCAGAGCGCCCCGACTGCCCCGATCACGAACTATCCCAACACGGACTGCCACTGGGACAGCGGCATCGGCCTCTGGGTCATGGCCAATGCCGATCCGTCCAAATCCTATGTGAACCCCGGCAAGGTCAGCGAGGGGTATCGTGACTTGCAGGTCTGGAACGATTCCGACGATGTCAAGCAATCGACGGCGGATAATGGCTTCGCCGGCACTTCGAAAGGCACCTTGTGGTATTTGCATTACCTGGACAGTGGCAGCACCTGTTATGCGCATAACGACGGCTACTATCACTGCGAAGGCACGATCGGTTTCTGGCCCGCGACGTATTTCAACTACATCGGGCCGCGCCCGGGAACGAGCAGCGACTACGCCGACGCCGGCAATTATCAACGGGTACAGATCTGTCCCGCCTCGACGACGACCAATTCCAATGGGGTCTCCAGCTCCGGGAAATGCACGCCGCCACCCACGTTGCCGTCGAATCCGCTGCCCTATCACACCTATACGGAAACGGACGGGGACTACGTCTACATCAAGTCGGACGGCACCCAGGTCGATCATTCGCCGGCGCAGGAAATGCAGAATTTCGCCAACTGGTTCCAGTATTACCGCTCTCACATCCTGATGTCCTATGCGGGTATCGGTATCGCTTTCATGCAGTTGCCCACCAGTTACCGGATCGATTTCGGCGTGATCTCCAAGATCAGCCTCGACCAGGGCTTTACCGGGCAGACAGGCATCCAGAGCACCGAAGACTTCACGGAGTCGTACCGCAGCAAGTTCCTGGCGAAGCTCTACAATCAGAGCATCCCGCCCGCCGGAACGCCTAACCGCCTGGCGCTTTACTACCTTGGCGAGTGGTTCGCTAACTCGCCTAACTCCAGTGCGCCCTGGGGGTCGTCGCAGGCGGAGAAGCAGGCGACCGGCAGCAACGACCTGGCTTGCCGCTCGAACTACGCGCTGCTCATGACCGATGGCGAATGGAACGGCAGCTCGCCCGGTGTCGGCAATGTCGACGACCAGAGCGGCAACACGATCACCGACGGAGCCGGACACAGTTTCCAGTACCAGCCCGTCGCCCCCTACGATGACAGCTACAGCGACACGCTGGCCGACGTGGCGATGAAGTTCTGGAATACGGACCTGCAGTCCGGCATGAGCAATACCGTTCCGGTCAATTCCCAGGACGGCGCCTTCTGGCAACACATGGTCACGTTCACCGTGGGGCTCGGTGTGGTGCCCTCCCTCGTCAAGGACTACATAGCGGGTACGGGGCAGTTCAGCACGGCGCATCCCAATGCAACGGACAAACAGGCTCAACAGTCCGTATTCCAGGAACTGGTCGATGGCTCGGTCACCTGGCCCCAGGCGAGCGATCACCAGATCGACGACACCTGGCATGCGGCCATCGACGGGCATGGCACCTTTGCCAGTGCGCAAAACCCCACGGACCTGTACAAGGCCCTGGACGACGCGCTGGTCAACATCGTCAACCGCACAGCCGCGGCCAGTTCCCTGGCGGTCAACACGGAAAAGGCCGGACAGACCCGGACCCAGTTACAGGTCTTCCAGGCGCTGTTCCATCCCCAGAACTGGTGGGGTGACGTCGTCGCCCTGCCGGTCATGGCGACGCCGGCGACCACGACCAACCCCTCCAGCCTGAGTATCGCCAGCGATGCCACCTGGTCGGCGAGTTGCGTATTGACCGGCGGGGGCTGCCCCCAGATGGGGACCTCGCCCAGCGGCCAGGCGCTGAATACGCTCACCGCGGAATCGCCGTCAAGCCGAATTGTCCTCAGTTGGGACGGCACCTCGGGCGTCGCGTTCAAAGCCAGTACGCTGTCCCCCAGTGCGTTATCGGCGATCGGCGGAACGAATGTCGTCAATTACCTGCGCGGCGATCGCAGCAATGAACAGGGTAATGGCGGCAGCCTCCGGGCGCGCAACTCGGTCATGGGCGACGTGGTGGACTCCAGCCCGACTTTCGTGGGAGCCCCGGCAAATAATTATCCGGATACCTGGGCGAACGTGCTGTATCCAACCCGATCCGGCCTCAATCCGGAAAATTCAGGCTCCGCGACAACCTATAGCGCTTTCGAGTCGAACAACTCGAGCCGCGAGAACATCGTCTACGTGGGCGCGGACGACGGCATGTTGCATGCTTTCCGGGCAGGGACGACGACCAGTACGGCGACCAACGATGGCAAGGAAGTACTGGCCTACGTACCCAAGGCCGTGTATCCGAATCTCGACCAGTACAGCCAGACGACCTATACGCACCACTATTACGTGAACGGAACCCCTGCGACTGGCGATGTTTTCTATGGCGGCGCCTGGCATACGTGGCTCGTGAGCGGCGAGGCCGGTGGCGGCAACAGCATTTTCGCCCTGAACATCACCGATCCCGCGCAATTCTCCGAGGGCAATGCGGCGAGTCTTGTCGAGGGTGAATGGTCGCCAGGCAATCTGACCTGCGCGAGTGTCGCCAACTGCGGCAGTGACCTGGGCGACACGTATGGAACCCCGGTCTTCACGCGGTTCAATAACGGGCAGTGGGGCTTCATATTCGGCAATGGTTTCAACAGTGCCACCGGGGTGGCTTCGATCTACATCGGATTGATCAATGACGATGGCACCGTTACCTTCCATGAGCTCAAGACCGGCTATGGCCCGGGCAATGACCCGACCGGGAAAAACCGCCCGGACGGCATCGCCTATGTGACGCCTGTGGATCTCAACGGGGACCATACTGCTGATTATGTCTATGCCGGGGATTATTTCGGCAACATATGGCGTTTCAACCTGACCTCCTACAGTCCGTCTGACTGGGCGGTCGGCTACGATGGCGCCGCCAAGCCGATGTTCTCCACGTCCGGTGCCAATGGCAATAACACCGACCAGCCGATTACGACCAAGCTGGTAGTGGCTGCGGTGCCGGCACAGAGCGGATATTTCCGCATCATGGTGGAATTCGGCACCGGCGCGGCAGTTACGACGTCGCAGCAGGCGCCTGATCTCACCAGCTCCGGCGTGCAGACCCTTTATGGCGTCTGGGATTGGGACTTCAAGGGCTGGAATTCGGGCCAACCGACCGCCGGGCTCCAGGCGAGCACGCCGGTGTCCTACCAATATGCCTCCCTTACCACGGGGCCGACGGGCACGACCTTGGGCAAGACCAATCTGACGCAGCAGTCGATTACGGATGAGGTCTCGACGACCACCGTCCAGGGCGGCACCAACTACAACCGTGTGATCAGCAACAACCCGGTCTGTTACGTTGGTGACGGGTTGTGCGCTTCGGGGACCACGCCCGGCTATGGCTGGTATATGGATCTCGTCTCGCCCACGCAGGGGCAGCAAGGCGAAAAGGTTATATATAATCCCGTGTTGCGTAGCGGCGTGTTGATAGCCACCACCACGATTCCCAATGCGTCCTCGGGCGTGACTTGCCAGGCGGCGGCGAATGCCGGCTGGACCATGGCACTGGATCCGGCGACGGGCGGGCGCCTGCTTTTCGAGCCGTTCGATACCACCGGGAACGGCCAGTTCGACCAGGTCACGATCAGCGGCAGCAAGGTCAATTCATCCGGTATCTCGCTGGGTGCCGTGGGTAGTCCGAGTTTCGTGACCTACGACAACACCACCTACATTGTCACCAACACGTTCGGCGGAACGCCGACCCTGACCCGGAGCAACCTGGGTACGGGCAATATCGCGGTTCAGCTCTCGTGGCAGGAATTGCGCTAAAGTCGGCCAGGCCCATGCATAATGGGCTTGGTTCCGCACAAGCCCGGCGCATGCCGGGAAGAAGGGGAAAATGAAACGTCAGGCAGGATTTACCCTGGTCGAGATCATGATCGCCATCGTGATCGTCGCGATTCTCGCCGGCATCGGCTACCCGATCTATTTGCATTACGTCGAGAATTCACGGCGTTCCTCGGCGATTACTGCGCTACAGCGGGCCGCGGCGGCCGAGGAAAAGTATTACGCGACGCAGAATACCTATGCCGCCTCGCTGACATCGCTGAATTACAATTCCAACACGGTTGCCATCCCCTCGTCTTCCGAGCATTGGTACACGCTCAGCGTAAAGCTGGACTCGCAGGGGAATTTCATCCTTACGGCAGCCCCGACCGGGCCGCAGGCGAACGACGTCTGTGGCACGTTCCAGTTGACGGCAACGGGCGCCCGGACGGTCAACAACACGACGGGCAAGTCCTCGACGAAGTGCTGGGGCAGCGGCTGATCATCCGCGAATTCGTGCGGGCAGATTGACCCGGCCCGGGGGAATCCGCGATAATACGCAGCTTCGCGCCCGTAGCTCAGTTGGATAGAGTACCTGGCTACGAACCAGGCGGTCGGGAGTTCGAATCTCTCCGGGCGCGCCATATCGAGAACCCCGCCCCGAGCGGGGTTTTTTGTACCAGAGCTGCTCGAAGTCGCATTCGAACTCCCGACCGCCCGAAAGATAATCAACGGGAGTTTGAGCAGATGGCCGCCAGGCCATCTACAGCCTGCAGCGCGCAGCGCTGTAGGACCCGCAGGGCGAGGGCCGGGACGGCCCGAGTAATCTCTCCGGGCGCGCCATATCGAGAACCCCGCCCCGAGCGGGGTTTTTTGTGTCCAGGCCGGTCGAAGTCGCATTCGAACTCCCGACCGCAGTCCCCATATAGCCGAAGAATAAAGGCTTGTTTTCTTGTAGAAGCGGCTTTAGCCGCGATGCGGAGACTTACAAGCGTCCGCCCAAGCGCCAGGTAGCACCCCGGTCGTCGAGTTCGCCCTGCAGCTGCCTGATCGCGGCATCGACCTCGGCCGGCGGTCCCTTGAGGCCGATTTCGACCAACCAACTGCCTTTGGCATCCGCCGCGGGCAGGCTGGAGAGGCGCAGGCCGGGGAAACCGGCGAGTATCCGGTCCATGTGCGGCACCAGCTCGCTTTCGGGGACGCCTACGATCTCCATCAACTGCTCGACCGGCCGCGCCCGGTGCAGATTCCTGTAGCGCTCGTCGAGCGTTCGCGTGAGCATGCCCGCTGCCATATCGGGGAAGCCCGGCAGGAAGTGGTGGTGCCGCAGGTAAAAGCCGGGCACGAGATAGGGCGGGTTCGGGATCAGCCCGGCGCCCTCCGGGATTTCCGCCATCCGGATGCGGTAAGGGTGGGCCTCTTCGCCGTAGCGCTCTTCGAGAGCCGCCGAAATTTCGGGATGACGCACCAGGGGCACGCCGGCCGCCGCGGCCGCCGCGGCCCGGGTCACGTCGTCCGGGGTGGCGCCGATGCCGCCGTAACTGAACACGGCGAGGTCGCCGGACAGGGTTTCGCGGAACACCTCGGTCAGGCGTGCCAGGTCGTCGCGCTCGATGCGGACCCAATCGATATCCAGGCCGCGCTCCCCGGCGATGCGGGCGGCGTTGGCCAGATGCGCGTCCCGGCGCTTGCCGGAAAGCAGTTCGTCGCCGATGAGAATAAGGCCGATCGTTGGACGCATGCCGGCATTATAGGCGCAAGCCTTGTGCCTCGCCGCGCATGAAACGGCCATTCAGCGGCTAAGCTATAGGGCGTTGCACAGAGCCGGAAAAACCGCTTCGTGTCCAGTCCCGATCAACCTGCCTGGCCCGCCCGGACTTTCCTGTTGTCCTTCGACCGGATCGTGCGGGGTCTCTTCCGCATCGAGGAAAGCGGCCTGCCCGAACGGGTTCCCAGGCCCTGCCTGATCGTCGCCAATCATCGGCGCGATGCCGACATCCCCGTGCTGGGAGTCTTCCTCGGGCGCGCCCGGGGCAGCGAGATCAGCGGCGTGCTGCCGCATTTCGTGGCCCGCGAGGACCTGTTCGAACCGGGCTTCCTCTGGTACTACTGGCGATCACCCTGGCTCGCGTTGCCGCGCCTGGTGTCCCCGGCCATTCCCTTGCCGCGGATCCTCCAGGTCTTCAAGGCGCATCCGATACATCGCATCCCCGAACAGAGCCTGGCCATCGTGCTGAACGACGTACGCCGCTATTTGGGCGACCGGCGCCTGGACCGGGTGATCAACCGCTTCTGGTCGGAACGTCTCGTAGCGGCGGGCGTGGACATGTCCCAACCCATCAGTTGGTTGCTTGAGCGCGAGCGGCGTTTCGAGCCGCTGGTCGGCGGCGGGTGGGGGCATCGGCGCTTGAACCTCGCCACCTTCCGCGAATTCAAGCCGGTGGAGCGTGCCCGCATCGACGCGCACCTCGGGGTGTTCGAGCGCGCGCTTGCGGCCGGTGAGGCCGTGATGGTGGCCCCGGAGGGGGCGAACAGTCCGGACGGGCACTTTCAGCGGCCGCGGGCCGGTCCCTGGCGGTTGGCGAGCGGAGCAACCGATGGATTGCCTGTCCTGCCGGTGGGCCTGGCCTATGACCCGGCGGTCTCGGGGCGCCGGATGCGGGTATTCGTGCATGCCGGGAACCCCTTGCGGGCGGAGGATTACGCCAGCCGCCGCGCGTTCGATAACGCGGTTTCCCGTGGAATCCTGCGAGCCACGACGGTAACCGGCAGTCACCTGGCGGCGCACTGGGTGCTGCGCACCGAGCCCGGCGAAGCACTCAGGCCGGGTGACTTCGAGCGTTTTGCCGGCGAGTTGGGTTCGGCGCTTGCCGAGGCAGGCCTGCGCGTGGCGCCGGATGCCGGGACGCAGGCATCGCGGCGTCTGCGCTGGTTCGAAAGGGCCGGGCTGATCGAGGGCCGCCGCGATCGAGCCACCGTTCGCAGCTCCATGGATGAACCCGGGCCGGGCTGGGAATCGCGTGCCGCCCTCGCGGCCTACCTGCGCAACGAACTGGCATCGGCGGCGGCCCTGTCGCCGGAGGTCGCCGCGCATTTCGGCTTGGAGGCACCCGCTTACGTGCCGTATACGGCGAACTCTCGATCGGCATGATCCGCGCCGCTGCGGGCTTCCCCGCCTGCGGCAGCGTTTTACAGGTGCCCAAGTCTTGAAGCCCGCGCAGTTACTTATTAAAATGAGCGCAATTCGGGGACGAACCAGGCGCGTGACCCGCGCCCCATGACGCGGATGCGCAAAGCCCTAGCAAGCCTGCTCGCGATACAGGCCGGTATTACGCTGGCCATCGCCGCAGGTTTTTCTGTGTATCAGGGGCTGCTGGCCGCGGCTGCGGTGGCGTACGGGGGCGCGATTGCATTGGCCGTTTCGGGCCTGCTGGCCTGGCGCCTGTATCGAGCCGCGCGACCGGGCGCCACTCCGTTGGGGTTGATGATCGGGCCGATGGAGCGCATGGTGTTCGTGGCGGCGGCCTTCGCGCTCGCCATCGCCGGATTGGGATTGCCCCCGTTGCCCCTTATTGCGGGCTTCGCGGGTGCGGAGATGGGCTATTTTCTCGCCGCGGGGGTGCTCCGGGGCAAAGTGGATACGCAGGGAGACTAAGCGGTGGCAGCATCCGGCGGTAAGAACGCGGCCGAATATATCACTCACCACCTGACCAACTGGCAGGTGGGCTCCGGCTTCATGGCCGTTAATGTCGATACCGTCATCTTCAGCCTGCTCGCGGGCGGCGTCGTGCTGTTCATCGCCTGGCTCGTGGGTCGGCGCCTGACCAGCGGGACACCCGGGCGCCTGCAGAACTTCATCGAGTTTGTCGTCGACTTCATCAACAAGCAGGTTCGCGAGAGCTTCCCGGTGAAGGATCCCTATGTCGGCCCGTTGGCGCTCACGATCTTCCTGTGGGTTGCCATGATGAACGCGATCGACCTGATCCCGGTCGACTTCTTCCCCAGCCTCGCCGGCTGGATCGGCAGGTTGTTCGGCCTCAAGCCGGAAGAGGTGCACCTGCACTCGCTGCCGACCGCCGATCTGTCGGTGCCGTTGGCCATGGCCTTGTCGGTATTCGTGTTCATCTTCATCTACAACATGCGCTATCGCGGGTTGAAGAATTACCTCAAGCACTACGTTTCGCACCCCTACGGCATCTGGGTGGCACCGTTCAACGTGCTGATGAACACCATCGAGGAGCTGGCGCGGCCGCTCTCGCTCGCGTTGCGACTCTGGGGCAACTTCTTCGCCGGCGACCTGATCTTCATGCTGATCGCCCTGTTCGGCTTCTCCATTTGGGTGGCGCCGGGACAGGTGTTGCTCGGCTGGGCCTGGAGCTTTTTCGAATTGCTCGAGGTTTTGCTGCAAGCCTTCATTTTCATGCTTCTGTCGACCGTTTATCTCGCGATGACGGTTCAGCAGGACGAACACTAACCGCAACTTAGTTTTTTCAAGGAGTAACCGCTGTCATGAATCCGGAATTAGTCGTTCAGATTTACGCCTGGACCGCTTTGGGTGTAGGCATCATCCTCGGCCTCGCCGCGCTCGGCTCGGCCATCGGCTGGGGCATGATCTGCTCGCGCTACATCGAGGGCATCGCCCGCCAGCCCGAGCTGCGCGGCCAGCTGATCGGCCAGACGCTGTTCACCGGCGGCCTCATGGAGTCGTTCCCATTCATCGTGCTCGGCCTGTCCATGTGGTTCATCTTCGGCAATCCGTTCATTGCGCAGATTGCCAAGCATCTGACCCACTGAGTAACGGCCGGCAAGCGAGGGCAGTTCAATGAGCGTAAATCTGACACTGGTGTTCGAGATAATCGCGTTCCTCGCGTTTATTTACACGTTCAAGCGCTTCCTGTGGAAGCCGATCATTGACGCACTTGCCAACCGCGAGAAAACGATCGCCGACGGCCTGGCCGCGGCGGCCAAGGGCCAGCGCGACCTGGCCGAGGCCGAGAAACGCGCCGAAGAGGCGCTGGCCGAGGCTCGCAGGAAGGCGAGCGAGATCATCGAGAGCGCCAACCGGCGTGCTGGCGAGATTGTCGAACAGGCGCACGGCGAGGCCGAGACCGCCCGCCGCCGCGAGGTCGAGCGGGCTCAGGCCGAGATCGAACAGGCGTCGCGCCAGGCACGCGAGGTGCTGCGCGGAGACTTCGCGCGCATTGCCGGCCTGGCGGCGGGCAAGATCATCGAGCGCGAGATCGATCCGAAGCAGCACCAGACGCTGATCGAGGAAATGACGGAGAACCTCGTCAATGGCTGATGCGAGCACTTTCGCGCGCCCTTACGCCCGTGCCGCGTTCGACTATGCGAACGAGCACAAGGCGGTAGGCGAGTGGCGGCGTTTTCTCGACCGGCTGGCCGAGCTTGCGACGCTCGCGCCCGTGCATGATCTTGTTACCACCCCCGCGGTCAGCCGCGAGCGGCGAGCCGAAGTGCTGGCCGGGATCGCGGGTGTTGCGGTGCCGCGGGGTGGCGACAATTTCCTGCGCCTGATGGCGCGCAACGGACGCCTCGAGGCGCTGCCCGCCGTGGCGGCGGAGTTCGGCCGGCTCGAGGCCATTGCGGAAGCGACGGTCGAGGCCGTCATCGAGACGGCCGTCGAACTGGAACCGGCCGCGGCCGATCGCCTGGTCGCAGCGCTCAGCAAGCGGCTGGGACGCAAGCTGGAAGCCAGCTTCCGGGTGGCTCCGGACATCATTGGCGGCGTAATAGTCCGCCTCGGAGATCAAGTCATCGACGCATCGCTCGCGACGCGGCTCACGCGGCTCGCGCGGGCGATGGCGGCTTAAGGCATTCAACAGGACACGGGGATAATGGACCAGCTCAACCCTTCTGAAATCACGGCGCTCATCAAGGAGCGCATCGAGCACTTCGAACCTGCGGTCGAGGAGCGCAACGTCGGCACCGTGGTCAGCGTGTCCGACGGCATCGTGCGCGTGCACGGCCTGGGCGCGGTGCAGTACGGCGAAATGATCGAGTTCGAGGGCGGCAATTACGGCCTGGCCCTGAACCTCGAGCGCGACTCGGTCGGCGCGGTGGTGTTCGGCGATTACGTCGATATCGGCGAAGGCAGCACCGTGAAGACCACCGGACGCATTCTCGAGGTGCCGGTGGGTGAGGCGCTGCTCGGCCGCGTGGTCAACGCGCTGGGCGAGCCCATCGACGGTGCCGGCCCGATCAAGGCCGACGAAACCTACCCGATCGAGCAGGTAGCGCCGGGCGTCATCGCCCGCCAGTCGGTGTCGCAGCCGGTGCAGACCGGCCTCAAGGCCATCGACGCGATGGTGCCGATCGGCCGCGGCCAGCGTGAGCTGATCATCGGCGATCGCCAGACCGGCAAGACGGCGGTGGCGATCGACACGATCATCAACCAGAAGGGCACCGGCGTTAAGTGCATTTACGTTGCCATCGGCCAGAAGCAGAGCTCAATCGCGAACGTGGTGCGCAAGCTCGAGGAGCACGACGCGCTCAAGCACACGATCATCGTGGCGGCGGCCGCGGCAACACCGGCGGCGATGCAGTACATCGCGGCCTATGCCGGTTGCGCCATGGGCGAGTACTTCCGCGACCGCGGCGAGGACGCGCTGATCGTCTACGACGATCTCACCAAGCAGGCCTGGGCCTATCGCCAGATCTCGCTCCTTCTGCGCCGCCCGCCGGGGCGCGAAGCCTACCCGGGCGATATCTTCTACCTGCATTCGCGTCTGCTCGAGCGCGCCTCGCGCGTGAACGAGGAATACGTCGAGAAGTTCACCAAGGGTAAGGTGAAGGGCAAGACCGGCTCGCTGACCGCGTTGCCGATCATCGAGACCCAGGCGGGTGACGTGTCGGCCTTCGTGCCCACCAACGTCATCTCGATCACCGACGGCCAGATCTACCTCGAAACCGACCTGTTCAACGCGGGCGTCCGTCCCGCTATCAACGCGGGCCTGTCGGTTTCGCGCGTGGGTGGCGCGGCGCAGACCAAGATCATCAAGAAGCTCGGCGGCGGTGCCCGTCTGGCGCTGGCGCAGTACCGCGAGCTCGCGGCCTTTGCCCAGTTCGCCTCCGACCTCGACGAGTCGACCCGGCGCCAGCTCGAGCGCGGCCAGCGCATCACCGAGCTGATGAAGCAGAAGCAGTACGCGCCGATGTCGGTGGCCGAGATGGGGCTGTCGCTGTTCGCGGTCAACGAGGGTTTCCTCGACGACATCGAGCCCGAGCGCATTGCCGATTTCGAGTCGGCGCTGCAGGTCTACATGAACAGCGAGCACGCCGGGCTGATGGCCCAGGTCAACAAAAGCGGCGACTGGAACGACGAGATTGCCGGCAAGTTCAAGGCCGCGATCGAGTCATTCAAGTCCAGCCAGGCCTGGTAAGGCGCTACAAGGAGTGAATTGAGATGGCGGGCGAAAAGGAAATCCGCGGCCAGATTCGCAGCATCCAGAACACGCAGAAGATCACCAAGGCCATGGAAATGGTCGCGGCGAGCAAGATCCGGCGTGCCCAGGAAGCGATGGCCGGCGGGCGGCCCTATGCCGACCATATCCGCCAGGTGGCGGGCCACATCGCCAAGGCGCATGCCGCCTTCGATCACCCGTTCCTGGAGGAGCGCGAGGAGACCTCGCGCGTCGGCATGATCGTGGTCTCCAGTGACCGGGGCCTCTGCGGCGGCCTCAACGTCAACCTGTTCAAGAAGGTGCTGGGAGAGGTCAAGGACCGTGCCGACCGCGGCATCAAGACCGACTTCTGTGCGTTCGGCCAGAAGGGCATCGGCTTCATCCGCCGGGTGCACGGCAACCTGCTCGCGCAGACCGCCTACCTGGGGGACAAGCCGCGCCTGGCGGACGCGATCGGTCCCATGAAGGTCATGCTCGACGCCTACAAGGCGGGCGAGCTGGACGCGATCTGGTTGCTCGGCAACCGCTTCGTCAACAGCATGGTCCAGCAGCCCTACGCGCGGCGCCTGCTGCCGCTGGAGCCGATCGAGGAGAGTGGCATGCCGGGCTACTGGGACTACGTCTACGAGCCGGACGAGCCCGGGCTGCTCGAAGCCGTGCTCACCCGCTACCTCGAGATGGAGGTCTACCAGGCCCTGCTCGAGAACGTCGCCTGCGAAATGGCCGCGCGGATGGTGGCGATGAAGTCGGCCTCGGACAACGCGGGGGAACTGATCGACGACCTGCAGCTGGCCTACAACAAGGCCCGGCAGGCGGCGATCACCCAGGAACTGGCGGAAATCGTCGGCGGTGCCGCCGCGGTTTGATGATTTTTATTGAGAAGCGCTTCCGGGTGCTTCGCAACACGTTTTAGGACGCGAGAGAAACACGCATGAGCAGCGGAGAAATCGTACAGGTTATTGGTGCAGTGGTCGACGTGGAGTTCCCGCGCGACGAGGTGCCCGGCATTTATCAGGCGCTCCGCCTGGAGGACCGGGACCTGGTTCTCGAGGTGCAGCAGCAGCTCGGTGACGGTGTCGTGCGCGCGATCGCCATGGGCACGAGTGAAGGCCTGGCGCGTGGCGAGAAAGTCACGAACACCGGCGAGTACATCACCGTACCCGTCGGCAAGCCGACCCTGGGCCGCATCATGAACGTGCTCGGCGAGCCGGTGGACGAGGCCGGCCCGGTCGAGACCGAGGAGCGCTGGCCGATCCACCGCCAGCCCCCGGGCTACGACGAGCAGGCTGGCAGCCAGGAGCTGCTGGAGACCGGCATCAAGGTCATCGACCTGTTGTGCCCGTTCGCCAAGGGCGGCAAGGTGGGCCTGTTCGGCGGCGCCGGCGTGGGCAAGACCGTGAACATGCTCGAGCTGATCCGCAACATCGCCATCGAGCACTCGGGCTACTCCGTGTTCGCCGGCGTGGGCGAGCGTACCCGCGAGGGCAACGACTTCTATCACGAGATGAAGGACTCCAACGTCCTCGACAAGGTCTCGCTGGTGTTCGGACAGATGAACGAGCCGCCGGGCAACCGCCTGCGCGTCGCGCTGACCGGCCTGACCATGGCCGAGTACTTCCGCGACGAGGGCCGCGATGTGCTGATGTTCATCGACAACATCTACCGTTACACGCTCGCGGGCGTGGAGGTGTCGGCACTGCTCGGGCGCATGCCGTCGGCGGTGGGCTACCAGCCCACGCTGGCCGAGGAAATGGGCATGCTGCAGGAGCGCATCACCTCGACCAAGAAGGGGTCGATCACCTCGGTGCAGGCCGTGTACGTACCCGCGGACGACCTGACCGACCCGTCCCCGGCGACGACCTTCGCCCACCTCGACGCGACCGTCGTGCTGTCGCGCCAGATCGCCGAGCAGGGCATCTACCCGGCCGTGGATCCGCTGGATTCCACCAGCCGCCAGCTCGACCCGAACGTGATCGGGCAGGACCACTACGACACGGCCCGCGCCGTGCAGCGCGTGCTGCAGCGCTACAAGGAACTGCGCGACATCATCGCGATCCTGGGCATGGACGAGTTGTCCGAAGAGGACAAGCTCACGGTGTCCCGGGCGCGCAAGATTTCGCGTTTCCTGTCGCAGCCGTTCTTCGTCGCCGAGATCTTCACCGGTTCTCCCGGCAAGTATGTGCCCCTCAAGGAAACCATCCGTGGCTTTCAGGGCATCGTGAACGGCGACTACGACGAGCTTCCCGAGCAGGCCTTCTACATGGTGGGCAGCATCGACGAGGCCGTGGAAAAGGCAAAGAGTCTGTAACACATGGCTGACACGATCCAGGTCGAAATCGTTAGCGCGGAAGCCTCGCTTTTCTCCGGGGAAGCGGACATGGTGTTCGTTCCCGCCGAACAGGGCGAGATCGGCGTGGCACCCAAGCACGCGCCGTTGCTGACGCGTCTGGTGCCCGGCGAGGTGCGCGTCGTCAAGGGCGGCGAGGAACAGGTGTTCTTCGTCGCCAGCGGCATTCTCGAGATCCAGCCCTCGGTGGTGAGCGTCCTGTCCGACGTCGCCGAGCGGGCCGCGGACATCGACGAACAGGCTGCCGAGGAAGCCAGGCGCAAGGCCGAGGAGACCCTCGAGCAGCGTCACGAGGGGGAATTCGACATCGCCCGGGCCCAGGCCGAATTGGCCGAGGCCATCGCCCGGCTGCGCGTCGTCCAGCGCATTCGCGAAAGGCAGCGCCGGGGCCACTGAAAACGCCTCTGCGCGGCGTTTGTCGTGGCCACGAATCTTGACCTGCGCCAAGAGGTACGGCGCCGTATGCTGTATCTTGTTGTTTTTAAGCGTTACTGATTCCCGCATGACTCACAGCATCGTCATACTCGCGGCGGGCGAGGGCAAGCGCATGCGTTCCGCCCGGCCCAAGGTGCTGGCGGATCTTGCCGGACGCCCGCTGCTGGCACATGTCATCGATACCGCCAGGACGCTCGGGCCCGAGCACATCGTGATCGTGGTTCATGGACAGGGCGGGCAGTTGATTCGTGCGGACTTCCCGGATTCCGATCTCGCCTGGGCCGAACAGGCCGAGCGCCTTGGCACGGCCGATGCCGTGCATGCAGCGTTGGCCGAACTGCCGAAGGAAGGCAGTGTGCTGGTCCTCTATGGCGACGTTCCATTGTTGCAAGCCGATACGCTGGCGCCGTTGCTCGACAGCGCCGATCGTGGCGAACTGGCCGTGCTGACGGCCCGGCTGGACGATCCGTTCGGCTATGGCCGGATCGTGCGTGACGAAGCCGGGGCCGTGCAGAAAATCGTCGAGCAGCGCGATGCCAACGAAGCCGAGCGCCGCATCGACGAGGTCAATACCGGTGTCATGGCGGCACCCGTCGACCGGCTGGCGCAGTGGATTCCCCGGATCGAAAACGACAACGCCCAGGGCGAGTACTACCTGACCGACATCCTGGCCCTCGCGGTCGCGGACGGGGTCAAGGTGCGCACCGTGGAAGCCGGCGACGCAGCCAGTACGGCGGGCGTGAACAACCGGGCGCAGCTCGCGGATGCCGAACGCGAACTTCGCAGGCGCCGCGCGGCGAGCCTGATGGAGGCGGGGGTCACCCTGGTCGATCCCGGGCGCATCGACGTCCGCGGGCACCTCGAGTGCGGGCACGACGTGCACATCGAGCCCAACTGCATTTTCGAGGGCCGCGTGGTGCTGGGTTCCGGGGTGCGCGTCGACGCCGGCGTCGTGATCCGCGAGTCCTGGGTCGGTGACGGTGCGCACTTGCGGGCCTACAGCGTGATCGAACACGCCCGGATCGGGGCCGAGGCTGTCGTGGGGCCCTATGCGCGCCTGCGCCCGGGTACGGAACTGGGCGAGGCGTCGCATGTCGGCAACTTCGTCGAGCTCAAGAATAGCCGTCTCGGGCATGGCTCGAAGGCCAACCACCTGGCGTATCTGGGCGATGCCGAGATCGGCGACCACGTCAACGTCGGCGCGGGCGTCATTACCTGCAATTACGACGGGGCCAACAAGCACAAGACAGTGATCGGCGACGATGCGTTCATCGGCTCCGACTGCCCGCTGGTGGCGCCCGTGACGATCGGCGAGGGGGCCACGATCGGGGCCGGCTCGACCGTGACAGCGGACGTGCCGCCGGGCAAGCTCGTGCTGGCCCGTTCGCGCCAGACTACAATCGAAGGCTGGGAGCGTCCGCGCAAGACGCATAGCGATCCGGATAAACAGTAAGCATAGGAGGCAGTTGCAATGTGCGGAATCGTGGGAGGTGTGACGGAGCGCGACGTGGTGCCGATCCTCATGGAAGGCCTGCGCCGGCTGGAATACCGTGGCTACGATTCGGCCGGGATTGCAGTGCTGGGCGGCGGTGGACGCCTGGAGCGCCGGCGCGCGGTCGGCAAGGTGCAGGCGCTGGCAGACTTGCTGGAAGCCACGCCGATGACCGGCTCGCTCGGCATTGCACATACGCGCTGGGCGACGCATGGCGCCCCGCACGAGAAAAACGCGCATCCGCATTTTTCCAACGGCGAAGTCGCGATCGTACATAACGGCATCATCGAGAACCACGAGGAGCTGCGCCGCGAACTGGAGAATGACGGCTATCGCTTCGACACGGATACGGATACCGAAACCATCGCGCATTGCATCCACCGCGAAGTAAAGGCGGGCGCCGACTTGCCCGAGGCGGTGCGCAAAACCGTAAGCCGCCTGGACGGCGCCTATGCCATGGTCGCGATGTGTGCGAAGAACCCCGGCGTGCTGGTCGCGGCACGCATGGGATGCCCGGTCGTCATCGGCCGGGGCATCGGCGAGAATTTCGTTGCCTCGGACGTCATGGCATTGCTTCCCGTCACCCGCCGTTTCCAGTTCCTGGAAGACGGCGACGTCGCGACGCTCACGCGCGAAGAGGTCGTCGTGAACGATGCAGGGGGTAACCGGATCGACCGCTCGGTGAAGGAAAGCGAGCTCACGGCCGACGCGGCCGACCGCGGTGGTTTCCGTCACTACATGCTCAAGGAAATCTTCGAGCAGCCGCGTGCGATCGCTGAGACGCTGGAAGAACGCCTGGCCTCGGGGCGCGTGCTGGAAGCCGCCTTCGGCCATGCCGCCGTGGAACTGTTCTCCCGGATCAAGGCCGTCCACATCGTCGCCTGCGGCACGAGTTACCACGCGGGTATGGTCGCCCGCTACCTGATCGAGACGCTGGCCGGGATTCCCGTATCCGTCGAGGTCGCGAGCGAGTACCGCTACCGCAAGCCGGCGGTTCCGGCGGATACGCTGCTTGTGACGATTTCCCAGTCGGGCGAAACGCTTGATACCGTCTCCGCACTGCGCATGGCGAAGACGCTGGGTTACCTCGGCGCGCTCACGATCTGCAACGTGCCGGAGTCGTCACTGGTGCGTGAGTCGGAACTGGTATTGATGACGCGCGCCGGCCCGGAGATCGGCGTTGCTTCCACCAAAGCATTCACGACGCAGCTCGCTGCACTGATGATGCTCGCGATCGTTGTCGCGCGGCATCATGGCCTAACAGGCGAAGGTGAAGCGAAGTTGGTCCGGGAACTGATAAGCCTGCCGGCCCAGGTCGAGGCCGTGCTGGGCCTCGATGCCGCGATTGCGGAGATCGCCGAATCTTTCGTTTCCATGGAACATGCCCTTTTCCTCGGGCGCGGGGCCGCGTTCCCGATCGCGCTCGAGGGCGCGCTCAAGCTCAAGGAGATTTCCTATATCCATGCCGAGGCCTACCCGGCCGGTGAACTCAAGCACGGCCCGCTCGCGCTGGTGGATGAGGATATGCCGGTCGTGGCTGTTGCCCCGAACGACGAGACGCTGGAAAAACTACGCTCCAACCTGGCCGAGGTGCGTGCACGCGGCGGCAAGCTCATCGTCTTCACCGATGCGGGCACGGGAATGAAGCCCGAGTCCGGCGTGGAGGTGATTGAGATGCCCGTGCAACGCGGCCTCCTGCTCGACCCGGTGATCTACACGATCCCGCTGCAGCTTCTTGCCTATCACGTGGCAGTGCTCAAGGGCACCGACGTCGACCAGCCGCGCAACCTCGCCAAGTCCGTCACCGTCGAATAAGCGAGATGTCTGCGTACGGTTTTTGTAGACCGAAAATAAAGTTTTACCCAAGGTAATAAAGTTCAATCCTGGGAAATAATGTTTTATCCTCACATTGCGATATGTGCGACTGATATGAGAACAGACGGCATGGCTCTTGAGTGTCTGCTTTCACGAGGGACAGACGGTTGAAACCGCAACCCATTCCGGTCGTAGGCAACGAGTCTAAGCGGACATTCACTTTGAGTCCAAATGCTCATTCTGTCTATCGCTTGGATTCTATTCTCAAAGCACGAGATGACATAACGCCCTTTTACTCGGACGGGTCCTTATTTTTTCAGAAATTGCGTAACGTTAATTGATTCGGATCAACCCAGTCCTTAGGTAGAAACCCTACTATTTCGCCATGAGCAGCCAGTCCCATTCCCACTTCAAGGCGCAGGCGGGTCTAGTCGCCGGCTTGCTGTTGCTCTTGTTTGCAGTCGCGCAGCCAGGAATAACGCATGCGTTTCCTGTAATGTCGCAGGCTGTAAATGCACCCTCGACCATAGCCGGGAATGCTAGCCAGGGAGCGGGGTCAACGCTTATCCAGCTAACACGGGAATTTACATCAGGTCCAGTTTTGCCTGATTCGGCGGACCATTCAGGTCAACTAAATGATGATCCTCCTCCATGCGGAAGTTGTTGCAAACCCGCGCCGGACAGGTTGGCGCTGATACCTGAAGGTGTCGGGCGTTCCTTGACTGTTCCGGACTATGGCCAGGCGAGTCCCTCGATCGCGGAACTTAATGCGTCTCGCATAAACCTGGCGTGGTTACTGACCAGCCCCATTCCCGATAGACCGCTAAGAAAAAAACCGAATGCCCAATTTTTGATAACAGCGCGTATAAGAATCTGATCACATCACCTTTCTAGCAAGAATGTTGCTTCTGGAGAAGCTGTAGACATATTGTCTGGACGGAGTGGTTTGATGAAATTCTCTATTCGACTGCCACTAGCTGGCCTGTTACTGTTCGTTGCCGCGCCTGTTTTATCCGCGGGGCAGAACACTCTGGCACCGGCAGGTGCAACGAGACTCGATGCTGCGACATTGGTCGCGGCAGTGATCGAGGCGAATCCCGGGTTGGCGGCGAGTGACGCGTTGGCCCGGGCGGCGAGGGCCGAGGTGGGCAGTGCGGGATCGTTACCCGATCCCGTGTTGACTTGGGGACTTGCCCCCAACACGATCGGTGAACACGGCGTGGGCACCCGGCAACAGGCTCAGATCAGTCAACGATTCCCCTGGCCAGGCACGTTGAACCTGGAGAGTCGGGCGGCGCATGCCGAGGCAAAAGCGGCGGATCTCGATTACTCCGATACGCGGTTACATCTGGCCGAAACGGCGCGCTCTGTTTATGCGGACTGGTTCTACGTGCATCGCGCCCTGGACATCAATGCCCGGGAACGGGTGTTGTTGATGCGGCTTCGCGACGTGGCCGAGGCCAAATATGCTTCGGGAGAGGCACCCGAGCAGGACGTCTTGTCGGCCGAAGTCGAATTGGCCCGGATTGACGACGAGAAGCTCCGGCTCGAAAGCCGGCGCAGCCAAGTCAGGGCAAGGATCAATGCGCTTCTGGACAGGGCGCCTTCCACCCGGGTGAGCGCACCGGCTGTCTTGCGTCAATCCGCTCCATTGCCGCTTGAGACAGTCCTGGAGTCGGATGCGCTTGCCAATCATCCGGCTCTGCAGAGCCTCGAGGCCAGGCTGGAGGAGGCGAACGATCGCTTGGGGGTTGCCCGCAAGTCCGGTTTTCCAAGTTTCAATGTATTTGCCGGCTATAACGGAGTGATGGATCCGGCCAGCAAGCGGTTGGCGATAGGAGTTGGCATATCCATTCCCCTCTACCGCGGCAAATACCGTTCGGATGTAACGGCGGCCTCGCACCGGCGCGATGCCACTGCGGCCTCACTCGAGGCCGTCCGGTCCGGGCTTCTGGCAAAGCTGGCTTCCGCACGTGCCGCCGTGGAACAGGCTGCCGGAAGCGTAGCGCTGTACAAGGGCCGGATCGTGCCCCTCGCAACACAAAACATGACTGCTGCGGAGTCTGATTACCGAAGTGGAAGCGGGGACTTTACCAAGTTGATCGACGCGGAAAAAAACTATCTGCTTGCCCAGCTCAATCTGGCCCGCAACCAGGCCGACTATTTCACGCGACTGGCCGAACTGGACTACCAGTCCGGCGGTGCTCTACTGCCCATAGCGGCCAACCAGGAGAATACCCATGAAACGCCGTAAGACGACGATCTACGCTGTCCTGTTATCCGTATTGGTGGTCGGCCTGGCGGGGGGGTATTACGCGAGCCATCTCGTCGGCAAGGATGGGGGAAGCGGTGTTGGCAAGGATCGAAAGGTCCTGTACTGGGTGTCGCCCATGAACCCCAACTACCGTAGCGACAAGCCCGGTAAGTCTCCCATGGGGATGGATCTGGTGCCTGTCTACGCCGATGGCCAGACGCAGAAGGAGTCCGTTGATCTGCGAATCTCGCCCGCGGTGGTCGACAATCTTGGCGTCCGAACCGAACAGGTCAGGGTGGGAATTCTGCCCCATCGTATCAGCGCCGTAGGTTTTGTGGGTTACGACGAGGACACCGTCTTCAGTATTCACACCCGCGCTGATGGCTGGATAGAAAAACTCCAGGTAAAGAGCAAGGGCGACAAGGTGGCGGCGGGGGGAATTCTCTATGAGCTGTTTTCCCCGAAGTTGGTCACGGCCGAGCAGGAGTACCTGACGGCGCTGGCAAGCGGCAGCAAATCGCTGGTATCGGCCTCCGGCGACCGATTACGCGCATTGGGCTTCAGTGACGGCCAAGTCAGTGAGCTTGCAAAAAACCGGCGAGTCAAGAAACGCGTTGCCCGACGCGCCCCTCATGCAGGCGTCATAGCGGCACTCGGCGTAACGGAGGGTGCCTACGTGACACCGGGGACGGAGGTGATGAAAATCGCGGACTTATCCCAAGTGTGGATGCTAGTTGAGATCGATGAAAGCAGCGCGGCGCTTGTAAGTGCAGGGCAGAATGTCGTCGCGCGGTTCGATGCTTTTCCCGGAAGGAAATGGGACGGTGTTGTCGATTACGTGTATCCGACCTTGAGTAGCCGGACGAGGACGATAAAGGCTCGCATCCGGTTCGATAACACCAATGAATCATTGCGTCCCAACATGTATGGTCACGCCGACATACTCGCGAATCCCGTTGCCGGGGCGGTCTACGTTCCCACCCAGGCCCTTATCCGGACCGGCCAGAGTGAACGGGTCGTGGTGGCGCTCGGCAATGGGCGCTTTGATGTGTGTCCGGTCGAAACGGGCTTCGAGTCAGGCGACGTTACCCAGGTCTTGCGAGGCCTCAAGCCTGGCCAGCTCGTGGTCGTATCTGCGCAGTTCATGATCGACTCCGAGGCCAATGTCGACGCGGCCTCGCTACGTCTTGGGGCTGGAAAAGCGGGGTGCAGGACAAGCGCCGCTACCCCGGCATCAGCCAGTCATGCCGCCACGTCAGCAGGCACCGGATCATGATCGCGCGGCTGATACGCTGGTGCGTGCATAACCGCGCCCTTGTGCTGCTTTCGGTCGCGTTCGTGATCATAGCGGGGCTTTACGCGATGCAGCGAACGCCGGTGGACGCGATTCCGGACCTGTCCGATGTGCAGGTCATCGTGAAGACCCCCTACCCGGGCCAGGCGCCGCAGGTTGTCCAGGACCAGGTTACCTACCCGCTGGAAACGTCCATGCTGGGCGTGCCCGGGGCTACGGTCGTGCGCGGGTATTCATTCTTTGGTGATTCGTACGTTTACGTGATCTTCAAGGACGGTACGAATCTCTACTGGGCCCGGTCGCGGGTTCTGGAATATTTGAACCAGGTGGCCGGCGCGCTCCCCAAGGAGGCGCATCCAAGCCTTGGGCCGGATGCCACCGGCGTCGGCTGGGTCTACGAATATGCCCTCGTGGACAAGACGGGGCGCCACGACCTGAGTCAGTTGACGAGCCTGCAGGATTGGTTCCTCAAATACCAGCTCCAGACGGTTCCCGGTGTCGCAGAGGTGGCAACGGTCGGCGGCATGGTGCGCCAGTATCAGGTCGTAGTGGATCCGGACAAGTTGCGGGCCTACGGGATAACGCTGTCACGGGTCAGGACGGCCATCCGTAATGCCAACCACGAAACCGGCGGGGCCGTCATCGAGCTGGCCGAGGCCGAGTATATGGTGCGGGCGAGCGGCTATATCAAAAGCGTCAAGGATCTTCTGGAGATACCGCTGAAAGTCGGGCCCAACGGCACTCCCGTGCAACTCAAGGATGTCGCGCAGGTGCGCTACGGCCCGCAGATCAGGCGCGGCATTGCCGAACTTGACGGGCGCGGGGAAGTGGTCGGCGGCGTCATTGTCATGCGCTATGGAGAGAATGCGCAAAAGGTCATCGACGGGGTCAAGGCCAAGCTGGCCTCCCTGAAGGGCAGCTTGCCGCTGGGGGTCGAGGTCGTGCCGACGTATGACCGTTCCCAGCTGATCGGAAACGCGGTCAGCAACCTGCGCGAGAAACTGTTCGAGGAATTTCTCGTCGTGGCGCTCATCTGCGGGATATTTCTTTTCCACTTCCGTTCCTCCCTGGTCGCCATCGTCAGCCTACCAATCGGAATCCTTATCGCATTCATTGTCATGCGCTTTCAGGGCCTGAATGCCAACATCATGTCGCTGGGCGGAATTGCCATTGCCATCGGGGCCATGGTGGATGGCGCCATTGTCATGATCGAAAACCTTCACAAACACATCGAGCATGGACAGCCGGGCCAGGATGATTGGCATCGAGTCATCACGGCGACTACTGAAGTAGGCCCCCCGTTGTTTTTTTCGCTAGTGATCATCACGCTCAGTGTCGTTCCTATTCTCAGCCTCAGCGGGCAGGCCGGGCGTATGTTCTCGCCTCTTGCCTATACATGGATATATTCCATGGCGGCCGCCGCGATCCTGGCTGTCACCTTGATCCCCGTCCTGATGGGGTACTTCATCCGCGGGAAAGTGACGCCGGAAAACCGGAATCCGCTGAACCGGCTGTTGACCGCCGCCTACCGCCCCGTGATCAAGCGGGTGGTGCGGCATCCATGGGCGCTTCTCGTCGGCGGGATCGTCATCGTCCTGACTGGCCTGTTTCCCTTGTCCCAGCTCGGCTCGGAGTTCATGCCGCCACTTGATGAGGGCGATCTCATGTACATGCCTTCCGCGCGCCCGGGGATTTCCGCGGACAAGGCGAGGCAAGTATTGCAGCAAGCTGACAAACTCATCATGAGTGTGCCCGAGGTAGCCTCCGTGTTTGGCAAGATGGGCCGGGCCCTGACAGCAACGGACCCAGCGCCTCTTTCGATGGATGAAACGATCATACAGTTCAAGCCCCGGTCAGAGTGGAGGCCGGGGATCACGAAGTCCGACATACGAAGGGAGCTTGAGCAGCGAGTACAGATACCGGGACTCACTAATGCCTGGGTCATGCCGATCAAGACACGGATAGATATGCTATCGACAGGTATAAAAACCCCGGTTGGAATCAAGGTCGGAGGCCCGGACCTGGATGTGATCCAGAAGGTCGGAAAGGAATTGGAAAAAATCCTTCCCCAAGTTCGCGGGACCACCTCCGTCTATTCGGAGCGGGTGGCGGGAGGGCGTTATGTACAGATTGGAATCGATCGTGCCAAGGCGGCGCGGCTGGGGCTCAATATCAGCGACGTCCAGGATGTGATCCGCGCGGCAATCGGCGGCATGAATGTGACGGAGACCGTCGAGGGGCTGGAACGTTATCCGGTGAACATTCGCTATCCGCGTGACTGGCGCGGTTCACCCCAGGCCATCAAGCAGCTTCCCATCGTGACGCCAAACGGCGCGCACGTGGTCCTGGGTGACGTTGCTTCAGTTCGTGTCGCTGATGGCCCGCCCATGATCAAGAGCGAGGGTGCGCAGTTGACGGGATGGACCTATGTGGACATTGCGGGCCGTGACGTGGGCTCTTATGTCGCCGCGGCCAGGAAACTCGTATCCGAGAAAATAAAACTGCCACCAGGTTATTCCCTCAGTTGGTCAGGTCAGTATGAATACATGCAGAAGGCCAAGAAAAGCCTGGCCTTGGTTATTCCCGTGACTGTCGTCCTGATTGCATTGCTGCTTTATCTCGCTTTTCGCAGGATAGCCCAGGTCCTTATCGTCATGGGGACGCTTCCCATGGCACTGGCGGGTAGTGCGTGGTTGCTCTACCTGCTCGGATACAACCTGTCAGTCGCGGTGGCGGTGGGGCTTATTGCCTTGGCGGGCGTTACTGTTGAAATCGGCGTGGTGATGGTCGTTTACCTGAATCAATCGACACGTCAATACCTGGCCTCGTGTACCGCGGACAGCAAATGCCCTACTCCGGAAGGACTGCGCGATGCTGTCAAAGATGGCGCCTTGCTCCGCTTGCGTCCCATCTCCATGACGGCTACGGCAATCGTCGCCGGACTGCTTCCCATCATGTTTAGCGGGGGCACCGGTTCCGAAATCATGCACCGAGTGGCCGCCCCGATGGTCGGCGGTATGTTGAGCGCACTAGTTCTGACCTTGTTGGTTTTGCCGGCCGTTTACCTTCTTTGGGAACGACGCAGGTTGCGGGAACGGGGTGAATTGAGCAGTTAGTTGGACTAACCCGGCTCTAGTGGACACGCTTGGCTTTGGTTGAATTTGGTCGGGTTCCAGGGGCATCATTGGAGTTCGAACACCTCGAATGACCGAAATGAAGTGCGGATTTAATGGATCGACGCAACACATTTTCCAAGTTAAGCGCTTAAAGCGCTCCGCGGTCGGCGATGAATTCGGCGAGGGCGGTTGCTGTCGGGCTCTTTCGGGTGACGATGCGTTCCGGCGGGCCGCTGGCGACGATGCGTCCGCCACGGTCGCCGCCCTCGGGGCCGAGGTCGACGATCCAGTCAGCTTCGGCGATGAGGTCGAGGTTGTGCTCGATGACGATGACGGAGTGACCAGCCTCCACTAGGCGGTGCAAGACGCCGGAAAGCCGTTCGACGTCGGCGATGTGCAGCCCGACCGTGGGTTCGTCGAGCAGATACAGCGTCGGGCCGCCGCGGCTGGATTCGGCCTTGGCGAGTTCGGTGACCAGTTTGAGGCGCTGCGCTTCGCCGCCGGACAGTGTTGGGCTCTGCTGGCCGAGCGTGAGGTAGCCAAGGCCGACGTCGTCGAGTAGGGCCAGTGCGCGGTGTACGCGCGGATGCGCGCTGAAGAACTCTCGCGCGGTGCTCACGTTCATTGCCAGTACCTCGGCAATGGTCTTGCCGCGCCAGGTCACGGCGAGCGTTTCGCGGTTGTAGCGGGCACCGCCGCAGGTCTCGCACTCCACGGTGACGTCGGGCATGAAGCTCATCTCGATACGCTTCAGGCCCTGGCCGTCGCAACTTGCGCAACGGCCCTTGCCGGTGTTGAACGAGAAACGGCTGGCGTCGAAACCGCGCACGCGGGCCTCCGGTGTCTGCGCGAAGAGTTTGCGGATGTCGTTCCAGATCCCGACGTAGGTGGCAGGGCAGGAGCGCGGCGTCTTGCCGATCGGCGTCTGGTCGACTTCCAGTACACGAGCCAATGATTCGTAACCGCTGAGATTGCCGTTGCCGGCGCGCGGTTTGCCGCGTTTGCGGCTTAAGACATCGCGCAGGGCGGGATGCAGAACGCCGCGCACCAGTGAGCTCTTGCCGCTGCCTGAGACGCCGGTCACGCACACCAGCCTTTCGAGCGGGATGCGCGCGTCCTTCACGCGCAGGTTGTTCAGTTCGGCGTTGCGTACTCGCAGCGCCGGTGATTTTGCGTTGACGAGGCGTCGCGGGAAATGGGGGTGCTGCGGCGGATGACGCAGGGCGTTGCCGGTCACGGAATCGCGCGCCCGCTTGATCGTGGTGAGCGAGCCCTGGGCGACGACATGGCCGCCGTTGGCACCGGCGCCCGGTCCCAGGTCGAGCAGGTGTTCGGCGGCGCGGATGGTGGCCTCGTCGTGTTCCACCACGACCACGGTGTTGCCCTTGTGGCGCAGGGTCTTCAGTGCACTCAGCAGTTCGGTGTGGTCGCGCGGATGCAGGCCGATGGTGGGCTCGTCGAGCACATAGCAGACCCCGTGCAGGTTGGAGCCGAGTTGCGCGGCGAGGCGGATGCGCTGCGCCTCGCCACCGGCGAGCGTCGGCGCAGCGCGGTCGAGGCTCAGGTAACCGAGACCGACGCGTTCCAGGAAGCCCAGGCGGCTCCCGATTTCCGCGACCGCGTCCTGTGCGATCGCCTTCGCCCGCGCGTCCAGTTTCAAACCGTTCATCCAGCGTTCCGCGGCGATGACGGTGAGCGCCGAGACCTCGGCGATCGAGCGGCCCGCGAAGGTCACGGCCAGGGCCTCGGGATTGAGCCGCGCGCCATCGCACGCCGGGCAGACGGCGGCGGGCCCTTCCCGCGTGTCCTCGTCTTCGTCTTCCTCATGGCGCAGCAGGCCGGTGCCCGTGCAGGTGGTGCACCAGCCGTGCCGCGAGTTGTAGGAGAACAGGCGCGGGTCGGGCTCGGGGAAGCTGCGCCCGCACGAGGGGCAGGCACGGCGGGTGGAGTAGAGCGTTTCGGTGCGCCCGGCCTTCACCCGCACCAGCCCCTTGCCGTGGTCGAGCGCCGTGGCCAGGGCCTCGGCGAGTTCGTCCTCGTTTCTGGGGTTGAGCGTCAGCGCCGCCACCGGCAGGTCGATGTCGTGCTCCTGGAACCGCTTCAGGCGCGGCCAGTCTCCGGTGGGCAGCTGCTCGCCATCCACGCGCAGATGTTCGTAGCCCTTGTTCGCGGCCCACTTCGCGAGATCGGTGTAATAGCCCTTGCGCGCCACCACGAGTGGGGCGTAGAGCTCGACGCGCTTGCCGCGGAAACGCTTCATCAGGCTTGCGCGCACGGTTTCCTCGGACTGTGGCTCGATCGCCTCACCGCAGTCGGGGCAATGCTGCGTGCCGAGGCGCACATAGAGCAGGCGCAGGAAGTGGTGGATCTCGGTGAGCGTGCCGACCGTGCTCTTGTGGCCGCCGCGGCTGGTGCGTTGCTCGATTGCCACCGTCGGCGGGATACCGTGGATGGCGTCGACTTCGGGCCGCGAGGCCGGCGCGACGATGCTGCGCGCGTAGGCGTTCAACGATTCCAGGTAGCGGCGCTGGCCCTCGGCGAAGAGGATGTCGAAGGCGAGCGTGGATTTGCCGCTGCCCGAGACGCCCGTGACTACCGTGAAGCGCTCGCGCGGGATGTCCACGCTGATGCCGCGCAGGTTGTGCTCGTGTGCGTTGGTGATCGAGATGACGTTCCTTTGCTTGCCGCCCGTGCGCGCTGGTTTGCGCTCGGGCGGCGCAAAGCTCAGCAGGCCGTCGGGTTTCCTCAGCGCGAGCGCATAGTCGGCCAGTGCCTGCCCGGTGTGGCTGGCTTTCACCTTCGCCAGTTTTTCCGGCATATCGGCGGCGATCAGCTCCCCGCCGCCGTTACCGCCCTCGGGGCCCAGGTCGATCACCCAGTCGCTCGCACGCACGACGTCCAGGTTGTGCTCGATCACGACCAGCGAATGCCCGCGGGCGACCAGTTCGCGCAGGGCCTTGAGGAGCACGGCTATATCGCCGAAGTGCAGGCCCGTCGTCGGTTCGTCCATGAGGAACAGCAGACGCTTGCCGTCGTCGGCTGCAGCCAGGCGCGCGGCGATCTTGAGCCGTTGCGATTCACCGCCGGAGAGCGTGGGCACCGGTTGACCCAGCGTGATATACCCGAGTCCGACGTCGGCGAGCGGCCCCAGGCCGCGCAGCACGGCCGCGTCGTCCTTGAAGTAATCGGCGGCCTCGGCGACGGTCATCCCGAGCACGTCGGCGATGTTGGCATGGCGCCCCCCGCGTTCGATGCGGATTTCCAGCACCTCGTCGCGGTAGCGCTTGCCGTCGCATTCGGGGCAACGCAGGTACACGTCGGAGAGGAACTGCATCTCGATGTGTTCGAAACCGTTGCCGCCGCAAGCGGGGCAGCGGCCCTTGCCGGCGTTGAAGCTGAACGTGCCGATGGTGTACTTGCGCTCGCGGGCGAGCGGCGTGTCGACGAAACACTTGCGGATGGCGTCGAAGGCGCCGACGTAGCTTGCCGGGTTTGAGCGCGTGGTGCGCCCGATCGGGGACTGGTCGACCAGCACTACGTCGTCAATCTCTTCGTGGCCGGTGAGCGCCCGGTGAGCGCCCGGTGTTTCGGTCGGTTTGCCATTGGCGCGGAGTAGCGCGCGGTAGAGCACCTCTTCCATCAACGTGGACTTGCCGCTGCCCGAGACGCCCGTGAGGCACACCAGGCGGCCGAGCGGGATGGCGACGTCGATGTCCTTGAGATTCTGCGCCGCGGCGCCTTCGATGCGCAGCCAGCGCGTGGCGGCGTCCGGCGCGCGGTTGGACGGGATCTCGATGCGGTGCCTGCCGTTCAGCCAGGCCCCGGTGGGCGACCGGCGGCTGCGCGCGATACCTTTCGCCGGCCCGAAGTACTGCACCTCGCCGCCGTGCTCGCCGGCACCGGGACCGAGGTCGAGCAGGCGGTCGGCGGCGAGCATGATCTGCGGGTCGTGCTCGACCACGAGCAGGGTATTGCCGGCGTCGCGCAGGTGCTCGAGCACGCCGACCATGCGGCCGATGTCGCGCGGATGCAGGCCGATGGAGGGCTCGTCGAGCACGAACAGCGTGTTCACCAGCGAGGTGCCCAGCGCCGTGGTCAGGTTGATGCGCTGCACCTCGCCGCCCGAGAGCGTGCGCGACTGGCGGTCGAGCGTGAGATAGCCGAGCCCCACCGTGCACAGGTAGTCGAGGCGCGCGCGGATCGCCTGCATGAGGTGTTCGCTGGCTTCGTCGTAGGGTGCGGGCAGCTTCAGGGCTGCGAAGAACTCGCGCACCTTGGAGAGTGGCAACTGGTTGAGGTCGTGCAGGGTGAGCCCCGGCAGCTTCGCCAGGATCTTGTCGTCGAAGCCGGCGCCCGCGGGGAGGAAGCGTTCGTTCGGGTCGAGCGCAGCGTCCGCCTCGGCTTTCGTGCCCAGCCGGAAGGCCAGGGCTTCAGGTTTCAAGCGGGCACCGCGGCAATCCGGGCAGGTCGTGTAGGCGCGGTAGCGCGAGAGCAGCACGCGGATGTGCATGCGGTAGCTCTTCGATTCCAGCCAGCGGAAGTAGCGCACCGCGCCGTACCAGACGCCGTCGCGCGCGCGTCCCTCGCCCTCGATGACCCAGCTTTTCTGTTCTTCCGTCAGGTCGCGCCAGGGCTTGGTCGTGGGAATGCGCCGCTGCTTCGCGTAACGCATCAGGTCCTTCTGGCATTCGGCGAAGGAGGGCGTCTGCCAGGGCTTCACGGCGCCCTCGGCGAGGGACTTGGAAGCATCGGGGATGACCAGGTCGTAGTCGATGCCCTGCGTGCGACCGAAGCCGCGGCAGGTCGGGCACGCGCCCACCGGCGAGTTGAACGAGAACAGCGCCGGCACCGGCGGCTGGTAGTCGCGGTCGCAGCGGGCGCAGTGCAGACTCTCGGAATAGCGCAGCGTCTCGGTGATGTTGCGCTCGTCGTCGAGCAGGTGCACGCGCAGGCGGCCGTTGCCGCGCGCGAAGGCCGCCTCCAGCGCCTCGCTCAACCGCGCGCGGTTGGACCGGTCCAGGCGCAGCCGGTCCTGGACGACATGCAAGGTATCGCCGCGGCGCGCATGCACGCGCGTGTAGCCCTGCTGTTCCAGGTAGCCCTCGACCTCGCTGGCGGTGAAGTTATGTGGCACATGCAGCTCGAAGGTGACGATCGCGCGTGTCCCGGCATGGTCCGCGAACAGGGCGTCGACCACGGCCTGCGGATTGTCGGGGCGCACGGGATCGCCGCAGCCCAGGCAATACAACTGCGTGGCGCGGGCGTAGAGGAGTTTGAGATGATCGGCCAGTTCCGTCATGGTGCCCACGGTCGAGCGCGAGGTGCGCACCGGGTTGACCTGGTCGATGGCGATCGCCGGCGGGATGCCCTCGATCCGCTCCAGCCGCGGCCGGTCCTGGCGGTCCAGGAACTGGCGCGCGTAAGGCGAGAAGGTCTCGACGTAGCGGCGCTGCCCTTCGGCATAGATGGTGTCGAAGGCGAGCGAGGACTTGCCCGAGCCCGAGGGGCCTGTCACCACCGTGATCTGGCCGATCGGGATGTCGAGATCCAGGCCCTTGAGGTTGTTCTGCCGGGCGCCGCGGAGACGGATGGAGTCTTTAGCCATAGGGACGCTATCTTAGCCGGTCGCCGCCCGTCTGCCGGGCCTTGTCATTTGCGCCATTCGTCCCCATCTGTCCTACACTTTGCATTCGACACCCGGAATTTTCGGCGAACGTGGGAGGCGGTATGAAAAAGCACCTTGGGATGGCCTTGTTGTTCTTGTCGGCCGCGGGAATCGCACCTATGTCCGCAAGCGCCGGAACGGAGCCCGGCGGCTGGCCTGCCCATAGCGGTTTCTACTTCAATACGGATGTGGCGCCTGCCGCCATGCACGTCGAATATTCGGGACCGCATGACAACATGGACGTGCGCAGCGGCGGCGCCAACGTCGATTTCCGTTTCGGTTACGCGCTGACCCGCAATCTCGTACTGTCGCTGGATCTCAACGGCGAGGCCACCGTCAACAAGCCCGATACGACCCTGAACGGCAATAAGCTGTATTCGAGCACCGACTATCATTTCGCCTCGGCGATGGTCGGTGCGGGGCTGACCTGGTATTTCGACAACAACCTGTTCCTGGGTTTTACCGTGGGTTCGGGGCAGGTCACGCTGCATTACGACAACACGGACTTCAACTCCGACAACGGCTTTGCCACCCAGTTGCGCGTCGGCAAGGAATGGTGGATCGGACACGACTGGGGGCTGGGCGTGGTCGGCGGTTACGACTATGTTTCCGCCAATACCGACACGCGCGTGAATGTGTTTGGCCCTTCGGGCACCTATACAGCTTATTTCGACCACGCCGACGCCCGGGCATTTTTCATCGGCTTTACCGCGACCTTCAACTGACGGCGAAAAGCGGGCGCATCCCCCGTGCCCGATGATTTGATTGGAAAGTCCCGGCGGTTTGGGCCATACTGCGATGCAATGCCCAGGGAACAGGGAGATAATGGGGCGCCCGGGAGAAGAAAAACATATTCGCCGGAGTCTTCAGCGGCCAGGTTGGCGTCTGCGGGGCACTGGGCCCGACAGAAGGGGGGCGAAGGCCGCTGCCGCCATTCTGCTCTGCAGCCTTGCTCACGTTGCCGGCGCCGTCCCTCCCGTACCCACGCCGGATGTCGTGCCCGTTTTCCAGCACATAGCCGTCAGCAATGGCCTGGCGCAGAGCACGGTAACCGCTATCGCCCAAGGGCCGGTGGGGTATATGTGGTTCGCGACCGAGGCGGGGCTGCAGCGCTATGACGGGTATGGCTACGTGGATTTCCACCATGACCCGACCGATCCGCATTCCCTGTCCGGCGGCACGATCAGCTCTCTTGCCTTTTCCGCCAATGACACGCTCTGGATAGGCAGCACCAATGGCCTGGACCGGCTCCTTCCGGGCCAGCATAGTTTCACGCATTACCGGCATCACACGGGCGTTGCCGCCAGCCTGTCCAGCAACAGTGTCGTCGCCTTGCTGGTCGATCGCTCGGGCCGCCTCTGGGTAGGTACGGCAGCCGGTCTCGACCGATTGGAATCCCGGGGCAGGTTCCGTCATTACCATCTCCCGGGTAATCCCGGCGCGCCTCAGAAAGTCAGTGCCCTTTTCCAGGGCCGCAACGGCCGCATCTGGGTGGGGACGGTCAACGGCCTGTTTTATTACGCCCCGGATGGGGATACGCTGAAACGTTATCGTGTTCCTGCCGGCTCCCGGGCCTACAGGGCGTTGACGCAATCCCGGATCGAGGCGATCTACCAGAGCACGAACGAGCGCCTCTGGGTGGGAACCCGCGACGGGCTTGCGGTGCTGGGTGGGCCGGGTGGCAGGGTCAGGTTCTTCTCGCACCATCCGGGCGATCCGGCGAGCCTGCCCGTGAACTGGGTCACCGGGATCGTGGAGGATACGACCGGCCGTATCTGGGTGGCGACCTACGGTGGCGGGCTGAGCCGCTTCGATGGCTACAAGCGCGGCTTCAGGACATTTCGCCACAGCCTGACGGACCCGGGCAGCCTCTCGAGCAACGCCCTGTTCAACATCATGCGCGACAGCAGCGGCCTGGTGTGGGTGGGCACGGACGGGGCCGGGATCAACTTCTACAATCCCCGCACCCGCGCCTTCGGGCGTTTCCGCCATCAGCCCGGCAATCCGCAAAGCCTTGCCAACAATTTCGTCTGGGCCGTCTACGAAGCCCCGAATCGCGATCTGTGGGTGGCGAGCGACGGCGGGCTGACGCGCATAGACCCGACGCGCACCCGCTTCCAGCAAATCGAATTGCCGCCGGCACCGGTCTTCAACGGCGAGAACCCGTCGGTGAAAGTGCTCTATGCCGATCGGCAGCATCGTTTGTGGATGGGCACCGGGCACGGCGTGTACCGGTATCTGCCGGCCACCCACGGCTATCGCTATTACTCGCTGGGCAGCCGCACGCGCACGGACTGGCTGGGTGCGAGCGTCAATATTATTTTCGAGGACAGCCAGAATCGTTTGTGGGTAGGGACCAATGACGGACTGGTCCAGTTGGATCCCGAAAGCGGCAAGGTTCTGCATCGCTATTCCCCCGACAAGCGTTATCCGGGAAGCCTGCGTTCGCCCGGCGTGTGGACGATGTGCCAGGCCGGCGACAACTCCCTGTGGATCGGCACCACGCGGGGCCTGCTCCGCTTCGACCCCGAACTAGGGCGTTTCAGCGAGCCGCATAATGAAAAAGGCAACCTCGATGTGATGGCTGCCAGTGACATCCTCGATTGCCGTTTGGTAGCGGATGGCAGCCTTTGGGTCGGCACGACGACCGGTCTGGCGCATTTCGTGCCGGCCGTGGGGACAATCCGCCGCTACACGGTTGCCAGCGGCCTGACCAGCGCCATGATTTACAGCGTATTGCCCGGTCCGAAGGGGGATATCTGGGTCGGAACCAGCCGTGGCCTTGCGCGGATCGATCCGCGCACGCATTCCGTCCGTAATTACGATGTGGAAAATGGACTCTATAACGAGGAGTTCAACGAAGGCGCCAACTACGCCGGTTCCGATGACACGCTTTACTTCGGCAGCATCAACGGCCTGGCCGTGGTTCACCTCGACGCGCTCGGGACGATGCCGCCGCCGGCGCCGGTGGTCATTACCGGCCTACGCGTGATGGGCAATCCCGTTCCCTTGAATACGCCCAGCGGGACACGGAACTCCATTCGCCTGCCGCATGGCCGCAACAGTTTCAGCGTGCAGGTGGCGGCCCTGGATTTTGCCTTGCCCGACCGCAACCGCTTCCGTTACCGGCTGAAAGGATTCAGCCACAAATGGCACCAGTTGCACGAAGGACATACCATCACTTACACCAACCTGGATCCCGGCCATTACATATTGCAGGTGATGGGTGCCGGGGGTGACGGCGTATGGAGTCAGCAACAGGCCCAGTTCAGCATCGTCATCCTGCCTCCGCCCTGGGAAACCTGGTGGGCCTACCTCTTGTACGGAATTGCCGCACTGGTGGCCCTGGTCGGCATGTTCTACCTGTTTGCGCGGCGCATCAGACAGAAACGGGACCTGTCCCATGAACAGCGCCGCCGCGCCATGGCAGAGGCGCAGCAGGCCCTCATCGAAGCCGTGTCTCCCTTGCAGAGCGAATCGGAAATAGCCCGTGCGTTCCTGGATCGCCTTCCGGCCCTGCTGGCCCATGAGCGGGCGATGTTCTTTGCCGACGAAGCCAGCGGACTGCGCCTGGTTGCCGCCAGCGGGCTGGGCCGGGGCGAGCGGGAACGGGTGGCGTTATGGCCGCTGGAGCAAACAAGTTGCCTGGGGCGCCTGCGTCACAGTCACAGCCCCAGTAACCTGGATGTTGCGGAACTGGGGTCGCTTGAAAGGCGCCTCGGACAGCGTCGCTGTCACTACCTGGCGCTGCCGCTGCCGATGGGTAACAGCTTGATGCATGTCCTGATCATCGGGCGCCAGAAACGCAAATTCGATTCCGCGGAACATGCCACGGCGTCCATTCTCTGCAACCAGCTTGGCGTGATGTTCGAGAAAGCGCGCCTGATCCGCCAACTCGAGGACATGGCTACCACGGACAGCCTCACCGGCGTATATACACGGCGGGCCTTCATGGAATATGCCGAGGTCGAGTTCAGCCGCTGCATACGTTACGGCCACGCCTTGTCGGTGCTGATGCTGGATGTGGACCACTTCAAGCGGATCAACGACACCTGCGGGCATGCGATAGGGGATGAAGTGTTGCGTGCCTTCAGCCAGACCTGCTACCAGACCTTGCGCGAGCCCGATCTCATGGGACGTTACGGCGGCGAGGAATTCATAGTGTGCCTGCCGGAAACCGGCGCGGAGCAGGCGCGCGAAGTGGCTGAGCGGGTGCGCCGGGCGGTTCGGCAGCGTCCGTTCAGCGCCGGCCAGCGGGAATTCACAGTGACGGTCAGCGTCGGCCTGGAGACCAGCGACGGCCGTCCCCGCAATCTCCAGGATTTGATCAAGGCCGCGGACGAAGCCCTCTATGCCGCCAAGCGCAACGGTCGCGACTGTGTCGTGTCCGGCTCCTGAGGCGGCCGCGGAACCGTCAACCTGCCAGGGTTTGTTCGCGGTGGTCGCCCCTATGCATCTATGCTGTGTGTAGTCGAGCCGGAGATTTCCCATGGTTCAGGGCATCGCCAGGATCGGGGCATTGACGTTGGAAGTGGTACGGGGCGACATCACGCGACAGACCGACATGGACGCCATCGTCAATGCCGCCAATGCGCAACTGATGCCGGGCGGCGGCGTCGCCGGGGCGATTCATCGCGCCGCCGGCCCGGGGCTGGCCGAGGAATGCCGGCCGCTGGCGCCGCTCAAGCCCGGTGAAGCGGTGCTTACCGGCGCGCATGACTTGCCGAACCGCTGGATCATCCATTGCCTCGGGCCGGTGTACGGCCGGGACGAGCCGGCGGCGGAACTGCTGGCCGCCTGTTACCGCAACGCCTTGCGGCTCGCGGGCGAACACGGTATGCAAGGCATCGCCTTCCCGGCGATTTCGACCGGCGTGTTCGGCTACCCGATGGCGGAGGCGGCACGGGTCAGCATGGCGGCCATCCGCGAGTTTGCCCCGCGACAACCCGGCCTGGGCCGCGTGCGATGCGTGCTATTCGATGACGCCGCGCGCGAGGCCTTCGCCCGGGTGCTGCACGACTGAAAGCGCTTTTTCGGCGGCACCGGCGGACCCTGCGCGAACGGCGCGCATGGTAAAGTTACGCCGTTTTTCAGCCCGGAACGAAGCGGGCGAAGGCTCCGGCATGCGGTCGGGCCGCCGCGGATCAGCGTCAGGAGAGCGAAGCATTGGACGAAGCGAGCGCAATCAACCCGGTTTTGCCTGAAGTCGCAATCAACGTGTGCCGGGCCAAGGAGCCGGTCCGGGTGCCGCTGGTCGAGTCGCGGATCGTGACCGCCGAGTCCAGCCCCAATTTCGTGCGCCATGTCACTTTCGATATCGGCGGCACGCCGCTGGAGGGGCAGATGCGCGCGGGACAGAGCTTCGGCGTCATCCCGGCCGGGACCGGCGCCGATGGCAAGCCCCACAAGCTCCGGCTCTACTCGGTCAGTTCGCCCTCGATGGGAGAGGACGGCAAGGGCCGTCTGGTTTCCACCCTGGTGAAGCGCGTGGTCGAGGAACAACCCGGGACGCACAAGCTTTACCTCGGCGTGTGCTCGAATTTACTCTGCGATCTGCAGCCGGGCGATGAAATCGCGATGACCGGCCCCGCGGGCAAGCGCTTCCTGTTGCCGGCCGAACCGGAAAAATACAACTACGTTTTCTTTGCCACGGGCACTGGCCTGGCACCGTTCCGCGGCATGACGATGGACCTGATGCAGGCCGGCATCTACGTGCAGGTGCACCTTCTGGTCGGCGTGCCTTACCGTACCGATTACATGTACCAGGACCTGTTCACCCGGGCCGAGCACGACATGCCGGGTTTCCGTTACCGGCCGGTCGTGTCGCGCGAGGCGAGGCGCGAGAACGGATTCAAGCGCTACGTGCACCACGAGATCGGCGAGAACGAGACCTTGCGCGAGACCCTGGCCCAACCCAACACGCTGATCTACGTGTGCGGCATCAAGGACATGGAGTGGTCGATCTACCGCGAGTTGCTCCAGGCCGGGTTCGACGATTACATCAGCCTGCGCAAGCCGCCCGAGGGCAAGCATCCGCTGGAATATACCCCCGAGGAATTCCGCCGCCATGTGCGCCCCGGCCCGCGCATGTTCCTGGAGGTCTATTGACGCCACTGCTGCGGCTCCGCAAGCCACAACCGCAGCGGCCGCGCGACAGCCAGCGGGCGCGGGTCTACCGGGCCGAGCGAGAGGCCTTCGATGTCTACTCGGAGAGCACGCCACGCCTCGAATTCCGCGCGGTTGAGCGTTTCGTGACGGATGTGATCGTCGAGTCCTGGTTCGCCGACACCTTCGGTACGCTCGGTGCGTTGCGGATCAAGGACGGCCGCGGCACGCGCCACGCCTACAGCGCTTATGACCAGCGCCGCCACGGCGTGCTGTTTTCCTTTCCGCGCTGGTCGCGCTCATTGCCGGTGCTCCTGCACGAGATCGCGCACCCCGCCAGCCTGCGCCGCCATGGCCTAGTCGCGGCCCACGGGCCCGAGTTCGCGGCAGCCTACCTGTGCCTCGTCGAACGGCATATCGGCAAAGAGGCGCACCGGCGGCTGGGCGAGGCATTCACGAGGCACCGGGTGCGATACTGAGCTTCCGGCTCCGGGGCAGGCTGAATTCCCGTCCGCCCAAGATGCATTACCTGAAGTCTCGAGCATGAACCAGCGCAAGATTATTCACGTCGACATGGATGCGTTCTATGCCTCCGTGGAGCAGCGCGATGCGCCTGAACTGTGCGGACGGCCGGTGGTAGTCGCCTGGCGCGGCGCGCGTTCCGTGGTGTGCGCCGCGAGCTACGAGGCGCGCCGTTTCGGCGTGCATTCGGCGATGCCGGCCTTGCGAGCCGAGCGCCTGTGCCCGCAGGCGGTGTTCGTGCCGCCGGATTTCCCCCGCTACAAGGCGGTGTCCCGCCAGGTGCGGGACATTTTTGCCCGCTACACGAACCTGATCGAGCCGCTGTCGCTGGACGAGGCCTACCTGGACGTCACCCGGCCGAAGGTTCGCCTGCCCTCGGCCACTGCGATCGCGATCGCCATCCGCAAGGCCATACGCCGTGAAACCGGGTTGACCGCCTCGGCCGGGGTCGCGCCCAGCAAGTACCTGGCCAAGATCGCCTCGGACTGGCGCAAGCCCGATGGCCTGTTCGTGCTCCGGCCAGCGCAGGTCGAGGCGTTCCTGGCGCCGCTGCCGGTAGGCAAGTTGCCGGGGGTGGGCAAGGTCATGCGGCAGCGGCTGGCCGAGCTCGATGTCACCACGGTAGGCCAATTGCGCACGCTCCCGGAGTCACTGCTCGAGGAGCGTTTCGGGCGCTGGGGAGTTCGCCTGTACGAACTGGCGCGCGGCATCGACGACAACCCGGTCGAGACGGACCGGCCCACGCTGCAGGTATCCGCCGAGGACACCTTCGCGCAGGACTTGCGCCTGGATCAGCTCGAACCCCACATCCGCCGGCTCGCGGAAAAAACATGGACGGCCGCCCAGCGCGAAGAGGGACGGGTGGCGCGCACCGTGGTGCTCAAGCTGAAGACGGCCGACTTTCGCATCCTCACGCGCAGCTACACGCCGCCGACCTGGCCCTCGTCGGAACAGGAACTGGCTGATATCGCCTGCGCGCTGCGCGAGCGAGTCGATCTCCCGCCGGAAAATCTCTATCGCCTGGTCGGGGTCGGCCTGTCGGGCTTCGTCGATGCCGCGGATTTCGCCGCCCAGGAACAACTCTTCACTCCGGGGCCGGGCATCCGGCCTCACTCCTGAGAAAATACGGGCTCTCGCAGAGATGCAGAGACGGCTTGGGAAAAGCGGCTTCAGCCGCGGTCATCAGGAAAGGCAACCACAGAGATCACAGAGAAACGCAGAGAAAAATACGGGCATAAAATCCGGGTCTGCCTCTCTCTCCGTGACCTCCGTGTGCTCTGTGGTAGAAATTATCAAGTCCCGCCGGCACCCGCAAGGCCGGCAGGATGCCAGCGCTCCCCGGATCGCAACTGAAGCCGCTCCTACGGCCCGGTTATTCAATACGGTACCGGAATGACGATGTGAGGCCGCGGGACCCCGCTCGTCCCGGGCGAGCCGGGCTAACCGGTTAAAATGGAGCGGAAAACACGAGCGAAACGGACTTGATCATGTCCCAGCAATCCGCCGGCGCCCGTTTCCGGGCCGCCGTAGAAGCCGAACGCCCCTTGCAGGTGGTGGGCGCCATCACCGCCTATGCCGCGCGCATGGCGAAAGACGCCGGCCACAAGGCCCTCTATCTCTCCGGCGGCGGGGTGGCGGCCAATTCGCTCGGTATGCCCGACCTCGGCATCTCCACCATGGACGATGTCCTGACCGACATCCGCCGCATTACCGACGCCTGCGACCTGCCGTTGCTGGTCGACGCGGACACCGGCTGGGGCGGCGCCTTCAACATCGCGCGCACGGTGCGCTCCTTCACCAAGTTCGGTGCCGCGGCCCTGCACATCGAGGACCAGGTGGCGGCGAAGCGCTGCGGCCACCGGCCGAACAAGGAAATCGTCTCGAAGGAGGAGATGGTCGATCGGGTGAAGGCCGCCGTGGATGCGCGCACCGACGAGCAGTTCGTGATCATGGCGCGTACCGACGCTATCGCGAGCGAGGGCATGGACGCCGGCATCGAGCGGGCGCTCGCCTGTGTCGAGGCGGGTGCCGATATGATCTTCCCCGAGGCCGTGCGCACGCTCGACGAGTACCGGCAGTTCAAGGACGCGGTCAAGGTGCCGATCCTGGCCAACATCACCGAGTTCGGCAAGACGCCGCTGTTCACGCGCGCGGAACTGGCGGAGGCGGGCGTCGACATCCAGTTGCTCTGCTGCGGCGCCTACCGGATGATGAACAAGGCCGCGCTGAAATTCTACGAAACCGTGTGCCGCGAGGGCACGCAGAAGAACCTGATTGAGAAGATGCAGACTCGCGAGGAACTGTACGAGCATCTCGACTATCACCGTTACGAGCAGAAGCTCGACGAATTGTTCAAGGGCTGAACCCGTCCCCGGACGGGACGGAAGCGGGGCTAGGGTCCCGCGGCCGACCATAGGAGGAAGATTCATGAGTGAAAAGAAGTCCGGATTCAAGCCGAAGAAATCCGTCGCCCTGTCCGGCGTTGCCGCCGGCAACACGGCGCTGTGTACCGTCGGCCGCAGCGGCAACGACCTGCATTACCGCGGTTATGACATTCTGGATATCGCCGAGAAGTGCGAATTCGAGGAGGTCGCCTACCTGCTGATCCACGGCAAGCTGCCGAACCGGGCCGAACTCGCCGCCTACAAGATGAAGCTCGCGCGCCTGCGCGGCCTGCCCGAGGTGGTGCGCACCGCGCTCGAGCAGCTGCCGGCCGCCTCGCACCCGATGGACGTGATGCGCACCGGCGTTTCGGCGCTGGGTTGCGCGCTGCCGGAGAAGGATGACCACAATCCCGCCGGCGCGCGCGACATCGCCGACCGGCTGATCGCCTCGCTCGGCTCCATGCTCTGTTACTGGTATCACTGGAGCCATAACGGGCGCATGATCGACGTGGAGACCGACGATGATTCCATTGGAGGCCACTTCCTGCATCTGCTGCACGGCAAGGAGCCCACTGCCATGCGGGTGCGCGCCATGCACACCTCGCTGATCCTCTACGCCGAGCATGAGTTCAATGCCTCGACGTTTACCTCGCGCGTCATAGCGGGCACCGGCGCCGACATGTACTCGGCCATTACCGGTGCCATCGGCGCGCTGCGCGGGCCCAAGCACGGCGGCGCCAACGAGGTCGCCTTCGACATCCAGAGCCGCTACGACGACCCCGACGAGGCCGAGTCCGACATCCGCAAGCGCGTGGAGGCGAAGGAAATAGTGATCGGCTTCGGGCATCCCGTCTATACCGTCAGCGATCCGCGCAACAAGGTCATCAAGAAGGTCGCGAAGGAACTGTCCGAGGAAGCCGGCGACATGAAGCTCTACGGCATTGCCGAGCGGATCGAATCGGTTATGTGGGACGCGAAGAAGATGTTCCCGAACCTCGACTGGTTCTCGGCGGTTTCCTACCATATGCTGGGCGTGCCTACCGCCATGTTCACGCCGCTGTTCGTGATCGCTCGCACCACCGGCTGGAGCGCGCACGTGATCGAGCAGCGCACGGACGGCAAGATCATCCGCCCGAGCGCCAACTACACGGGGCCCGAGGACCGCAAATTCGTCCCCATCGACAAAAGGCCGTAAATCGCAACCACCTGTGGGAGCGACGGTTCCCGTCGCGATCGCGGCCGGGACGGCCGCTCCTACGCCAGCATGGAGATAAAGCATTGTCCGCACACGACATCAAATCCGCCAAGCGCCCGGCTCCCGAGCAGGTGCTGACCGACATCGCCGATTACGTCATCGACTACAGGATCGACAGCAGCGAGGCCTACGAGACGGCGCGCTACGATCTCATGGACACACTGGCCTGCGGCATGCTGGCGCTGAACTACCCGGCCTGCACCAAGCTGATGGGGCCGGTGGTGCCGGGCGCGATGCTCGAGGGCGGCGCGCGGGTGCCGGGCACCAGCCATGAGCTGGAGCCGGTGCAGGCGGCGTTCAACATCGGTGCGATGGTCCGCTGGCTGGATTTCAATGACACCTGGCTCGCCGCCGAATGGGGGCATCCCTCCGACAACCTCGGCGGCATCCTCGCCGTGGCCGATTACGTCTCGCGCCGCAACGAAACCGAAGGCAAGGCGCCGCTCGCTATGAAGGACGTGCTCACGGCGATGATCAAGGCGCATGAGATCCAGGGCGTGATCGCGCTGGAAAATTCCTTCAACCGCGTCGGCCTCGACCACGTCCTGCTGGTGCGCCTGGCGACCGCGGCCGTGGTGACCGAGATGCTCGGCGGCACGCGCGAACAGATCATCAACGCGGTCTCGCACGCTTTCATCGACGGCGGCGCGCTGCGCACCTACCGTCACGCGCCCAACGCCGGTTCGCGCAAGAGCTGGGCGGCGGGCGACGCCACCGCGCGCGGCGTGCGCCTGGCGCTGATCGCCCTCACCGGGGAAATGGGCTATCCGACGGCGCTCTCGGCGAAGACCTGGGGGTTCTACGACGTGCTGTTCAAGGGCCAGCCGTTCCTGTTCCAGCGCGAGTACGGGAGCTACGTGATGGAAAATGTGCTGTTCAAGATCTCCTTCCCGGCCGAGTTCCACGCGCAGACGGCGGTGGAATGCGCCATGACGCTGCATCCCGAGGTCAAGGACCGCCTCGACGAGATCGAGAAGATCGTGATCGAGACCCAGGAGCCGGGCGTGCGCATCATCGACAAGACCGGCGAGCTCAACAACCCCGCCGACCGCGACCACTGCATCCAGTACATGTCGGCCATCCCGCTGATCTTCGGCCAGTTGACGGCGAGCGACTACGAGGACGAGGTGGCGGCCGACCCGCGCGTGGACGCGCTGCGCGCGAAGATGGAAGTGCGCGAGAACGAGAAGTTCACCAAGGACTACTACGATCCGGCCAAGCGCTACATCGGCAACGCCATCCAGGTCTTCTTCAAGGACGGCACCCGCACCGAGCGGGTGGAAGCGGAATACCCGATCGGCCACCGCAAGCGCCGCGCCGAGGGCATTCCCGTCCTGGTGAAGAAATTCGAGAACGCCATCGCCGACCACCTCTCCGCCGAGCAGTGCGAAACGCTCAAAGCCCTGTGCGCGGACCAGAAGACGCTGGAGAAGACCTCCGTCACCGACTTCATGGCCCTCTGGCAGGTCTGACGCAACGCTCATGCGAACACGTATTCGGAACAGATGACGGCATGAACGGCGTGACCCGTGTGCCCGAGACATTGTCCCGCGGGGACATGGCTGAGCGGGCGCTGGAAGACGCGGTCACGCTGCCGGCACATGCGTATGCCGATCCCGCGTTCCATGGCTTCGAGCTGGAAAGCATCTTTGCGCGTACCTGGCAGCTCGTCGGGCGCGCGGACCAGTTACGTGAAGCGGGCGACCATGTCGTCGCCGAGGTGGCAGGCAAGCCGGTCATCGCCGTGCGCGGCAGCGACGGCGTGCTGCGCGGCTTCTTCAACGTCTGCCGCCACCGTGCGGGGCCGCTGGCACTGGAGAACGGCAACGCCCGGCAGTTGCGCTGCAAGTACCACGGCTGGACCTACACGCTGGAAGGGCAGTTGCGCTCGGCGCACGAGATGGAAGCCGCGCGGGATTTCGACGTTTCCTGCATTCACCTCGAGCCGGTCCACGTGGCCGAATGGGAAGGGCTGGTCTTCGCCGCCGTCGGGCAGCCCGCGGTGGAACTCGAAGAGCTGACGGCGGGCATTCGCGAGCGCATCCGTCCCACCGAGTTGTCGAAGATGCGCTTCCGGGTGCGCGACACCTACGACATCGATTGCAACTGGAAGGCTTACGTGGACAATTACCTGGAGGGCTATCACCTTCCGCACGTCCATCCGGGCCTGAACAGATTGCTCGACTACCGCAGCTACGACACTCACCTGTCGGAGTGGCATTCATGGCAGCAGAGCCCGCTTGACGGCGACGGTGGCCCCTACAAGGCCGGCGAGGCGTTCTACTACTTCGTCTGGCCCAACCTGATGCTCAACATCCTGCCCGACCGCCTGCAGGTCAACCAGGTGCTGCCGCTCTCGCAGCGCCGCTGCCGCGTCATCTTCGGCTACTTCTATAGGGACACGGATTCCGAGGCGGCACGCGAAGCCATCCAGGCGGACCGTGAATTCAGCGACGAAGTGCAACAGGAAGACGTCGCCATCTGCGAACGCGTCCAGATCGGACTGGAGTCGGGCAGTTACCGCGCCGGACGCCTGTCGCCGAAGCGCGAGTCCGGCGTCCACCACTTCCAGGAACTCGTGCGCGCCGCCTGGCGTGAATCGGCGCGATAGGAGCGCCATAAAGACCGATGGCACTTGTAGGAGCGACTTCAGTCGCGATCACCACAGGCACCCCAACCGAAAAGGCCCCGTCATCCCGGACTTGATCCGGGATCCAGTCAAAACAAATCGCGGCGGGGACCGCCGCTCCCACAAGATTCTCTCCCCCTTGCTCGCGAAGCGGGGAAAGGGGAGCCGGAGGGGGATTCCTACGGGCGCCGGAAGTCGCGGCCACAAGGCCTGAAGCCTTGCGGCTCCCCTGCGATGCTCGCCCGCAACGGGCCGGTCGGCAACTCGGCCAATGCCCTATATGGCATTGGCCTCAAACACTCCTCCCTGTTCCCCCGTTGCGGGCTTGTGCTTCTCGGCGCGACTTCCGGCGCAATGCTTTTGATGCGCGCCATTCATGGCGCGCACCCTGCGGGCGTGCTGCGCACGTCCTATTTCGCTGTCCTGCGAAATGGTGGCTACTTTTGGCTAAACAAAAGTGGCCCCGCCGGGAGGGCCAATAAATAATTCTTCGCGGCGGGGACCGCCGCTCCCACGGCGGCCGATGAATCAGGCCTCGGCAGTATCCGCCTTCTTGCGCGTCTGCCAGACGTAGACCGGGATGCCGGCCAGCAGCAGCAGGCCGCCCCAGTAGATCGAATCCTTGCCCGTGCCGGCGGCCGCCCACAGGGCGAAGGCGAACGCGAGGGAGGCCAGCACGACGTTGCGCCAGGGCGCGCGGGACTCGCGGCCGTGGCGGCGGGCCAGGACGATTTCGGCCATCGCGCAGAACAGGTACGGCACCAGGGTGAAGAAAGTCGTGAGCAGGATGATGACGTTGAACATGGCCACGAGGCCGTGGCTGTAGTTCGCCAGGATCAGAAGCGTGGCCAGGACGCTCGAGACGATCAGCGCCACCGCCGGCGTGCCGAATCGCGATTCTTTTGCAAGCACTTTGGGAAAGAGCCCGTCGCGCGCCACCGCCTGGGGCAGTTGCCCTTGCATGAGAATCCAGCCGTTCAAAGCGCCGAAGCAGGAGACCAGCGCCGCGCCGGCGATGAGGTAACCGGCCCAGCTGCCCCAGATGAGTTTCGCCGCATCTGCGAACGGTGCGTTCGAATGCGCCAGCGAAGTGCTCGGGATGATGCCCATGATGACGGTCGTGCTGGCGATGTAGAAAACCGCGGCGATGATGGTGCCGAGCATAGTCGCGCGTGGAATGGTCTTGCTGGCATTGCGCACGTGCCCGGCCGGCACTGTTGCGCACTCCAGCCCGAGAAACGCCCACATCGTGAACGCGGCCGCGGTATTGATGGACGCGGCGGGCGAGGCCGTGCTGTGTCCGGCGGCCATGATGTGCGGGTTGAAGTAGAAAATGCCCGCCGCTGCCAGCGCGAGCAGGGGCGAGAGCTTGAGGATCACGGTGATGACCTGCACCTTGCCCGCCGCATGCACGCCCCAGATATTGATGGCGGTTAAAAACCAGGTGGCGACGATGGCCGCCAGGCCGCCGAGCAGCGGCGAGGCATGCAGTGCGGGGAAGAAGGGGACGAGGTAGCTCGCGAAGGCGACGGCGATCGCGGCATTGGTTCCGAGGATGCTCAGCCAGTAGATCCAGGCAATCAGGAAGCCGCCGAAATCGCCAAAGGCTTCGCGGGGGTAGGCATACGGCCCGCCTGCCCGGGACACGCGGCGCGAGAGGCTGCTGAATACCCAGGCCAGGAGCAGGGCGCCCAATGTGCTGAGTATCCAGCCCCACAGGCTGTAGATGCCGTAGGGGGCGAGCGAGGCGGGCAGCAGGAAGATGCCCGAGCCCACCATGTTGCCGATCACGAGCGCGGTGGTGGTGACGATGCCGATCTGGCGGGTGGTCTTGGAGATTGCCATTATTCAGTCGGGCGCGACGGGCAGGTAGGCCGCCATCTTACACAACCCGTACCCGGATACCCGGCCTGTGCTTGTTCGCTAGCCTTTCCCGGAAGGTTTGTGCTGCGATCCCTTTTCGCGTCCGGCGTAGAAGCCGGATGCGAGGCCGTTGGGACAATGCTCGACGCGATGGGAGACGCTGGTGCCGGAGAGGCTCATCCAGCATTCGCCATACAGGGAGCAGTAACACACGCGTGTCTCGAGGCTGTCCCAGTGCTTTGACGCATAGCCGCCGGCTGCGCCCGTGATGTCGAGTACGGTCCGGGTTTTGCCCTGGAGCAGGACAGTTCCCGGCGGCAGGTCGCTCTGTGTGAAATTGAGTCCAGGAGCCGATCCCTTGGCGACGAGGTGAATGACGGCCGCCTTCCAGCTGTGCACTGTCCGGCCGTCGACTTCGACGTCGAGATAACGTATGACGGCCGGGCCCAGGCCATCGTTGGAGATTACGCGTTCGTATTTGTTTGGTGAGGTGTAGTTGGATTGATCGATATGCGGCCACACGGCAATCGCTGCCTGGGTGCGCATCACGTGCACCTGGTAGAAGGTGATGGCCAGGGCGCAGGCTGCGACGACGATGCCTGCGATGGAGAGGATGCGGTCGGTCAGTTCGCGGCGGTCGGCCATGTGATACCTGCCTGCGCACGGGGTGCGGGTATTATAGCCAGCGAGGTTTTATCCGCCCGCAGGGAGACAAGGCCCCGCGAAGCAAAGGGGTTGCGGGGCTTAATGCGCAACCAGACCCTACAAGGAGACATCCCGATGCGCTTTTTCGTATTCACCTTGATGCTCGTGCTGACGCTCGCCTTCGCGGCATTGGGAGCTTTCGTCGCGTTGCCCTGGCTGTGGGGACTGATCGTGCCGCTGCCGCTGACATTGGTGGGCTTCTATGACCTCTTGCAGCGCGAGCGCAATGTTTTGCGCAATTACCCGATCCTCGGGCATATCCGCTTCATGGCGGAATACATCCGTCCCGAGATTCGCCAGTATTTCGTCGAAAGCGACACCGACGGCCGTCCCTTCGATCACAACGAGCGCAATATCATCCAGCTTCGTGCGCGCGGGGTCTCTGCCGCCAAGCCGTTCGGGACCGAACTCGACGTATACGGCGACGAATACGAATGGATCAACCATTCCATCGCGGCCAAGGGGGAGAAGAACCCCGAGGACATGCCGCGGGTCGAGATCGGCGGCCCGCAGTGCAAGCACCCGTATTCGGCCTCGGTGTTCAATATCTCGGCGATGAGTTTCGGCGCGCTGGGCCCGCACGCCATCATGGCGCTCAACAAGGGCGCCAGGCTGGGCGGATTCGCCCACGATACCGGGGAAGGGGGATTGAGCCGGTATCACCGCAAGCATGGCGGCGATCTCATCTGGGAAATCGGCAGCGGCTACTTCGGTTGCCGCAACGACGATGGCACGTTCAATCCCGAGATGTTCCGCGACCAGGCGCAGACCGACCAAGTGAAAATGGTCGAGATCAAGATTTCGCAGGGGGCCAAGCCGGGCCATGGCGGCATGCTGCCCGCGGCCAAGGTGACGCCGGAAATCGCCGCCACGCGCAGGGTGCCTGAAGGCAAGGATTGCCTGTCGCCGTCCGCGCACTCGGCCTTCTCCACCCCGATCGAGTTGCTCGAGTTCGTGGCGCAGTTGCGCGACCTGTCCGGCGGCAAGCCCTCCGGCTTCAAGCTCTGCATCGGCCATCGCTGGGAATTCATGGCCGTGGCCAAGGCCATGCTGGAAACCGGCATCCTGCCCGATTTCATCGTGATCGACGGCGCCGAGGGCGGCACGGGCGCCGCCCCGCTTGAGCTATCCGACGGCCTGGGCACGCCGCTGCGCGAGGGCCTGCTCTTTGCGCACAACGTGCTTGTGGGCGCGGGCCTGCGCGACCGCATCCGCATCGGCGCCAGCGGCAAGGCAGTGACCGGGTTCAAGCTCGCCGTGAACATGGCGCTGGGCGCGGATTGGTGCAACTCCGCGCGCGGGTTCATGTTTTCGCTCGGCTGCATCCAGTCGCAGAAGTGCCATACGGGCCGTTGCCCGACTGGCATCACCACCATGGATCCGCGCCGCCAGCGTTCGCTCATCGTCGATGACAAGGCCAGGCACGTGCACCGCTTCCACGAGAACACGGTCAAGTCGCTCGGCGTGGTCACGGCGGCGGTGGGCCTGGATCACCCGGGCGAGCTCAAGCCCCAGCACATCTGCCTCCGGGTGTCTTCCGACGTGGTGCGTACCGCCGCCGAATTCTACGACCACCTCGACCAGGAGGAGCTGCTCGCCGGCAGTGCGAACGAGACCTACCGCCGCTACTGGGAGATGGCGCGGGCGGACAGCTTCGCGCCGGTCGTGTGACTCCAGCGGCTCCGGGCAAGTCGAGGGCGGCAGAGATTGCCGCCGGGCTGAAGGCGCAGGGTATCGAGGCGCCGGCCGGCGCGGCCGGGGTCCTGGACGCCTACCTGGCGCTGCTGGCCGAGTGGAACCGGGCCTATAACCTGACGGCGGTGCGCGATCCCGCCGAGATGGTGCAGCGTCACATACTCGATTCGGCCGCGGCGCTTCCCTGCCTGGGCGGCACGCGCATGCTCGATGCCGGCAGCGGCGCGGGCCTGCCGGGACTGGTGCTCGCCATCCTGGCGCCGGAGACGCGCTGGGTACTGGCCGAGTCGACGGGCAAGAAGGCCCGCTTCCTGGCCCACGCCGTGCGCACGCTGGGGCTCGGGGAGCGGGTGAGCGTGCATGCCGGGCGGGTCGAGGACTATCCTGACACGGCCGGTTTTGATACCGTCACCGCCCGGGCGCTGGCGGAGCTGCCGCAACTGGCAGAATGGCTGGCTCCGCTGCTGGCGCCGGGGGGGCGGATCGTGGCGCTCAAGGGCCGGCTCGAGACCGCCCGCAAGGAATGCGCAGCCCTCGGCAGCGGCTGGCGTTCGCGGATCAACCCGGTTAACCTGCCGGGACAGGCGGCCGAGCGTTGTATCGTGGTGCTGGAGCGCGAGAGTACAGGATAGAGTTGGACGGCATGGGACACATCATTGCGGTGGCAAATCAAAAAGGCGGCGTGGGCAAGACCACCACGGCCGTGAATCTCGCGGCTTCGCTGGCCGCGACCCGCCGCCGTATCCTGCTGATCGATCTCGATCCGCAAAGCAACGCCACCACCGGGTGCGGGGTCAACAAGCACAAGCTGCGCCTCAGCATGGCCGATGTCCTGCTCGACGAGGCGCCACTGGCGGATGTGATCCAGCGCCTGGATTTCAACCAGGCCAGTTTCGACATCGCGCCGACGAGCGGCGATCTGACCACGGCCGAGGTGCGACTGGTCACCGAATTCGGGCGCGAGCACCGGCTGAAAAAGGCGCTGGAGCCGGTGGTCGACCGCTACGACTACATCTTCGTCGATTGTCCGCCGGCCCTGAATCTGCTGACCGTCAACGCCCTGAGCGCGGCCGACGGCGTGCTGATCCCGATGCAATGCGAATACTTTGCCCTCGAGGGGTTGTCGGCGCTTACGGAAACGATCCGGCGCATCCGCGAGACGGTCAATCCGCGCCTGAAGATCGAGGGCATCCTGCGCACGCTTTACGATCCGCGCAGCAATCTCACGAGCGACGTGTCGGGCCAGCTCATCATGCATTTCAAGGACCAGGTGTACCGGACCCTCATTCCGCGCAACGTGCGCCTGGCCGAGGCGCCCAGCCACGGCACGCCGGTCCTCATCTATGACCGGGCTTCACGCGGGGCGCTGGCGTACCTCGCATTGGCGGGCGAGGTGATCCGGCGCGAGCAGGCCATTGCGCCCAAGGCGGCGGCCTCCTGAAACGCGATGCGCGCCGCGCTGTTAAAATCCCGACACGATCGAGCATGAGGCGGAACTGAAGTGACCAGCAAACGGCGGGGTCTGGGGCGCGGGCTGGATGTCCTGCTGAGCGAAGTTGAAACGGCGCAAGAAGCCCCCCGCAAGGGCGAGAGGCTGGTCCGTCTGCCGGTCGAGCATCTGGAACGGGGACGCTACCAGCCCCGCAAGGACATCCAGACGGATGCCTTGCGCAGCCTGGCCGACTCGATCAAGGCGCAGGGCGTCGTCCAGCCGCTGATCGTGCGCCCGATCGGCGATGACCGCTACGAAATCATCGCGGGCGAACGTCGCTGGCGGGCTGCGCAATTGGCGGGCCTGGCGGAAGTGCCGGTCGTCGTGCGCGAAATCCCGGACCAGGCCGCGGTGGCTATCGCGCTGATCGAAAACATCCAGCGCGAGGACCTCAATCCGCTGGAGGAAGCAGACGCTCTCGTACGCCTGACCGAAGAGTTCGAGCTGACCCACGCCGAGGCGGCCGATGCCGTCGGGCGCTCGCGCGCCGCGGTCACGAACCTGGTGCGCCTGACCGAGCTGTGCCCGGAAGCCAAGCGCCTCGTGCGCGAGGGCAAGCTGGCCATGGGGCATGCGCGCGCGCTGTTGTCACTGTCTGCCCGCCAGCAAACCGAGGCTGCGCGCCAGATCGCGTCCCGCGGCATGTCGGCCCGCGAGGCGGAAGCCCTGGTGAGGCGCATGAAGCGTCCGCGCGTGGAAGCGGAAAAGCCACGGCGCGACGCCAACGTCGAAGCCCTGGAGCGGGAATTGACCGAGCGTCTCGCGACCAAGGTCGCGGTCCAGGCGAACGGCAAGGGTCGGGGCAAGCTCGTCATCCACTACAGCAGCCTCGATCAGCTCGACGGTTTGCTCAAGCGCTTGCGTTGAGCCATTTGCGGCCAGCGTTTCCCCGCGCTAGTCTAGCCATATGAAGAAAGCCGTTTACCTGCTCCTGTTCCTGATCGCCGTGCCGGCCTTGGCGCAGACCGTCTACCGCTGGGTCGACAAGCAGGGCGTGGTGCATTACTCCGACCAGCCCCACAAGGGGGCCCAACCGGTCCAACTGGGTTCGGCCACGGTTTTGCCGTTCAAGGTGCCGGACCAGGCCAGCGGGCCGCAGACAGCGCCCGAACCGGAAACGGCTTCGATACCCGCCTACCAGGTCAAGATTCTTGCGCCCGCGCCGGGCAGCACGATCTGGCCGGTGAATTACAAGGTGCACGCCAGGGTGCAAGTGAGCCCGCCACTGGGCGGGGGCACATTGCTTAAATACGAACTCGACGGGAAGATGATGGGCAAGCCCACGGCCCGAACCTCGGTCGAACTGAAGCCGGTGTACCGCGGCACTCATACCCTGACAGTCTCCGTGCTCGGCCCCAAGGGCGAGGCAGTGGCGACCGGGAGTTCGACCTTCTATGCCCGCCAGCACTCCATCCTGCATCCGGGGCGGCCGCGTTCCGGAAGTGGTGGCGGCGGCTGACACCCGTTACTCGCCTTGCGAACGTTGGATCCGGGCAGTGTAGGAGCGGCGGTCCCCGCCGCGATTCGTTGAATCCATTCGCGTCGTCCGACGGGGCTTACTGGGCGAGCTGGCGCACCAGGGCTTCCAGGGCCCTGCCCCGGTGGCTCAGGCGATTCTTGAGTTCCGGCCCGAGTTCCGCGGCCGTGAGCCCGCGATCGGGCAGCAGGAACAGCGGGTCGTAGCCGAATCCTCCGGTGCCGCATGGAGCAGTGGCGATTTCGCCATGCCAGACGCCCTGGCCGATCAGCGGTGCCGGGTCGTCCGGGTGGCGCAGGTAAACCGCAACGCAACGGAAGTTGGCGCTGCGCGAAGCGCCCGTAAGGGCCTGCAATTCAGCCAGCAGTCTGCGGTTGTTCGCCGCGTCGTCACCATGTTCCCCGGCATAACGTGCGGAATACACGCCGGGGGCGCCGCCTAGGGCGTTGACCTCGAGGCCGGAATCGTCGGCGATGGCGGGGAGGCCGGAAACCCGGGAAGCCTCGCGCGCCTTGGCCAGCGCATTTTCAATGAAGGTGGGTGCATCTTCGTCGACACCGTCCAGGCCGAAATCCGATTGTGCAACAGGCTCCAGCCCCAGGGGTTCGAGCAGGCGCAGCAACTCGGCCAGTTTCCCCCGGTTGCCCGTGGCGATGACGACTTGCCGGTTCACGCCACGTCCGCGTCCCGGCTCTCGCGCTGCGTGCCGAGCAGTGTGGCGATACCCGCCCGGGCCAGGGCAAGCATGCGGTTGAGTTCGCCTTCGTCGAAGGTGGCGCCTTCGGCCGTGCCCTGTATCTCGATGAAGTGCCCGGCATTGTTCATCACGATATTGCAGTCCACGTCCGCTTCGCTGTCTTCGGTATAAGCCAGGTCCAGAACGGGTTCCCCTTGCCATATGCCCACGGAGACGGCGGCAACCTGGGTCGTGACCGGGTTGGTGGCGCAAGCCCCCTGATCCACCAGCCACTGGCCGGCATCGGCGAGTGCGACCCAGGCGCCGGTGATGCTGGCGGTGCGCGTGCCGCCGTCGGCTTCTAGGACATCGCAGTCGAGCGTAATTGTGCGCTCGCCGAGGAGATCGAAATCGACGGTGGTGCGCAGGACACGTCCGATCAGGCGCTGGATTTCCTGGGTCCTGCCGCCCTGGCGTCCCCGCGCGGCCTCGCGTTCGCCGCGGGTGTGCGTGGCACGCGGAAGCATCCCGTACTGGGCCGTAACCCAACCACGCTTGCTGCCGCGCAGAAAGTGCGGCACCCGCTCCTCGACAGAGGCAGTGCACAGCACGCGCGTCCCGCCGCAAGTGATCATGGCGGACCCTTCGGCGTGTCGGTTCACCTTGCGGGCGATCGAAACGGGGCGCAATTCGTCGGTCTGGCGTTGGTCGGGTCGCATGAATCCTCTCAATCCACGACTCGCAAGGCTACCGCCGTCACGTTGTCGCTTTGCGGGTAACCGCCGCGTATGGCGTCTTCCGCAAGCGACTGCAGCGCGGCCTGCAAGTCGTCCGCTTCGCTCAATTTTTCCATGATGTAGGCTTCGCCCAGCTGGCTCCAGAGCCCGTCCGTGCACAGCAGCACGATGTCGTTCTTCTTCAGCTTGATGGCTTCGCTGACCGGGATGGGCGGCGTTTCCTCGTCTACGCCCAGGCAGTACTGGACCATGTGGCGTTCGGGGTGAATCAGTGCCTGCGCCATGGTGATCTCGCCGGCCGCCAGAAGTGAGCCGACCACCGACTGGTCCTGCGTGCGCGCGACGACCCGGCTGTTACGCAAAAGATAGGCTCGGCTGTCGCCGATATGGGCCCAGCGCAACTCGTTGCCCGTGATCAGCGCGCTGACAATGATGGTTCCGGGGCGGATCTCGGGCCGCATGCCGTCGCCGAGCGCGAGCACGTCTTCGTGGGCCGCGCTGATTGCGTGCTTGAAGAATTCGTCGGAAGGCAGCGGGTTCTGCCGCAATTCCCGGAAACTGTTGATCATCGAGGCAACGGCGGTTTCCGCTGCCAGATCGCCCCGTGCGTGGCCGCCCATCCCATCGGCGACGATGGCAAGCTGGCTGTCGTCACCAAACAAAACCTCGGCTCGATCCTGGTTGTCCTGCCGGTGCCCGATAAGGCTGATCTGGGCGCTGTCTAGATCCATGACACGTGCATATGATTACTGTGCCGGCGGTTTCGCTCGGAGTTGGCTTAGCGTAACATGCCCGCTTTAGCGATCAGGTGGCTCGAAGATGCGCAGCATGACCGGTTTTGCCCTGGCTCGCCGGGAAGGTGAATTGGGTGAATTCGTGCTCGAGTTGCGCGCGGTCAATCACCGTTATCTCGACCTCAAGATCAGTCTGCCCGACCGCCTGCGGGCGCTCGAGAATCCCATGCGTGAGCAGTTCCGTGCCGCCCTGGCCCGCGGCCGGGTCGAGGCCCTGCTGCGCTGGCGCGCGCCGGAGGGGGCGGGACTGCAGGTCAACGAGGCGCTTGCCCGCGAATTGGTCGAGGCGGCCCGGCGGGTGGCGGCCGGCAGCGGGAGCGATATGCCCGTGGCCAGCGACGCACTGCGGCTGCTGGCCTGGCCCGGTGTGGCGGAGCCGCCGCTGGTCGAGGTCGACAGCCTGCAACCGGTAGTGACCGCTCTGGTGGACGAGGCGGTCGCGTCCCTCGTGGCCACGCGTGAGCGCGAAGGCGAAGCGCTCGCGTCCGCCTTGTCCGAGCGGCTGGACCGGATCGAGGTCGCGGTGGGGGAAATCCGGGACCATCTGCCCGAGGCCCGGACGCGATTGAGCGAGCGGCTCGCCGACAGGCTGGCGGCCCTGGGTTCCGGAGTTGATGGGGCCCGCGTTGCCCAGGAGGCCGCGGTACTGGTGGTGCGCCAGGACGTGGACGAGGAACTCGACCGGCTCGCTGCGCACGTCAAGGAAGCGCGTCGGCTGATCGGCCAGAACCGGCCCGTGGGGCGTCGCCTGGATTTCCTGATGCAGGAACTCGGGCGCGAGGCGGGCACCCTGGCGTCCAAGGCAAGCGATCTGGAAATCAACCGCCGCGCACTCGATTGCCGGGTGCTGATCGAAGAGATGCGGGAGCAGGTGCAGAACATTGAGTGAGCCCGCGACCACCCCCGGCACGTTATTCATTGTCTCGGCGCCCTCCGGCGCCGGCAAGACATCCCTGCTCAAGGCGCTGATGGCGCGCGACGAATCCGTGACCTTTTCCGTCTCCTATACGACGCGCGCTCCACGGCCCGGGGAAGTCGACGGGCACGATTATCATTTCATCGACCCGGCACGCTTCGCGGCCATGCGCGAAGCGAATGCGTTCCTGGAATCGGCCGAGGTCTACGGCAACGGCTACGGCACGGGGATAGCCGACGTCCGCGAGGAGCTGGCCCGCGGCCGCAAGGTCGTGCTGGAAATCGACTGGCAGGGCGCGCGCCAGGTGCGCGCGCGCATGCCGGCGGCCGTCTCCATTTTCATCCTCCCGCCCTCGCGCGAATGCCTGCGTGCCCGCCTCACGGAGCGCGGCACCGACAGCGAGGCGACCATCGGCCGGAGGATGGCCGTCGCCACGGCGGAGATGGCGCACTGGGACGAATACGACTACGTGATCGTCAACGACCGCTTCGAGCGGGCGCTCGAGCAGCTGGCATCGGTCACGGACGGCCACGGCGAGGCCGTGGCACGCACCCGCCCGGACCTCCCGGGCTTCGTGGCCACCATCCTCGGGCAGGATTGACCGCCGGGCTGCCCGGACGGTTCCTGATCCGGCCGCTGGCGCGCGCTTGACGGATCACTTAAAATGATAAACAGCTTTTGAAACGCGCGCTTGCGCGGGATTTACATACGACATGGCCAGAGTAACCGTCGAAGACTGCTCCAACAAGATCGATAACCTGTTCGACCTCGTCCTGGTCGCCTCCAAGCGGGCGCGGCAGCTCTCGCACGGGCGCGAACCGGGCGTTCCCCTCGAGGGCGACAAGCCTACCGTTGTCGCGCTGCGCGAAATCGCCGCCGGCCAGGTGGATCGTTCCATCCTGGAAGAATCCGATGAACCGAGCGAGCGCGAGATCTTCACGCTGCCCGACGTCGACGACATCGACATCGACCTCTCCGTCGACGACGAGGAGGAGGAAGAAGAGGAAGAATCGGGTAACAACGAAGCTGCGGCCGAGAACGGGGACGAGCCCGAAAAGGCTTGAGCGGGTCCTGAATGATGCGTGCCCTGCATCGACCCGGGCCGCATGGTACCCAAGGCGAAAGCAAGCTTAGCGACCTGACCGCAGACCTGGCGCGCTATCTCGCGCCCGCGGAAATCGAGGAAGTCCGCCGCGCCTACCTGTACGCGCAGGAGGCGCATCGCGACCAGCGCCGGCTCACCGGCGAGCCCTACATCACCCACCCGCTGGCCGTGGCCCGCATCCTGGCCCAGATGTCGCTCGATGCCGCCACGCTCGAGGCGGCCCTGCTGCACGATGTCATCGAGGACACGCCGGCCGAGCGCGGGGAGCTGGCCGAATTGTTCGGCGAGGAAGTCGCCCGCCTGGTGGACGGCGTCTCCAAGCTGACCCAGATCCGCTTCGAAAGCCGGCGCGAGGCCCAGGCGGAAAACTTCCGCAAGATGGTGCTGGCGATGGTGGCCGATGTGCGTGTCATCCTGATCAAGCTCGCCGACCGCCTGCACAATATGCGCACGCTGGGCGTCATGCCCGCGGAGAAACGCCGCCGCATCGCCCGCGAAACCCTGGATATCTACGCGCCGATCGCCCACCGGCTGGGCATGCGCCGCATCCGGTTGGAACTCGAGGACCTGGGGTTCCGCAGCCTGTATCCCGACCGCTACCGGGTGCTTGTCCGGGCCGTGCGCCGCGAGCGCGGCCTGCGCGTGAGCGCGGTGCCCAAGATGGTCAAGACGCTGGCCTCGCGCTGTGCCGAGGGCGGACTCAATGCGCAGGTGAGGGGGCGCGACAAGGCCCTTTACAGCATCTATCGCAAGATGCGCGAGAAAAGTCTGCGGCTCAGTGAAGTGATGGACATCCACGGCATTCGCATCGTCACCGAGAGCGTGGACGACTGCTATCGCGTGCTGGGCCTGGTGCATGGCGTCTACAAGCCGGTGCCCGGGCGGTTCAAGGATTACATTGCCTTGCCCAAGGCCAATGGCTACCAGTCGCTGCACAGCGTGATCGTCGGGCCTACCGGGCAGCCGGTGGAGGTGCAGATTCGTACCGATGCCATGGAACATGTTGCAGAGAACGGGATTTCGGCTCACTGGATGTACAAGACCGGGCAGGGCGCCGGTTCCGACGAAATACGCGCGCGTGACCTGCTGCGCAGCCTGGACGAGATCAACGCCGAAAGCGCGACGCCGATCGAGTTCCTTGAGCATGCCAAGATCGACCTCGCGCCCAACGACATCTATGTGTTCACGCCCAAGGGCGAGATCATCGAACTGCCGCGCGGCGCCACCCCTGTGGACTTCGCCTACGCGGTGCACACCGATATCGGCAACGCCTGCGTGTCGGCCAAGGTGGACCGGCGCGTCGTGCCGTTGCGCACACAGTTGCAGACCGGGCAGACCGTGGAGGTCATCACGGCACGCAACGCCAAGCCCAATCCTGCCTGGCTCAATTTCGTCGTCAGCGCCAAGGCGCGCTCGGCGCTGCGCCGTTTTCTGCGCGACATGCGCGCCGAAGACGCGGAACGGCTGGGCCGGCGCATGTTGCAGCAGGCTCTGGAGAGCTACAGCCTCGACCTCAAACGCAAGAACCGGGAACTGGAACGGGTCGCGGGGGAGCTCAAGATCGATTCCACGCTGGAACTGTTGCGCCGCATCGGCATCGGCGAATTGCCCGCACTGCTGGTGGCCCGTCGCTTCGTGACCGATGCCGACGCGACGCCGCTGTCGGAGACGACACCGATTGAAATCCGCGGTACCGAGGGTTTCGCCGTCTCGCTGGCCCGCTGTTGCCACCCGGTTCCCGGGGATCGCATCGCCGGCCTGCTCACGCGCGGCAAGGGACTCGTGGTGCATCGGGTCGATTGCGGCAACCTGATCGCACAGAAGGACAGCGACCGCGTGGTCGATATCGCCTTCCATGAAGAGGTGCGCCGCGATTACCCGGCGGAATTGCGGCTCGAACTCGAGGACGAGCGCGGCGTGCTCGCCTCCGTGGCGGCGACGGTTTCGGCGGAAGGCTCCAACATCCACCATGCCCAGGTGGCCGAACGCGAGGACGGCATCTCGGTGTTGACGCTGGAATTGACCGTTCACGACAGGGCGCACTTGGCGCGCATCATCCGGCGGCTGCGTAAAACCACCTCCGTGCTCCGCGTGGTGCGGACCTGACAAGAATCCGGAATCGGGCCGGGTTTGCGGATTGGGCTGCTGGGCCTTGCCGCGTCCGGGCCGCCGCCGCGGGTGGGACTGGAGGCGGCTTTACGGCACAATGTGTGCTGAATACGTAACGGAAGCTGCAACGGTGACAAGAAAAGCGATTGCGACCGAGGGAGCCCCGGCGGCCATCGGGACCTATTCGCAGGCCATCCGGGCCGGGGGCTGGGTGTTTCTGTCGGGACAGATCGGGCTCGACCCGGCCACCGGAGAACGGGTGGCAGGGGGCGCCGAGGCCGAGGCGCACCGCGTGTTCACCAACCTGGCGGCGGTGACCGAGGCCGCCGGTGGCACGCTCGCGGATATCGTCAAACTCACCGTATATCTGACCGACCTGGGCGACTACGCCACCGTAAACAAGGTGATGGAAGAGTTTTTCCATGCGCCCTTTCCCGCCCGCGCGGCGGTGGAGGTTGCGGCGCTCCCGCGCGGGGTCTGCGTCGAGGTCGAGGGCATCATGATCGGCAAGGAGGCGGCGTCTTGATCAAGCGTTTCAGCTTTGCCGCCGTGACCGGCGCCGCCATCCTGGGTGCGACCTTCATGCAGGCGTGGGCCGGAACTTCCGCGGCGCCTGCGTTTTCGCCGGCCGATCCCCTGAGTATCGTGCATCGCCTGGCGCAGCAGCCGCCGACGCGGACGGCCTTCGCGGAAGCGCGTTTCTCGTCGTTGCTCGACCGGGCGCTGGTGCTGCACGGCGAGCTCGCCTGGCAGGGTGGGGACGTGCTCGAGCGCGCCGTGACGAAACCCTACTCGGAGCATACGAAAATCGACGGTTCGCAGGTAAGCGTGACCCGCCAGGGCCACGGCACGCGGCACTATTCGCTGGACCGCGCCCCGGCCATGAAAGCGCTTCTCGACGGCCTGGTCGCGGTTCTGGCAGGCAACCCGGCCCACCTGCGCGACGTATTCGACGCCACGCTCCAGGGCCGCCCGCAGGCGTACTGGACGCTGCTATTGGTGCCGCATTCCTCCAGGCTGGAAGACCAGCTGAAGCACCTTGCCCTGGATGGCAAGGCCGCCACGCTGCGCTGCATCGAGATCCGCCAGTCGGGTGGCGACACGAGCATCTACGTGCTCGGCCCGCTCGCCGGGCAAGTGCCGTCACGCCCCACGCAGGACGCGCTGCAGAAACTGTGCCGCGCGGGCTGAGTCGCCCGGGCGGCGCGATTCGTTTTCCGGGTTCGGGTAGTTCGGCGTGAAGCTGCGCACGCGTCTGGTTCTGATCGCAACCTGGCTGCTGGTGCTCGGCGGCCTCGGCGTGTATGTCATGAATTCGCTCAGGGTCGGCACCGACCTGCGCAGCTTCATGCCCAGCGCCACCAATCCCGACCAGCGTTTGCTGATGCAGCAGATCGGGCAGGGGCCGGGCTCGCGCCTGCTGCTGCTGGCCATCAAGGGTGCCGGCACGGCGCGGCTTGCGTCACTCAGCAAGGGGCTCGCCGCGCACCTGCGCCGGGACGATCGCTTCAGCCGGGTGGTCAACGGCGATTTCGGCCTCTCGGCGCTGGATCCCAAGTGGCTGCCTTACCGGTACCTGTTCACCGACACGCTCGACCATCACCGCCTGGATGCCGGGTACCTGCACGAACAATTGGAAGAGCGCCTCCAGGACCTGGGCTCCCCGGCGAGCGGGATGCTGCAGAAGTGGCTGCCGCGCGACCCGACCCTGGAAGTGCTCAAGCTGGTGCGGCGCTGGGCGCCGGCGCATGGGCCCCAGACGCGTGACGGCGTCTGGTTCGACAAGCAGGGCGAGGCGCTCATGCTGGTCCAGACCCGTGCCTCCGGTTTCGACCCCGATGCCCAGGCCCGTGCGGTGGGCGCGTTGCGCGAGACCTACTCGAAGCTGCCGCACAGCGGCGACGCGCAACTGGTGCTCAGCGGGCCCGGCTACTTCAGCGTGGTCATCGCCCGCAACACGCGCGACCAGGCCAACTGGATCGGCGCCATTTCCACCGTCGGCTTCATCCTCCTGCTGCTTCTCGCCTACCGCAGCCCGAGCGCGCTGCTGCTGGCGGGGCTGCCGATTGCAAGCGGTGCGCTGGCCGGCCTCACGGCCCTGATCCTGGGCTTCGACCGGGCCAACGGCATCACCCTGGCATTCGGCTTCACGCTGCTCGGCGTGGCGCAGGAATATCCCATCCGCCTGCTCAGCCACCGGCGTACCGGCGCCACGGCGCTGGAGAGCGTGCGCGGACTCTGGCCGCTGCTCCTGACGGCGATCGCCTCGGCCTGCATCGCCTATCTCGCCTTCTACGCCTCGGGCGTGCCGGGCCTGCAGCAGTTGGCGGTCTTTACCATCACCGGTCTGCTGGTGGCGGGATTCACGACCCGCTACCTGTTGCCGCGCGTGCTGCCCGCGCGCTTCATCGACAGCGCGGATACGCCCGGGCTTGCGCGGTTCAGGGCGTTCCTGGACGGGTTGCCGCGGCCGCGTTGGCTGCCCTGGCTGATCGCCGCCGGCGTCGGGTTCGCCTTGTGGCTGGCGCCCGGGGCGTTCTGGCAACAAAGCCTGGGAGGGCTGACTCCCTTGTCGCAGAAGATGATTGCCACGCAGACGCATCTCTCCAAGGCGCTCGGCGCGCCCGACCCGCGTTACCTGCTGCTGCTGCATGGCGGCAGCGCGCAATCCGTGCTGCGGCTCTCCGAACGGGTGGGGCCGAAGCTGCGCCGGCTGGAGCATGCGGGTGCGCTCGAAGCCGCCGAGTTGCCCTCGCGTTACCTGCCGAGCGTGGCCACCCAGCGTGCCCGCCAGGCGCTACTGCCGGAGCGGCCATCGCTCGAGAACGCCTTGGCCCGGGCCAGCGCGGGGTTGCCGTTCCGCAAGGGCCTGTTCGCGCCCTTCGTGAAGGACGTCGAGGCGGCGAAGCATCTGCCGCCGGTAACGCCGCGGCAATTCGAGTCGACGCCGCTGGGCCAGCGCCTCGGCTCGATGCTCGTGCACCAGGGCAATCGCTGGCTGGGTCTGGCGACGCTCAGTGGCGTGCACGATCCCCGGGCCATCGCGGCCTTGTCGAAAACCACCGGCGGGCGGGTGAGCCTGCTGGATATCAAGGCGGCTTCCGAGTCGCTGGTCGCTGCCTACCGGGTCCGCATTCTCCATGCCCTCGTCATCGCCGCCATCTTGCTCGTGCTGACCGTGACTTTCGCTCTGCGCAGCGTGCGCCGTGCCTGGCACGTGCTGGCGCCCATGACCCTCGCCACGTTCCTGGTGCTCGCGGTGGAGCGGCTCGCGGGCATCGAGATTTCCCTGTTTCACCTGATCGCCCTGATCCTGGCGGCCGGGCTCGGCCTGCATTACGCGCTGTTCTTCGAGCGCGATACCGGCGATCCCGCCGAGCAACGGCGCACGCTGCATGCCACGGTGGTGTGCGTGCTCTCTGCGTTGCTGGTCTTCGGGATGCTGGTGTGGTCGACCATTCCCGTGCTGCGTGCGATCGGACTGACCGTGGCGCTGGGCGTGGCCTTCCATTTCTGCCTGTCGATACTGATGGCGCCGCACGCGCGTGCGCGTAAACACGATGAGCCGGCGTGAGAAAACCCCCGATGCCGCCGCTGCCTGGAGCGGTATTCGCGGGATAGGGCCGCGACTGGCCGAGCGGCTCGCGAAGCTGGGCATCGACAGGCCCGCCGCGCTGCTCACGCACTTGCCGCTGCGCTACGAAGACCAGACGCACGTGACCCCGATGGGCGCCTTGCACCCCGGCACCGAGGCCCTGGTGGCGGGGGAGGTGCTGGTGGCCGAGCGTGTGCGCACGCGCCGCCGGATGCTGGTGGTCCGGCTGGGCGACGGCACCGGCTATCTCACCCTGCGGTTTTTCCACTTCCACGATCGCCTGCAGAAAAGCCTGGCGCGGGGGGCGCGTTTCGCCTGCTTCGGCGAGGTACGCCCCGGGCCGACCGGGCTCGAGATGGTGCACCCTACGCTGCGTCGCCTGGGCGCCGATGACGACACGCCGCACAAGGAAACGCTGACGCCGGTCTATCCCACCGTCAGCGGGCTCGGCCAGGCGACCCTGCGTCGAGCCGTGGAGCAGGCGCTCTCCGCCTTGCGCGAGGGACGGCTCGACGCCTACCGGTTGCCGCCCGCGCTCGCGGACTGGCCGGGCCTGATGCCGGCGTTGGAGGCGGTGCACCACCCCCGCCCGGAACAGGGACCGCCCGAGGTGATGGCCCCCGTGCTGCAGCGCCTGGCGGCCGACGAATTGCTCGCACACTACCTGGTGTTGCGGCAGTTGCGCAGCCAATCCCGGGCGGGGCATGCGCCCAGCCTTGCCGAAGGCGCCGCTCTGGCCGCGCGGTTGCGCGGAGTCCTGCCCTTTAAACTCACGGCCGGCCAGGTCCGCGTGGCCGATGAAATTGGCGCCGATCTCGATTCGGTGCGCCCGATGCGCCGGCTGCTCCAGGGCGATGTCGGCAGCGGCAAGACGGTGCTGGCCGGCCTCGCGCTGGCCCGGGCCGTAGGCGCCGGCCGCCAGGCCGCGATCATGGCTCCCACGGCGCTGCTGGCCGAACAGCACATGCGGACCTTGTCGGCATGGTTCGACGGGATCGGCGTGCCCGTCGGCCTGTATACCGCGAACGTGCCCGCCGCCGAGCGGCGTCGCTGGCGCGAACGGGCGGCGGCGGGCGAACCGCTGGTGCTGGTGGGCACGCATGCCCTGGTGGCTGGAGAGGAGGCGCCGCTGCCCGGACTGGCCTTGGCCGTGGTCGACGAGCAGCACCGTTTCGGGGTGGGCCAGCGCCTGGCCCTTGCGGGCGGCGAACAAGGCGCGGTGCATCAGCTCGTCATGAGTGCGACGCCGATCCCGCGCACGCTCGCGATGACGCTGTATGCGGATCTCGACGTATCGATCCTGGACGAGCGCCCGCCGGGGCGAGTGCCCGTCGTGACGGCCGTGATGAGCGAGGCGCGGCGCGACGAAATCATCGAGCGCATCGTCGAGGTGATCGGAACCGGACGCCAGGTGTATTGGGTGTGCCCGCTGATCGAGGAATCGGAGGTGCTGGAGGCCCAGGCGGCGGAGAAAACGGCGGAGGCGCTGGCCGCGGCCCTGCCTTCCGTTAAGGTGGCGCTGGTGCACGGCCGTCTGCGGGCCGTGGAAAAGGATGCGATCATGCGCAGGTTCGTGGAAGGCAGGATCGACCTGCTGGTAGCGACCACCGTGATCGAAGTGGGGGTGGATGTGCCCAATGCGACGCTGATGGTGATCGAGAACGCCGAGCGGTTGGGGCTGGCGCAGTTGCATCAGCTGCGTGGCCGCGTGGGGCGGGGGGGCACGCAGAGCCATTGTGTGCTGCTGTACAAGCCGCCGCTCGGGGAACGCGCCCGCGAACGGTTGACGGCGGTGCGCGAAAGCGACGACGGTTTCGTCATCGCCGAGGCCGATCTCAGGCTGCGCGGGCCGGGTGAGTTGCTGGGCACGCACCAGGCCGGCTTCACGCGCATGCGCGTCGCCGATCTCGCCCGCGACCGCGGGCTGGTCGCCCGGTTGCCGCAACGCGCCGAGCAGGTCATGGCGAATGCACCGTCCGCGGAGGTTGCGCACCTGATTGAATTCTGGCTGGGAGAGGACTTGCGTTATGCCGACGCCTGATGATCCGAATCGCCGCCGCGCTCCCGCGCGCAAGAAGAAGACGGCGCCGCGCAAGCAGGCGCCGCGCAAGAAAACCAAGCCCCGGCAGGGCAATCAACCGCAGCAGGCCAACAAGCCCCGGCAGGCCCATAAGCCGGTGGCGACACAGCGCGCGCAGGCAGGCCCGGCCCCCAAAAAGGCCGCCACTGAAGAGACGGGCACACGGCCGGAACCCAAGGCCCGCGCCCGGCAAGGGTTGCGGGCACGAATGCTTGCGGGGGCGAAAGCCGTGCGTTCGAACCTGGAGCGGATATCGGGCCGTTCCCGTCCGCTCGATCCGGACGCCATGCGCCGCCCGCGGGAGCCCTGGGTGCGGCGATTGCGCCATAACTGGCGGCGCAGCCGCATTGCGCGCGAGCACCTGCCGTGGTTGCTGCAGCGACTCGGTGCCTATGCGCGCCTGACCCGCATCAACAAACCGATCGGAACGTTCCTGCTCCTGTGGCCCACGCTCTGGGCGCTCTGGCTTGCCAGCGACGGCCACCCGCGGCCCTGGCATTTCGTGGTGTTCGTGTCGGGCACCTTCCTGATGCGTTCCGCCGGCTGCGCGATGAACGACTTCGCCGACCGGCGCATCGATCCCCATGTGTGGCGCACGCGCGAAAGACCGCTGGTCCGGGGCGAAATCCATCCCGGCGAAGCCCTGGCGATTTTCGTCGTCCTCTCGCTGGCGGCGCTCGGTCTGGTGCTGACCCTGAACCGCCTCGCGCTCTGGCTGGCCCTGCCCGGTGCTTTCCTGGCGGCGACCTATCCGTTCATGAAGCGCTTCACCCAGTTGCCCCAGTTGTACCTGGGCGTGGCCTTCGGCTGGGGCATCCCGATGGCATTCGCGGCCGTGACCGGCCATGTTCCCAACGTGGCCTGGCTGCTTTTGATCATCAATATTCTCTGGGCCACCGTTTACGACACCATGTACGCGATGGCGGACCGCCCGGACGACGTGAAAATCGGCGTGAAGTCCACCGCGATCCTGTTCGGCGAGATGGACCGCACCATCATCGGCATCCTGCAGGCTACTGTGCTGATCGGCCTGGTGCTCGCCGGCGTGCGCCTGCACCTGGCGCCGGTCTATTACTGGGGGCTCGGTGCGGCGGCCTGCTTCGGTGTCTACGAGCAATGGCTGATCCGCAAGCGTGAACCGATGCGCTGCTTCCAGGCGTTCCTCAACAACAACTGGTTCGGCGCCGCCGTGTTCGCCGGCATCATTCTGCAGATTCCGTTCTCGCATTGACGCCCGGTAGCGGCAGTCCCCGCCGCGATGGAGGCGCTCCTACAAGTGCTATCGGTCGTTATGGCTGAATTATCGCGGCGGGGACCGCCGCTCCCACGGTTTCGTCATTCCGGACTCGATCCGGAATCCAGTCGAATTAATGGCGGGCGAAGCCCGCTCCGATCCTCCCGGGTGCGCCGTTAGTCGCGCCGAGAAGCGCAGCCCGCAACGGGGGAACAGGGCGGAGTGTCTGAGGCCGGAGCGATATATCGCGCAGAGCCTGCCCCGGACTTGATCCGGGGTCGAGTTGCCGACCGGCCCGTTGCGGGCGAGCATCGCAGGGGAGCCCCAAGGCCCAAAGCCTTGGGGCCGCGACTCGCGGCGGGGGCCGCCGCTCTCATTGATTATCTGGAGTGGAAGTTGACGGGGATGTATCGCTTGGGGGAAGCTGCGGCGAATTGTCCGGATAAAAGTCATGACCGATCAGGCATCCGCCCCTGAACTGAAGACCTGGCTGGGACATCCGCGCGGTCTCGCGACGCTGTTTTTCACCGAGATGTGGGAGCGGTTCAGCTTCTACGGGATGCGGGCGCTGCTGATATTGTTCATGGCGGCGGCGGCGAAGCAGGGCGGACTCGGCTTCACCGACAAGACGGCGACCGCGATCTACGGGCTCTATATGGCGGGCGTCTACCTGACCTCGCTGCCCGGGGGCTGGATCGCGGACCGGTTGCTGGGCCAGCAGCAGGCCGTGTGGTACGGCGGCATCATCATTGCGCTTGGGCACTTCACGCTCGCGATTCCGCGCAAGGAAACCTTTTTTATCGGCCTCATCCTGATCGTGCTCGGCACGGGGCTGTTGAAGCCGAATGCGAGCGCCATGGTGGGGGATCTATACCCCGAGGGTGGGGCGCGGCGCGACGCAGGATTTTCGGTTTATTACATGGGCATCAACCTCGGTGGTTTTCTCGGGCCACTCGTCTGCGGCTTTCTCGGCCAGAAAGTGAACTGGCACTATGGCTTCGCGGCGGCGGGTGTCGGCATGGTGCTGGGCCTGATCCAGTACCGTGTGACGATCCGCTACCTGGGCCATGCCGGACGCGGCGTGCTGAGCCGTGTGCAGGACGCCGCCACAGAGATGCGCTCACGCCGCCGCGGCTGGCTGGCGCTGGCCCTGGGGCTCGCGGTACTGGGCGTGTTGACCGCGCTCGGGTACCTCGGGGTGATCGACTATCATCCGCATGCCCTCGCCGTGTGGTCGGGCTTCGCGATCCTCGCGTGCGGCCTCGGCTTTCTCGCCTGGGTGTTTTCCCGCGGCGAGCTGAGCGCCCGCGAGCGGCGGCGCCTGCTGGCGCTTGCCATTTTGCTCCTGGTGCAGGTGCTGTTCTGGGCTGGTTACGAACAGGCCGGATCCAACTTCAATCTCTTCGCCGAGCGCTACACGCAACTGAGCGTGTTCGGCTGGAGTTTCCCGGCGTCCTGGTTCCAGAGCGAGAACTCATTACTCATCATCGTGCTCGCGCCGTTCTTCGCCTGGGTGTGGATCTGGCTGGGGCGGCGCAACCTGGATCCCTCGACGCCGCTCAAGTTCGCCTTGGGCATGGTCTTCATGGGCATCGGGTTCCTGGTGATGACCGGCGCCGCCTGGGTCGTGGTCGCCGGGCACAAGGCGTTGCCCACCTGGCTCGCGCTGACCTATTTATTGCACACGATTGGCGAGTTGTGCCTGAGTCCGGTGGGGCTGTCGGCAACGACCAAGCTCGCGCCGCGCGGCTACGGGGGGCGCATGATGGGTGCCTGGTTCCTGTTCCTGGCGCTCGGCGAACTGCTGGCGGGCCTGATTGCCGGGCGCTTCAGCGCGCACGACGTGCATGACATGCCCCATATCTATCTCACGATCGCTGCGGCCGGGATCGGGGTGGGGGGATTGCTTGCCCTGTTTGCCCGGCCGATCCAGCGCCGCCTGATAGCGGCCAGGCCGGGTTCCGAAATCGAGTACGATGCCGCGCGTTAGGCGCGGGCGAGCGCGTAGACGCTGATCCGGGCCGCCCCGGCGCGGGCGGCTGCCCGGGCCACCGCGTTGGTGGTGCTCGCTGTGGTGATGACATCGTCCACGATGCCGACATGCAATCCCGCGAATCCCCGCCGGGCTTCGAAGGCGTCTCGCAGGTTGGCGCGCCGCGCCTTGCGGTCGAGCCCGCGTTGGGCGGGCGTGGCGCGTGTCCGCCGGAGTGCGCCGTGGGCGACCGGAACATCCAGCGACTTCCCCAGCGTGCGCGCGATTTCGCCGGCCTGATTGAAACCGCGCGCCGCCAGCCGGCGCCGGTGCAGCGGCACGGGCAGCAGCAGGTCCGGACGCGGCGTGCCGCGCATCTCGAGATACTCGGCGAGCGCCGCGGCGAGCATGCGTCCCAGTGCCAGGCGGCCGCGGTATTTGAACTGCTGGAGCAGGCGGTCCACGGGCCAGGCATAGTGAAAGGCGGCATAGGCCGCGTCGAAGCGCGGCGGGGACCGGCCGCAGGCGCCGCACAGGTCGGTTGCAAGCGCCGGCAGCGGGAGCGCACAGCACGCGCAGGCATGATCGTTCCACGGCAGGTCGTGGAAACAGGCGGTGCACAGATCATCCGGCGCGCGGTCGCCGCACAGCAGGCAGCCCGCCGCGAGCCATCGGGCCGCGGCCCGTCCGGAGATGCGCGGTTTGCCGCGGAACAGGCCTTGGAGTATCATTTTCCCGGTTGCAAGCCGTTGATGCCGTGAGTTCGACCGATCCCATCATCACCCGTATCGTGATACGGCGCAACCAATCGCTGAGCTGGCAAGGGCTGGGTCTGTTCCTGGCTGGTGGCCTTGTCTTGAACCTGGCTATCGCGCTGGCGGCGGGCGTTGCGGCCGGGTGGTGGCCCGTGGCCGCTTTCGAGGGCGGTGCATTTGTGTTTTATGCCGTGATTCTGGCCTGCCTGACGGCGAACCGGGCACGGGAAATCGTGACGGTGCATGAGCATACGGTGGCGATCGAGTACGGTCGGCTCCGCCGGGAAACGCGGGTCGAGATGGATCGTTACTGGGCCCGCGTCGAAGGATGCAGGAACCCGCGTCCGGCGCTGATCATCCGGTCACGGGGCGTTGCCGTCGAGATCGCGCGGGCGCTCGACGAAAAAGCCCGGGCCGCGCTGGCGGCACGGCTGCGGGAATTGATCGGCCCGGCGGCCATGGGGCCTGAGGCTAAAATAACGGACCCGATGCCGAGTGGTCAGCTTTGAACATGGAGACACAGGAATGAGGAAATGGAGTCTGGTTCGCTGGGCGGGGGTTGTGGCCGGACTGGCCGCGGCGCCGGGTGCATGGGCGACGGACTGGAACATGCCGAGGGGCGTGACGACGGTCAGCCATCAGACCTACGATCTGCATATGTTCGCGGTCTGGATGATGGTTGGCATCGCGGTCGTGGTGTTTGGCGCCATGACCTGGTCCATCATCTTCCATCGGCGTTCGCGCCGCCCCGAAGCCTCCAAATTTCATGAAAACCTCAAGTTCGAGGTGGCCTGGACCATTGCTCCGTTCCTGATCCTGGTGGTCTTGGCGATCCCGGCGACCCGGGTTTTGCTCAATCTGCAGAACTACCATCACGCGCAGTTGCGCATCCGCGTCACGGGCTACCAGTGGCTCTGGAAATACGAATATCTCTCGCCGGCGGCCAAGCCGCTGTATGGCTTCTACAGCCGCATCGCGCTCGCCAGCGAAGAGCGGATGAACCTCGATTCGAAGAAATCGCCCTGGACCGACAAGCACTACCTGCAGGACGTGGATCATCCACTGGTGGTGCCGACCCATGAAAAGGTCCTGCTCCTGATTACCTCGGGCGATGTCCTCCACAGTTGGTGGGTACCGGATTTCGGCGAGAAACAGGCTGCGATTCCCGGGTTCGTGACCCAGATGTGGATCGATGTCGACAAGCCGGGGACGTATCGCGGCGTATGCAACCAGGTCTGCGGTGCCGGGCACGCCTACATGCCGATCGTGGTCGTGGCCAAGCCGAAAAAAGAGTTCGAGCAGTGGCTCCATTCACATGAGCAGGGGGCGCAGACCGTGGCTGTAAACAAGGCCGGGACGGCGCCCGCGTTGGTCGCGGAGGAAAGTAAATGAGCAGTGAAATGACGGCGGCACACGGCGCCGACACGCACCACGGCCCGGCCAAGGGCATCATGCGCTGGATCACGACCACCAACCACAAGGACATCGGCACCTTGTACCTGGTGTTTTCGCTGATCATGTTCTTCGTGGGCGGCGCCATGGCCATGGTCATCCGTTCCGAACTGGCCGAACCCGGCCTGCAGGTGGTCGACCCCGCATTCTTCAACGAAATGATGACCCTGCATGGGCTCATCATGATCTTCGGCGTGCTGATGCCCGCGCTGGTGGGCTTCGCCAACTGGATGGTACCGATGCAGATCGGCGCCCCCGACATGGCCCTGCCGCGCCTGAACAACTGGAGCTTCTGGCTGCTCGTGGCCGGCATGACGATGCTGATATCGACCCTGGTGATGCCCGGTGGCGCACCGGCAATGGGTTGGACGATGTACGCGCCGCAGGTCGAGCAGACACCGTACGCGTTCCCGTTCATGATCTTCGCCGTGCACCTGATGGGTATTTCCTCGATCCTCGGCTCGATCAACATCATCTCCACGATCCTGAACCTGCGCGCCCCGGACATGAAGCTGCTCAAGATGCCGCTGTTCGTCTGGACCTGGTTCGTGACGGCGTTCCTGTTGATCGCCATCATGCCGGTGCTGGCCGGGGGCGTCACGATGCTGCTGTTCGACCGCTTCTTCGGCACCAGCTTCTTCGACGCGGCCGGCGGCGGTTCGCCGGTGCTGTGGCAGCACGTGTTCTGGTTCTTCGGCCATCCCGAGGTGTACGTGATGATCCTGCCGGCCTTCGGCATCATCTCCGAGGTCATCCCGACCTTCGCGCGCAAGCCGCTGTTCGGCTATACCGCGATGGTGTACGCGACCGCCTCGATCGCCTTCGTGTCCTTCGTTGTGTGGGCGCACCACATGTTCACCTCGGGCCTGCCGACGGCCGCGGAACTGTTCTTCATGTATTCCACGATGTTCATCGCGATTCCGACGGGCATCAAGATCTTCAACTGGGTGGCCACGATGTGGCGCGGATCCCTGACCTTCGAAACCCCCATGCTGTTTGCCATCGGGTTCCTGTTCCTGTTCACCATTGGCGGGTTCAGCGGCGTGATGCTGGCCCTGGTGCCGGCGGATTTGCAGTACCACAACAGTTACTTCGTGGTGGCGCATTTCCATTACGTCCTGGTGGGTGGCACGCTGATGGCGCTGTTCGCCGGCGTGTATTACTGGCTGCCCAAGTGGACCGGCCACATGTATAACGAGGCGCTCGGGAAATGGCATTTCTGGCTGTCGGTGATCTCGTTCAACGTGCTGTTCTTCCCGCAGCATTTCCTGGGCCTCGCCGGCATGCCGCGCCGTGTTCCTGACTATGCGTTGCAGTTCGCCGACCTCAACCTCCTGTCTTCGATCGGCGGTTTCGTATTCGGCGTGACCCAGCTCTTGTTCCTGTACAACGTGATCCGAACCGTCTACCGCGGCAAGCAGGCCACGGCCCGCGTCTGGGAAGGCGCGCACGGGCTGGAGTGGACGGTGCCTTCGCCGGCGCCATATCACACCTTCGAAGACGCGCCGGATGTGCCCTGAGAAGGCGCCGCCACCGGATCGTCGCAAGCGCCGCCGCATCGTGATTACGGCTATCGTTCTCGGGGTGCTGGCGCTGGCCTTTTACGTTGGCGCTTTCCTGATCGAGCGCTATTTCCATTCGCCGGCACACTGAACACCTGGAGACCAAGGGGAAACCAAGACAATGAGCACCAGCACGAGCGCACCGCGTTATTTCCTGCCGCATAGTTCACCCTGGTCGTTTTCGGCGACCGTCGGCCTGTTCTCGATGTTGTTCGGGTTCGCCACCTTCCTGAGCGGCGATGAAACCCCCGGGCTTGTGATCCTGTTCTTCGGCGTCGCCGTGCTCCTGGTAAGCATGTTCGGCTGGTGGGGCGCGGTGATCCGCGAAAGCGAGACCGGGGCCTACCGTGCCCTGGAAGACAGCAGCTTCCGCTGGGGCATGGTGTTCTTCATCACCTCGGAAGTGTTTTTCTTCGGCGCCTTTTTCGGGGCGCTGTTCTTTTCGCGGGTATTCGTGCTTCCCTGGCTGGCCGGCGCCAGCAACAACCTGTTCACCAGCGTGCTGCTGTGGCCGCATTTTCTGTCCCACTGGCCGTCCAACGGCCCGGGGCTCCTGAACGGGCACTTCGAGGGCATGGGCGCCGGCGGCATCGCGGCCATGAATACTGCGCTGCTGCTGACCAGCGCCGTGACCGTCACCATCGCGCACTGGGGGTTGAAGAACAACCACCGTGGCCTGGTCAAGGTTTTCCTGGCACTGACGTTCCTGCTCGGTTTCGCCTTCGTTATTTCCCAGGCGCACGAGTACATCCATGCTTATCACGCCCAGAATCTGACCCTGGCTTCCGGCATCTACGGCACGACGTTCTACGTGCTTACCGGGTTCCACGGCACGCACGTGACCATCGGCGCCATCGGGCTGCTGGTGATCTGGATCCGCGTCATGCGCGGGCATTTCAACGAGCATCATCACTTCGGCTTCGAGGCCATCGCCTGGTACTGGCATTTCGTCGACGTCGTCTGGCTCGGCCTGTACCTGTTCGTCTACTGGTTGTAGTCCCGAATTCGGCTCTCTCGCAGAGGCGCGGGGACCGCCAGGGAAAATTTGATGGCCACCGTGGGAGCGGCGGTCCCCGCCGCGATTCTCTCCAACCGGTTGCCGGGTTCCATGAATACGGGTTGGCAATGAATTTCGGCGGGGCCTCGGCGCTTTCTTTATGGATTCATTGCGGCCTTGGGACTTTTGCGAGGGGTTCCCAGCAGTCGGATCGAGCGCTGGGAACGGCGGCCGCGGTCGTCTTGCCGGTGCTCGTCACGCGACAGGTTTCAGCAGACCCACGGCCCAGAGGATGATAATGAGCACGAACAGCAGCACGGAAAGCCCGATCCGCCAGGAAAGCGCTTTCACTGTCCGCTTGCTCTCGCCCTTGTCGTGCGCCAGGAAAAACAGGGCCTGAAACAGCGTGGCGACCACAACCAGGAAGAGCACGATCAGGACGATGTGGACGATCAAGGCGTTCCCCGCGGGCAAGACGTGATGGGTATGTTCTCATATCGATGAATACGCGTGCGAAGGCCGTCTTCTGGCTGTTGACCTTGCTGATGCTGGCGGTCATGGCCCTGTTTGCGCGCCTGGCCCTGTGGCAGTATCACCGCGCCCAGGAGCGCACGGTCCTGCTGCAGGCCTACGCGGCCGCGCGGCAGGGCACGGCCCGGCCGCTGCCGGCCGCGGGCGTGGCGCGATTACCGCCGTATGCCCATGTGTTCGCGCGGGGGCAGTATGATGGTAGCCGCCAGATCGTCCTGATCGAGCGGCCCCAGCCCCGCGGCCCAGCGGTAGGTGCGGATGTGGTGACGCCCTTGCGCATGCCGGGGGGGCGCATCCTGCTGGTCAATCGCGGCTGGGTCCCGGCCGACCCGCAGGGACATACCCGTGCGGTCCTGGCGCCGCCCGCGGGAACGGTGCGGGTCAGCGGCTACCTCGGTGACCTGTCCCGGGCCGGGGTGCGGCTCACGGGCCGCGGCGGTGCCAGCAGAAAGTGGCCCAGGTACCTGCTGTATCCGCGCTGGAAGGACCTGGACGCCTTGTACGGCCCCGGCTTGCAGCATCGGATCCTGTGGCTGGCACCGAACGAACCGGGTGGGTACGACCGGGCCTGGCGCTTTCGCCCGGCCCACGGCCCGGACGAGAATTACGGCTACATGGCGCAATGGATCGGCCTGGCCGTGACGGTATTTATAGTATGGCTGGTTCTGACGCTGCGCGCCCTGCGGCGTTTCCGAGGAGAAAGCAGACGATGACGAAAACCGCAAAACGGGTCTGGTTGACGCCCGCCCTTATCTTCGTGGTGGTCCTGATTCCGCTGGTTTTCGCGGTCCTGGTGTATGTCCGCCCGGCCTGGTTCGCCCTGGGCCACACCAATCACGGCCAACTGGTCCGCCCGCCGGTTAAAATAACCGTCAAGGGGCTCGTGCAGGCGCCGGGCACCTCCGGGCCGGCCGCAGCGAGGCGGATGGCCTTGCCGGCCGGTTATCTCAACGGCCACTGGACGCTGGTCTACATCGGTGCCGGCTCGTGCCGCGCCGATTGCAAGGCGGCCATGTACGCCATGCGCCAGGCGCGGCTCGCGACGGGCGAGCACATGCGCAACGTGCAGCGGCTTTACGTGGTGCCCGCCAGGAATGCGCCCGGTGCCGGTTTCGCCGCCGATTGGCCCGGCGTGACGGTTGCGCTGGGCACGGGGACGGACGGGACGGCCTTCATGCACCAGTTCACGGCGGTGCGTCCCGCGGGCAGTATTTACATCGTGGATCCCAACGGATTGTTGATGATGACCTTCTCCAAGCAAGCAAATCCCGAAGGCCTGGTCAAGGACCTGCGGCATCTGCTGGACGTGAATTCATGAATTCGCCGCTTGCCGGAACCATTTCCGGGCGCATTGGCCCATGGCAGCGGGTACGCAGCTACCTCGCGCTGTGCAAACTGCGCATCGTCGAGCTCATCGTGTTTACCGCCGTGGTCGGAATGCTGCTTGCGGTGCCGGGCTGGCCGCCGTTCGGGCGCGTCCTGCTCGCGACCCTGGGCATCGCCTTGGCCGCGGCTTCGGCGGCCACCATCAATCATGTGATCGATCGCCATATCGACAACCGCATGCGCCGCACCTGCTACCGGCCGCTGCCGCGCGGCGCACTGACCGAGCATCAGGCGCTCGCCTTCGCCGCGGTACTGGGCGTGGCCTCCATGGCCGTGCTCACGCTCGGGGTAAACCTGTTGAGCGCAGTGCTGACCTTTGGCGGACTGATCGGCTATGCCGTGGTCTATACGGCATTTCTCAAGCACATCACGCCGCAGAATATCGTGCTCGGCGGGGCAGCCGGCGCCATCCCGCCGGTGATCGGCTGGACGGCGATGACCGGCCGGATCGATCCCATGGCGCTGGCGCTCTTTATGATCATCTTCATCTGGACGCCGCCGCATTTCTGGGCACTGGCGATTCATCGCCGTGACGATTACGCCAAGGCGGGCGTGCCCATGCTGCCGGTCACGCACGGCATTCGCCTGACGCGCCTTCACATCCTGCTATACACGGTGCTGCTGGTTGCCATCAGCGCCATGCCGTGGGCTTTGGGCGCCAGCGGCTGGATTTATCTCGCCGCCGCGTTATTGCTCGGGGCCGGGTTTCTCTATCATGCCTTCCGGCTCTGGCGTGGGCGTGACGAGCGTTCCCCGATGGCCACTTTCCGCTACTCGATCCTCTACCTGTCGCTGCTGTTCGCGGCCCTGCTGGTGGACCACTACCTGTTGCTGATCTGATGCGTGGGGAGCGGTGGGACTCAATTGCCTCTTTATCGACTTTGATGCCTACTTCGCCTCGGTAGAGCAGGAACTGAGCCCCGAACTGCGGGGCAGGCCCGTGGGCGTGGTGCCCGTCATGGCGGAGACCACCTGCTGCATCGCGGCCAGCTACGAGGCCAAGCGCCAAGGCGTGAGCACGGGTACCGCGGTGAGCGAGGCGAAAAAACTGTGCCCTGGCATCGTGCTCGTCGAGGCTCGCCATGAGCTCTATATCCGTTATCACCACCGCCTGCGTGAAGCGGTGGAAACCTGCATCCCCGTCGACGCAGTGGCCTCGATCGACGAACTGGCCTGCACCTTGAGCGGTTCCTGGCGGGATCCCGGGCGTGCGCGTGCCGTCGCCGAAAACATTCGCCAGGCGGTGGCCGGGGTTGGCGAAGCCATCGGCTGCTCGATCGGCATTGCGCCCAATCGTTTCCTCGCCAAGATGGCCTCCAAGATGGACAAGCCGCGGGGCCTGCGCATCCTCGAGGAAAACGATATCCCGGACGCCCTGTACGGCTTGCAGCTCAGGGACCTCACGGGCATCGGCCGGCGCATGCACGCGCGCTTGCAGGCGGCGGGCATCACCACTGTGGAGCAGCTCTATGCCACGTCCAAGCGCGAGATCGTCCGCGTCTGGGGCGGGATCGGCGGCGAGCGCATGTACCGGGAGCTGCGCGGCGAGGAAATGGCCATGGCCACCGGCCCGCAGGCGAGCATCGGGCATTCACACGTACTGGCGCCCGAATTGCGCAATCCGGCCGCGACGCTAGCCGTGGCCCACCGGTTGTTGCAGAAGAGCGCCTGGCGGCTGCGCAGCCTGGGCTATGCTGCGGGCAGCCTGCGGTTGAACCTGCGTTATATCGACGGCGAGCGCTGGACGCAGGTCGAGCGCTTCGCGCCGAGTGCCGACACGCTGTTGCTCGAGCACGTGCTGAGCGCGCTGTGGAAACGGCATCCCGACCGGCGCGCGCCCATCCTCGGCGTGGGCCTGAGCCTGTCACGGCTGAGCGAAGGCGTCCAGGGATCGCTGTTCGAGGAAACCGGCAAGCGGACCCGCCTCAACCAGGCAGTGGACGCCGTCAACAACCGCTTCGGCGCCCATGCCGTGTATTTCGGAGGCGCCCACCACGCGCTTGATGCCGCGCCCATGCGCATCGCCTTCACCCACGTCCCCGACCCCGACCTGGAGCGCTAGGAGCGGGCAGTGTTCCTTTAGAGCCAGCCCTTCTGGCGGGCTATGCGGGCGGCGTCGATGCGGTTGGCGGCGCCCAGCTTGCCGATGGCCTCGGAGAGATAGTTGCGCACCGTGCCTTCGGACAGGCACAGCTCGCGGGCGATGTCGCCGCTGGTGCGGCCTTCCCCGGCCAGGCGCAGCACCTGGCGCTCGCGGTCGTTGAGCGGGTCTTCGCTGTCCCAGGCCGCGGCCGCGAGTTCGGGGGCGATGACCTTGCCGCCCCGGTGCACCGTGCGGATGGCATCGGCCAGTTGCTGCGCCGGCGCGTCCTTGAGCAGGTAACCTTTGACGCCGGCGTCCAGGGCCCGGCGCAGGTAACCCGGGCGGGCAAAGGTCGTGACGATAATGACGCGCTGGCCCGTCGAGCGCTCCCGCAGCTCGCTCGCCAGCTCCAGCCCGCTCAGGCCCGGCATCTCTATGTCGGTGACCACGACGTCCGGCCCCGTCTCCAGGGCCATGCGCAGCGCCTCGCGTCCGTCCGGCGCACGGGCGACCACCGTGATGTCGGTTTCCATGTCCAGCATCGCGGACAGCGCGCCGAGGATCATGCCCTGGTCCTCCGCCACCACCACCCGGATCACGCCGATTCCCCTTCCAGCGGGGAGGCGCCCTCGGGCATGGCGGACGTGAGCGGCATCCGTATGGACAGGCGGGTCCCCTGGCGCCCGGAGGTGATGTCGAGCCGCCCCGCGACCTTCTGCAGGCGTTCGCGCATGCCCTTGAGCCCGTTGCCCTCCCGGACGTCGCCGCCGTGCCCGTCGTCGCTGACCACCATTCGCACGTGCCGGCCACGGCTTTCGACCTCGATGCGGCAGTGTCTGGCGCCGGCATGGCGGATGACGTTGGTAACCGCTTCCCGCAGCACCATGGCAAGGAGCGAGTCCTGCGGCGCGGACAGGTTCGGGGCGGTGATTTTCTCATCCAGCCCGATGTGTGCCGAGGAAAGAGCCGTGCGCGCGTTGCCAAGTTCCGCCATCAGTCCGCCGCTTGCCCGGTAGCCGCCCACGGCTTCGCGGACCTGTTGCAGCGCGTTACGCGAAACGCTCTCGACTTCACGGATCTCCCGCGCGGCGCCGGCCAGGTTGCGTTCGGCCATCCGGGCCGCCAGCTCGGCCTTGACCGTAATCAGCGTCAGGGTGTGGCCGAGAAGGTCGTGCAGGTCGCGGCCGATTCGTTCGCGTTCTGCAGTGGCGGCGAGCCGCTTGACCTCGTCCTGCGATTGGCGGAGCGCACAGAGTTGCCGGTGGCGTTCCGCGTTCCACACATTGGCCATGCCGATCACGAGCGTCACCATGGGTACCCAGAACCATTGGATGAAGCTGAAGCCGAGCAGCAAATACTCGATGCTGCCCGTGGCGGCCAGCACGGCGAGGGCTATCAGGGCATCGCGGGGGCGCGCGAGGCTGAAGCCGATGAACGCGCCGGCATAGATGAGAAAGCCGCCGCCGCTGGCGTTGAACGGGATCAGGGCGAAGCCCAGCGCCGCGACCGCACCGATGATCAACAGGCGTTCCCGGCGCCCGGCCCAGAAACAACGGAAATACAGGGGCAGGAAGATGGCGATGGCCGCGATCGTGGCGATCAGCGTCGCCGGCGCCGGCGTGTCGACGAAGAACAGGGCCAACCAGCAGAGCCACAGGTAGGCTGTCCATTCGGCTACGGATCCGCGGGGAAGCAGGTGGTGGTGTGCCCAGAGGAAGGGGGCTGCCAGGGACTGCAGGAACTGCTTGTGATTCATCGGGCTAGATTAAGCCATTGACGGGATCAGCGGTCCTGGATGCGGCGCCAGCCCCGCAGCGCGGCAAACAGGCAAACGCTGGTGAATCCGGCGAGGTAGAGCAGGTGGGCGGCGGCGTTGCCATTGCTGCTCCCGCCCATGTGCACGATGCCCAGCGCGAGCCGCGACAGGTGATAGGCGGGCAGCGCCTGCGCGAATGCCTGCAGCCAGTGGGGGAACAGATGCAGGGGGACCCAGAGTCCCGACAGGATCGACATGGGCAGATAGATGAGGTTGATGATCGCGGGCGAGGACTGGCCGCCGGCACGCAGTCCGATGGCAAGGCCGAGGGCGCAGAAGGGCAGGGTACCCAGGATCAGTACCAGGTACAGCATGACCCACTGTCCACCCGCAAGGCGCACGTGCCCGAAGAGGACGCCCAGAGCCGACAACAGGGCGAGTATGACGAACGCGAAGAGCATAGCCATCATCGCCTTGGCGAACAGATAGGCCATCGGCGGCATGGGGCTGACCCGCTTCAAGGCGAGTATGCCGTGCTCGCGCTCCATCGCGATGCCCACGCCGAATCCGAATAACGAGGGTGCCATGATGCCGAAAGTGCCGTACGTGGCGAGCATGTAGGTTGCGACGTTGCCGCCTTTGCCGTGGCCGAATAACAGCCCGAAAAACAGGTAGAAAATGGTGGGAAAAAGCAGGGTCGGCAGTGCGAAGCCGGGCGTGCGCAGCACGTTCCAGAACTGGAAGGCAGCTTCGCGCAGGTACACGGCCAGCGTGTCACGCCCACGCCAGGTGTTCATCGTTGCGGTATTCATGCGGCTTCCTCCATCGTGCCGTTCCCGGTCAGTGCGATAAAAGCTTCTTCGAGGCGCTCGCCGCTGACTTCCAGGTCGTGCAACGTGCTGTCCATCTGCAGCAGTTTGTACACGACGGGTTCGGGTTGCGTCGAGACGATTTCCACTCGTTCGCCGATTCGCGATACTGCGCTTACCCCGGAGAGTGCCTCTATCTGCGGCACGGCGATCCGCGTCACGCAACGGATACACCGCTGGGCGACGTTGCGCTTGATCTCGGTCGGTGAGCCCGTCGCGGCGATGCGGCCTTGGGTGATCACGACGATCCGGTCCGCGAGCGCGTCGGCTTCCTCGAGATAATGAGTGGTGAGAACGATCGTGCGCCCGTCCTCGGCCAGCGTGCGCACCGTTTCCCAGAGTGCGCGCCGGGCCTCCACATCGAGTCCAGCCGTCGGCTCGTCGAGGAACAGCAGCTCCGGGTTGCCGCACACGGCGAGTGCGAACATCAGCCGTTGTTTCTGCCCGCTCGAGAGTTTGTTGACCGGCCGTTTGGCAAGATCTTCGATGCCGGCCAGTTCCAGTGTCTCGCGGACCGACATCGGTTCCGGATAGTATCCGGCGTAGAGTGCGACGACCTCATGCACGCGGGCCTGTCCGGCGAGACGGGCATCCTGCAGCATGGCGCCGATGCGCCGTCGCGCGGTGACATCCCGCGGCGGGCGGCCGAACAGCTCGGCCCGGCCTGCGGTGGGCCGCACGAGGCCCAGAAGCATGTTGACGCTGGTGGTCTTGCCTGCTCCGTTGGGGCCGAGCAGCGCGAGGATTTCCCCGCGGCGGATGTCGAGATCGATGCCGTCTGTGGCGGTGACGCTGCCATAGCGCTTGGTCGCGGCTGCAAGTCTTGCGACGATGTCTTTACTGTTTGGCATGGTGTGTGCACGGGTTCAGGTGTGCACAGGATGGATGAACGCGTGCCGGGGCGGTAGTTCCGTTTGTCAGGACTTGGAAGTGACAAACGTCATGATGGCGTGAAGAGAATCTCTCGCAACGCCGCAACGCCGCAACGCCGCAACGACGCCACGAAAATGCAAATCTCTCGCCAAGGCGCAAAGACGCAGAGATGAATGAATTATCTCCTTCTCCCCCGCGGGGAGAAGGTCGGGATGAGGGGTTTGCATTGAGGCGGTTCCCGCCGCAATTTCCTGGACTGGATTCCTGCTTTCGCAGGAATGACGGGACTGTAGGAGCGACTTCAGTCGCGATTCCGTTCCCGCCCCGCCCTTCCTCGCTGGGCAAGCAAGAGGAAGCGAATTCATACTTCTTCTTTCTTCCTCAGCGACCTCTGCGCCTCTGCGAGATGTTTCTTTCTTCTTTCGTGGCGTCGTTGCGGCGTTGCGAGAGTTTCTTCCTGGCAGACCTGGCCGCTCGGCGAGAGGCCCGAGGCTCAGCCGGCATACGAAAACGCCGCCCCGGGGGCGGCGTCAGGCGGCTTGGCTGGAGGCGTTATCAGACAGCCATGGCGCCGCGCAGTTTCTTCAGGGCGCCGGCCTCGATCTGGCGGATCCGCTCGGCGGAGACGCCGTATTCGTCGGCCAGCTCGTGCAGGGTCGTCTTGGACTCGCTCAACCAGCGGCGGTGCACGATGTCGCGGCTGCGCTCGTCGAGTTGCGTCAGGCTCTCGCGCAGGCGGCGCTTGCCGTCGGCGGCGGTATTCGTTTTCTCGATCACGACGGCGGGATCGCTTTCGGTCGGCGCCTCCAGATAGGCAACCGGGGCGAAGGTGGATTCGTCGTCGTCGTTGTCGCTCGGCAGGTCGAAGCCGACGTCCTGGCCGGCCAGGCGCGATTCCATCTCCACGACCTCGCGTGCCGGCACGCCGAGATCCTCGGCCACGGCCTGAATCTCCTTCTGGTTGAGCCAGCCGAGGCGCTGCTTGGACTGGCGCAGGTTGAAGAACAGCTTGCGCTGGGCCTTGGTGGTCGCGACCTTGACGATGCGCCAGTTGCGCAGGATGAACTCGTGGATTTCGGCGCGAATCCAGTGCACGGCGAAGGAAATCAGGCGCACCCCGACCTCGGGATCGAAGCGTTTCACCGCCTTCATCAGGCCGACGTTGCCTTCCTGGATCAGGTCGCCCAGCGGCAGTCCGTAGCCGCGATAGCCGCGGGCCACGTGGACGACGAAGCGCAAGTGCGAGAGCACGAGTTGGCCCGCGGCATCCACGTCGCCCTCGTCGCGATAACGGTGGGCCAGCGCCTGTTCCTCGGCGGGGGAAAGAATCGGGATCTGGCGGACCGCGGTCATGTAGGCGTCCACGCTGCCGTTCGGGTTCAGCGTGAGATTGCGGTCGATGGTGGCCAGCGCCTGAGTCATGTAAGTCCCTCCGTTACCGTGCAATTTTAGCACTCGATTCATTAGACTGCCAAACCCGGCAGGGGTTCCCCAAAGCGGGTTTATCGTCACCTTATTTAATTGTTGATGGGGGCGCACTGACGCAAATCAAGGGCCTGCCCGCGACTGGGCGGAGTTCCGCCTAGCCGGGTTCAATCGCCCGCAGGTGGCGGCCTACGGCCACCAGCGCGCCGACCCAGCCGAGGGCGGCACCGGCCACGATCATGCCCACGAGCCCGGTGAAGCCGGGGCCGTCGAGATGGGCCGCGCTGGCGTAGAGGTGCGCCAGGCGGGCGACCGGCGCGGCCAGCAGGGCGAGTGCAACCTCGACCAGGATCCAGGCCGCGAGTCCGCCCCAGGCCCCGTACCAGAGCCCGCCGTAGAGGAAGGGCCGGCGTACGAAGGCGTTGGTGGCCCCGACCAGTTTCTGCACTTCCACCTCCGTGCGCCGGCTCTGGATTTCCAGCCGTACGGTGTTGCCGATCACGAGCAGCACGGCCAGGGCCAGCAGTGCGCCCAGGACCCAGACGGCGCGGCGCGCAATTGAGAGCATGGCGTTGAGGCGCGCGATCCAGGTGCTGTCGGTCACCACCTGGTCGACGCCGGAGAGCGTCCGCAGTTTGCCCGCGAGCTGCTCGACCGGACCCACCCGCGAATCGCCGGGCGTGACGACCAGCACCGGCGGCAGGGGGTTGCTCTGGAGCGTCGTCAGCGCCTGGTGGAAGGCCGCGAGGTGCTTGAACTCGTCCAGGGCCTGGGCGGGCGTGATGGTTTGCACGGACAACACGCCGGGCAAGGCGTTGACCGCGGAGCGCGCCGAAGCGATGGCCTGGTTGCTCGCGCCGGGCTGGAGGAACACCGAGATGCGGGCCGAGCCGCGCGAAATCCCGGTCAGGCCCGCCGCGTTGTGCACCAGCACCGCCAAACCGAGCGGCAGCGCCAGGGCGATGGCGGCGACGCCGATGCTCATCAGGCTCGCGCCGCGGCCGCGCCACAACCGTCCGAGGCTGGAAAAGGCGGCATGCCCGTGCTGGGCCGGCCACGCGCGCAGCCGGGCCCGGAAGCGGTGGGAGTGCTTAGCCATGGGGCGTCACCAGGTGCGGCGCGGTCAATTCGCCTCGGGACAGGGACAGCACGCGATGCCCCAGTCGCGCCAGGAGTGCATGGTCATGGCTCGCGATCAGCACGGTCACGCCCACCGAATTGAAACGCTCGAACAGGCGCATGATGTCGAGGGACAGCTCGGGGTCGAGATTGCCGGTCGGCTCGTCCGCGATCAGCAGCGGCGGCCTGCCCGAGACGGCGCGGGCGATGCCCACGCGTTGCTGTTCGCCCGAGGAGAGCTCCAGCGGGCGGGCCTTTTCCCGGTCGAGCAGGTCGACCTGGTCGAGCGCGGCCCGCACGCGCTTGCCGATTTCGCGGTGCGAGTGGCCCGTCACCACGAGGGGCAGGGCCACGTTGTCGAACACGGTGCGGTCGGTCAGCAGCTTGTGGTCCTGGAAGACCACGCCCACATGGCGGCGGTGGTAGGGGATGCGCCAGCGCGGCAGGTGCGCCAGGTTGCGCTTGCCGAACAGGACCTGACCGCGCGTGGGGCGCTCGAGCAAGGCGATCAGCTTGAGCAGAGTCGACTTGCCGGCGCCGGAATGGCCCGTCAGGAATGCCATTTCCCCGGCCTCCAGCTCGAAGCTGACGTGGTTGAGGGCTTCGTGTCCGCCGGGGTAGCGCTTGCTGACGTCGAGGAAGCGGATCATGCTTCGCCCTTCACCAGCGCGGCCGCGAATTCAGCCGCATCGAACGGCTCGAGGTCCTCGATGCCTTCACCCAGGCCGATGAAGCGCACGGGCAGGCCCAGTTCGCGGGTGATGGCCACCACCGCGCCGCCCTTGGCACTGCCGTCGAGCTTGGTGATGGCCAGTCCGGTGATGCCGATCGCCCGGGTGAATTCACGTGCCTGCATGAGGGCATTTTGCCCGGTGTGGCCGTCGAGTACCAGCAGGGTCTCGTGCGGGGCTTCCGGATCATGGCGTGCCAACACGCGCCGAATCTTGCCCAGCTCGGCCATGAGGTGGTCCTGCGTATGCAGGCGGCCAGCGGTGTCGACGATCAGTACGTCCGCGTCTCGGGCATGTGCCGACTGCCAGGCGTCGAAGGCGACGGCCGCCGGGTCCGCCGCCGCGCCCTGCGACATGACGGGCACGCCGATGCGCTCGCCCCAGTGCTCGAGCTGCTCGACGGCCGCGGCGCGGAACGTATCGCAGGCCGCCAGCATGACACTGTGGCCGTCCTGCTTCAGGCGGTGCGCCAGCTTGGCGATGGTCGTCGTTTTGCCGCTGCCGTTGACGCCGGTCACCAGGATCACGAAAGGCCGGGCGGCCGGGTCGATTTCCAGCGGTTTCACGGCCGGTTGCAGGAGATCCCGGATTCGGTCCCGCACGGCGTCGGCGGGCAGCAGCCCGCCACGGGCGGCGTTTTCGGCGGCCGCGACGATCTCCGTGCTGGCGGTGACGCCCACGTCGGCCATCAGCAGCCGGGTTTCCAGGGTCTCCGCGTCGAAGGTCTCGTTCGCCTCGACGATGGGGCTTGCCCTCAGGCGCGAGCGCAGCTTCTCGAATAGTGCGGGAGGCATGTATACCGGTGTGTTCAATCAGTCGACATTCTAGCCTGCCGGTATCAAGCCCGCAGGGGGCACAAAAAAGCGGGCAGCGTTTCCGCTGCCCGCTTCGTTTGCTGCAAGAGGCTGTGGGTCAGGGGGTCACTACGCTCGGAATCGCGATGACCATGGTTTGACCATTAGACGGACCGCCCGTGGTGGGGCAGTTCGGTACGCTGCCGGGCAGGCAGCCGGCGGCGAACACGCCCATCTCGATCTGCATCTGCTGGGTCACCAGCGGATCGGAGGTCGGGTCGAGCAGTGATCCGTGATCGCCCGCGTTGAACTTCACCAGGCCGCGGATGCCGTTCGTATCGATCGTGGTCTGGGTGTAGGTCGTCAGCCCCATGGCGTTGACCAGGAGGTCCTCGGTCCAGTTGGGCACGACCTGGTCCGGCGGGTTGGTCGAACTGCCGACGACCTCGGTCATGTTGATCGGCACATTGGCCGCTGCTTGCGCGGCATAGTTCAGCGGATCGCCGGAATCGATCACCGTCTGGGCCTGCTGGAAGTAGGTGTCGTAGCCCAGAGTACCCGGTACCAGGCCGATCTGGGCCAGGCCCTGGTTGATCTGCGGGCTGAACGTCGGCGAGGTCTGGAGCAGGTAGGCAAGCTTGCCGCCGGGCTCCGACAGCGTTGCGGACTGCACGTCGATGCTGGTGCCGTAACCCGGGATATTGGGCACTTCCGCCAGGTACGGGATGCCGACGATCGAGCCCAGCGAAATGCTCGAGAAATACGTCGCCAGCGTGTTGAACTTCTCGACGGTGGGGGACCCGTTGTTGACCGTGCCGAATTGCGCTGACGGCAGGGTTTCGGTCAGGTGCAGCAGATCCGCCACCGATTCGCGCAGGTTATCGCGTTCGGTCAGCAAGTCCTGGAGGTCGATGAAATACGATCCCGACGGCGCGATACCGGAACCGGGCGTGCCGCTGTAAAGCCCGGGCGGCAGGTCGAAGGTGCGCTCCGTGACATTATTGCCGGCCAGGGCGGGGGCGACCTGCGCCACGAGCTGGTTATCGTAGAACGGGTTGGCCGTATCGGTCACGCCGTGCAGCGGCAAGTCGATGGCGATGGTCGCGATGCCGAATTGGGCGAACGTGTCGGCCACGGCCAGGTCATCCAGCCGGTCGCGGGTGATGCCGTGCTGGAAGATGGCCACCGGCCAGCCGGCGGAGGGATACGTGCCGCCCGCCTGGAAGTAGGGCGAGCCCTGCGCCGGGATCGTCATGATCACCGGTACGCTGACGGTACCCGTGGGCATCGCCTGGGTGTTGTAGCGGGTCAGCAGGCTGCCGCCGGCGCCATGCCAGAAGTCGGTCAGGGCCGGCGCCGGGTTGCTGGGCGAGGCTTTGCCCGAGTAATAGGGGATGACCAGCTTGCCGACGAAGACTTCGGCATAGCCCTGGAGCTGCGAATTGATGTCCTTGGTCGTCTGGCCCAGGTCCTGGAAGGCGATCGTTCCCGGCTGCGCGTTCTGCGCGATGGTCTTGAGCACGTCGCCTTCCGACTGGGTCGAGAAGGTCCAGATCATGTTCACGGTGTCCGGGTTGATGCCGGCGGCCAGCTGCGCGGCGCCCAGCATCGCGGCGAACAAGGGCTCGACCTGTGCCAGCGTGGGATCGGAGGGCGTGGTGTTGCTGGCGATGTCCTGCTTCAGCTCGGCGAACTGGGAAGACGCCTGGGCGGCCTTGCCGCTGGTGTCCTTGATGCCGTCGGTGGTGACGACCATATAGGACTGGTCGGCGCCCAGGGTGCCGGCCGGCGTGATCTCGAGCACCGAGGGATCGGAGCTGGACACGCTCAGCGTGTAGTCGGTGCCCTCGGCCAGCATCGAGTTGACGCCGGTGACCACGTAGCCCTGGGTGGGGTCCGTGGTGACCGAGAAGACGTAGACGTTACCGGAGAGGGAGGTCGGGTCCAGCGGCCGGGTGAACTGCTCCGTGATCGGCGCCGTGCTGGAAAAACCGTCCAGCGTGTTGATGGCGACCAGCGGGTCGGAGTAGTTGGTGGGATCGGAGAGCCCCGGGATGTTGATCGTTCCGTCCGTCGAGCCGTTAAAGTAAAGGTCGTTCGGGAAGGGCATATTGAAGCCCGTGGGCGACAGGAAAAACTGTGCATAGAAGCTGCTGCTCGGCGGGGGATTGCTACTGCTTACGCCACAGCCGGCCAGCAGGGCGAACGAGGCAATCAGTACCAGGGGAATCCGTTTCAGCATGGCGCCATCCTCCACTATGAATAAGTACACGCCCGAATCCGGCGTATGGGCCAATCAAACGTATGAAAGTAAAGCACGATCTGGCGCCCAGTGCAATCGCCGCCGCTTGGCAGGGGGCTGAAATGGCGCGCCGGCCGGGGCAATTGCGGTTGGTGGGAGGCGCCTGGCGCAGCCGGCGCCTGCGGGTCCCGGCGGGCCCGGACCTGCGCCCGACGCCGGACCGGGTGCGTGAAACCCTGTTCAACTGGCTGGGCCCCCGGGTCGCGGGCAGCCGCGTCCTGGACCTGTTCGCCGGCAGCGGGGCCCTGGGCCTGGAGGCCCTGTCGCGGGGCGCGGCCGAGGCCGTGTTCGTCGACACCTCGCGCACGGCCGTGCGGGCCCTCGAGGCCAATATCGAGCTCCTGGGCGCCACCTCGGCGACCGTCCTGCGCATGGATGCCAGGCGCTACCTGGCCCGCGGCGGAGAGGCCTTCGACCTGGTCTTCGTCGATCCGCCCTATGCCACGGACCTGGCGAAGCGGTCACTGGAGTGGCTGACCGTGCCGGGCAGCCCGCTTCTAGCGCCGGGTGCGCGAATTTATCTTGAATGCGGGACCCGAAATGCGGATCCGGGCCAGGAGAGCCAGCTTTCGTTGCCGGCCGGTTGGTGCAAGTACCGGGAGATACGCGCCGGAGAGGTCCACGGCTATCTACTCGTGCAAAATGACAGCGAATAGCCGGCCGGGGTCAAGGCCGCCCATATCCGGCGGGCTAGCCCGGGTTCGTTGATGGTGCCGCTGCTGCCGTGTGCTTTTCTTCCGTGCCGCCTTGTCCGAGCAGGGCCTGGAAGCCCGGATCCTTGCGCAGGGGCTTCCAGACGGGGTCTGCTTTGAGCAAAGGCAAGGACAGCACGAGACCGGTCGGCATCGACAAGAGTTTCTTGAGCAGTCTCAGAGCCTTCTCCGTGTCACCCGTGCGTGCGTATATCTTGGCCAGTGCCGCTGCATAGAGAGGGCCGTCTACAGCATCCTGTGACATCGGGAGCAATCGTGTCGCGCGCAGCCCGCTTCGTATGGCCTCTTTCCGTTGCTGCAGGCCCGCTTCCGCCAGGCCCATAGAGCTCCACAAGTCCGGATTGTCAGGCTGGGTCTTCAGCGCGCGGCCAAGTTCCTCGACGGTTTGGGAATAGGCTCGTCTTGCCAGTTTTTCATGGCCTGCGTATGCCCAGGCCTCGGCTTGGTAGAGGCTCTTGGGGATGTCCCCGACCATATCGGGGCCCTGCACCCAGTCCGGGGCGGTTTCGAGTGCTTTCAAGGCCAGGGCGGGTTGGTGTCCCAGCCAGGCGACCTGGAATTCGATGACCGGAACGAGGCCTTGGCGGTCCACGCCCAGCGGGATATTTTTGAGCGCCTGGTGGGCACGTGTCTCGTGCCCGGCCAGTAGGAGTGTCCAAGTGTTGTAAATGCTGGCATCGTAATTGTATGGCTCGATGGCCAGCGCGCGATCGAACTGTTGTTCGGCCTTGTTGTAATGGCGCAGGTACATCAACGTCAGGCCGATGTTATACGGCCAGCGAGGATTATGCGGATCGAGGATTGCGGCGTTGTTCAATTCAGCCAAAGCTTTCTGCAATGCACCTTGGCGGCGCCATATGTAGGCTATTGCCGCAATGATGTCGGCATTGTTGGGCAAGTCCCGCTGGGCCTGGTCGAATTGATAGAGGGCGGCGGCATAGTCCCTGTGAATGTAGTAATAGACGAAGCCCATGGCCATGTGCGCCTGCGGCAGGCCGGGTTTGAGCTCGAGCGCCTTTTTCGCCGCTTTCTCCGCGGCCGAGGTGTTTGCCTTGCTGGCGTCAAGCGCATACCAGTAGGCGTAGCTTCGCAAGTAGGACAGCCGGGCCCAGGCGAGCGCAAAGCCAGGGTCGAGCCGCAGCGCCTGCCGGTAGAGGGATACGGCCCTGGAGACGATGGCGGAAGGATTTTTGGCATTGTTGCGGTCAGTGACCTGGGCGGCATAGTACCCTGCTTTCAAAAACAGATCGTAGGCTCGGGGGTTTTGTGTCGGCGGTGAGGCTATACGGGCTTTTTCTGCAGGCAGCAGTTTGGCTTTGAGCGCGGTTGCCACCTTCTCGGCGACATCGCTTTCGACATCGAATATATTGTTCAGCGTGCGTGTATAAGCCTGGGCCCAGATATGGTTGTCGGTTCTGGCATCAATCAACTGGACGTTGATCAGCACCTGGTTGCCCGCTTTTTGCACGCTGCCTTCGAGTACGCTGCTTACGCCGAGTTGCCGCGCAACTTCCTTCAGGTTCTGCGGATGGCTGGCATATTGCTGGGTCGAGGTGCGTGAAATGACTCGCAAGTCGGCAATGCCCGACAATTTGGTGAGAATCGTGTCCTGTATCCCCCCAGCAAAGTAGGTATTGGCCTTGCTCGGGCTGAGGTTTTCGAAAGGTAAAACGGCGATGGAACGGGCCGGGGCCGGCTTGCCGGGAACGGCCGGTCGGCTGGCCAATTGCCATGACAAGACACCGCCCCCGGCCGTTGTGCAGAATATGACGAGGCTGGTAAGGAAAAGCGTCCGGCGCTTGAGCCGCTGCGGCCCTGGAGTGCTTGTGGAAGTTGCGGCCGGAGCAGATTGCGTATCCGGGGTGTCCGATACGGCCACTTGCGTCTCGACGGGGGCGACAAACCGGTATCCATGCCCTCTTACCGTCTCGATGTAATGTGGCTTGCGCCGGTCGTCGCCAAGGGCCTTGCGCAGGGCGTTGACGTTCCAGGTGAGATTGGATTCCTCCACGATGGTGTTCGGCCAGAGCGCGGCAATAAGCTCTTCCCGGCTTTGCAGGTGGCCGGCCGAGCGCACGAGCGCCAAGAGCAGGTCGAAAGACTTGCCGGCGAGGGGAATAGGGGTCTCGCCCCGATATAGAAGCCGCTCTTCGGCGTCCAGGTGAAAAGGGCCGAAATTATATAACTCTTTGTTTTTAATTGAACTATCTTTGCTCATCCGCATTCGCCGAGAAAGAGGTGGGTGAGTAAAAAACAACCTGCAATAAATACTAATTAAAGGTTGCCCTGCACCTTATTACCAATAATACCAAGCGTCGGGCCTTGTGCCCGAAGGGATGCGTGATGCGGACGAGGGTATTCGTTCCCGGGGTCTTGCCCCGGTTCCGGGCCGCCATGAGGCGGGAACCGATTTTGATGTCTGATTTAACAAGGAAGAGCGTTATGAGAAGAATCTTGGCCTTGGCAGCGGGTGTTGGCGGGGTTCTCATCCCGGTCTTGTTTTTTGCCGCCCCCAGTTCGTTTGCTTCGCGGGCGATGCCCAAGACCGTTGCCCGGTCCGGCATGCAGGCCGGCCTGAGCAGCAATGGCCTTGCGGCGCTCAAGCAGGAATCCGCCCTCGGAGGCGGCTATGTAACCATGGCTTCGCAAACGGTCCCCGCTTTGCTGAAACAGGCCACCAGGTTGGGGGCTCATGCGCCCGGCGGTTCGATCAGCCTGACCCTGGGCTTGCGGCTTCGCAACGTCAATAATCTCAAGCGCTTCCTCCGGCAGGTACAGGATCCGAAAAGCCCTGTTTACCGTCATTTCCTGACGCCTTCGGAATTTACGGCGGAGTATGGTCCGACTCCTGACCAGGTGGCCGCCGTTGTAGGTTTCCTGAAACATGGCGGTATTACGGTAAAAGGCGTGTCCCCGAATCGCATACTGATTCATACCGAAGCTTCCGCCGCCGCTTATGAACATGCCTTCGGGATCATGATCAACGACTATCAGCTCAACGGCCGCACGTTCTTCAGCACGGCCGATCGTCCCAGGCTGACCACGCAAGTAGCGCCGATTGTCCAGAACGTCATCGGCCTGAACAACGCTGTTGTCTTGAGATCGTTCAGCCATGTTGGAACGCGCGTGATGAGCGGCCGGTCTTCGGCTACCAATGCGCCGCCTCCGGCCAGTTCCGCCTACTACAACCCGGCGCAGATAGCGACGGCTTACGAATGGCCGTCGATCCTCAAGTCGGTTAACGGGGCAGGCGTCACCATCGCTATTTTGACCGCCGATAGCTCCGGTCTTTCGGCGGACGATTACAACGGCTTCTGGAGCGCCTTCGGCCTGCCCTCGCACACGGTCAGCGTTATTCCCGTGGATGGGGACAACGGGAGTACCGACGGCACGATCGAGACCCTGTTGGACCTGGAATGGAGCGGGGCGATGGGCCCCGGGGCGAACGAGAATGTCTACGTGGCCGCCGATCCCTCTTTCGGCACGTTTATCGATACATTCAATCAGTTCGTCAACGACAATACCGCCCAGGTCATGACGACGAGTTGGGGGGCGCCGGAAAGCTCCTGGGGCCGGTCCATAAATACGGCCGATGCGATTTTCATGCAGGCTGCCGCGCAGGGCATTTCCATGTTCGCAGCAGCGGGTGATAACGGATCCAGTGACGGCACGCGTAGCGACTACGTCGCGGATTATCCGTCTTCGAGCCCGTATATCACGGCGTCCAATGGCACCGAGTTGAAAGCCGACGTCAACGGTAATTACGAGTCCGAGACAGCATGGAGCAATACGGGTGGTGCCGTCAGCCAGTATTTCTCGGAGCCGTCCTGGCAGACGGGGGCCGGCGTGCCCGACAACGGTTGGCGCAACAATTCCGACATGGCGCTCAACGCCGGCCCTGACTATCCTTACCTGATCCGCTATCGGGGCAATTGGGGTGCGGTATACGGAACCAGTGCCGTGGCACCCCAGTTTGCCGGGTTATTCGCCATCGGCATTACGGATAACGGCGGGGTGTCGCTTGGCCAGTCTAATCAGTTGATATACAACGACGTCAACGCCGGGAATTACGCCAGCGATTTCAAGGATGTTACGTCGGGCAGCAACGGCGCCTTCGACGCGGGCCCCGACTGGGATCATCCCACTGGCTGGGGCAGTCCCCGTGCCGTGAGCCTGCTGTCGCATCTTGGTATACAAGGGCCGAGCGGGACTGTCGAGGGCACGGTTACCGACGCTTCGACAGGTGCCCCCATCTCCGGCGCCATCGTGACGCTGACGCCCGGAGGCAAGAGAACCCAGACCGACGGCAATGGCCACTATTCCAAGCTGGTTGCCGCCGGCACATATACCGTTACTGCCAGCAATTTCGGTTACGCCGATCAGTCGGACCCGGTTACAGTCGCCGACGGCAGTGACGTGGAGCAGGACTTTTCGCTCGGGCCGGCCCAGATGGCAAAACTATCGGGTCATGTAACCGATGGTTCCGGCCATGGATACGGACTGTATGCCGACATCCGCATCACGACGCCCACTTTCGGGCATGTGGCGGACATCTGGACCGATCCGAAGACCGGGGCTTACAGCGTGTCGTTGCCCAAAGGCAACCAGTATTCCATGAGTGTCACTCCGGCGTTCGACGGCTATAAGCCGGGCTCGGCCAACGTGACGCTGTCGAGGGATCTGACGCAGGATTTCGTCCTGCCCATCACCACCGCATGCGCGGCGCCGGGCTATAACTTTACCCTTGGCGGGCTGGGCGAGGATTTCAACGGGCGCTTCCCGCCCTCGGGCTGGACCGTCACCAATAATGTGAGGGGTTCGTCGGTCGTCTGGAACACCGATGGTTACTGGGGCGATCAAAACTGGACCGGGGGCACCGGCGCAGCCGCCACGGCGGACAGCAATAACGCGGCGAATTTCTACAGCTACTTCGGGGCCTACGATACCTCCCTGGTTTCGCCGTTGGTGGACGTCAGTATGCTTTCCGCCAACCCCGTGCTGACCTATTCGTTGAACTACCACAATTACAGTACGGACGCGCTCGATGTGGACATCAGCGTCGATGGCGGCGCGTGGAATACCATCCAGCACTTGACGAGCCAGAATTACGGCGGCCTGTACGATCTTCCGGGCGTGGTCCAAAAGGTCCAGCTGGGGCCCTATATCCCGGCGGGGACGTCGACGATACAGCTTCGCTGGCGTTACTATGACCTGGTCACGGGGCGCTTCTCCCAGGATTGGTATGCCGAGGTCGACGATGTCGGTATCGGCAGTTGCCAACCGGTTGCGGGCGGTCTGGTCTACGGCCAGGTGAAGGACGGCAACACGGGTGATGGCGTGGTCGGAGCGGCTGTTACCGACGACCAGAATGACAGCGTGCAGACGATCAGCAATCCCGACGATCCCAACCTGCCGCAAGGCAGTTATTTGCTGTTCACCCCCTCGGGGGCGCGCACCCTGACCGCAACCGGCAAAAACTACACGTCGGCGACTGCGCAGCTTTCCATGAGCCACAACGCCGTTATGACGCAGGACTTCGTGCTGCAGGCGGGCCGCATCGTAACCAACCCCGGCACGATATCGCTGCATGTCGTGGTGAACAGCCAGAAACAGATGCAACTTGCGGTCGACAATGCCGGCCAGGCCCAGTCACAGTTCAAGCTCTGGACCATCAATGCGCCGGCGCCGGCGACCGGAACCCAGGGCAGTGGAGCGGCCCTGCAACAGGTCCACTGCGATCGGCTGTCGGCGGGTAGTCTGCTGGCGCAATCCGGAACGGATGCTCACTGCGATACGGGCGCTGCAACCGGTGTAGTGCCCAACGATGCTCCCTGGACGTCAATTGCCGCCTACCCCGTTCCGGTCATGGACAACTCCGTGGCCCGGGATCCCGATACGGGACTGGTTTACTCTGTAGGCGGGACCGATACCCACAGTACCTATGCCATTGGATATGTCTACGATCCGAACACCGATCAATGGAGTTCCATTGCCAGTATGCCTGACCCGGTGGAAAAACCCGCGGTAGCGTTCATCAATGGGAAACTCTATGTCGCTGATGGCTGGGATTCGAAAGGCAATCCCACGGCGGCATTGCAAATCTACGATCCTGCCAGCGATACCTGGTCGACGGGGCCTGACAATCCGAATCCTCTGGGCGGTGGCGCCTCGGCGGCGGTACTGGAAGGCAAGCTGTATCTGATCGGCGGGTGTCCCAGTGGTATCGACTGCGGGGCCACCACGGTCGAAGTTTACGACCCGGGGACGCAATCATGGAGTTCCGGTACGGATTACCCGAATCCCATTTCCTGGGAAAGTTGCGGCAGCATCAACGACGGCATCTACTGCGCCGGCGGCGTTTCGAGCAAGCAGGCCTATGCCGACGGCTATGCGTATGATCCGAGCCTGGAGAAGTGGACTCCCATCGCCGCCATGCCGCTGGATTTGTGGGGCTCGGGGTATGTCGCGGCCAATGGCCAATTGCTGGTTTCGGGCGGCTCTTCGCGGAACGGGACCATCATTACCAACCAGGGTTATGCCTACGATCCGAACAGCAACAGCTGGACGGCCTTGCCCAATTCGAACGCCAGTGTCTTCCGGGCCGGTAGCGCCTGCGGGTTCTACAAGATCGGCGGTTCCGCCGGCGGAGGCGGTGCACCTGTAACGAGCGGAGAAGTTCTGCCGGGCTATGATGATTGCGGTAAGCCGCCTTCGATTCCCTGGCTTACGGTGGCGCCCGAGTCAGGGACGGTCGCTGCCGGTGCCTCCGACAGCCTGGCGCTGACGTTTGACGGAACCGGGCAGCAGGAATTCACCACGTCTCAGGCTTATCTCAAATTGACGGGCAATACGCCTTACCCTGCCTCGATTGTCCCGATCCAGGTGACCTGGGATCCGCAACCGGTCGCGTTATACACCACGGCTGGGGCCCAGCCTGATTCTGTGAAAAAAGGCCAGTATGTGATTTTCTTGATCGAAGTTGTAAACATGGAGGTTCAGGGGGATGGTGATGCGAGTCAGGTCATTTTGAATTTCCCATTGCCAGCGGGCTTGAATTATGTGCCGCAAAGCGGCGCTGGGTGCTCCGTTGCCGCGCGCGTGGTGACGTGCGACATGGGTGATCTAGCTCGGGGTGACCGGAAAGCTGTCACTCTCGTGGCCCATGCGGAGCAGAATGGGACCTTCCAAGCCGTATTCACCGCCCAGAGTCGTGAACCTCAGGATGCCGATTATTTGGGGCAAAACGTAAATAGCGTTTCCGGTTCGGTGGGGTCCTCGAGCAGTGGTGACAAGAACGGCGGTATCGGGGCCGTTGATTGGCCGGTCCTCGGCTTGCTGGCCGCTCTTGGCCTGCTGGCCGGTTTGCGCCGCAGAAAAATGCGGGTGAGCTGAAAATTCCCTCCGCAACCTCCTGTGAGGGTATTGGGGGTGGCTACGAAATGCGGCCACCCCTTTTTTTGAGTTCGTGTGCGGGCGCGTCCGGTGTGTCGCAAGGTTTCGCTACCGTGCTGGAAACGCGCAGGCAAAGGTCTTGTCGGGTGTAGCAGGAATGCGAGGAGCCCGCCGTCTCTGTCCAGCGGCGCCGGGTTGGCTGTTTACCCGGTGAAATCCCACCTCCGGTGCAGGCTGCCCGGGCTTATGCGGCAATGGCGCGGGTTCTGGACGCGCAGGGGCGCCTGCCGCTATCATCACCCACTGTTCAGGTCGATTGAGTTCCCCCGCGGTGCTTGCACTTTATCCCGGCACGTTCGATCCGATTACCAATGGCCACACCGACCTGGTGCGCCGCGCCGTGGGCCTGTTCGAGGGGGTCATCGTCGCGGTGGCCGCGGATACGACCAAGCACACCCTGTTCGGTCACGAACAGCGCCTCGAAATGGCCAAGACGGTATTTGCCGACGAGCCGCGGGTGGAAGTGGTCGGTTTTTCCGGCCTGACCATCCATTACGCCCGCGAGCGCAAGGCGGCCGCCATCCTGCGCGGCCTGCGCGCAGTATCGGACTTCGAATTCGAATTCCAGCTCGCCATCATGAACCGGCGGCTGGAACCCCGCATCGAAACCATTTTCCTGACGCCGGGCGAGAGCTCGACGTTCATTTCGTCCACGCTGGTGCGCGAGATCGCCCGCCTGGGAGGGGATGTCGACGAGTTCGTGCATCCCACCGTCAGCGAGGCGCTCGCCAGGGCCTACGAAGACAAGGGAGACTCATGAAACCGTGCTCAATTTGGATTGCCGGGATGGCGCTTGCCGCGGCATTGGCCGCTCCGCCGTCGTTTGCCCAGGATTCCTCGTCCTTCGACAGCGTCGGTGCGGCGATCAAGCTGCAGCGCTACCAGACCGATTTCAAGATCGGCACGGGGACGTACAACGCCACGGTGGACGAGCTGGGCCTGGCGTTCCGCCAGTATTTCGGGCATGACTTTTCCCTGGCGCTGGAGGCCGGATATACCGACCTGTCGATGGACGGCAACCCGGCCGCGCTCAACCTGTCCCCCCATGGTTATTTCGGCCGCATCACGGCGCGTTACCAGTGGTGGCTGACCGGGCATTTCGGTCTCGACTTCACCGGCACCGGCGCCTACCACCGCCTGCACGATTCCAATGGCGCGAGCGAGGTGGTGGAACGGTGGTGGTCCTATTCGGCCGCGGTCGGCCCGCGTTTCCAGTGGCGTTGGCTCAACGTCGGCGCCGGCGCCGTGTACCGGCATGCCTCCGGAGACGAGCAGGCCTCGTCCCCCTCCGGCAGCCGCTCGCTGGATTTCGCGCGCACGACCAGCCCCTACCTCGACCTGGATTTCACGGTCAGCCCGCACGGCACTTTCGGCCTGCATTTCGAGGGTGGGGCTCGGCGCAGCACCGCGCTGGTCTTCGGCTACCGCTTCGTGTCCCCGTGACGCCCGATTCGGTCGCCGCCCGCCAGCTGACGAAGCGCCTGTTGCGCGCTTGCGGACGCGCGATAGAAGATTACGGCATGATCGGGGAAGGCGACCGCGTGATGGTGTGTCTGTCCGGCGGCAAGGATTCGTACACGCTTCTCGACCTGCTGCTCGAATTGCAGAAGCGCGCTCCGGTCCGCTTCGAATTGCACGCCGTGAACCTCGACCAGAAGCAGCCCGGGTTCCCCGAGCACGTGTTGCCCGAATATCTCGAATCCCGCGGGGTGCCTTACACGATCCTGGAGCAGGACACCTACAGCGTCGTGCGCGAGAAGGTGCCGGACGGCAAGACCCAGTGCGGCTTGTGCTCGCGGCTGCGCAGGGGGGTGCTCTACAGCCATGCGGCGGAGCAGGGCTTTACCCGGATTGCGCTCGGGCATCATAGGGACGATGCGCTCGAGACGCTTTTCCTCAACATGTTCTACGGGGGGCGGATAAAATCCATGCCCCCGAAGCTGCTGGCCGACGACCGCGAAAATATCCTCATCCGCCCGCTCTATTACTGCCGCGAGCGCGATATCGCGAAATACGCCGGGATGCGCGATTTTCCGATCATTCCCTGCACCTTGTGCGGTTCACAGGACAATCTGAAGCGGGTCGCGATCAAGCAGATGCTCGAACAGTGGGAGCATCTGGATCCGAAGCGGATTGCTTCGCTGGCCACGGCGCTGACCCAGGTCGAGCCCTCGCAATTGGCCGACAAGCGCCACCACGATTTCCAGGCCCTGGACGCCCTGTTGCGTAAAGAGCGCCTGCGGCGGCGTGCCTGAAACACCGCTCCTCGCGCTACGCATCGCCATAAGGGCGTAGAATCCGGGTTCCCCCCTGACGCCGGATTGCGCGTCGATCTGTCCGTGGTATCGGAAAAGGAGGTTTTCATGTTTCGGACTCGTTTGATTTCCGCCGTGGCCTGTCTGGCCCTGGCCGGAGCGGCCATGGCTGCCAGCAAGGCGCCGGGCCCGTTTGCCAACCTCAAGGTGCGCAACCTGGGCCCCGCGGTCTCGGGCGGCCGCGTGGCCACGGTGACCGGCATCCCCGGCAAGCCCGGCGTGTACTACGTCGGCGCCGCCGGCGGCGGGCTGTGGAAAACCACGGATGACGGCATGCACTGGAAGGCCCTGATGGGCAAGCAGGCCGCCTCGATCGGTGCCGTGGCCCTCGCGCCCTCCAATCCCAACGACATCTGGGTGGGCACGGGCGAGTCCAACCCCCGCAACGACGTCCTGGACGGCCACGGCGTCTATTTCTCGCCGGATGGCGGCAAGAGCTGGCAGTTCAAGGGGCTGGCGGACGCCGGCCAGATCTCGCGCATCATCGTCAATCCCACGAACCCCGACATCGTCTACGTGGCGGTGCAGGGCAGCGAATGGGTGCCGAACAAGACGCGCGGCGTCTACATGACCACCGATGGCGGCAAGACCTGGAACCAGGTGCTTTACGTCAACGACATGACCGGCGCCAGCGACATCGCCATGGATCCGCAGAACCCCAACATCATGTTCGCGGGCATGTGGACCGTGCAGCGCAAGCCGTGGACGCTGATCAACGGCAGCAAGGAGGGCGGCATCTGGCGCTCCGAGGACGGCGGCCGCACCTGGAAGAAACTGACCGACGGGCTGCCCGCGGGACCGACCAACCGCGTTGCCCTGGCCATCGCGCCCTCGGACCCGAACCAGGTCTACGCGCTCATGGCCACCAAGAAGAACCTGCTGTGGAAATCCGATGATCTGGGCGACCACTGGCACGCGGTCAGCAACAACCATGCGCTCGATGTGCGCCCGTTCTACTTCTCGACGATCGCCGTGGCCCCGAACAACCCGGAAAAGGTCTATTTCGGCTCCTTCCTGCTGATGGTCTCGAACGATGGCGGCAAGACCGCGCATGTGCTGGATCGCGGCGTGCATGTCGACCATCACGACATCTGGATCGATCCCAAGGACCCGGAGCGCATCATCCAGGGCAATGACGGCGGCGCCTTTGAGAGCCTCAATGGCGGCAAGAGCTGGCGCTCCTTCAACAACCTGCCGATCGAGGAGCTCTACGCGGTCTCCATCGGCCACACCAAGCCGTTCGAGATCTGCGGCGGCCTGCAGGACAACAACGCGGCCTGCGGCCCGTCCAACAGCCTCGAGTACAGCGGCATCTGGGGCGCGGACTGGTGGAATCCCGCCGGCGGCGACGGCGTGCAAGCCGTCCCGGCACCGTCCGATCCCTCCATCGTGTACTCGGATTCCCAGGATGGCTTTACCTTCCGCATCGACACCAGGACGATGACGGCCAAGTTCCTGAAGCCGTACCTGTGGGGCGCGAACGACATGCCCAGCTCCAAGCTCAAGTACCGCTTCAACTGGGCGGCGCCGATCGCCGTGTCGCCGACGGACGCGAATACCGTCTACCTCGGCGCCAACGTGGTCTTCAAGTCCACGGACGGAGGCGACAACTGGAAGGCGATCAGCCCGGACCTGACCCGCAACGACAAGAAGCACCAGCCGGTCGCCGGCGGCCCGGTCAACCACGACATTTCCGGCGCGGAGAACTTCGACACCATCCTGTCGCTGAACATTGCCCCGACCGATCACAAGGTGATGTGGGTCGGTACCGACGACGGCCTGGTGTGGGTGACCCGCGACGGCGGCGATCACTGGCACAAGGCGACGCCCGACCTGCCGTCCTCGGCACGCCTGGGCCGTATCTACAAGATCGGTATATCGCCGTTCTCCGCGGGCACGGCCTACGTGGCCGTCGATGCGCACATGCTCGGCGACAAGCATCCGTACGTCTTCAGGACGACGGATTACGGCCGCAGCTGGCGCCGTATCGACCGCGGCCTGCCCGACAACGTGCCGGCCGTCGTGGTGCGCGAGGACCCCAACCAGAAGGGACTGCTCGCGCTCGGGACCGAGCGGGGCCTGTACGTGTCGCATGACAACGGCGACCACTGGATGCGCGTCACGGCGAACCTGCCCGTGATGGCGGTCTGGGACCTGAAGTTCACGCGCAACCCGCACGACTTGGTGCTGGCCACGCATGGGCGCGGTTTCTGGATCTTTGACAACATCCAGCCGCTGGAACAGTGGACGGGTGCGATCGAGCATGACGACTTCCACCTGTTCAGTGCGTCGGCCGGCACCGAATGGGTGAAATATTTCGGCCGTCACATCGGACCCGCGGTGACCGATTTCGTCGCGCCCAACCCGCCCAGCGGCCCGGTCATTGCCTACTACCTGAAGTCCGCGGACAAGGGCGCCAAGGCCACCATCACGGTCACGGATGCGAAGGGCCAGGCCGTGGCGACCTTCCACGGGCCCGCCAAGGCCGGCATCAACCGGATCGCCTGGAACATGCGCTACGACGGCGCCAAGCTGCCGAAGTCCATGAAGAGTGCCTTTGACCGGGGCGGGCACGGGCCGGACGGCCCCATCGCCCTGCCCGGCACGTATCACGTCAAGGTGAGCGTGGCCAAGCACAGTGGCGGGCAGACCGTGCAGGTCGTGACGGATCCGCGCCTGAACATCCCCATGGCCACGCAGAGGCAGGCCCTGGAGACGGGGCTGACCTTGCGTAACGACATGGACGCACTCGTCCGGATCGTCGAGCGTACGCACGCCATGACGGATACCCTGGGCAATGTGATCGGCAACACGGCGGATGCGGCGAAGGGCAGCGACAAGGCTGCCGTTCACGAGGCCGCGGTAGCGCTCAAGAAGAAGCTCGGCGCCATGATCATGAACCTGTACAACCCCGAGGTCCAGCGCTCGGTCCCCGAGGATGACCTGCACTACATCTCCCGTTTCGGCGAGCGCTTCTACGGCCTTTACCGGATGGCCGGGCAGATGGGCCCGAACCAGGCCCCGAACGCCGAGCAGATGGGCAAGGTCAAGGACATGGAGAGCCAGTTCGAAAACGTGTTGGCGAAGTTCAATGGTGCCTTGCGCCAGGAGGCCGTGCAGTTCAACAAGCAGGCCTACAAGGCCGGCGTGCAGACGCTGGCGGTTGGCGAACCGATCAAGGTCAAGCCGGTGATGATGCCGGTGTCCGCCCAGTAAGGGGGGGCGTCGGTTACTGATCGGCGGGAACGATTGCGGGCTGCCCGGCAATTCATTGCCGGGCAGCCCGGCATCAGGCGTTCAGGTCGGGGATCAATGAGCTGCGGATCTTCTCGATCTCGTCGCGCAGGAAAAGCTTGCGTTTCTTGAGGCGGCGCAAAAGGATCTGGTCGGCATAGTGCGCCGTTTCCAGCGTCCGGATTTCCTCGTCCAGGGTGCGGTGCTCGGCTCTCAGCTGGTTCAGTCGCCGGTTCAGCGCCCGTTCTTCCCCCGGCTCCAGCGGCCCGTTCATCTCGGCCCCTCTAATTGCCGGCTGGTGCAGCCAATGCGGCTAGTGTACTGCTCCGGGCCCGGGTCGTGCGAAAATAAACCCGGACCGAACCTGCCGGAATCATGGAGCTTTACAAGCGTTTTCAGGTCGAGGCCGCCCACCGGCTGCCGAATGTGCCGCCCGGGCACAAGTGCGCCCGGCTGCATGGGCATTCCTTCCGGATTCGCATCAGCATCGACGGCGAAGTCACCGAGCCGGCCGGTTGGGTGATGGATTTCGCCGATGTCGGCAAGGCCTTCGAGCCCCTGTACGCCCAGCTCGATCACCACTACTTGAACGAGATCGAGGGGCTGGAGAACCCCACCAGCGAAAACCTGGCGCGCTGGATCTGGCAGCGGCTCAAGCCCGCGCTGCCCGGTTTGAGCACGGTGGAAGTGGCCGAGACCTGCAATTCCGGCTGCATCTACCGCGGTGGGGACGATAGCACCGCCGCGTAGTCGCGCGCGGGATCGCCGCTGGCCAGGAAGTACGGGTTGACCAGGCTTTCGCGCTGGTTGTAGCGCAATGGCGTGCCATCGAGCTCGACCACTTCGCCGCCCGCCGCCTCCAGCACCGCCTGGCCCGCGGCCGTGTCCCATTCGCAGGTGGGCTTGAGCCGTGGATAGACGTCGGCCTCGCCGCTCGCTACGAGGCAGAACTTCAGCGCACTGCCCACGGCATGGAATTCATGCTCGCCGAGCCGGCCGGCGAAATTCTCGAGTTCGCCGCCGGCGTGCGAGCGGCTGCCCACGATGCGCACGGGACGCGACGAGACGGGGCCGGCGGCCTTGAGCACCTGCGTTCCGCCCTCGCGGTCACGGCTCCGGGCGCCGTATCCGGCCAGCCCGATGTAGCTCATTCCACTGACCGGCACGTGCACGATGCCGAGTACCGGCACGCCGACTTCGACCAACGCGATGTTGATGGTGAATTCGCCGTTGCGCTTGAGGAACTCCTTGGTCCCGTCGAGGGGATCCACGAGCCAGTAACGCTGCCAGCCCATGCGCTCCTGCGTGCCGATCCGCTCGGCGTTTTCCTCCGAGAGGATGGGCAGGCGGGGCTCGAGCCGTTCCAGGCCCGCGCACAGCAGCTTGTGGCTGGCGATATCGGCGGCGGTCAGGGGCGAGTCGTCGTCCTTGCGCGTGACATCGAAGTCGCCGCGGCCGTAGATGTCGAGGATGGCCCTGGCGGCTTCGCGCGACAGCGCGTCGAGGGGCTCCAGGAGAGCCCGGTAGGCATCAGTGGGGTTATTCATCCGGGTATGATACCGGCATGGATGAATTACGCGAAAAAATGATCGGCGAACACGTTCGCACCCTGTTCATAGACATGGACGGTACGTTGACCGATCTCGCTTTCGACCGCGCTTTTTTCAAGCAGACCCTGCCGCGTGCCTATGCCGAGGCGAAGGGGCTCGAGTACAGCGAAGCCGAGGCCCACGTCTACGAAAAGCTGGCGGCGATCCATGGCACTTTGCCGTGGTACTCGCTGCCGCACCTGTCGGAATTGTTCGGACTCGACCTGGCGGCCCTGACGGCGGAGTTCGCGCACGGCGTGAACCTGCGCGAAGGCGCCCTGGAGTTCCTGGACCGCGCGGGCGCCCGTTACCGGCGTGTTCTGGTCACCAATGCCGACCCCAGCGTCCTGGCCGTCAAGCTCAAGCATCTCGGCATCGGTGCCTGGCTCGACGCCGTGATCAGCGCGCACCACCTGGGCGCGGCCAAGGAAGAGGCGGTGTTCTACGAGCGCCTGGCCAGGCTGGAACCGGATTGCCCCGCCGCCGGTATGCTCATCGACGACAATCTGCGTGCCGTCGCCGCCGCGCGCCGGGCGGGACTGGCCACGGTCACGATCACCCGCCCGGACCTGGGCAGCGCGCCGCACCGCGAGTTCGAGGGCGCGGCTGTGGAAAGCGTCGCCGACCTTCTCCCGCATCTGTAGCGCATCCGCAATGACGAGGGCGGAACGGAGCCCGTCGCGGTAGGCAAGGGCGTCGGGAAAGGGATGCTTTCCCACAGAGCACACGGAGGGCACGGAGGATCCGGGATATGGCCGGGACGCCAGGACTCGGATCGGCGTGCGGAGCCGGTTATCTTCTTGTTTTTCTGAATTGCATTCTCTCTGTTCTCTGTGGTTTGCCAATCACCGGCCCGAGTGCGGCGGACGCGCAGATGGTGTGACTCGGTGCGGGGAAAGATTCCGGGTTCCCGGCGAGCGGGCCTGTCCTATCCTGCTGCTTTTCTTTGATACACCTCGTGCAGGTTGGCCAGGTAGGCGGGGTCGTGGCACATCGCCTTGCCGGGATCGTCCGAGATCTTGGCGACGGACTGGCCGTTCAGTTGCGTCATCTTCAGCACGATATTGAGCGGTGACGGGCCGACATCGTTGGTCAGGTTGGTGCCGATGCCGAACACCAGTTTCGCGCGTTCGTGGAAGCGCTCGTGGATTTCCAGCGCGCGCGGGATCGTCAGGCTGTCGCTGTAGGTGAGGATTTTCGTGTGCGGGTCGATGCCCAGCGATTCGTAATGGGCGAGCATACGCTCGGTCCACTCGATGGGGTCGCCGGAATCCTGGCGCACGCCAGCATAACGCTGCGCGAACTCGCCCCGGAAATCGGCCAGGAAGGCCTCCGTGCCATAAGTGTCCGACAGGGCCACGCCGGCGCTGGACGGGTACTCGTCCAGCCAGGTTTGCAGGGCGAAGCGCTGCGCCGATTCGAGCGACGGGGCCAGCGCCTGGCAGCCCTGGAAGAACTCGTGCGCCACCGTGCCCATGGGGCGCAGGCCGAGGCGGCGCGCCAGGTCGACGTTGCTGGTGCCGGCCAGGAATTCCGGGATCAGGTTCCTGAGGCCCTGGAGCATTTCCTCGTGCCAGCGTTGGGAGTAGCGGCGCCGCGTGCCGAACTCGATCAGGGAAAAGTCCGCACCGGCGGATTCCAGGATCATTTCCGCCTTGAAGCCGAGGCGCATGAGCGCCGTGGAAAAGTCCAGTTCGGGCGCCTGCGCACGGAAATAGGTCTCGCTGATGATCGCGAGAACCGGCACTTCATACAGGATGGTCGAGGCCCACGGCCCGCGGATCGTGATCTCGAGCTGCTCGCGCCCCGGGCGCACGCTCACCTGGCGCGGATCGAAGCGGAATCGTGCCAGGTGGGCAATGAAGTCCTCGCTCAGGTTGGGCAGGGTCGACAGCCAGCTGCTCTCGCCCTCGCTCAGCCGCAGGGCGGCCAGTTGCTCTATTTCGGCATGGATGGCATGCGCATAGGGACGCAGGTCGACGTCGTCGCTGCGGCAGAAGAACCGGTATTCCGTCTGCGCCGCCGGGAAGTGATGCAGGACGGCCTGCATCATCGTGAGCTTGTACAGGTCGGTGTCGAGGAGCGATTGAATGATCATGTAAACACCTGGCGGGTTATCGGGTCAGCTCCGCGGCGGAATCGATCAACTCGACGCCTTCCGCGGAAAGGATATGCAGGGCTTCGGCCGTCGTCTCCCCGGCCACGCCGCGCGCGGCGGAGAGGTTGAGGAGGACCCGAAAGCCTGCGTCGTTCAATTCCAGTGCCGTGTGCTTGACGCAGTAGTCGGTCGCGAGCCCGCCCACGAGGACGGTGGTCACGCCGCGCCGGTGGAGGAATTCGATGACGCCGGTCGAGAGCGTGCGCGCGTGGTCGTGGTAGCAGGCCCCGTAGGGGTGCATGTCGAGCTCCACGCCCTTCCAGACGAAGAAGTCGTACTCGGTGACGTCGGGCAGGCCGCGGATGAGCTCGAACCCCCGTGTCCCCGGGACGGCATGCACGGGCCAGTGCACGTCCATGTTGTCCCCCTCGATGGGGGACAACGGCGGATGGTCATCGTTTGCCACCCAGTGCGCCCGCGGGGAATGCGCGTCCTTGGAACCCAGGCGGTAAGCGGCGAATGCCGCTTGGCTGTTGAGTTCGTGCACGATGTCGAGGCCACCCGGCACAGGCACTTCGTCGGGGCATTCCGGGGTGAAGCAATACTCGCAGTCCACGTCGAAACTCGCGACCTGTCCGCGGTCGGGCAGCGTGACCGGATTGTTGGCGTTTGCAATCGGCATGACTATCTCAGCGAATGACTTCGACATCGTCGGCGTCGGCGCGCAGGCGATAGAGCATGGCCGGGCGGTGGGCCCCGTGGCGTTGCTGCTCGCCCGTGGACTCCAGCACGCCGAGTCCCTGAACGAAGCGGCGGAAATTGCGCTTGTCCAGTTTCTCGCCCTTGATGGCCTCATAGACCGCCTGGACCTCGGCAAGCGTGAATGTCTCCGGCAGCAGTTGAAAGGCGATGGTCGAATAGCTGGCCTTGGCGACGAGGCGGCTGCGCGCGGTCGTGAGGATGTCCTCGTGGTTGAAGGCCAGCCGCGGCAGGCGCGCCAGGGCATGCCAGGCGATGCGCGGGTCAGAGGGCAGCTCCACGGAGGCGAAGGGCACCAGGCCGAAATAGGCGACGTTGAACACGCGCCCCCAGCGGCCGGGGTAGTGCGAGGCGAAGGTGTAGAGCTGCTCGAGGTAGACGTTGCGGATGCGCGTCTGTTCGGCCAGCGAGCGCGCGGCGCAATCGTCCAGGGCTTCCTCGGCGCGGATGTAGTCGCCCGGCAGGGCCCACCAGCCGGCGAAGGGCTCGCGGTCGCGCTGGACGGTCAGCACCACCAGTTCGTGCCCGCGTACCGAGAACAGCGCGGTATCGGTGGTGACCGCGGGCTGAACGTATTCGGCGGTGGAGACGGCAGCCATGAGGCCTACTAAGTGTCTTGAATACACTTAATGATAGTGTGTTGGTTACACAAAGTCAATATGGCAAATCCCGGATCGATCCGTCCCGCAATTCCGTTCCAGGGGTGGGAGCGGCGGTCCCCGCCGCGATTGGCTTGACTGGATTCCGGATCGCTGCGCGTCCGGAATGACGGCGATGCTGTAGGAGCGACTTCAGTCGCGACTTTCGGCGCAATGCTTTTGGCGACTTTTGGCGAAACAAAAGTGGCCCCGCCGGGAGGGCCAATAAATCATTTAGGCCGGCAGGATGCCGGCGCTCCCATCGCGGCGGGCTCCGCCGCTCCTAACGCTTGTGCCGGGGGCCTCCGCCGCCACCTTGGCGCCGATTGGATCGCCGGCGTCCGTCACCGCCACCGCTGCGCCGGGGGCCGGCCTTGCGCCGCGGTGCCGGCGGCGGTTGGGTCACCTCGGCCAGGAGGCCGGCGTGATCGAAGTCACGCGGGATTTCGTGGCCGATATAGCGTTCGATCTCGGGCAGCGAGAAGGCGTAGTTCTCGCATACGAACGCGATGGCCTCGCCGCTGGCGCCGGCGCGGCCGGTGCGGCCGATCCGGTGTACGTAGTCTTCGGCGTCCTGCGGCAGGTCGTAGTTGAAGACATGGCTGACGGCGGGAATATGCAGTCCGCGCGAGGCCACGTCGGTGGTGACCAACACGTTGATGTCGCCGTTTTCGAAGGCTGCGAGCGTTGTCAGGCGTTTCTTCTGGGCGACGTCACCGGAGAGTATGCGTGCCGCGAAGCCGTTGACCTTGAGCAGCCGCCCCAGGTAATCCGCGGTGCGCTTGGTGTTGACGAACACCATCGAGCGTTCCGGTTGCAGGGCGTGCATCAGGCCCACCAGCAAGGCCGGCTTCTCCTCCATGGAGGGGAAGAAAAGCTTCTCCTCGACCGAGGGCGCCGTGACCTGCTCGGGATCGATGCGCACCAGCTCGGGGTCGCGCATGTGCTCGTGGGCCAGTTCCATCACCCGGTAGGAGAGGGTGGCCGAGTAGAGCATCGTCAGGCGCTGGTCGGGCGGCGGCAGGCGTCGGAGCAGGAAGCGGATGTCCTTGATGAAGCCGAGGTCGAACATGCGGTCGGCCTCGTCGAGCACGGCGACCTCGGCCTGCTTGAGGTCATAGAGATGCTGGCGGAAGAAGTCGATCAGGCGCCCCGGCGTGCCGATGAGTACGTCCACGCCTTCGGCCAGGCGTTGCTTCTGGGCGTCGTAGCCGGCGCCGCCATAGACCACGGCGATGCGCAAGTTGGTGTGGCGGCCCAGGTTGACCGCGTCGCGGTGGATCTGGATCGCCAGTTCGCGCGTCGGTGCGACCACCAGCGCCCGGGGCTGGGTCGGCTGTCTGTCCGGTGCCGGTTCGCGGGTCAGCAGGCGGTTGAACAGCGCCAGCAGGAAAGCGGCCGTCTTGCCCGTCCCGGTCTGGGCCTGGCCGGCGACGTCGTGCCCCTCCAGGGCGGGGGGGAGCGTGCGTTGCTGGATGGGGGTCAGGCGTTCGAAGCCGGCTTCCTTGATCCCGCGGACCAAGGGTTCGGGCAAGTGCAACTCCTCAAAATGCTGGGGGTTTTTATGTTCCGTCAAAAGAAGGCCTCCTGCAGGGGCTTGAATTGTGTGGCGAATAGGGACAGAATACGTCATATGGGACGCCAAGCCCCCATAGGCGGTTCCAAAACAAACGAGTCCGAGCCGATCCGGCCCCATCAAACTCAGCTTTCATGCCGCGCCCGACCCGGACCTTATCCCGTACGTTTTCTAGGTACGTATTGTCCTGCGCCGCAAGGCCGGGGAATCAATATTGAGAAATGGAGGTTCAGCGTGAGTCAGAATGTCTCGCATACGTCCGATGCCAATTTCGAGGTGGAAGTCCTCAAGTCCGATACGCCGGTCCTGCTCGATTACTGGGCCGAATGGTGCGGGCCCTGCAAGATGATTGCACCGATACTCGACGAGGTCGCCGAGGATTTCAAGGGCCGCGTCAAAGTCATGAAGATCAACATTGACGAGAATGCGCAGACGCCCCGCAAGTACAACGTGCGTGGCATTCCCACCCTGATGCTGTTCAAGGGGGGTGACGTCGCTGCCCAGAAGGTCGGCGCACTGTCCAAATCCCAGCTTGCCGCATTCCTGGAGGCCAACCTTTGAGCGGACACGCCTATCGACGCCGTAATAATTCGCGCGGCGGCAATCGCAACAACGGCAACCGCCAGCGCAACCCGAATTCGGCGCCCGCGGAAGGATTGCCGGAGATCGACGAAGAAGAACTCGAGATGGAGGCCGCGGTAGAAACCAACGGCCCCGTTCTCAACATGTCCGAGCTCAAGCGCCAGAGCGCGGCCGAACTGTCCCAGGTGGCGGAATCGGTCGGGCTGGAAGGCGCAGCGCGCATGCGCAAGCAGGAGATGATCTTCGCGATTCTCAAGGCGCATGCCAGGAAAGGCGAGCAGATCTGCGGCGAAGGCGTGCTCGAGGTACTCTCCGACGGCTACGGGTTCCTGCGGTCGGGCGACAGCTCCTACCAGGCCGGTCCCGACGACATTTACGTGAGCCCGAGCCAGATCCGGCGCTTCAACCTGCGCGGCGGCGACTCGATCATCGGGCGCATCCGCCCGCCCAAGGATAACGAACGCTACTTCGCGCTCCTGAAGGTCGACACCATCAATGGCGACAAGCCGGAAGCGGCCAAGACCAAGATCCTGTTCGAGAACATGACGCCGCTGTTCCCCAAGGAACGGTTCAAGATGGAGCTCGGCAACGGCTCCACCGAGGACATCACGGCGCGCATCATCGACCTGGTCGCGCCGCTCGGCAAGGGCCAGCGCGGCTTGATCGTCTCGCCGCCGAAGGCGGGCAAAACGATGATGCTCCAGAACATCGCCCATTCGATCGCGCATAACCATCCCGAGTGCGTGCTGATCGTGCTGCTGATCGACGAGCGCCCCGAGGAAGTGACCGAAATGGCCCGCTCGGTGAAGGGCGAGGTGCTGTCCTCCACGTTCGACGAGCCGGCCTCGCGCCACGTGCAAGTCGCCGAGATGGTCATCGAGAAGGCCAAGCGCCAGGTCGAGCACAAGCGCGACGTGGTCATCCTGCTCGATTCCATCACCCGCCTGGCGCGTGCCTACAACACCGTGGCCCCGTCCTCGGGCAAGGTGTTGACCGGCGGCGTGGACGCCAATGCGCTGCAGCGGCCGAAGCGCTTCTTCGGCGCCGCGCGCAACATCGAGGAAGGCGGGTCGCTGACCATCCTGGCCACCGCGCTGGTGGAAACCGGCTCGCGCATGGACGATGTGATCTACGAGGAGTTCAAGGGCACCGGCAACTCGGAGATTCACCTGGATCGCCGTATCGCCGAGAAGCGCGTGTTCCCCGCGATCAACATCAACCGCTCCGGCACGCGCCGCGAGGAACTGCTGGTGAGCGAGGAAGAGCTGCAGAAGATGTGGGTGCTGCGCAAGCTCCTGCACCCGATGGACGAACTCGCCGCGAGCGAATTCCTCATCGACAAGCTCAAGGACACCAAGACCAACGCGGAGTTCTTCAATTCCATGAAGCGCTAGCATGGCCCTGAGAGCTACTGCGCTCGCCATCTTGAACGCGGGCGGTGCCCGCTTGCTCCCGGTTCCCCCTTACCCTGCGATTCGGCGTAGACTGAACCTAAGTGCAGGGAGAGCGTGATGATGGGATTTCGACGAAGCGCGTGTCTGTTAGTGGCTCTGGTCGTCGCGGCGCCCGCGTTCGCCTCCAGTACGCCCCCCATGTCTACTGTCCCTTGCAGTGCGCCCGCCTACCGGCAATTCGACTTCTGGGTCGGCAGCTGGAAAGTAACCAACCCTGCCGGTTTGCAGGTCGGCACCAACCACATCGAGAAGGTGCTCGGTGGTTGCGCGTTGCAGGAGCATTGGGAGGGCTCCGGGCGCAGCCGCGGGACCAGCCTCAACGCCTATGACGCCCGGCGCCACGTCTGGCACCAGACCTGGGTCGATAACAGCGGAGGATTGCTGGTCATCGAAGGGGGCCTGAAGGACGGCTCGATGGTCATGTCGGGAAAATCCGTCAACCGGGCCGGAAAAACGGTGCTCAATCGCATTACCTGGACGCCGCGCGACGCGGACCACGTGCGCCAGTTGTGGCAGGTCTCGACGGATGGCGGCAAGCACTGGAAAACCGTCTTCGACGGTCTGTATACGCGGGTCAAGCAGAGCGACTGAAGCCTTTCCGCCGGGTCCCCGGATCAGTCCAGGCGTTTCTTGACCAGAATGGATTCGTGGCGGCGGTAGCCGTTTCCCTCGTAGAAACCGATCACCTCCGGCCGACTGTCCAGGAAAACCTGGCCCATCCCGTGTTCGCGGGCATGGGATTCGGCATGCTCCAGGAGCCGCTGGCCGATGCCGGCGCCCCGCGCGGTCCCGGTTACGACGAGGTCATCCACGTGCAGGTGCGCGCCACGGGCAAAGGTATGCACCGGCCGCATGCCCATCACGCCGAGCAGCTTTTTATCCTCGTAAGCACCGATCAGCACGTAATCGTGCTGTCGTGACTGCACGGCCACGGCCGACTCGAATTGCTCGCGCGACAAGGCGGTGCGCAGTTCCTTTACAACATGCCAGGCGCTTTCATGTTCGTCTTGCTTGATCGGACGTATCTCAATAACCAACCTGTTTTCTCCTTGTGTGTTCGCGGTCATCTGAGCGCGGTGAACAGAGATGTCGAGTACAGCAGCTCTAATGCCCGCGAAGGGCGCGATGGCCGATATCATGGCGGAACTGCATGCCCTCGAAGCACAGTCTGGCAACGGATGCGTAGGCGCGCTCCTGCGCCTCGGCCAGCGTCGCGCCCAGCGCCGTGACGCAGAGCACGCGGCCGCCCGAAGTGACGACGTCGCCGTTGCCGCGCGCGGTGCCGGCATGAAAGACTTTCACGTCCTCACCGGACGCATCATCGAGCCCCCGGATCGCAAGGCCCTTCTTGTAGCCGCCGGGGTAACCGCCGGCGGCGAGCACCACGCCCAGCGCGTGCCGGTCGTCCCAGGCGAGCGGCTTGCGCTCGGGTTCGCCGTCCAGCGCGGCCTGCAGGGTTTCGACCAGGTCCGATTGCAGGCGCATCATGATGGGCTGGGTCTCGGGATCGCCCATGCGGCAGTTGTATTCGAGCAGGCGGGGGGTGCCGTCGGGCCCGATCATCAGTCCCGCGTACAGAAACCCCGTGTAGTTGACGCCGTCGGCGGCCAGTCCCCGGAGGGTGGGCCGGATGATCTCCCGCTCGATGCGCGCGGAGAGTTCGGGGGTGATGACCGGTGCGGGCGAGTAGGCGCCCATGCCGCCGGTGTTGGGGCCGGTGTCGCCGTCGCCGACGCGCTTGTGGTCCTGTGACGTAGCCAGCATCGCGTAACGCTCGCCGGATGCGATGACGATGAAGCTGGCTTCTTCCCCGGCGAGGAACTCCTCGATCACGATCTCGCGGCCTGCCGTGCCGAACGTGCCGGCGGCCAGCATGTTGTCGATGGCGTGTTCGGCTTCCTCGCGGGTCTCGGCGATGATCACCCCTTTCCCCGCGGCCAGCCCGTCGGCCTTGATCACCAGCGGCAGCGCATGGTCCTTGACGAACGCCTTGGCCTCGGCCGCCCCCGTGAAATTCGCGTACGCGGCGGTGGGGATCTCGTGGCGGATGCAGAAGGCCTTGGTGTAAGCCTTGGACGCTTCCAGCCGGGCGGCGGCCTTGTCGGGCCCGAAGCAGGCGAGCCCGGCCGCCCTGAATTCGTCGACGATCCCGGCCACCAGCGGCGCCTCGGGGCCGACGATGGTCAAGTCGATGGCTTGCTTGCCGGCGAAATCGAGCAGGGCCGCGATGTCGTCGGCCGCTAATGCGACGTTTTCGCACTTACCCTCGGCGGCGGTGCCCGCGTTGCCGGGCGCCACGTACACCCGTTCGACGCCGTTCGATTGCGCGGCCTTCCAGGCCAGTGCGTGTTCGCGTCCGCCACCGCCGACCACCAGTATTTTCATCATCAGCCCCCCCCGGATATCCTGCCTGCATCAAGGATGTGATTTTATCGCGTATGCCCACTCGACATCCTCATGATTACGCCGGAAAAAATACCCGACCGCCGGGGCAAATATTCTGTCCACGGATTCGAGCGCGAGTGTTATCGGGAAGAGCGAATCCTGGCGAGCCGCCGGAATTTTTGCTACGGTCACTGCAGAAGGCGTCATATATCGATGTGGCTGCTGTTCTGCCGATGACAAGGAGGCCGTCGTAGTCATGCGCATCAGAAGAAGGAGACAAGCACGGCGGAGCGGTGCCGTATTGGCCGCAGCCATGATGGGGTTGCTTTTGCCCCTGGCCGCTCAAGCGGGCCGGCCGATGACGCCACGCTGTAATGCATTGGCTGCCGTGCCGGGCGGATTGGACCTGGTTGCCCCATCGGGCAGCGTGCTGTCGCGCTTCAATACCGGCGGGGCGCCGTTGCCTTTCGTAGCGCTTTCCCCCGACGGCAGCAAGGTTGCCTACGCAACCGATCAGATGGCAAAGTCTTTCAGCGTCATCAACAGCATGGGCCAACGCGGCCGGTTCAAGATTTACCCGAAAAACCGAGCCTACGACGCGTACCTGATGGGGCTGCACTGGAATTCAAATAACGTCGTTAGACTGACGACGTTCTGGGGCAAGGACTATGCGAAATTCGATTTTCGCCGTATTCCGACTGGTTTGGCGTCACCGGCAACTACCGCAGCCTCCCCGGCCATGGAGGACAACTGTGTCCTTGATCACGCCGGAGGTCAAGTCGCGTGCATCGATCCTGGCGGCATCGTGTTTCTGGGCGGAGGGATCAACGTTGACCAGGGCGTGTATTCCGTCTCCGGCTTCGAAGGGGTCAAGCCGCTGGAGTCGTTTACCGTCCATGTGAATGACGGTGTTACCCCGCAGGTCGGCCCGCCGTACAAAATCACTATCAAAAGCATTTCCCATAACAAGATGATGGTTGTTATGGACACGCCTGATCCCCGATATGAGTCAGGCGCCTATGCGACGCAGATCGAAAATGGTTCTTACGCCGTAGAGACCGACTATGGGAGTGGGGCCATATACGGTTATCGCCTGTCAATACTTGATGCGAGAAAAGGCTTGGTCCGGATTGAAGTGGTCAAGAGTAATGCCCCGCAGAACCCATTCGATTCGGGGCTGGCTTGGCAAGCACGTGGACAGGGTCTTATATTCGTGCAGCGCACGAATACGCAAACCTTCCTGGATCTGATTCGACCGGGCAACGGGCACGCTGGCGATGGTTCCGCGAAGAACAAGACACCGCAGTGGCACTTGGCGGCACAGGCACCCATGACCTTGCCGGGGAAGGTGCGCGCCATGCGTTTCCTGGCTCCTTCCCTGTTGCTTCTGGACACGGGCGACTTTCGCGGGCCGCGGTACGGCGAAGTGACGGTTCATATTGCCAAAGACGCTGAAACCGGGAAGCCCCGAATGACGGTCGGTACCGTCAAGCCATTGCCCTCCGCCGTGTCAATCAAGCAGAGCGGCAAGACCACCGAAGGCCGCGTCCTGGATTGGAGCTGCACGTCGGCGCGAGGTTACGGGGGAGGTGACTGAACTCATTCCCCGGCCTGTTGGAGCGGCCGGGCCCCGTGCATGGCATTAAAATGGAAGCCGCACCCCAACGTGACCGGATTTCGTGCAGCGTCTGATCTATCCAGCCCTGGCCTATGTCTTCCTGGCCGCGTGCATTCTGCTGGGCGTGGCCAATCCGCTGTACCTGGATCTGCCGGCCCGGGTGCAGCTCGCCTTCGCCGCGCTGGCCGGGCTTGCCGTGGGCGGTATCGCGCCCAGGGTCCTGCCCGCCTGGTTGGCGTGGCTGGCACTGGCCGCGGTCGCCTGGATCGGGATCCAGTTCGCCCATGGCCTGGGCCGCCTGGCCTATTTGTTGCCGGCGGCCGTGAGCATCGGCCTGGCCGCGGGACTCATCGCCTGGCGCCTGCCGCCCGAGCGGCGGTTCTGGCGGCCGGTGCCGATAGTGGTCGGCGCGGCGGTTGTCGTCGTGCTGGCCCTGTTCGGCGAACCGCGGGCTGTTCCAGGCACCTACACGCCCCCGGCTTTTCACCCGTTCACGGTGCCCGCCTATACGCTGCACCTGCTGGATGGGCGGACCATCCGCTCGGAAAACCTGGGGAACAAGACCGTGGTGCTCGCGTTCTGGGCCACGTGGTGCGTGCCTTGCCGCGAGGAATTGCCGGGCCTGGAAAAGTTGTACCAGCAGCGCTACAAGAACGATCCGAAGGTGGCCTTCTACCTGGTGGACATCGGCGATGGGGTCGATACGCAGTCAAAGGCCAGGGCTTTCCTGAAAAGCCTGGGCATCACCATCCCCTCCGCGTTCGATGCGGAAGGCCGGTTGATGGATGACTTGCAGCTGCCGCGCGAGTTGCCGACGCGAGTCGTGATCGGTGCCGACGGCGTGTTGAGATATCGCGGCATCGGCTACGGGCACTATGCCAGCGGCTTTCCGGCCCTGCGCAAGGCGATCGACGTGGCACATCCCGTATCAACCGCACGCTAGGCGGCCCCGCGTAACCTCAATAAAGCACCATGTGCAGGCGCAGTGCGAACACGAGGGCGTTAGGCAAGACGCCCGAGGGGTGAAGAACGTATTGCACGTCGGGCTGCAGCGCAAAGACGCTGTGGTCGAAGGGGATCAAGGCCGTCGTTTCCACGCTGGTTTCGGCGCTGTGCCCGCGGATCCACGCGCGCGCGAAGGCCACGCCCCATTCGCTCACGATGGGCGAGACGTGGTGGAAGTGCACGCCGGCGGCCAGGTAGCCGGGTACCGTGTTCACCTGCCCGGGGCTGATACCGGCCTGCATGAAGGCCACTGCGTCGGGATGTCCCGGCAGGGCATGCTCGACGTTCGAATACAGGCCCCAGTCGTGGGTCGGGAGGCCGCCGCTCGCGGGCACCTGGCGGTACCAGGCGCCGATGCCGAGATGGCTCCCGGTTGCGCGGTTCCGCCAGCCGCGCTCGGCGATCAGCATGGTGCCCTCGTGCAGGGCGCTGGAGCGGTCACCCGGGTTGCCCTGGAAGAGGCCCACCTGCCAGTTGTCGTCGTCCTTGCCCAATTGGGCCATCAGGCCCCAACCCCGATCGGGATAGATGGAAGCGGGCACATTTCCCGTGATGGAAGGCGTGATGCCGAACGAGGAATTGGTGAACAGGGCGGCCGCGTCGTTGACGTCGAAAAAGTTGTTGAGGTCGATGATGCCCCCGCGTACCGTGTTCGAGCCGAGCGCCTGTGAATACCAGAACTGTGCCACCTCGTTCTGGTTGGGGGCATCGAGGTTGGACAACGTCTGGATATCCCCGACGTAGGCGCTTGGATGGGTGCTGGCAATCGATTGCAGTCCGAGGGTGAATTGCCCGCCCTGCCAGGCGCCCAGGGTGCCGGTATTGAGCCCGAATTGCGCCGAGATCACGCTGTCGGTGGCGTAGCCGCGGCGGGCGCCGCCGTCGACGTTGGCATAGACGTCGCTGTCCCAGTGAAGATTGAAGCTCAGGCCCTTGTGCGGCGGCGGCAACGGCAGGAGCCGCGAGGCCTCGCCCCCGGTCTGCGCCAAGCCGGCGGGCGCCAGCGCCGAGAGCGCGATTGCAAACGCCAGCAGGCCGACGTGCCCCGCCAGCCGATTGCCTCGTCTCATCGCGATCAGTACCCGCCCAGCTTGCCGTTGCCGGCCCACACGAAAGTCCAGCTCACGGTGAACGGCTTCCACCAGGCGGGCACGCCGGTCTGCTTGCTGGTATGGCGGAAGAAGCCCGCGTAGGGCGGCGGTTCGATCTTCATCGTCAGGGTGTATTTGCCCGGGCCGTCGAGCTTGACGTTGTGCCCGTAATGGGGGCCGTCGCTGGCGGTCATGGGCATGAAGCCGCCAAAGGTATTCCAGTCGCTGCCCTGTTTGCTCATCGTGTAGCTGATCGTCAGGTAAGGGATCCATTCGCCGGGCTGGAAGCCTTGCGCATTGTCCTTGTCCGCGTGAATGTCGGCCTCCAGGTGCACATCGGCGGTCCGATTCATGCCGGGCATCTCCGGCGCCATGTGCACCGGTTGCAGGTAAACGGCATTGAGGATCATCCCGTTCTTGAGTACGGGTTTGCCGATGAGGGTTTCCCTGGCCTGTGCCGCGGCGAGGGGCAGAAGCGCTGCCATGGTGCCGGCCAGGAGCAGTTTGCGAAACATGTCAGGTTCTCCTTTGGTGCGCAGCTGGCGAGAAAAAGCGGATTTCAAACGCCGAACAGGGCGGGCCACCAGGCCAACCCCGCGGCGGCACAGCCCAGCAGGCTGGGTGCGAGGGCCAGGGCCAGGCGGGCACCCGACAGGCCCTGGCGTTGCAGCAGGCGGCGCCCGATGGCCAGGCTCCACACCAGCCCGGCGGCGAACAAGGCCATTTCGATGGCCCGGGTGGCGCCGGGACCGATGCCGTGCTGCAACAGTCCGAACAACTCGCTGCCCAGGCCCAGCACGAGCGAAACCATCGCCACCGGCAGGTACTGGTAGGCCAGCTCCAGGAAACGCGTGCGGAAATCCCGGTCGGCACCGAGCCATCCGGCGACCCAGCTGCCCAGCGCGGTGCAGGCCGACAAGGCGGCCGCGAAGGCCGTGGCCGTGGCGAGCATGAAGCCGGTGATCATGGAAAAATCGAGCCAGGTGAACACCTCGCGCCCGGCGGGGTGGACCGACATCAGCCATGCCGGGCCGGGGCTGACGAAGCCCAGCCAGTCATGCTCGATGGTCCACGTGGCCAGCGCCTGGCGGATCGCCGTGTACTGGGGCATGATCAGCCACAGGAAGCCGCCGATCGCGGTTCCCGTGCCGAGGAACAGGAACCAGATATCGGAGCGGTGCGGATGGTGGTCACGGACGTTGGCCGCCTCGTCGCCGGGGGCCCGCAGCTTGATGCCCAGTCCGCCGCGTGTGCCGGGCCGTACGCAGCGCAGGCACTCGATGCAGTGGCGGGATTCCTGCTTGCGATTGATGTCGATGAAGGTGGGGCAGACGCCCTTGTCGGTCCAGGTTTCGCCACCCGCGCGCGGGGCCTTGGGGGCGAACTGGATGATTCCGAGCCGCGAGAACGAACCGAGCGTCAGCCCGATCGGGCACATATGCCGGCACCAGGTGCGCTTGTGATGGCCCGGTCCGTAGAGAAACCCGAAAAGCAACGCGCAGGCCAGCGTCAGTCCGAAGACTTCGGCAATGCCTTGGGGGAAGCTGCGGGCGTCGACGGTTTGCGCGAGTATGGTGATGACGATGAAGCTTGCCACGGGTGTGCCTTCCCAGCGGGTCCAGCGCGGCACGCGCCGCTTGAGGCCGACGCGGTTGGCCCATTCCGAAGAGGCGCCCATGGGGCAGAGCACGCCGCACCAGCTGCGGCCGGTGAAGATGACCGATACGAACACCAGCGGGAACCACAGGCCCCAGATCAGGAAGTTCGCGGTAAGCGTGAAATTGGAAAACAGCCGTGCGTTGTCAGGCGGCGCCGGCAGCAGCAGCGGCACGACAACGAGCGCGAGGAAGCCGATGAACATGCCCAGGTGAAACCAGGGCAGCCAGCGCCGGTGCCGGTAGGCGAAACGTTCCAGCCGCCCGGCCCGGGGAAATCGGAGTTGTTGTGCCGCCGCCGTATTCACCGCACCCTCAATAAAATTCGTATTCGAGGCGCAGCACCAGGGTGCTGTCCGGGGCCGACCGGCTGGCGCCGAAGAGAGCGACCACGCCATAGCGGAGCGACTTGCCGGCACCCACCAGGAACTGGCCGGTTACGCCCGGCCCGATCTGGTTGCGCGGTTGGCCGTAGGCTCCGATGCGTCCCACCGGCTGGCCGTAGGCTTCCACCAGGGGCGAGATTTTGCGGCGCCAGCGGTAAGTCAGGCGCGCGCGGTATTCCAGTCCTACTCCGGACTGTGCGTTGTTGCCGTATTCGTGGGTGGCCAGCAGGTTGAGCAGGGCGGAAAAGCGGCCGAAGTCCTTGCCCAGGATCGGGCCGAACTTGACCACGTAGGGATCGTTGCTGAACCGCGGGATCTCGTTTTCGTTCAACAGTCCTACGTTGACCCAGTACTTGCCCTGCGGCGTCAACTGGAAGCGGTTCTCCCACTCGAATTCCTCGAGCTTCAGGGTCTCGCCGTACTCCTTCTCGCTGGTCGCATACAGCTCGGTCGACCACCAGTTGGTGAAGGCGTGGGCGTAGGAAAACTTGAGGCCCTGCCCGGTGCCGGTCTCCGGGCCCGTGCCCCAGCTGTTGAAGGCACGCGCCTCGAACTCGCTTTCCCCGAGCACGACGGTGGGCGAATACACCTGGTAGTCGGCGGCGCGGGCAGTGTGCGGCAGCCAGATCAGGGTGCAGGCGGTCAGGGCCAGCAGGGCGGCGGGGGCGCCGCGCCGGCGGAGCAGGAACAGGAGGCGCCCGCTCTTGCCCAGCATGAAGGCGCCGATGCCGGCGAAGCTCGCGACCCAGAACAGGATCTGCATGAGCGAGGGTGCGGGCGTGTAGCCGGCCAGCGCACCCAGCGCGCGGCCGAGTATGCCGTTGCCGGAAATGAGGGAAGAACTGTCCCACACGGCGTTGATCAGGGGCGGCAGGTAGCCGGCCTGGATCAGGAACTGGGCGCCGCGGGCGATCATGCCGGCAGCGATGAACAGGATGATCCAGCCGCTCACCTGGAACAGCCGCTTGACCGGGATGCGCGAGAGGCCGGCGAACAGGACGAAACCGACCGCGATGCCGGCCGCGAGCCCGATCAGGCTGCCGCCGAGCAGGCCGAGGTCGGTCGCGCCGCCCGCGGCGATGCCGTAGAGGAAGAGCGCGATCTCCGAGCCTTCGCGCATGACCGCGAGCGCGGTTACGCCGACCAGCATCGTGAGCGAGGCGCTGCCCGCCATGACTTCGGCGCCCATGGTCTTGAGTTTCTGGGTCAGTTCGCGCCCGTGCTGGGCCATGTAGATGTTGTGCCAGGCGAGCATCAGCCCGGCGCCGAACAGCACGCAGGCCTCGAAGATCTCCTGGCCGTTGCCGTGGGCAAAGCTGGCGATGATGCCGATGCCCGCGGCCACCAGCGCGGCGCCGGCCACCCCGATGCCCACGCCGACACTGACCCAGCGCCCGCGATGCGGCAGGCCCTTGACGGCCGCGGCCACGATGCCGATGACGAGCGCCGCTTCCAGGATTTCGCGAAAGACGATGACGAAGCTGCCGATCATGGCGCCGCTCCCGGTTGCGGGGCCTCGACGACGATCCAGCCCGTCACGCCCGGATTGAAATCATCGAAGAACTTGTACTTGCCCGGCTTGAGCGGGCCGATCCAGACCGTGACGATGGTGCCGCCGGGCACGACCTTCTCGCGGTTCAGCTCGAAGCTCTCGAACTCGGAGGGCAGGCGCCGGGCATTCTTGACCCGCAGCTTGACGCGCGTATTGGCCGGTATCGCCAGGCTGGGCGGCGCAAAGCCGTGATCGTGGATAACCAGGTCAAACGTGGGCGGCGCGGCCAGGCAGGTCGCGGAGCCGAACAGGAGAGATAAGGGCAGGGCCAGCAAGGCTATACGGCGCATCGGCTTCATATTCCGGAAAAGGCCTGCAAATAATAACGATTCGCATTTAGCTTTACAAGTGACCCGGATCAAAAACCCGGCATTACCGCCAGCTTTTCGGTGGTACATGACCACGGAAGGCCGAGGTATCGCGGTTTCTCAGGCCCCGCCTGCCCCGGGTGGGCAAGGCAAGCGGGATGCATCCCCGCCGGCGCGTCAACCTGCAACCGTTCGCCAGCGGCTAAGTGCGCCCCATCAGGCGGCGGTAGGCCGGGTACCAGCGCGAACTTTTCTTGTAAAAGCCGAATCCTTGCGTGCCCGGGAAAACGATCCGGCGGGCGGCGGCGTAACGATCATGGGCCAGGGGCAGGCCCCGGTCGGTGGCGATGCCGAACGCGTAACCGGCCTGTTCCACGGCCTGGCGCTCACGCGGGCCCCACTCCCCGTAAGGGTAGGCAAAGCTTCTGACCGCGGCGCCGATGACTTCTTCCAGCAGGGTCTTGCTTTCCTGTACCTCGCGCGCGAGCGTCGGCGCATCCACCTGCGTGAGGTGCGCGTGGGTCAGCCCGTGCGAACCGATTTCGACGCGTCCGCTGGCATGGCAGGCACGCAACTCGTCGTCGCTCATCAGCGCCTGTGCCGGCCCGCCGTAGGCGGCGTCCCAGGCATTCGTCTTGAGGCTGCGGTCGCCGAGGGCGAAGATGACGGCGCGCGCGTCAAAGCGTTCCAACAGCGGCAGCAAGTGTTCGTGATTGTCCCGGTAGCCATCGTCGAAAGTCAGGATGAACGGGCGCAAGGGCAGGGGGCGGTCGTCGAGCAGGTCGGCGAAGGTTATGGCTTGCATCCCGCGCCGTTGCAGTTGCCGGAGATGACTGGTCATGACTTCGGTGGTGACATGGATATTGGGGCCGGGATCGGCCGGCGCTTCAGGAACGACGCGGTGGTAGCAGAGGATGGGCAGGCAACACTTGCCCAGGCGGCGCTCGATTCGGGCGTCGAGATAGCTTTGGTCGACCGCGGCCGCCACCCGCTCGCCGCCATAGCGATCCAGTTGCACGGCTAGACCGGACGTGTCGGGGCGGAATCCACTATGGAAACGCGCCAGGTCCTTTGCGACCGCATCGGTGTCCAGCGGCGTGGTCTCGCCGCAGTCGCCGAAATTGGTCCGGGCGGCATCCATGAAGGTGTTCGTGTCGACGTAGCCGGCCCGGCAGGCTTCCCCGATTGCATAGACCGGCACGCCTGTCTTGAGGGCTTCGAGCGCCACGCGTCCCGAGCCGAAGACCAGATCGCTTCCGGCGAACGTGGCGTCCAGGCCCGAGCGCCAGCCGGTGAATTCGACATTGGGTGGCGCGCCCTCCGTGAATTCGTCAGTGACCGGGCCGCCCACCACCAGGAAGCGGGTGTCGGGGAAGCGGTTGAACACCTCCCGGGCAAGGCGGTGTGCAAGCCGTCCCTTCGGTCCCGTCAGGCGGCCGACGAAGGCAATGCAAAGTCCTTTGCCGGTGTCAGTCGATGCCATTGGGGATCATTCTCACGCGATGCAGGGGCAGCCGGAGTTCCGAGGTCAGGTGGGTTTCCAGCCACGGGCAGATGGCAATGACGCGTTGGCCATAGACGTTGAAATGCCGGCTGGTGAAGTGCAGGCTCTGGCGGCCATGCACGGTCGAAACGTAGGGAACACCGGTTCGCCGGGACACGATGTTGGCGATCCAGCTGGCGGCCCGGGAATGGGCGTGCAGCATCTCGACCCGCTCCTCCAGGACCAGTTTGCGCACGGCCCGGATGTTGCGCAGGCGGCTGGCATAGCGGCGGTTGTCCAACGCTATGGGATAGAAGGGAAATTCACAGGAGACATTGAGCCGGTCGGAGGCGATCAGGCATTCATGCCCTTTGCGGGCCTGGTGGCGGGCCAGCGCCAGCGCATAGACTTCGGCGCCCGTCAGTTCGCGTTGCGAGAGCAAGTGCAGGATACGCATGGTCAGTGTCCTTCTGAATGCGAATTCGATTCCAGATGGCAGTTGGGAGGGACTCCACGCAGGGCCGCAAGTCCCGGAACAGCAAACAAATCCGTTAGACAGTCCGGCGGCGGCAATTATCCCTCAATTTGTCGTTTCATCCGGGCGTGCCCGCCGGGCAGCCTGCATAGTCTCCGCCGTGTTCGAGTTGCAGGGCGATATGGCGGATTCCGAAGCGTTCCGCGAGTTTCTTTTCCAACCGGCTGAGCAGGGCGTCGTCGAGTTGCCCGTCGGGCTTGACCAGGTGCGCGGTGAGGGCCACTTCGGTCGTGCTCATGGCCCACACGTGGAGATGATGCACCTCGGAAATCTTCGGCTCCTCGAGCAGCGCGTCGCGGATCGCGTCGGGATCGATGCCCGGCGGCACCGCGTCCACCGACAGGTCGAATGACTCGCGCAGCAACGACCAGGTGCTCCACAGGATCACGACCACGATGATCAGGCCCATCGCCGGGTCGAGCCACTGCCAGCCGGTCAGTATGATGCCGACGGCGGCGAGGATCACGCCCGCGGACAGGGCCGCGTCAGAGAGCATGTGGAGGAAAGCGCCGCGCAGGTTGATGTCCTGCTTGCGCCCGCGCATGAACAGCAGCGCAGTGGCGCCGTTGACGACCACGGCCAGGGAGGCGATGGCGATCACGAGGGGTTCGTTGACCGGCCTGGTGCTGACCAGGTGGTCGATGCACTCGGCGGCCAGCAGCACCGACATGATGACGAGCAGCAGGGCATTGGCCAGCGCCGCGAGGATCGTGGCGCGCCGGAACCCGTAGGTCCGCTTGGTGTTGGCGGGCCGGCGTGCCAGCCAGATCGCGCCGCCGGCCAGGACCAGGCTGAGCACGTCGGTGAGATTGTGTCCGGCATCAGCCAGCAGCGCCGTGGAGTTGCCGACCAGGGCGGCGATGGTTTCACCGCCCACGATCACCAGGTTGAAGACGATGCCGAGGGTGAAGCGCCGGCCTTGTGAGTCCGTGGAATGATCGTGATGTGCGTGGCTCATGTGTCTACCGGAAGTGAGTCGCTGGAGCGGCCTTGGCGACTTGTTCCCGGCTGCCGCCGGGCCGCGCGGATTCCATGCGGGAGGTGGGCATCCGGACTCGCCGCGCCTAGTGTAGAGGCGCGGCGGCAGGCCCTGCAAGCCTTATCTACCAGGCGATGGGCTTGCGGTTGCGGTAGAAAAGTCCCGACTCCGGGGCGGGTTCGCCGGTCGCGAGCCACACGGCCGTATCGGCGCCTTCCTCCGGACTGCGGCTGGCGCTCTCGCCGCCCATGCGCGTACGCACCCAGCCGGGGCACAGGGCGTAAACGTGGACACCCTGGCCGGCCAGTTCGTGGGCATACACCCGGGTCGCCGCGTTGAGCGCGGTCTTGGACAGGCGGTAGCCGAGGTGGCCGCTGCCCATGTCGCTGAGCTGCCCCATGCCGGAAGACAGGTTCACGATACGTCCGCCCGCGGGCATCAGCGGCGCGATCGCCTGGATCATGCGTACGGCGCCGAGGGTGTTGACATTGAAATGCTCGAGCAGCGTCGACATGCTCACCTGCATGGGATCGGCTGAATGCTTCGCCCCGGGCTTGCGCGATTCGAGCAGGATGCCGGCGTTGTTGACCAGCACATCGACGTGGCCGAACTGTTCGCGCAGCCATCTGGCCAGCGACTCGGCTTCCTCGCCGCGGGTGACGTCGAGCCTGCGCAGGATCACCGGCAGCCCCTCGGCGGCCAGCGACTGCTGCGCCTCGGCGCCGGCGGCCGCGTCGCGCGCACACATCACCACGGTGAAGTCCTCCCGGGCCAGGGCGCGGGTGACGGCGAGGCCGATGCCGCGGTTAGCCCCGGTCACGACGGCGATGCGGGCCGTGTCATTCATGACTTTTCGCCAGCCGGGGCTGGCGCCGGCCCCAGCGGATGTTCAATCGTTCCATGGCCACGTAGAAGGCGGGCGTGACGTACAGGGTAAGGAATTGGGAGAAGAACAGTCCACCCACCACGGCGATGCCCAGGGGGCGGCGCGCGTCGGCGCCCGCGCCGAAACCGATGGCGATGGGCAGCACGCCGAGGATGGCGGCGACGGTGGTCATCATGATCGGGCGGAAGCGGATGCGGCAGGCCTCGATGATCGCCTCGGCCGGATCCATGTCCCGGCGCCGGCGTGCGTCGATCGCGAAATCGACCATGATGATGCCGTTTTTCTTCACCAGGCCGACCAGCAGGATCAGGCCCACGAAACTGAACAGGTCCAGCTCCTGGTTGGTCAGGAGCAGCGCCACGAGCGCACCGAAGATGGCGAGCGGCAGCACGGTCAGGATGGTGATCGGGTGGATGAAGTGCTCATAGAGGATCGCGAGCACCATGTAGATCACCAGGATCGTGAGGATCAGCAGTATCGGCAGCGTGCTCAGCGAGCGCTCGAAGACCTGCGCGTTGCCGGCGAAACTGCCGGTCACGTCCGCCGGCAGGGAGCTGGCGGCCACGTTGTTGATCTTGTTCGTGACCGAGCCGAGCGATACCCCGGGCTGCAGGTCGAACGAAAGCGTCACCGAGGGCAGTTCCTGGTAGTGGCTGATACTCAGGGGCCCGACGCCCGGCGTGATCCGGGCGATGCTCGCGAGCGGCACCAGCTTGCCGCCGCGACCCGGCACGTACAGGGCGTTGAGCGCGTTGATGTTCTGCTGGTACCGTGGCGCGAGTTCCAGGATCACGTAATAGTTGTCGGTAGCGCCGTAGATGGTGCTCACCTGCTGGCCGCCGTAGGCGGTGAGCAACGTGTTCTGGATGGCGGCCGGGCTCACCCCCAGTGCGGAGGCCTTGTCGCGCTGGATATGGATGTTGATCTGCGGGTTGCTGAGCTGCAGGTCCGTGTTGACGTCGGCGATGCCGGGGATCGCCTTCATTTTCTTTTCCAGGTTCTCGGCGGCGGTCTGCAGCTCGCCGAGGTCGGACCCCTGCAGGATGTAGTTGTAATTGCCCTGGCCGCCGCCGGTGCCGGTGTTGATCGCCGGCGGGATGCCGAAGAACCCTTCCAGGTCGGGGATCCGGTAGGCCGCCTGACGCAGCTTCTGGGCGATCTGTTCCGCGCCCAGGCTGCGGTCCCCGCGCGGCGCCAGCCCGATCATCATGAAGCCCGAGCTTTCGTTGCTGGTGCCGCCATGGCCCTGGCCCACGCTCGACATGATGCCCTGGACGCCCGGGATGGCGAGCGCCTTGTCGAGCAGCTGGCTTTGCCGGGGGAGCATGTCGGTGAACGACATGCCCTGGGGGCCGCGGATGTGCCCGAAGATGACGTTGGTGTCCTCGCTCGGGATGAACCCCTTGGGCACGATCCAGAACAGCAGCCCCGAGATGGCAAGTATGCCCACGGCGAAGGCGAGCGTCGCCTTCCAGTGGGTGACCGACCATCGCAGGCTGTTGACGTAGGCATCGCGCGCGCGCTCGAAGACGCGTTCGCCGGCTTGGTAGAAGCGGCCGTGGGTGCGGGCCGGGCGCAGCATGCGCCCGGAGAGCATGGGCGTCAGCGTCAGGGCCACCACGCCCGAGAGCAGGATGGCGATGGCGATGGTGATCGCGAATTCGCTGAACAGGCGCCCGATCAGTCCGCCCATGAACAGGATGGGAATGAACACCGCGACCAGGGAGAGAGTCATCGACAGCACGGTGAAGCTGATCTCGCGGCTGCCGAGCAGCGCGGCCTCCAGCGGCTTGTGCCCCATTTCCATGTGCCGGACGATGTTTTCCTGCACCACGATGGCGTCGTCGACCACGAAGCCCACGGCGAGCGTCAGCGCCATCAGCGATAAATTGTCGAGGCCGAAGCCCAGCAGGTACATCACCGCGAAGGTGCCGATCAGCGAGGTCGGCAGCGCGAGCGCCGTGACCAGGGTCGCGCTGCCGTTGCGCAGGAACAGGAAGATCACCACGATGACCAGGCCGATCGCGCCCAGCAGCGTCCAGGTCACGTCGTCGATCGAATGGTGGATGAATACCGAGCGGTCGTAGATGACGTGAAGGTCCGCGCCTCCGGGTGCCTGCTTCGACAGCCGCGGCAGCTGTTCGCGCACTTCCTTCGCCACCTGCACGGTGTTGGCGCCGGGCTGGCGGTGCACCGAAAGCACGATCGCGCGCGTGCCGTTGTAAGTGGTCTGGCGCTTGTTCTCCTCGATGCTGTTGACCGCGTGCCCGACGTCGCTCAGGCGCACGGGCGAGCCGTTGTTATAAGCGAGCACCAGGTTGTTGTACTGGTCCGCGTCGTTGAGCTGGCCCGACGTCTGCACCGCGTAGGTCCGGTTCTGCCCCTCCAGGGTGCCGGAGGGCAGGTTGCTGTTGCCCGACTGGATCGCGTGGGTCACCTGGGCGAGCGAGAGTCCGCGCGCGTTCAGTGCATACGGGTTGACGAATATCCGCACCGCGTATTTTTGGGAGCCCCACACGTTCACCTGGGCCACGCCGGGCAGGGTGGAAAGCCGCTGCGCCACGCGGGTCTCGGCGAACTCGTCGAGCTTGGTCAGCGACAGGTGCTTCGCGGTGAACGCGATGTAGATGATCGAATAGTCCGAGGGATTGCTCTTGCGCAGCGTCGGCGGGCTGGGCATGTCCCTGGGCAGCCTTCGCGAAACGGCGGAGATCGCGTTTTGCACGTCCTGCGCGGCGGCGTCGATGTTGCGGCTGAGGCTGAACTGCAGGGTGATGAAGGTCGAGCCGGTGCTGCTCTCCGAACTCATGGAATCCAGGCCCGAGATCGAGCTGAATTCACGCTCCAGCGGCGTGGCCACGGTGCTGGCCATGGTCTCGGGGTTGGCGCCCGGCAGCGAGGCATAGACCCGGATCGTGGGGAAGTCCACGTTCGGCAATTCGCTCACCGGCAGGCTGCGGTAGGCGAAGATGCCGAACAGCACCAGCGCCGTCATCAATACCGTGGTGGCAACCGGGCGGCGAATGAAAGGGGCCGAGAGGTTCACGGAAGAGGTCAGCTACTGGCGTTGGGTGCGGCGGATGTGGCTGGCGCGTTCGCTTCGGCGATATTGATCGCGGGAAGCATATGGACGTTCACGGCCAGCCCTTCGCGCAGGTCGCGGGGGATATGCACGATGACTTCATCGCCCGTACCCAGGCCCTGGCCGATGACAGAATAGTTCCCGTACTGGCGCTGTACCGACACGTCCTGCACCTTGACCTTGCCGTTATCGACGACATAGACGTAATTGCCTTGCTGTCCGGGCTGCACGGCCGTATCCGGGACGACGATGGCGTCGGGCTGGATGGTCAGCTGCATGCTGACGTGCACCAGCTCGCCCGGCCACAGTTCGTCCTTGCTGTTCTTGAACTCGGCCTTGAGGGTCAGCGTGCCGCTGTCCTGGTTGACGGCGTTGTCGATGAACACGAGCTTGCCGTCGTTGGCGGCAAGCGAACCGTCCGAATCGCGCACGTAGATGTTCAACGCGGCGTCGTGCAGGTAGTGCTGCAGGGTGCCGATCTGCGATTGCGGGATGTCGAATTGCACGAGAATGGGCGAGATCTGGTTGATCGTGACCAGTGCCGTGGCGTCGTTGGCCTGGATCAGGTTGCCGGTCTTGTAGGCCAGGGCGCCGGTCTTGCCGCTGATGGGGGCGTGGATGTGCGTGTACTGCAACTGCAGTTTCGCCTGCTCGAGGCTCGCCTCGTCGGCGGCCAGCGTCCCCTTGTCCTGGAGCACCAGCGCGGCCGCGTTCTGGTTGTCCTGGCTGCTGACATAGCCCTGCTTGACCAGGCGTGCCGAGCGGGCGGCGTTGGCCTGGTCGGAAGCCAGCTTGGCCTTGTCCTGCTCGATCTTGCCTTTCGCCTGGGCAATCTGGATTTCGTAAGGCTTCGGATCGATGACGAAGAGCAATTGCCCCGCCTTGACTTCGTCGCCTTCGTTGAACTGGACTTTTTGCAGTATGCCGCCGACCTGGGCCCGCACGGCCACGCTGTGATGCGTCTGCACGACGCCCGCCGCGTGCAGCACCAGCGGCACCGGCTGGCGCGTCACGCGCAGCGCGTCCACTTCCAGCGAATCGACCATGCGCGAATGCTGTTTGGCGGGGGACATGAGCCCCGTGATACGCCAGGCAAGCAGCCCCGTCACGGCGAGTACCGCGACGAGCAGTATCCAGCGAGCCGGTTTGTGTTTTTGGGTCATGGGGTTCCTCTCGCGGCCGCATGAGGAGCGCTTGCGGCTTCCCACATTCTAGCGGCTTCGGCCTTGATGCTGTAGCTATCGGGTTGTTGCCTGCCGTTTTATACGCCGGAATCACGGCTCGTGCATATCGGGTTTGTAACGCAATGTTTCACGGGCCGGTTTGCTAATGAAGTCATACAAAATTTCACTCGTGGCAGGTTCTGATCCCTCGTGGGAGCGGCGGTCCCCGCCGCGATGAACCCGCCACCAAGGGTGGGATATCTTGTAGGAGCGGCTTCAGCCGCGATGATCCCGCCACCAACTCCCCTTCTTCGCTGCACGGGTAAAGGGGAGGGTATGAGGTCAGCTTTCGCTGAAATTGTGTTAACTGGATTCCGGCCTTCGCCGGAATGACGAGGTTTCGTGGGAGCGGCGGTCCCCGCCGCGATGAACCCGCCACCAAGGGTGGGATATCTTGTAGGAGCGGCTTCAGCCGCGATGATCCCGCCACCAACTCCCCTTCTTCGCTGCACGGGTAAAGGGGAGGGTATGAGGTCAGCTTTCGCTGAAATTGTGTTAACTGGATTCCGGCCTTCGCCGGAATGACGAGGTTTCGTGGGAGCGGCGGTCCCCGCCGCGATGAACCCGCCACCAAGGGTGGGATATCTTGTAGGAGCGGCTTCAGCCGCGATCGATCGCTACTCAGGCGAAACGTTCGCCCCGGCGAGTTCGGTGTTCAACTGCCTGAAGAAACGCTTGGCGATGCGTTTTGCGACCGCACGGGCGATGGGCGTGCCGATGCGCGCGAGATAGCCGTCGAGCTGCGCGTCCACCGTGTAGTGCAGGCGGGTGTGTTCGCTGTCTTCGGCCAGTTCGATGAGTGCCGCGACGCTGCTGGCATGGCCGTCTTCGCCAAAAAGCAGCTTGTAGCTTTGGTGCGGTGCGGCGTCGGCGATGCGCACCCGGCCCCGGTAACTGCGATGGGCGTTGCCGATGCTCAATTCGATCTCGGCCTCGAGCGTATCCTCGCCGATCCATTCGATCTGCTTGCAGCCGGGCACGCAGCGGACCAGCAGCACGGTATCGTGCAGTGCGTTCCAGACCTGCTCCGGGGTGGCGTGCAACCGGTGCTTGCCTTCGATATCCATGGTCAGTTTCCCTGCTTGCGTTGTTCCTCGAGCGATTCCCATCGCTCGAAGTGCTGCTCCAGTGTACTTTCCAGTTCGCCCATGCGTGTCTGGGCGTCTTTGATGGCCTGCGCATCCTGGCGGAAGAAGTCCGGGTCGCTCATGCTTTCCTGCAGCGCCTGCAACTCGGTCTCCGTGTCCTCGATCTGCTGCGGCAGCCCGTCGAGTTCGCGCTGCAGCTTGTAGCTGAGCTTGCCCTTGCCCGGCGCATTGCGGGGCCTGGCTTCGTTCGTTTCCTGCGGGGCGCTCTTGCGCGTAGTCGTCACCGCCTTGCGCTGGCGCAGCCAGTCGCGGTAGCCGCCCACGAAGTACTCGAATCCGTCGCCTTCGTTCACCAGTAGCCCGTCCACGACGTTATCCAGGAACGCGCGGTCGTGCGAGACCAGGATCACCGTGCCGGGATAGCCATTGACCAGGTCCTCGAGCAGCTCCAGGGTCTCGATGTCGAGGTCGTTGGTCGGCTCGTCGAGGATCAGCACGTTGGAAGGCTTCGCCAGCAGGCGGGCGAGCAGCAGGCGGTTGCGTTCGCCGCCCGAGAGTAGGGCAGTGCGTGTCTGCGCGCGCTCGGGCGAGAATAAAAAAGCTTTGAGGTAACCGAAAACGTGCAGGCTCTTGCCCTCGAAGTCGATGCGCTCGGCGCCGTCGGCGACGTTCCAGGCCGCGGTGCGCTCCAGTTCCAGTTGGCGGCGGGTCTGGTCGAAGTAGGCGATCTCCAGGTTCTCGCCGTACTTGATCGTCCCGCTGTCCGGCTCGTGGTCGCCGAGCAGCACCCGGAGCAACGTGGTCTTGCCGCAGCCGTTCGGCCCCATGATGCCGATCGCGTCGCCGCGCCGGATCTTGTGCGTGAACTGCTTGAGGATGGGCTGGCCGTTGATGCTCGCCGTCACCCGGTGCAGCTCGATCACGCGCCGGCTCGACGGGTCGCTGACCTGGGTGCGGAAGGTCACGCGGCGCTGGTACTTGCGCCGGCCCGCGGCTTCCTCGCGCATGTCCTCCAGCGCGCGCACGCGGCCCATGTTGCGGGTGGTGCGCGCCTTCACGCCGCGGCGGATCCAATCTTCCTCCTCGGCGAGCTTCTTGTCGAATTCGCGGTTGGCCTGCCGCTCCTGCTGCAGTTGCTCGGCCTTGGCGCGGCGGTAGGCGGCGAAGTTGCCGGGGAAGGGGTACAGGCGGCCGCGGTCGACCTCGATGATGCGCAGTGCGACGTTGTCCAGGAACGCGCGATCATGGGTGATGAACACGAGCGCGCCCGGGAAGTTCGCCGCGACCTGCTCCAGCCAGCCCACGCCGCTGATGTCGAGGTGGTTGGTCGGCTCGTCGAGCAGCAGCAGGTCGGGTTTGCTCACCAGCGCGCGGGCCAGCATCACGCGGCGGCGCAAGCCGCCCGAGAGGGTCGAGAAGGGCGCGTTGCCATCCAGTTCCATGCGCGAGAGGGTCGCCACGACTTCCACGTGCGTGTTCCAGGCGCCGGCTTCCTCCAACTCGTGCTGCAGCTTCAGCAGTTCCCCCGGATCGCCGCCGGCGTTGGCGGCGTGTTCGTATTCGATCAGGCGGCGTCCGGTCTCGCCCAGGCCGCGCGTGACGATGTCGTAGACCAGGCCCTGGGTGTCGGGCGGCACGTCCTGGTCGAGCATGGCGACCCGCAGCCCGTCGCGGCGGATGATCTCGCCTTCCTCGGGCGCGATCTTGCCTGCCAGCACCCGCAGCAGGGTGGACTTGCCGGCGCCGTTGCGCCCCGCCAGGCACAGGCGGTCGCCCTCCCGGATCGAGAGGTTGACGTGGTCGAGCACGGGCTCGGCGGCGAAGCGCACGAGGACATCGCGAAGCGTCAGCAGCACGGGCGAAGTCGGGAATCCGCGGGGATCGGTTGGGAAAGAGTCATCTAGGGTCGCTGGCCTGGCATGGCCGCTATCGTTCTGCAATAGCGCCTATTTTATCCGAGTATCGGAGGCTCTCTTGTGGGAGCGGCGGGGACCGCCGCGATAAACCAGCCACAACGACCGATAGCACTTGTTGAAGCGACTTCAGTCGCGATCCACACCGGGTGCCAACGGCCATCGCGACTGAAGTCGCTCCTACACCCACCCGTCATCCCGGCGAAGGCCGGGATCCAGTTCAAAGAATCGCGGCGGGGACCGCCGCTCCCACGGTTTCGTCATTCCGGACTCGATCCGGCGCCGGAGGCCGAAGGCCGAAGGCCGGAGACAACATGCGCGTGTCGCATGGCCCGAAGGGCGAGCGGCGCAAGTCGCGAGTAATCCAGTCGAATTAATGGCGGGCGAAGGCCGCTCCGGTTAACGCGTATTACCCGTATGCCCCAGCGAATAGCGTCCCGGCTGCGGCCATACCGCGAGGCCGTGAGGTTGGCGCCCGACCCGGATCTTGTGCAGCACTTTGCCGGTACGGGTGTCGAACACATAGACCACGTTGTCGTAGCGGCCCGACAGCCACAGCTGCGTTCCGGCGGCATTGGTGTTGCCCATGTCGGGGCTGCCGCCACCGGGGATCGGCCACTGCGCGACGATCTTGCGCGTCGCCGGGTCGATGACCGTGATTCCGCCCCGGTGTTTGCCCCACACGCGGGGGTTGCCCCGGTCGGCCACGTACATGTATTTGCCGTCACGGCTGGGGTAGATGCCGTGGGCGCCATAACCGGTGGCGATAAAGCCGACCTGTTTGAACGTTACGGGGTCCACCAGCTCCACGCCGTCGCCGCGCAAGTCGGCGACATAAAAGGTGGTGCCTTGCGGATCCACGCGAATGTCCTGGGGCATGGCGCGCTTGTGGTTGGGCGGCTGCAGTCTCAGGTAGCCCACGACCTTGTGCGTTTCCACGTTGACCTTCACGAGGTCGCCGTTGAACTCGCAGGTGGCGATGAGGTAGCGCCCGTCCGCGGTGAAGTCCATGTGGTCGATGCCCTTGCAATGGGTCTTGACCGAGTCGTGGAGCTTCATCGTGTGCGGATCGCGGAAATCCAGCCGTTCCATGGATTCCGCCACCACGATGGCATATTTGCCGTCGGGCGTGAAATACAGGTTGTACGGGTCGCGCACCGCCACGTTCCTGCCGGGCTTGCCGGTCAGCGGATTGATCGGCGTGAGGCTGTTGCCGTAATCGTTGGTGACCCACAGCGTGCGCAGGTCGTAGGACGGCACGACGTGCTGGGGCAGGGCGCCGGACTTGAAGGTGTAGAGCACCTTGTAAGTCTCCGGGTTGATGACCGACACCGTGCCGTCGAGCGTGTTGGGCACGTAAACGAGCGGTTTGTCGTGCATCACCGCCGGGCAGAGCATGTCCACCCCGGCGGCGGAATAGATGTCGTGCGCATCCAGTACCGGCGGCATGCCGGGCAGGGGCGCTTCATGTGCAGCCGTTACCGCACCGGCAAGGCCGGCACAGGTCAGCATCGCGGCCGCGAGCGGCAACCTGAGCAGGGAAAGGAACGTTTTCATCGGTGGAAAGCCTTGGCGACGCCCCCATGTGAGGGCGATATAGCATAATCCCGGGAAAGCCGCTTTGCCAGGGGTTTCAAGCGATTTTTTTGCAGGGATTTTGCCCCACGCTCCCCGCCGCCGCAGCCGGGCGCAGCGCAATTTAGGCTAGACTTTGCGGTAACAGCAAATGGGCTGTAAATCCCGTTCAATGAACTCTGCGACGAGGAAGGATGTCATGAAGAAATTGGTTGTTACCGGTGCCCTGGTCGGCCTGCTCGGCCTGGGCCTCAATTTTGCCGCCGCGCCCGCCGCGAACGCCAAGCAGGACAGCGATAGCGCCAAGGTGCTCCACTGCCACCTCGACTTCACCATGTCGGGCTGGTCGGCCTTTTACAAGACGGCAACCGGCAAGGGCACCGTCAAGTGTGCGGAAGGCCAGTCGGTGCCGGTGAAGATCCGCCTCAAAGGCGGCGGGCTCACGTTCGGAAAGTCCGAAGTCCGGGACGGACACGGCGTGTTTTCCGGCGTCTACAGCATTAACGAGATCTTCGGCCATTACGCCTTCAGCCAGGCCCATGCCGGTGCCGTCAAGGAAGCCAACGCCATGGCGCTGACCAAGGGCAGCGTTTCGCTGGCCCTGACCGGCCTGGGGCACGGCTGGTCGCTGGGCGTGGACTTCGGGGCCTTCATCATCGAGCCGGCCGACCAGAAGAAATAGCCAGGCACGTTTCCCGGGAAATCCCGACGGCACGGCCCCTCATGGGGCCGTGTTTTTATGCGTAGCGGCGGGCGTTTTCAATCCCGATCTTGACTTTACTGTTGTATATGCGTATAACAGTGCAAATTTCACGGAATGGCTCCCATGCGACGCTTGTTGATTGTCCTTTCCCTCCTGGTCCCGGTGGCGGCCATGGCCGCCACCCCGACGCCGGCGCAGATCCTGGCCCGGGCCAAGGCCGCCAGCGGCGGCGAGGCCTGGAACCGGGTCCACACGATCCGCATGGCGGGCACGGGCGAATACGGCGGCCTGTCGGGCCCGGTGAGCGAACTGGACGATCTGGAGACCGGCCGCGCGGCCAGCCACCACGAGCTCGGCGGCATGAAAGGCGCCCAGGGCTTCGATGGCAAGATTGGATGGAGCCAGGATGCCGGCGGCGAGGTTGCGACCAACGATTCACCCGCAGCGAAAAAGGGTGATATCACGGGGGCCTACCAGACCGCACGGGGCTGGTGGTTTCCCAAGCGTTGGCCCGCCGATATCGTCGCGGCGGGTACGCGCACGGATGGGGGTGTCGCCTACCGGGTCCTGAAAATCACGCCGCGCGGCGGCGGCCCATTCGAGCTCTGGATCGATGCGCGCACGCACCTGATTGCCAGGCTCGTCCAGGTCGTGGGTGCCGAAGGCTTCCGGCAAACGACGTACTTCAGTGACTACCGCAAGGTGGACGGCATCAAGCTGCCCTTCCGCGAACGGATCGTCGCCTGGGGCGGATACGACATGCACGTGCGGTTCAAGACGGCGCGGGTCAACGTTCCGGTGACCGCCGCCGACTTCGCCGTGCCGGCGCAGCACTTCGACGACTTTGCCCTGATCGGTGGCGCGCAAGCAGTCACCATCCCCTTCGAGCTCGTCAGCAACCACATCTATCTCCGCGTCACCGTCAACGGCCACCCCCTGCACTTCCTGTTCGATACGGGCGGCGCCAACATCCTGACCCCGGAAGCGGCAAAGCGGGTGGGGGTCGCGAGCAAGGGCGCGGTACGCAGCGGGGGCGTCGGCAAGAAAGCCGTCAGCGCCGGTTTCGGCAAGGTGAAAAGCCTCGTGCTCGGCGGCAGAGTGAAGCTCGACAACCAGGTCTTCGCCGTCGTGCCGCTGCCCGGATTCAGCGACATCGAGGGCACCGAGTTCGACGGGCTGATCGGCTACGAGGTATTCAAGCGCCTGGTCGTGCGCATCGATTACGCGGACCGGAAGCTCACCTTCATCAAGCCCGCCGACTTCGACCCGGCCGGTGCGGGAACGGCGGTGCCCTTCACCCTGCTCGACAGCATCCCGGGCGTGAAGGGTTCCATCGACGGGATACCCGGCGAGTTCGAGGTCGATACCGGCAGCCGGGCCGCGCTCACGCTGTGGGCGCCCTTCGCCAAGGCGCATGACTTGGCCAAACGCTACCATGCCTCGGGCGTCACGGTCATCGGCTGGGGTGTCGGCGGCAGTTCGCATGGCCGTGTCGCGCGCGGCGGACTGCTCAAGATCGGCGACGTCAGCGTGCACGATCCGCTCGTCGAATTGAGCACCGCCACCTCCGGCGCCGGGGCGGCCAAGTTCATCGCCGGCAACATTGGCGGCGGCGTGCTCAAGCACTTCACGGTGACCTTCGATTACACCCACTCGCGCATGTACCTGAAGCCGAACCGCGACTATGCGGCACCCATGAACTACGACCGCTCGGGGATGTGGATCAACGCCCGGGACGGCGATTTCGTGCTCAAGTCGGTCATGCCGGGCGGGCCGGCGGCCCACGCGGGGCTGAAGGCCGGCGATGTGATCACGGCGGTGAACGGCAAGCCGGCCACGAGGTTGTCATTGGCCGGGTTCCGCACGCTGTTGGTCGACGGCAAGCCGGGCAGCCGTATCGAGTTGGGCATCGGCGAGGGCGGCAGCGCCCGCCGGGTCACGCTGGTGTTGCGCAACCTGATTCCGGACAAAATGAAATAAGCGTGGCGGGGCCGCGCGGCCCCGGGCTCAGTGCACCAGCCGCGCGATCCAGGCCGCGAGCAGGCTGGCGGCGGCCAGCCAGGCCAGGGGCGCGCGCAGGCGCCGGTACCAGGCCGGGAACGTGCCGGAGAACCAGCGCCACTCGCCGTACCAGGCGACGGCGTGGGCGGCGGCCAGCAGGGGCAGGGCGAGGCCGATCGGCAGGACCGCCAGGATCCAGCCGGCCAGCGGCGGCAGGGCGCTCCACCAGTAGCGCTGTTCCTCCGCGTGCTCGCCGAGTGCCCAGCCGAAATGGATCGAACCGACCACCGCCAGGGCGATGCCGCCGTAGACGGCGAGCAGCCGGGCGGCGAACTGCGACGAGGGGTAGACCCAGAGCCAGGCGGCCAGGCCGACGAAAGGCACCAGGGCCACGGCGGCGCAGGACACGGCGGCGGGCGACATCAGCGGGTTCGGGTTGGCCGCCGCTCTGTCGTCATGGCGCAGCACCTCGCGGGCCGAGCGGATGCCGCCCACGAAGCGCCCGTCGATGAACACCTGCGGCAGCGTCGTCTGGCCGGTGAAGTGCTTGAGCGCGTCGTAGCGCTCGCGGTTGCGCGGGTCGCCCATGGCCATCTCCACCGCGTTCCAGCGTTTGCCGCGGCGGTTCAGCTCGTGGTCGAGTCCGCCCAGGTCGGTGAGCGGGCTGTGGAATATCACCACCTGTGCGCTTTTGCTGAGCCGTTCGATCTCGTCTGCTTCGCTCATCGTGCGTCCTCCTCCGTTGTCCCCATCCTACAGCGATCAAGGGACGCATGCCGTGCGAGCACGCGGCGCTCGGCGGCGATCAGCGAGAAGGCCAGCGGCAGCGAGAGCAGGAAGGTCGCGCCCATCCCCAGGTAAGTGGCCTTGAAGCCGAAGCGCGCACCGAGCACCAGGCCGAGGATCGCGCCGGCCGCCGCGCCGGTGTCGGCCGCGACCTGATAGAGGCCGGTGGCGCGCCCGCGCCGTTCGAAGGCGACCAGGTCGCCGAGCAGGGTCAGCAGCGGGATGGTCACGCCGCCGGCCCCCGCGCCGATCAGCACCAGGCCCGGCAGGAGCCAGCCGAGGCTGTAGGCGAAGGCGCAGATGGCGGAGCCGGCGATCAGGGCCGCCAGGCCGGGCAGCAGCGTGCTCGTGCGCCGGCCCAGCGCGTCGATATGGCGCCCGATCCCCATCGATACGCCGGCATAGCTCAGCACCATGGCGCACATGAGCAGGCCCGCGCTGCCTTCCGCGTTCAGGCCCGGCACCAGCGTGTGGCGATGATCGATCAGCAGCACCAGGGTGGCCATCAGCACGCCGCCGTAGGAGAAGAACACCAGCGCCGTGTAGAACCAGATCGGGATCAGGCGGCGCTCGCTGAGGATCAGTGTCCAGTCGTGCAACAGGCTGGTCTTGCTTGCGGGTGCCTTGCGCGCACCGGCCTCGCCGGGCAGGTGCTTGCGCCGGGGGATGAGGGCGAGCGCCGCGACGCCGCCGATCGCGCTCAACGCCGTCGCCGTGATGAAAGCGGCATCGGCATTGACCAGATCGGTGAGCAACCCGCCCAGCACCAGGCCGCCGGGCACGCCCGAGCTGATCGCACTGCGCGTGCGCGCGACCAGGCGTCCGCGCTCGCTCGCGGCGCCGATGCGCAGGACGGCGGAGATGGCGCCCACGAACAACAGCGAGGATCCCACACCCCAGATGGAGCGGCCGATGAGAAACCACGCCGTCGGGGCGCCGAGATGCAGCGCGGCGATATAGCCCAGGGAGCCGAGACCCTCGATGAACAGGCCGACGGCGATCACCTCGCGGCCGCCGAAGCGGTCGGTGAGCGAGCCGGTGACCGGATTGACGCCCATGCGCACCACGCGGTTCGCGGCGAGGATGACGCCGATGATGAACGCGGACAGGCCCATGCGCTCGCCGAGCGCGGGCAGGATGGGGAACACCACGCCGCCGCTGATGCCGCCCGCGAACGCCATCGCGCTCACGCGCCAGGCGATGGCGTTGGCGCTGCGGGTTCGGGGTGATCGCGGCGGGGGCGGGGAAGCGCTGTTCACGCGCCTATTATCGCGCGTAACGCGTGTAGGGAATATTCCTACAGAACTTTGATTTCCCCCAGGAGACTAAACACTGAATGGTTTGCACGCACATTCAAATACGAGGACATCCATGAATAAGACACTGATCGCCATCACGACCGCCGCGGCACTGGGCCTGGGCATGCCGCTTGCCCATGCCGCGAAGAACGACAATTCGGTCCCCACCTACAAGAACGGATACTTCGGCGTCTACACCGGCTGGCCGGACGCCATCGGCGGGCAATACACCAAGCCGGGCACCTTTGGCCCCGGGTCCTACCTGCGCCTGGGCGTGGGTATCCCGGCCTTTTACCAGGCCTTCGGCCTCGACCTCAGCGGCGATGCCCTGTTCGACACCGTGCGCTTCGGCCCGCAGGGCAAGCTGCGCCTGGGCGGGGGGCTGAACATCGGCTTTCTCAACAGCGACAACACCTTTACGCACAGCAGCAACCTGTTCGCCTACCCGCATTTCCTGGCGAACTTCAGCATGATGTTCAACCCGCACCTGCAGGGCTTCGTCGAACCCGAGGTCGGCCCCCTGTTCGTCTCGCGCGGCTACGGCACCACGGCCCGCGTCGCCGTCAAGGTGGGCCTGAACTTCACGCCCTGATCGACACCGTTCAGCGGTTTCGCGGCGGGAGCGTTGCGTCTGCACGGAACATGGAAAGGAGGCAGGCGCAATCGCCTCCCCGCCGCGATCTTTACCGTTCAAGGATTGGATCGCGACTAAAGTCGCTCCTACAAGAAAACGAAGCGGTGTAGGAGCGGCTTCAGCCGCGATCAGGTTGCGGGGGTTACCGTAGCTTGTAGGAGCGGCTTCAGCCGCGATCAGGCAGCAGGCTTTATCGAAGCTTGTAGGAGCGGCTTCAGCCGCGATCAGGTTGCGGGGATTACCGTAGCTTGTAGGAGCGGCTTCAGCCGCGATCAGGCAGCGGGGGTTTACCGTAGCTTGTAGGAGCGGCTTCAGCCGCGATCAGGTTGCGGGGGATTACCGTAGCTTGTAGGAGCGGCTTCAGCCGCGATCAGGCAGCAGGCTTTATCGAAGCTTGTAGGAGCGGCTTCAGCCGCGATCATCACAAGGATGTGAACAATGACGACAAGGTTTAACTCATCGCGCTACCGGCATCGCAGCCACGCCCTCCGCCGCGGGCGGATTTCACTGCCCGGCCGGGCTTATCTGGTTACGACAGTCACCGATAAGCGCAAGCCTCTGTTCAGCGATTTCGACAGGGCGTGCAGCATAGCGCGCACGCTGGAATTTTTGGAGTCAGCGCTGCACTGCCAGTCACTAGCCTGGGTGGTGATGCCGGATCATGTTCATTGGCTGCTTAGCATCGAAGCAGAGCAGGATCTGTCGCAAATTGTCCGGATCGTCAAAGGGCGTGTTTCCAGGTTATTAAACCTGCTCGACCACACGCCACGCCGCCGAGTCTGGCAGCCAGGATTCCATGACCATGCGTTGCGCGGAGAAGAAGACCTGCGTGACACAGCCCGATATATCGTCGCCAACCCGTTGCGTGCTGGCCTTGCCGAGGAGATAGGGGCTTATCCTTTTTGGAACGCGGTATGGCTATAGCCAGACGCCTGATCGCGACTAAAGTCGCTCCTACAAGAGGCGCATTGCCTCTGCGCTGAACGGAGCTTGTAGGAGCGACTTCAGTCGCGATGAATTGGGCGCCAAGGCCGAGATCCCATGTAGGAGCGGCTTCAGCCGCGATCACAAAGGTGTCAACGCCGGCGCGGTCTCCAGGTGACTCCCCGCCAGCCACTCGCCCGAGCGCATCTCCTCCAGCCGGCTGACCGTACGCCGGAACTCGAAGCGAAACCGCTTGCCCGTATACAGCGCCTCCGGCGCGCTGGCCGCCGTGGCCACCAGCAGGGTATGACGCTCGTACAAGACGTCGATGAGCGAGATGAACCGCCGCGCGGCCTGCAGGGCGTCGTCGTCGAGTACCGGCACCGCGTTCAGCAACACCGTCCGGTAGCGTTCGGCGACATCGATGTAATCATCCGCACTCCGCGCTTCCACGCACAGCGGGCCGAAGTCGAAGAACACCGTATCCTCGCTCTTGCCGCGCACGGCGATCCGCCGGTCGTTGATCACCAGGCTGCCTTCGCGGGCATCGCGGTCGCTCAGGCGCGCGAACAGCCCTTCCAGGCGGCGGGTGCCGGCCGCCGGATCCACGACCTGCCACACGCCGTCCGCGGCGATGCGATCGGCGCGGTAGTCACGCGCCCCGTCCACGGACACAACCTCGCAATGGTCCTCGATCGCGGCGATCGCGGGCAGGAAGTTCTCGCGCTTTAGCCCGTCCTTGTAGAGCCCGTCCGGCGGCACATTGGCCGTTGCCACCAGGGCGACCCCTTCCTCGAACAGCGCCTGCAGCAGCGGGCCGAGCAGCATGGCGTCGGCAATATCCTCCACCAGCAGTTCGTCGAAGCAGATCACGCGGGTGCGCAGGGCGAGGGCGCGCGCCAGGCGCGGCAGCGGGTTGTCGTGGCGGCGCAGGCGCTTGAGCGGCCCGTGCACCTCCTCACGCATGAAGCTGTGAAAGTGCCGGCGCAGCTTCATGTCGGTGGGCAGGTTGCTGTAGAACAGATCCATCAGCCAGGTCTTGCCCCGGCCGACCGGGCCATGCAGGTACACGCCGCGCGGCCGGTCCTTGCGCCACCAGCGGCGCGGCCGCGCCAGCTCGTGGCTCAACCGGGCCAGGGCCGCGACCGCCTCGGCCTGGGCCGGATCGGAATCCTTGCCGCCCCTGGCGATCTGGTCCCGGTAGGCGCGTTCGAAGGCAGTCAGTGGCTGGGACATGGTCTCGGGGCGGCAAATGCGCCGCCAAGTTTAACGGGTATGCCTGTAGCCCCACCCGTGGGAGGAGCGGTCCCCGCCGCGATAAATGGCCGCCAAGGCCAACACCTCTCGTGGGAGCGGCGATCCCTCGCCGCGATGAACCATGCACACAGGCCGATAGCACTTGCAGGAGCGACTTCAGTCGCGATCATGCCAACTTGGGAGCGCCGGCATCCTGCCGGCTCTAATCGTCATTCCTGCGAAAGCAGGAACCCAGTCCAAAAAATCACGGCGGGGACCGCCGCTCCCACGAGGATTCGTCATTCCGGACTTGATCCGGCGCCGGAGGCCGAAGGCCGGAGACCGGAGACCGGAGACCGGAGACAACATGCGCGTGGCGCATGGCCCGAAGGGCGAGTGGCGCAAGTCGCGAGTAATCCAGTCCAACAACCAAAGCCGGCAAGATGCCGGCGCTCCCGGCGCAATGCTTTTGGTGACTTTTGGCGAAACAAAAGTCACCCCGTCGGGAGGGCCAATGAATAGTTCTTCGCGGCGGGGGCCGCCGCTTCCACACATATTCGTCATCCCGGCGCAGGCCGGGATCCAGTCCAATGGATATCGGCTGAAAGCCGACCGCATTTTCCTTTGCCTGCTAAGCTGAAAGCTCATTCCGCGGGGCATGCCGATGCCTTACCTGCTGGCGCTCGACCAGGGCACGACAAGCAGCCGGGCCCTGTTGTTCAAGGAAGACGGAACGCTGGCGGGCCTGCACCAGGAAGCGCTGGACGTGGCCTACCCCCGGCCCGGCTGGGTGGAGCAGGACGCGGAGGCGATCTTCAGCACCCAGGCCGAGTGCATCCGGCGCGTGCTCGCCGACAACCGCGTGGAGACCAGTGCAGTAGCGGCGCTCGGCATCGCCAACCAGCGCGAAACGACCGTTATCTGGGACCGCTCGACGGGCAAGCCCGTCGGCCCGGCGATCGTGTGGCAGGACCGGCGTACGGCAGAGGCCTGCGAGCGCCTCAAGGCGGCGGGTGCCGAAGAGACGGTCAAGACCCGTACCGGGCTCCTGCTCGACCCCTATTTCTGCGCGACCAAGATCGGCTGGCTGCTGGACGAAATACCCGGCGCCCGCAAGCGCGCCGAGAACGGTGAGCTGTCCTTCGGCACGGTGGATTGCTGGCTCCTGTGGCGGCTGAGCGAAGGGCGCACGCACGCCACCGACATCAGCAACGCCTCGCGCACGCTCCTGTTCGACATCCACCGCCGGTGCTGGGACGCCGAGTTGCTCGAACTCTTCGACGTGCCCGAGGCCTTGTTGCCCGAGGTGCGCGCCAACACCGCGGACTTCGGCGCCGTGAACCTCGACGGCGCGGCATTCACCGTGCACGGCATGGGCGGCGACCAGCAGTCGGCCCTCTTCGCCCAGGCCTGCCTGGAGCCGGGCCACGCCAAGGTGACGTATGGCACTGGCGCGTTCGTGCTCGTAAACACCGGCGGGCCCGAAGCCGCGGAGGGGCTGCTCACCACCGTCGCGTGGGGCCTCGGGCAAGGCGACCCGGTCTACGCGTTGGAGGGCTCCATCTTCAATGCCGGCGCCGTGGTCCAGTGGCTGCGCGACGGCCTCGGCCTGACCGAAAACTCCGCGGACGTCGAGGCGCTCGCGGCGAGCGTCGAGAGTAGTGAAGGCGTCTGGATGGTGCCGGCCCTGACCGGCCTGGGCGCGCCCTGGTGGCGCCCGCATGCCCGGGGCGCATTGCTCGGGCTGACGCGCGGCACGCGCCAGGCGCACATCGCGCGCGCGGCGCTGGAGGCGATCGCCTTCCGGGTCTGCGATGTGCTGGCCGCGGTGGAACGCGCGTCCGGGCAGGCGGTGCAAACCGTACGGGCCGACGGCGGCGCGGCCCGCAACGACTTGCTGCTGCAACTCCAGGCGGACCTGTCCGGAGCGACGATCGAGCGTCCGCGCCAGACCGAGACTACCGCGATGGGCGCGGCCCTGTTCGCCGGCATCGGCGCCGGCGTCCTGCCGCCCGACGCCCCGACACAATGGTGGCAATCGGAGCGTCACTTCGAACCCCGCCTCGAGCCGGCGGAGCGCAAGGCCCGCAACGCGGCCTGGCAAAAAGCCTGCACCCTGATAGCCAACTACCCCGAAGACCCAAACCCATGAACGGATCACCGAGATCAGCATCTCCCGTGGGAGCGGCGGTCCCCGCCGCGATGAACCAGCCACAACAGCCGACAGCACTTGTAGGAGCGGCTTCAGCCGCGATCCTGCCGCTAAGGCCAAACCCTCTTGTAGGAGCGGCTTCAGCCGCGATCCCAGCACCAAGGGAAATGCGTTTTGTAGGAGCGGCTTCAGCCGCGATCCTGCCAGGGCATCGCAGCCCATCGCGACTAAAGTCGCTCCTACAGCATCCCCGTCATACCGGCGCAGGCCGGGATCCAGTCCAACAACCAAAGCCGGCAAGATGCCGGCGCTCCCATCGCGGCAGGAACCGCCGCTCCCACACTAAAGGGCATCACCAGGAGAACCGATGAACTCGATGGACCGCAACGCCCACCTGGCGCGCATGAAAACCGAGCCATTCGACGTGCTGGTCATCGGCGGCGGCGCCACCGGGGCCGGCACCGCGCTCGATGCCGCCAGCCGCGGACTGAAAGTCGCCCTGGTGGAGGCCGGGGACTTCGCCTCGGGCACCTCCAGCCGCTCGACCAAGCTCGTGCACGGCGGCGTGCGCTACCTCGAAAGCGCGGTGGAGCACTTCGACCGCGGTCAGTTCCATCTCGTTCGCGAAGCCCTCTCCGAACGCGCCGCGGTCCTGTCCATCGCCCCGCACCTGGCACACCGCCTGCGCACGGTGGTGCCGGTCTATTCACTGCGCGAGGCGCTGTTCTACCGCTTCGGGCTCTGGCTGTACGACCGGGCCGCCGGTCATGCCACGCTGGGGCGCAGCCATTTCCTCTCGGGCAAGTCGATGCTGGAGGCCTTCCCGGCGCTCAAGCGCCGGGGGCTTCGCGGCGGCGTCGCCTACTACGACGGCCAGTTCGACGATGCCCGCATGAACGTCATGCTGGTCGTAACGGCGGCGGAGCAGGGCGCGGCCGTCGCCAACTACGCTTCGGTCACCGGCTTGCGCATAACGGACGGGCGGGTGCGCGGCGCGCACGTGCGCGACATGATCGGCGGCGAGGCGATCGATATCGACGCTCGCGTCGTGATCAACGCGACCGGCCCGTTCGCCGACAGCGTGCGCCGCATGGAATCCCCGCAAGCCGAGCCGCTGCTGCAGCCGAGCCGGGGCACGCACCTCGCCTTCGACCGGTCCTGGACGCCGGGCGAGGACGCCCTGCTGATCCCGCGCACGCCGGACGGCCGCGTGCTGTTCCTCATCCCGTGGGAAGGCGCCGCCATAGCCGGTACGACGGACATACCGGCTTCGCCCGCCCAGATCCCCACGCCCACCGCCGAAGAGGAAACCTACCTGCTCAAGCAACTGGCCGAATGGCTGGAACCCGCGCCGACGGACAAGGATCTGCGCGCGAGCTGGGCCGGGCTGCGGCCGCTGGTGATGCAGGGCGGGCGCGAGGGCGGCACCAAGAACCTGGTGCGCGAGCACCACATCGAGGTCGGTGACAAGGGCCTGGTCACGATCGCCGGCGGCAAATGGACCACCTACCGCCTGATGGCCGAGGAAGTGGTGGACCGCGCCGTCGAGGAGGCCGGGTTCGAGGCCGGGCCTTGCCGAACCCGCGAGCTGAAGCTGGCCGGCGCCGAAGGCTATTCGGAGTCCCTGGCCCGCGAGCTGGCCGAAAAACACGGCCTCGAAGCCGACATTGCCGACCATCTGGCCCACGCCTACGGCGACCGCGCCCGGGACGTACTGGCCATGGCGCCGGGCGCGCCCGGCGAGCGCCTCGCCGCGGGGCAACCCTATGTCGCGGCGGAGGTGATCTGGGCCGCCAGGCGGGAAATGGCGCTCGGCGCCGAGGATGTGCTGGCGCGCCGCCTGCGGCTGGCCTTCACCGATTCCGGGGCCGCGCAATCCGTTCGCCCCCGGGTCGAGGAATTACTCCGTTCCGCAAGCAATTCCCGGTGACAAAGAATCGTCATGGAAATTAGATAGTAAATGGAGTAATCTTATGCGGAACATAAGGTTGTAACCCCGCATAAACTCCGGTGGATGGGAAAACAGCGCACTAAAGCGCGAATGGGCCACTGGCGGCGACAGGAGTAATGAAGCATGATGCAAGACATAATCGTTCCCGCAACCGTGACGGCGTTGGCGGGGACGGTCTTGTCACTCGTGCTGGTGCCTATCCTCTCCCGGTTGGGTATGCGTTTGGGGCTGCTCGATTATCCCGGCGGCAGGAAGCAACATGCCCATCCCGTTCCACTCGTAGGTGGCCTCGCCATCGTCATTGCGGCATTTCTCGCGTTCGGTATCGGCGCAATCGGCTGGCCTCACGAGGGTGGGTTTTCATACTGGTTTCTGCTCGCTATCGTTTGCATGCTACTCGCCGGCGTGTTGGATGACTGGTTCGATGTGTCACATCGGGTCAAGGCGATATTGCAGCTAGTTATCATTCTGCCGCTCATATTTCTGACACATGTAGCGGTCGGCAATGTCGGCGACTTGTTCGGCGTTGGCGTCATGTCGACATCCTACCTGGCCATACCTTTCACGCTCGTCTGCCTCTTCGGCTACATCAACGCCGCCAACATGATTGACGGACTGGACGGCCTTGCGGCGGGCGTAGCATTGATAGCCCTGGTTTTCTTGGGAACTTATGCCGGCCTCCAGGGGTCTTCAGGCTTGTTCGTGGACATTCTGGCAACGACAGGTGCGACGCTGGGCTTCATGGTCTATAACCTGCGTACACCCTGGCGGGGCCGCGCCATGGCTTTCCTGGGGGATGCCGGAAGTATGGTGCTCGGACTGGTTGTGGGTTGGTGCGCAATCAAGGTCGTTCACCATCAGGGTACAGACGCGGTCAGTGCCCCGTGCATCGCCTGGGTGCTCGCCTTGCCGGTGATGGATACTTTAGTTGTGATGACACGGAGAATGATGTTGGGTCGCAGTCCGTTCAGTGCTGATCGACTTCATCTGCACCATGTATTGATGGACATGGGGCTTACCCCAACTGCTTCTGCCTACGCGCTGCTGGCAATCTCCTTCGTTTACGGTTTGTTCGGGCTGTTGGGTTATCTTTTTGGGTTGCCCGACTGGGTTATGTTCGTGACGTTCCTGGGCATGCTGGGGGCGCATACTATTTTCGTTTTCATGGCGCATCGCCATGCGGCACCCAATCCGGTGAGGCTGCAAGCGGATTCCGTGATCCAGTGAGGAGCGGAACACAAGACGCCGGGCGTTCCCCGGGCCAATCGGTGCAAGAGCGTAAATTTTTTCCTGGAGCCCTCCTGCTGGCTTTCCTGGCATTGCCGTTCGCAGCCCACGCCGATCCCTGGCTATCCCCGGGCAATATCCAGGCCCGGCAGGATGTCGAGCTCCTGGCCGATACGGGTGTTATCAATGTTCCGATAACCACGTGGCCGATCCCGTGGGGCTCCCTCGCGGCCCAACTGGCCACCGTTCAGACCACCAAGCTGTCAGCGGCCCAGCAGGTTGCCTACGAACGTCTCCTGGAAGACATTCAAACAGTGCAGGCGGGCGGTAACCATACCGGCTACAAGCTGGAAGCGGCCCCGGGGCGTCCTACGCTCAACTGGTTCGGAGATACCACGCGCGGCAAAGAAGAGGCGGGTGCCTCCTGGTCCGGCTATAACGGGAACCTGGCGTTTCGCTTCAACGCCACAGCGGTCTACGGCAGCAGGGACCATCAGCGCCTACGTTTTGACGGTAGCTATGTAAGTGTGGCTTTGGACAACTGGATCCTGACGGCGGGACAAATCGATCAGTTCTGGGGACCGGGCTGGAGCGGCAGCCTGATCTTGGGAACCAATTCCCGTCCGGTGCCGGGGGTCATGCTTAGCCGCAATGTGGCTACGCCCTTCGAGACGCCCATCCTGCATTGGCTGGGACCGTGGACGTTCACGACGTTCGTAGGGCGTTTGGAGAACAGTCGCTATGTTCCGCATCCCTTATTGTTAGGGGCGCGTTTGGCGTTTATGCCTTTGAAAGGAGTTGAAATCGGACTATTTCGTACTGCGCAATTTGGCGGCAAGGGCAGACCGGAGAACTGGAGCTGCCTGGAAAAAACGCTGATCGCACATACGAACAATCCCAGGGCAGTTGATTGCTCCAACCAATTGGCGGGGGTGGATGCGCGTTTTGACATTCCCCACACTCATTTCATTTTCTACGGGCAAATGAATGCGGAAGACACCTCCAAAATCGGGCTATCAAAATGGACGGATTTGTTAGGTTTGTCCCGTTGGGGAACGATAGGAAAAGATGGTGCAAATTATCGAACTTTCCTTGAGTACGCCAACACGACTGTGAACTCATACAAAGTGCCGGAGCCGAATATCGCATATGAAAATCATATTTACGAAAGTGGTTATCGTTACCGTGGGTTTTCCCTGGGATATCCCACCGACAACGACAGTGAACTGTGGGCATTGGGTCTTGCCATTCAGGGCGTGAGCGACGGTGAACTTTCGTTCGTGATTCGCCATGGAACGCTAAATGTTGACAATACGAACGATCGTGAGCCCTGGGGCGGAAACAAGCTGGCTCCAGTGCGTACGGCATTTGATGAAGCGGATGTCTACTTCCAGCCCTCCTTCTTGGGGCGGCATTTGAACCTCAGCCTTGGTGTGACGCGTTGGGGGCCGGTTGGGTTGCCAGTAGAGACAGGATTACACGCGCAGATTGGTTGGCAGCAGGGTTTCAGTGAATGAAGCAATATGTAGTATTTTTCCTACTTCTGATTGCCGGCTCCTCGCTAACGGCGTGCGCGTTGCCGGGGCAAGCGTTCCCGGGTGGGCCCAGCCCCTGGTTGCCCGGCGGTGCTCCCGGTTCTGTTTATGCCCCTCCCCAGGCAACGCCGCCGACCCCGGCTACGGTGCCTCGTGCCGAGGCTGCAGGAACGGCCGCGAAGGCGTTATCGGTTTCTTCATCTGCCTCTATCGCTCGCGAAGGGGGGTTCCGTTACAATGCCGGCTGCGTTGCCAGGCAATCTTATTGTCGTTCACAATGATCAATAGCCTGCTAGTCGTATGCACGGGTAATATTTGCCGCAGCCCTATGGCTGAAGCGCTGTTTGCCGAGCGCGCCAAAGAGGTGGGCAAGTCTTTCCAGATTGCATCAGCCGGAATAGGTGCCCTGATCGGATTCCCGCCACCGGACGAGGCGATTGAGTTGATGAGTGAGAGGGGTATGGACATCAGTGGTCATCGAGCCCGGCAAATCACGGAACCCATGGCTCGTCAGCACGATCTGATACTGGTGATGGAAAACGAGCAAAAGTATTATCTCGAAGACCGTTGGCCATGGTTGCGGGGCCGGGTGCATCGTTTATGCGAGCACCAGGGAATAGACATCCTGGATCCATACCGGCGCTCGAAGCAGGTTTTTATGGAAAGCCTTGAGCAGATCGATCAAGGTTTTGGAAAATGGAGCGAAATGCTGTTCAGATGAATAAGATTTCTGTTGCTGCCGTTATCTTCAGCGCCGGCATAGTCATCGCAGGATGCTCTCTACCGGGGATGTTTTTCCATGGTCGGCACCAGGAACAGGATAAAGGGCAGGCCGGAAGATACGAGGTGCAGTCGATTACTCCTGCATTGCTCGAGAAGCAGGCCCAGGCTAGGCAGGATACAAGGGTGGGAGAGCCTAATCCCAAGCTATCTCGGGCCATAAGCGATTACGATTATCGGGTAGAGCCTCAGGACGTCATCGGTATTACCGTCTGGGGCCACCCTGAATTTTCACAAGGCGGTTCGCCAACGGCAGATTTGTCAGCGTCTAATAATGCTCCCATTTCCGGTAGCGGGGACAGCCAATCGCCGAGCCAGTCTGGTTTTACTGTCCAACCCGATGGCACGATTTATTTCCCTTACGTGGGGCAGATCAAGGTGGCGGGACTGAGTACGGACCAGATCCGCGCGAAGCTTTCCAAGGCTTTGTCCAAATACGTGGTCGATCCCCAGATCAATGTCACGGTGGTGGGCTTCCACAGCCAGTCCTACCAACTGGCCGGCGCGGTTGTTAAACCCGGTTTGTATCCCATCACAAATGTTCCTGTGACTGTTTCGCAAGCCATTCAGGCGGCGGGGGGCATCCTGCAAACGGTACCGAACGTCACGGTGGCTTCCAAGGCGACGGCAACGGCCTTGGCGGACCTGGCCCATGTGCTCTACATCCACGACGGCAAGCGGACGGTCTTGAACCTGAGGGATTTCTTCGAATACGGAGACAAGTCGCAGGATCGGCTCATGCATGCCGGAGACATCGTCCAGGTGCCCGACAACTCCTTTGACCAGGTTCATCTGATTGGTGAAGTTCAGCAACCGGGAAATTATCCCGTGGACAACGGGCAATTGAACTTGGCGCAGGCGTTGAGTGCAGCGGGAGGCCTTAACCTGACTACTGCAAACCCGAGCCGTATTTTCGTGTTCCGTGGTGCTTACAGCAAGCCGAAGATATTCTGGCTGGATGCGCGTTCACCGGCCTCCATGCTGTTGGCAACTCAGTTTGAACTGCAGCCGCAGGATGTCGTGTTCGTAGCGACAGCGGGCATTAGCACATGGAACCGCATCATTTCTCAGATTCTGCCTACGGTGCAGACACTCTATGAAACAAAGGTGTTGCTGAATAAATGAACCGGCGCGAAATGAACGGAACCAGAAACGATCGGAGGGGTGGCGCCCCCCCCCAATCATACGACTACGCGCGGGGCGTGGAATCGTCCGAAGAAGGGATTGATCTCAAGGAACTGTTTACGATTGTCCGCGGCGGAAAGTGGTGGATTATTTCGATTGCGGCGGGGGTTTTTGCCCTGGCTCTGTTGTATATTTTCATTGCAAAGCCAGTGTATCAAGCTGATGGAATGATCCAGGTGCAACAGCAGGATCAAGCAGGATCGGCTGGCAACGCCTTGTCCTTTCTTCTACCAATGGCGGAACCGGCCCAGGCGGAAATGTCGATAATGTCGTCACGCGCTGTGTTAGGGCCGGTCGTTAGAAAACTCCATCTGTCTATAGAAGTCTCAACGTCCGGGATTCCTATAATTAAGAATTTGTTTGGATCGTCGGATGTCTCGAATATATCGGTGGAAAAACTGCAGGTGCCGGACGACTGGAAAGACCAGGAATTGATGCTCCGGTCTTCGGGCAATAGTCGTTATTCGCTGGAATCTCCTTCGGGTACGGTTGTGCTGCATGGCGTTGTCGGAAAGCTCGCCACAGCAGATGGTGGTAACGTTCAAGTCTTGGTGACCAAATTCGATGTTCCGGAAGGTAAAGAATTCAATTTAGTCCGTTTATATGATCAGGAAGCCGTCGCCGACCTCCAAAAGAAACTCACTACAACCCAACTGGGAAATAATACCGGGATTGTCCAATTAACCCTCGACGGCCATAGCCCGACTGGTGTCAAGGATGTGCTGAACGCGATTGAGGCTCAGTACATCAAACAAAATGTTCGCACCATGGCTTCGCAAGCAAGGGATAGCCTTGCCTTTATTCACAGGGAACTTCCTGAGCTCAAGAAGACCCTCGATGCGGCACAGGGTCGGTTGACGCAGTTCATGCAAAAGAATGGGGCGATCGCCCTCGATCAGCAATCGCAGGCCTTGTTGCAGGAATTGACGACCCTGGAGTCCCAGCTGGGGCAAATCAATTTGGCTGAAGCGCAAATGAGGCAGCGCTACACCAAGAATTTTCCGGGTTATAAGGCACTGGAAAGCCAACAGAATACGATTCAGGACAAGATCGCCGCGTTGAAGGGCGCGATGAGTGCGTTGCCGAAAAAAGAGCAAACGTATATGGATTTGACTCAGCAAGTACAAGCCTATCAGCAGCTATACACGGCGCTTCTGGCCAAGGTTCAGGATTTGCAGATTGCTCAGGCAGGCACGGTGGGGAGCGCGCGTATCGTCGATCATGCCGTCAGGCCGATTCGTCCTATTGCGCCACGTAAGACTCTCATAGTGGTATTGGGGCTGATCTTGGGGTTGTTCCTGGGGGTATTGGTTGTTTTTCTACGCAAGGCCCTGACGCGTTCCATTGAAGATGCTGCGGTATTGGAGAGCGAATTTGGCTTGCCGGTTTACGGCGTAATACCGCATAGCAGCAAGCAGGCCGCAATAGCGCGAAAAGCAAGTAAAGAAGATGGTTCGAGGATCCCGCTGCTGTTCCACGAAGATCCCGGGGATCCGGTGGTTGAGTCGATACGCAGTCTGCGTACAGGACTGTCTTTTGCTCTCATGAGCGACGATGACCGAATTATATCCATTGGAGGCTGCGCGCCTGGTGCGGGCAAAAGTTTTCTGTCGGTGACCTTGGCGCATGTGGCCGGAAATGCAGACAGTCGAGTCTTGCTTGTCGACGCAGACTTGCGGCGGGGTCACCTGGAAAGATACGTGGGTGGAGTCAAGTCTCCCGGACTTTCGGAACTTCTTAGCGGCAAGGCAAATAAGGAAAGCGTGATTCAGGTCAGTCCGTATACGAACGATGTTGATTTTTTGCCTTCAGGGGCCTACCCGCCAAATCCGTTTGAATTGTTGTCAAGTCCACGTTTGGAGGCTTTGCTTAATGAAAGTGCAGCAGAGTATGACTTGGTGATTGTAGACGTGCCCCCCATACTTTCGGTTGCGGATGCGGCGGTAATTGCCAAACTTTGTTCGGCAAACTTTCTTGTCGTTCGATCCGGGCAACAAACGCCCCAGGAAGTGCGCATGGCACTGAGTCGTTTCGAACAGAATGGAGCGCATGTTCTTGGATTCATACTGAATGATCTCTCGGCCCAGGCGCAAGGCTATACCTTTGGTAAATATGGCGGTGCATACAAGCGCTATCGTTACGACAGTAAGAAGAAATAGTTTCATGAATAAGGGATTTTTCTGAAATGTACGATTTTTGCGAAAAGCGGATTTTGGTCACCGGAGCCTGTGGGACCGTGGGGTCGGCTCTAATTAAGGAACTCCTGGGATCTGAGCAGTACCAGGTAGCTGAGGTAATTGGCATTGATAACAGTGAGAGCGGCATCTTCGATCTGGATCAGCGCTATATCGACGATTCGCGTGCCAGTTTCCTGATCGGTGACGTTCGTGACCGCGATCTCTTGCGGCGGGCAGCGCAAGGTGTCAATGTAATTTTTCATGCCGCTGCGCTCAAACATGTAATTATCTGCGAACGGTCTCCATTCGAAGCGGTTCAGACAAATATACAAGGCGTCCAGAACGTAATTTGGGCAGCGAAAGAAGAGAATGTCGACCGCGTTGTCTTTACCAGCTCGGACAAGGCCGTGAATCCCACCAGCGTGATGGGTACCTCGAAGTTGATGGGGGAGCGGCTGATAACCGCCGCCAACAACAACCGGCGCAATGATCGCCCTGTGTTCATCTCAACCCGCTTTGGCAACGTCCTGGGGTCCAGTGGCTCTGTCGTACCGGTTTTTGCCGGGCAGATCGCAAAGGGCGGACCGGTTACGTTGACGGACCCGGGGATGACCCGCTTTGTGATGAATACCCGGGAGGCGGTTCACTTGGTCATTGAATCCGCGCTTCTGGGCCGTGGGGGGGAGGTATTCATTACCAAGATGCCAGTAATACGCATCAAGGATCTGGCGGAAGCGATGATCAAGGAATTGGCGCCCCGATTTGCCGAAGATCCGGCGGATATCGAGATCACTGAAATAGGGACCAAACCGGGTGAAAAACTGTACGAAGAGTTGATGAGCCAGGAAGAGACGCGCCGGGCCGTGGAGCTTGAGCGCTATTTCGCTGTTTTGCCGGCATACAGAGGGATATACCATTCGATAGCCTATGACTATCCCTCTGTGGTTTCGTCCAGTGTGACTAATCCTTATGTGTCAGAAACGGAACCGGCCATGACGCAAGAGGAGCTGATCACCTTGCTGCATATCAATGGGTTGTTGGAAGTCAAAACAGATGGCGGCGTCGCACAGCGTTATTGGCCGGGGGACAAGGAGGTTCAAGTCTCGTGAAAATTTTGATTCTTGGGGGGGATGGTTACCTTGGTTGGCCGACAGCAATGCATCTGTCGGCACAGGGCCATCAAGTGGCCGTTGTGGATAATTACCTTCGCCGGCGTTTGGCGCGGGAAGAAGACGTTGAGACTCTGTATCCGACGCCCAATCTTCATGAACGAGTCCGCCTCTGGCACGAAAAGTCCGGAGAAGATATCCGAGTGTTCATCGGCGACTTGAATGAGTGGCCCTTTGTTGCAAGGGTCTTTCAGGAATTCGAACCCGAGGCCATCGTGCATTATGCAGAGCAACCCTCCGCGCCGTATTCGATGCTCAGTCGAGAAGCGGCGACACTGACACTGCACAACAACCTCGGTGTGACTGCCAACCTGATCTATGCGGTGCGGGAGTTTTGCCCGCAGGCGCATATTGTAAAGCTGGGGACGATGGGTGAGTATGGAACACCAAACATCGATATCGAAGAAGGCTGGCTGGATATTGAGCACAAGGGCCGCAAAGACCGGTTCCTGTATCCGCGTCAAGCCGGTAGCTTGTACCACACCACAAAGGTCATGGATACGGATTTGCTCTGGTACTACGTGCGAATGTGGGATCTTCGAGTCACGGATTTGATGCAGGGCCCGGTATACGGAGTATTCACGGACCAGAACCAGGAGGACGACAGGCTTCTACCGTTCTTCAGCTACGACGAATTGTTTGGAACCGTGTTGAACCGCTTCATTGTTCAGGCTGTCGCCGGTTACCCACTGACTGTTTATGGTAAAGGGGGGCAGACTCGTGGTTATCTCAACATACGCGACACAGTCAATTGCCTTCAGCTTTCACTCGAAAATCCAGCCAAGGCCGGCGAACTGCGGATTTTCAACCAGTTCACGGAGCCATTCTCTGTGAACGAGCTTGCCGATAAAGTGCAGCGTGTCGGGAAAGAGGCGGGCTTCGATGTTCAGATCAAGTCCCTGCCGAATCCACGCAAGGAAAAAGAAGAGCACTATTATAATCCGGCGCATACTGGCTTGATCGAGCTGGGTTTGAAGCCTAACCTGCTTACCGATAATGTACTAGCAGAAATGCTCGACTTCGTGGCTCGACACAAGGACCGTATCCAGACCCATGCTATTTTCAGGGGTACCAAATGGGCCTAAACTGGCTGATAACCGGCGGTTGCGGGTTCATAGGTGTCAACCTGGTAGAACGACTTCGCCAGGATAATAAAAACCATATTCGCATCCTTGACAATCTTTCCATAGGCTCACGTGAAGACCTTGAAACGGTTAGCGCATTTGATGAATTGCTGCCAGGAAATGTTGCCGAAAAAGGGTGGGGGAATGAACAAACAGGGTTTGATCGGGTGCAACTTATTATCGGTGACATTCTCGATGAAAAGGTAACCATGCAGGCTGCGGCAGGGGCGGACGTGATCGTTCACCTGGCCGCAAATACGGGAGTAGGGCCGTCTGTCGACAACCCACGCCTGGATTGCATCACTAATGTGATTGGCGTGTTGAACATGCTTGAAGCGGCACGCCATAACGGCGTCAAGCGTTTCGTGTTCGCTTCCAGCGGCGCCCCGGTTGGTGAAGTTGAACCCCCGATCCACGAGGAGCTTGCGCCGCATCCTGTATCTCCCTATGGCGCCAGCAAGCTTGCCGGAGAAGGCTATTGCTCAGCCTACCACAGGACCTTCGGTGTTGAAACGATTGCGCTCCGTTTTGGGAATGTATACGGCCCCCGTTCCAATCATAAGTCAAGCATCATCGCTAAATTTATTCGTCAGGCGATTAACGGTGAAGCACTAGAAATCTATGGCGATGGTAAGCAGACACGCGATTTCATATATATTGGAGATTTGGTAGAGGCAGTCGCATTGGCTGCCACAAAACACGGAATCGGTGGCGAGATATTCCAAATTGCTACTAATTCAGAGACAACGGTTCATGAATTGTTGGAAATTTTGCTTCCGATACTGAAAGATTCAGGTGTCGAAGATATAAAAGTTAAATACGCGGAACCACGAGTGGGGGATGTGCGACGTAATTTTTCTGAGATTCAGAAGGCAAAAATGATGCTGGGGTGGATAGCAAAAACTAATTTGAAAGATGGATTGAAATGGACGGTTAAAATGTACCCGGCTTAAATTTATGACTGAGCTAAGCAAGACTCGTAAAAACGAAGCTAAGTATTCTAACTATAGAGGTCTTCACAATCGACTAATAAAAGCAAGCGTCTATGTAACTGGCTCACAAGTCATGCTTCTGTTTTTGAATTTCGGCGTTCTTGCGCTTTTGACACGGTATTTGTCACTAAAAGACCTGGGGATCTATATGATCCTGATGGAAATAGGCCGAATCGCTTGTGTGTTCTGTCAGGTCGGCACGGTTCAAAGTAGTCAGAAGTTCCTGGGTCGAATTGTCTACAATTCTCCGGAGGCTATACCATTAGTGAACAAACGGCTAACGAGTATCTTGATGGCTTCTACAATTCTAACGGTAGCTGTTTGTGCAGGTATTTGGAATGTCGCCATAAATGAAATGTTCCGCGGGAAAGGGATTGCCGGACTTGCCTTCTTCGGCTGCATCATCATCGTAGTAAATGCCTTTCAAAACTATCAATCGGCTGTGTTAATAGCAATTAATCATATGGCACAGTCGGTCTTGAGCTCGGGGCTTATACAAAAGGCACTATTGTTAACAGGATTGATAATCTGCGCTTTTCATAATGACAAATCTGGACGATTATTGACTGTGCTTTGGCTATGGGGTGTGGCCGGCTCGCTTAGTGTTATGACAGGAGCTTTGTTCGTTCATTATAGAATGAGTCAATATAAAGTAGATAACCCGATTTCCGCCCTGTCTCCAAGAGTGCCAACATTCAAGGAACTTTTTCTCACTTCTTTGCCAATGGGGATAACGACAGGTATGGCCACACTAAGGAATTCTGCCGACATTATTATCATAGGCGCAGTGCTAGGCCCAATTGCTGCTGGGATATATGGTCCATTACGAACGATCGAAAATTTGGTGCTTTTTGTGGGAAAAGCGATTAAAAAGACGCTTCCTGCCACCTTGGCGGCCGCGCGAGGTTCGCCTAAAACGATGGAAATTTTGTGTCGTAATGCAGCTAATTACGGTACTTTAGCGGCTCTTCCAATTGTTTTAGTTCTGATATTCGCTGGCGGTCCAGTTCTTGGATTTGTATTTGGTCCACAATTTTCTGGATATGGGAAGTTAATGGCTATCTTGGCCGTCGGTGTATTTGTGTATTCGTTGTTTGGAGCTCCGGGAGCTCTTTTGCAAATGACTGGGCATGAAAAAAAGGCAATGAGTATTAATATTGCAGTCGTCTTGATATCCATTGTCGTAATGCCATTCGTTGCGACTGAGTTTGATTTGATATCGGTTGCCTTGGCGTCAAGTATATTTTTGGTAATGCAAGGTGCTGCGCTTTCCTGGTGTGCGCTCCGCAGTCTCGGAATCCGTACGTTTATTATGCCGATAGGTACAAAAGGAACTTGGTTGTCTTGAGTGTATTACTACTGAGGCAAGACCAACTATGAATGATTGCGAAATCAATTGCCTGCCTAATTTTTTTATTCTTGGTGCTGCTAAAGCCGGAACCACCGCTCTGCATTTGATGCTGAAGCAGCATCCACAGATTTTCATGAGTGACATAAAGGAGACTCAATTCTTTTTTAATGATTATATATATTCGCGAGGCGTCCAGCATTATGTCCAGAATTACTTCAGTAAAGCAGCAGGCTATCCCGCGAGAGGAGAGGCGTCACCATCTTACTTTAGCGCGCCTGGCAGGGTTGCTCCGAGAATTCTAGCTAATATCCAAGACAGCGAGAATATTAAATTTGTAATCGTGTTACGGGATCCAGTGGAGAGAGCCTGGTCGCATTATCTACATCGTGTCCGGGTTTTTGCGGAACCGTATAGTTTTGAGGAGGCATTGCGCCTCGAGAACCAGAGATTGCTAAGCGATCCATTTAGTTGGGTAGGCTATTTTCGAGATGGACTATACGGGGAGCTGATAGCTGAATGGTTCAAGTATTTCACGAATGACAGGTTTCTTTTTATTCGCTATGAGTCCCTAGGGGACTTTTGGCTACAGTCGCTAGAGAAAATTGCACGTCACCTAGGGGTCAATGCTGATTTTGATTGGAAGAAAGGTGATCGCGTAAATGAAGCGGGTGCACCACGTAGCATACATCTTATGCGTCTTATTGCAAATGTACCAGGACCAATTAAATTAGTTGGTAGGCATCTCATTTCTAGAGAACGAATATCAAACTACCGTATGCTAATTAGAAGGCTAAATACAAAGCGCGAGTCTAAACCGACGCTAGATAGAAATCTTGAGCAAGCGCTGCGACTTCGATATTTGAGGGATATTGAACGGTTAGAAGGTCTGCTGGGCGAAGGATTTAGTGAATGGAAACCAGGCTGATGAAGCGCCGGGTAATATCTTGCCTGATTCAAACGCTACGATGATTTGGTCGTTTGTTAGGTTGTTCTCTCTGGGGCTGTTTAAAATTGAATTGACCGAATTTATGATACTTCAAGACCCTCTGTGTGACCATTATGATATTGGAGTTTGGACTGAGGTTTTCTGAAGATGATCGCAATTAAAGAGACGAAAGGAAAAGTTTTAGTCAAGGCGATTATTGTTATTGCCATTAGTTGCGGTGCATTGTTCGCGCCAAAATCTAACGCCGCGGCATCGGCATCTAATATCTTCTTCTGGATAGGAAGCAAATATAATCAAGTGCTAGATTCTGGGACAACTAATTTTATAGGAAACCATGCGGGACTTGTTGTTTTAAATGTCCGGCCTTCTTCATCGAGGTCAAAGTACGACTATTCGAACATCGTTAAGCGTATTCGTGCGAGCGGACTTGGGCCCATGGTATTGATGTACACTTGGGCGACCCGCGATTACCATTCTGTTCGTATTGGCTCCGAGGTTTTATCAGGCTATGACAAATTGGGTCCATTGATTCTATCTGCTCCTGACCGTCGGGCTATGGAAAAGGCGCATTTAATTGGGTTTGGCGATGTAACGAAGCTGGAATATAGAAAATGGGTGGCTAAAAAGATAGTTACTGCACTAGGGGCTACAGGGACCAACGGGGTCTTAATCGATACCGCTGTACGGACGCCATTTAATTTATTGTTGCCATTATGCACCGGCACAAATTTCTGCGAAGCCTACGCGGCGGGCATGGATGCTCTTTTTGCGCGGTTGCAGACGCAGTTGAATAGTAAGATTTTGATATATAACGGAATATGGTCTAAAACTGCGAAACAGTTTAATGATCAAACGAAGTTGCTAAAATATTCCAGCGGTGCCGCTATCGAGTTCTTCGGTAGATACCAGAAAAGTAGTCAAATACCAAGCTTTAAGGAAGGTATCCTTCAGTATCTTAACGTAATCAAAAGCTACCCTAATAAGACTTTCTTGGTGTTGGGTAGAGGGCCTGTTGGATACGAAAATTATCGTGCAGATTATCTCTGGCAAAGGTATCTTTATTGCGCTTTTCTTATGGTTGAGCGAAGCAATACTTACTTTCACTACAACGCAACAATGCAAATCCCATCAAGTGGGCGCGCGGGGGCTTTGGCATGGTACCGAGATTGGGATGTTCCGCTAGGTAAAGCCGAGGGTCCATACAAGAAGGTTAACGGCGTATATACTAGGAAATTTACAAATGCGTTGGCGCTTTTGCTGCCTCGTGGGGCGAAGCTCCCTGTTATATACCGCCTAAATGGTATTTGGTATACACCCACCGGTCAGAGAGTCGGAAATTCAATTAAATTAAAGCCGGGCGATAGCGTTCTATTGAGTCGGATTCGTCTCTCTCAGGTCCCGCCGCCTGACTTGAGTGCAATTGTTAGAAGATCTAAACATCAAGGCTCTGAATATAGTGCATATCCACAAAGCGACGTTATTACCAGGGCGTGGCAATCGGATCTAATGCTCGACCGCGAGCATGCGTTGCATGCGCCACAATGCGCCATATTGTCCGTGAAAACTAATGACCCATTGTTTCGACTTGTAATGGTGGCATCTATTGATGATCGACTAAAACGATATGAAAGAGTCGCGGTGGTGATTAGTGGAGACGCGCGAAAAGATAAAGTTACCCTTGGCCCGATTGTCGAATATCGTATTGCCAGCGGTGAGCGGGCAGGCGAAATGCCATATATATCGAGCACAGTTAACCTTAAGTCTGACGGAAAGTTACATAATGTCATGATATGCGGTCATAGTCTCTTCGGCGCTAGAAGCAGATTTGTGTTTGACCAATGGAGGTTTTTGAGGGTTTTTGGTCGTGTAGATATTAAGGCTGTGTATCTAGAAGACGCCAATAACTGAATTAGCATTCTGTTTCCATGGGGTGCCTTAATTATAAAGGCACTACAGGAGGTAAACGAAGGACTATTGCGATAATTATTTCGTATCTATTTTCTAAACATAGCTCGGCGAGTAAAGTGGACTATTAGTTGTGAGTGACTACCTTACCCAAGTTTTTTTAATTGTTCTATGCACGGCCTCAGTAGTTGATGCCGCTCGGCGCCGCGGGGCTTTGTTTAGGCCAGAGTTTTATTTACTTGTGTCTGTCTATTTATATGGGATTCCAGGTTATCTAACTTATCGATATATTACTATTTACCGCGCCACGTTTATGTTGCCATACTCTCACGGCGTAGAGCTATTGGCGCTTTTCTATACAACGTTGGCCATCTTAGCAATTTATCTGGGCGGGAAGCTGTACGCACCAGCTCGCAGCCGCCAAAATTCTGTCAACTCCAAGTCGGTCGTAACAGCTGGATTAATAGCCTTCCTGTTTGGTTTGGTTCTTAATTATTTATACCTCTGGGGCATTGGCGCCTTCAGCGGTGGGTTTATTCATGCGCAATTTATCGAAAGTCGAAGTGCAAGCTTTGCCTATCCTTACATCTACGTGCTGGTCCCGGCGTTGTCTGCCATCGCGCTTTTTTCATCGCGAACCAGGTACGTATGGCTGCTTTATGCAATGTTTGCGGTTCCGAATTTGATTGTCGGGTCGAGACATGAGAGCCTATTATTGTTGGTGGCAATCATTGCCTCTCGCGCACTGCGGGGCATTAGGTTAACAAAGCGTTGGCTCTTTATAACGTTATCGATCGGTCTGGTGGCAGGAGTTTTAGTGGGTGCCACTAGAGGCGGCGCGACGTTGACACAAGTAATGAATAACCAACGGCTACTGCTTTATCCTCTAACAGAATTCTCGCGACCATTTTCTTCGCTTCTATATTACATTAAAAATCCAAAATATGGGGTACCTGGTGCGACTATTTATGACGGGCTTGTCGCTAGTATTCCTAAAGAGATCTTGCCGGTGAATCGCCCTCAATCCCCCGGTGTTCAGTTCGCGCAGGAATTATGGCAACGGGCAGGGGGGGTTGGAAGAGCAACGGGTCAGGGCTATTCGCCTGTGGCTGAGGCGCTGGTAAATTATACGTTTATCGGAATTCCGATATTCTTTTTTGTTCTGGCTTTAGGGCTGAGAGTTTGGGGTGCGCATCTTAGAAAAACAAAATGGACCTTCTTTAATAGTGTTTTATGTGTTGTGATGATTGATGTTGGAAGAGGAGGCCTCTTTACCATCATTCCTTTTATTATATATGCGCTTATCGTTGCTTTTTTGATCTTAGTCCTAACAAACGAAGTGTACAGATTGCGCTATAAGAAAAACATTATATATAGACGGTCTTGAGTGGTGCACTTTATGCTTAACAATGGGAGATTAGATGATCACTAAGGAAGTGCTTTTCTTTTCGGCTCGAATGAGCGCTAGGGGGGGGACTATTCAGAGGATTAAGATTTGGCTTAGCCATCTGCCAGATGACGTCAGAGTCCAGTGTGTTTTCGCGGCTGCTCCGGGGCATGATTGCAGACGGCTTTTAGGTCTTGTGGATAGCGGGCGGATTGAGTTTATAGAAGTCGATAACTCAGGTGTGTCAAATCTATGGGTGCTGCGCTGGCGAGCTGCCAAGGTTTTGGCGAGGAGACTTCGGAAGTCCCCTCCACAAGTAATAATGCCGATTACATCTGATTCTGACCTAGTGGCATTTTGCGTAGTTTGGCTGCTTCGGTTAATAATCGGGAGAAAGGTGCGCATCGTGTGCCACTGCGCGGGCTATCCGGTGCCTTGGCATTTGAGGCAGAAGAGCTTTAAAGGGCTGTTTTATAAGTACACGCTTAGATACGTATATCGCAGGGTGGATAAAATTATTGCAATAAGCAAACAAGTTAAACGTGATATTACGGATGATTTTAGTGTACGCAAAAGCAAGATTGCTCTCTTGCCGATTAGCGTAGAATGCGCCGAGTTTAAGAATAGGGAAAGACTTGAAAGGTATAAAAGGAGCGAGTTATTTGTTTTTGGAATAGTGAGCCGTCTTAATGAAGAAAAATTTATAGACCATGCTATAGAAGCCTTCAGTCAGGTCATTAAAGAGATCCATGCGAGGCTGATCATATGCGGTGATGGATCCGAGCGTGAAGCATTAGAGAGGTTGGTCGAATATTTGGGGGTACATCCGCATGTGGAATTCCGTGGCCACACTGACCCCAGTTATACCTTAGCGAATATTGATTGCCTTGTAATGACTTCGCAGCATGAGGGCACGCCTAGAAGCATACTGGAGGCTGGATGCTTCGGTGTGCCGACGATTGCAAGTAATGTCGGAGGTATTCCGGATATCATTGATGATGGGAAAACAGGATGGCTTTATGCATATGGAGATCTTAAGGCGTTATCTAATCGCATGCGTCACATTGCTAAGCACCCTACGGAATGTATTCAGGCGGGTGAAGCTATGCGGGAATATGTGATGGAAGTACACGCTCCGGAACAAGAAGTATCTGGGTTGGTTAACGCTTTGTTTGGGCAATAATGATGCGATAAGTTATTGCGCTCTTGTTAGTGCACTCTGATATATCTAGAAGACTTTTTGAAAACTTCTTCCCATTTTCCCCTAATTCTTTGCGTATGGACGGGTTTTCGATCAAGCGGGATATCGCTTTTGCAAGCGTTATATGATCTCCAATCGGAGCAGTATACGCGAAATTGTATTGATTATTAAATCTGGCAATGTCGCCGACATCCGTGGCAACAATCGGAACTCCGGCGGCAGCAGTCTCCCATATCGCCATTGGAGAGGCTTCAGCTATTGAGCAGCATAGTCCGATATCAACAGCTCTAAGACATGCGGGTATATCGGATCGGGGCCCAAGAATATATACGTTGCTGGCTTTTAATGCGAATTTTAAATTCTGCAAATATTTTGAATATTTTTTCTGAGAGTTTAAGGACCGTCCTATCACTACAAAAGACACTTCAGGAGCATGCCTATCACTGAATTGCGCGGCTACTCTGATCATAGTATCAAGGCCCTTTGACGGATTTATATTGGCGATGGTGAGAACCTTGATGCCGGGGAGGGCGGCTATTTCAGCGTCAATTATGCCTTCTTGGGAAAAGGATGCGCAGTCCACTGGGGCTTGGATAGTGAACGCGGGCCGGCTCTTTAAATCGATTTTATTTAGGTAATATTCTTTGACTCTGTCGCCAGCAACGATGAAACCACTTGCGAGCTTCGATAGTACTCGAAAAGCAAGGTGGATTACTCCTGGAACATTGGTGTCGTTGAGATGCCAGACGATGGGGGTGCTGGTCAACCAACCGGCGAGGATGCCCTTCCATTGCCAACTACCATTGCAGTGAATCAAGTCGAAGCGTTCCCGCTTGAGCAGGCGAGTGAGTCGGATTGTTTCAATAGGGAAAAGGAGAATGGCGAGGAACAGTTCCGGCGGATTACGCGTGATCCGGTGAAGGGGCATCAGGCGATGAGGGATGCCATTTTCAGTCAACTCTTCTCGGAGGCGCTCTGCCCCCATTTTGCCGCAGATAACCGTGGTTTCGATACCATGGTGCTTAAGGCTGGATGCGACCTGCACGATTCGCTTCTGGGGCCCCCCGTAGCGGCTTTCCTCTGTGATATTTGCTACTCGCAATTTAGGCATGAGTTATAACTGAATCTGGTGTTCAGGGGGGGTTGAGAAAAGGCGGCGTATCTGATTGATTTGATGTTGCGAGACATTGAACCAACACAGGAGATACGCCACCATGGGAAAGAGTAACGCTATTGAATTCGCAGGTCTAGAGGCCCCGGTCGATCCGCTGACAGAGCTGCTGAAATCGGGGGCCCGGCAATTGATTGAACAGGCGGTTGAAGCCGAACTCCAGGAGCTGCTGGCCGGGGTGGCCGGACGCCGTCTGGCGGATGGGCGGGCGGAGGTGGTTCGCAACGGTTATCTGCCTGAACGCGAGATTCAGACCGGCATAGGGCCGGTGACGGTGAAGATACCCAAGGTGCGGGCCAAGTCCGGAGAGCCAGTGAGTTTCCGTTCCGCGCTGGTGCCGCCGTATGTTCGCAAGACGCGCTCGCTGGAAGCCGCGCTGCCCTGGCTGTATCTGAAAGGCGTCTCTTCGGGGGAAATGGCATCGGCGCTGGAGGTGCTGGTGGGCCCGCAAGCGAAGGGTCTGTCGGCCAGTACCGTCTCGCGGCTCAAGCGTGTATGGGCGGGCGAATACGAGCGCTGGAGACAGCGCCGGCTGGACCAGCAACGCTGGGTGTATATCTGGGCGGATGGGGTTTACAGCGGGCTCAGAGCGGAGCAAGCCAAGCTGTGTGCTCTGGTGGTGGTGGGCGTCAATGAGCGAGGCGAGAAGCACTTCCTGGCGATTGAGGACGGGGTGCGCGAATCGACCCAGAGTTGGCGGGAAGTGCTAGTGCGGCTGAAGTCGCGCGGCATGAATGCCCCGGAGCTGGCGATCGGTGATGGGGCCATGGGCTTCTGGGCGGCGCTTGAAGAGGTGTTCGGCGACACGCGCCAGCAGCGCTGCTGGGTCCACAAGAGCGCCAATGTGCTGAACAAGCTGCCGAAATCGGCACAGCCCAAGGCGAAGCAGGCATTGCATGATATCTGGCAGGCACCGACACGTGCCGAGGCCGAGAAGGCCTTCGACACGTTCATCAAAACCTATGAGCCAAAGTACCCGAAGGTTGCTCAGTGCTTGCTGAAGGATCACGACGAACTGATGACCTTCTATGATTTCCCGGCGCAGCACTGGCAGAGTCTGCGCACCAGCAATCCGATTGAATCGACCTTCGCCACCATACGCCATCGCACGAAGCGCTCAAAGGGATGCCTGTCACGAGACGGTATGTTGCACATGATGTTCAAGCTGGGCATGTGTGCGGAAGAGAAATGGAGAAAACTGCGGGGCTTTGACTATCTGGCCAAAGTCATCACCGGAGTGAAGTTCAGAGATGGCATTGAGCTCACTCAAGCCGATCAGAAGGCCGCCTGACTCAGATCCTTGAACACCAAATTTGACAATAACTCCAGAGTCTGCGCACCAGCAATCCGATTGAATCGACCTTCGCCACCATACGCCATCGCACGAAGCGCTCAAAGGGATGCCTGTCACGAGACGGTATGTTGCACATGATGTTCAAGCTGGGCATGTGTGCGGAAGAGAAATGGAGAAAACTGCGGGGCTTTGACTATCTGGCCAAAGTCATCACCGGAGTGAAGTTCAGAGATGGCATTGAGCTCACTCAAGCCGATCAGAAGGCCGCCTGACTCAGATCCTTGAACACCAAATTTGACAATAACTCTTTAGGCATTGATGGTCCTGGTAGTCGGGTTTTTCGGTGTACTGCTTGTTGGGTACCTGAGCATACCCTGGTTGGCGGTCGTGGGTAACAGATTGGGCATGAGTCTAGCTGTGACGCCCAATTTTCACAAGACGCTATTGGTGTCTTGGCTGGACACTATTTTAGCTTTCTCGGGTTCCAAATTTGCTGGTTTCGAGGGATAATAACTGCAATTTTTCCTGGCTCCTTGTCGGTTGAATATTCAATCCCCTGGATATCGCCGGCTTGGGAGGCGGGTACCGGATTATATGCTGCCGGGAGGGCGCCTCGGATCGGGCCCGTGCGGTAGATGGATCTGCGCTGAAATCAATGCTCATGGAGGGTGATCAGGGCCTATGGCCTCAATTAGACGGATTCTGACAATATTTGGCACCCGCCCGGAAGCAATCAAGATGGCTCCTGTTGTCAAGGCCCTCAGAGGCAGAGCGGGAGAGGTGGACGCGCGTGTCTGCGTAACCGGCCAACATCGCCATATGCTGGATCAGGTCCTATCGCTGTTCGGCATCAAACCTGACTGGGACCTGGATCTGATGGTACCTGGACAAGGTTTGACAGACCTGACCTCGCGGGCGCTTCCTGTTTTGCGGGGTGTCTTGCAGGAATGGCGCCCGGACCTTGTCCTGGTGCAGGGCGATACGACGACAGCGTTTGCTGCGGCGCTTGCTGCTTTTTACGCGCAGGTCGATATTGGCCATGTTGAAGCGGGGCTGAGAACGGGTCAGCGGTATTCGCCCTGGCCAGAAGAAATGAATAGGCGACTAACCGCCGGCCTTGCGACACATCATTTTGCTCCTACTGAAATTGCTCGACGGAATCTTCTCGCGGAGAATATTCCGTCCGAACAGATTTGGGTTACGGGTAATACCGTGATAGATGCGCTACTTCAGGTCGTTGGGGTGGCACGTAAGGAGGCAGCAGGACGATTATCTACGGCTTATCCATTTCTGAATTCCGGAAGACGGATTATAGTCGTGACCGGGCACAGGCGAGAAAACTTCGGACAAGGTTTCGAAAATATCTGTCTTGCTCTCCGCGAACTTTCTCAGAGATCAGATATCGAAATTGTTTATCCTGTGCACCTCAACCCGAATGTGCAAAAACCCGTGCGCAATCTGTTGGGCAACGCAGGCAATATTCACCTGATTGAGCCTCTGGACTATTTGCCGTTTATTGCACTGCTTGATCGATCGTACATGATCTTGACAGATTCCGGGGGTATTCAGGAAGAGGCACCTTCGCTTGGCAAACCTGTCCTGGTCATGCGGGATACGACAGAAAGGCCGGAAGCTGTGGACGCGGGGACCGTTAAGCTTGTCGGCGCCAATCGCAAAAATATTGTGACAGAAGCCGAACGTCTTCTGGATGACAATCAGCATTACGAGGCCATGGCTCGGGCGCACAACCCATATGGCGACGGCACGGCGGCAGATCAAATTGTAAGGATATTAGTTGATGGCAAACGGATCTCTTGATATTTGTGTTGTGGGGCTGGGCTATATAGGCCTTCCCACGGCAAGCCTTCTGGCTACTAAAGGTTTCGATGTTCTCGGGGTTGACGTATCGAAGACGGTGGTGGATACCATCAACGCTGGCGATATCCATATACGGGAACCGGATCTTGATGTATTGGTTAAATCAGCTGTGCTTAGTGGGCGCCTCTCAGCGGCCTTGGAGCCTGCCGCTGCCGATATCTTCATATTGGCTGTTCCTACACCGTTTAAAGACGGCCATAAGCCGGATCTCTCATATGTGGAAAAGGCGACCCGTTCGATCGCGCCCTATGTAAGGGAAGGAAATCTGGTTATTCTTGAATCCACGAGCCCAGTCGGAACAACCGAATTGGTTGCTCAGTGGCTCCGGGAAGAGTCTCCCGGTCTAAAGGTCCCTTTCAGGTCGCAAGAAGAGGCAAATCGTGCGGACACTGACCGGGTATGTGTAGCTCATTGTCCAGAGCGGGTGTTGCCTGGAAAAATTCTCCAGGAGCTGGTGGTAAACGATCGCATAGTTGGTGGAATTGACGAATATTCAACGCAGCGTGCCGCAGAATTTTATAAAAGGTTTGTTTCTGGTAGTGTTTTAGAAACAGACAGTCGTACTGCTGAACTGGCGAAGTTGTCTGAGAATACTTTTCGTGATGTCAATATAGCCTTTGCAAATGAGTTGGCCGGCGTGTGCGAAGAGTTGGAGGTGGATGTATGGCAACTGATTGCACTAGCGAATCATCATCCCAGGGTCAATATTCTTCGACCAGGACCAGGTGTGGGTGGCCACTGCATCGCGGTGGATCCCTGGTTTATCGTGAATTCGGCCCCTAATAGAACACGTCTGATTCTCACGGCCCGGGAAATCAACAACGCCCGTCCGGGGCAGGTGGTGCGGGAAGTACAGGAGCACATGCATGGTATCTCGAATCCCACGATAGCCTGCTTGGGTCTTGCCTACAAACCGAATATTGATGATCTGCGTGAAAGCCCGGCGGTTGAGATTGCTGGTATGCTCGCGAGCGAAGGGCGATTTCGTGTACTGGCGGTAGAACCGCATATTGAGGTGTTGCCAGATCGGCTTTCCCGCCGCGGTGTTGAACTCAAAGAGATGGATGAGGCGGTAGAAAATGCTGACCTGGTGCTCATGCTGGTTCCGCACAACCTTTTTCGATCACTAGATCCCGTGCGTTTGTCCGGTAAGACGATTCTTGACATTTGCGGATTATGGAAATGATTGAGCTGAAAGACTTCGAACATCGCAGGTGTTTGGATGGGTCAATTTTGGAATGAGTGAAAAGAAAGCCAACTTGTCACAGGTTCGTCCGGATGCATGGCTGGATCCCATTTCCGGAGTGCGTATATACGTACAGGCATGGGAATCCTTATGTCGAGTCGACGACCAGTATATTGAGCGGGTACCTAGCCTAAGAATGCTTTTTTCATACCTGCGTCATGTTGGCGTCGCGGCTGTTGTGCGTAAAATATTTTCTCGCCGTGCAGAGAAGTCACGTAATGAGAAGTTCGTAGCAATTGGCACAGGCATCGTACTTGGCGCAGGTGGGGCCGCGCCATTCGAGAAAGGTGATGAAGTGGTATTTTTGGCGCCTAATCACCCGGAAACTCCGGTAGGAGGCACCATTGTTGATGATCACCGGTTCGTTCGTCCACGATCATGGTTGCAGATGAATCGTGCCGATGGCGATGTGGAACCCACAAGTAATAATAATTTTCTTGAGATGGTGGAGCGCTGGAAGGGGTGGTCTTCATTTTCCGGTTTTCCGGCATATGCGCCAGACATTGACGATACGCTGTGTGCCCTGACTCCACGCCTGATGCAGCTCGTAAAAAGTATTGGATCCAAAGACCAGGTTCCGCAACATGGCGCAGGAGCCATAGAGAGAATCGAGGGGGCAGCGAGAGAGGGCTCTTATGGTGCTGTTGTCTTCGGACTGGGTAATTATGCGAAGACGCAGATTATTCCAACAGTGAAGCGTGAGCTTGGTGTTGCTTGTGTCCATGAGATTGATCCGGATCAATTTGGTTCGTTAACGGGGAAGGGGATCACTCTGGATTCCTCACCTTTTCCGAGGCCGGATGAACGCTATAAGGCCTGGTTCATTTCAGGCTATCACCATACTCACGCGCCAATCGCAATCGAGGCTTTAACGCGGCAGTCTTATGCTGTTGTGGAAAAACCGTTGGCGACGACGCTTGAGCATTTTGATAGCTTATCCACTTTGTTGGAAAAATCCCCTGTTCCACGCCTTTTCGCGTGCTTTCAGAAGCGGTACTCGAAACTCCATGATTGGGCTTGCGAGGATCTAGCCTGCCGAAATGGGGAGCCCGTAGACATGACGGCCAGCGTTTTCGAAATTCCCTTGCCACGCGCACATTGGTATAACTGGCCAGTTTCAGGTAGCCGTATGACTTCAAACGGCTGTCATTGGTTGGATTATTTTATGCATATTAACGGCTATTCTGGCGTAGCTGACGCCGAGATCCGGCGCATGCGCGGGGGTGACCTGCTTGCCCTTGTATGTCTTCAAAACGAGGCGCGACTTGTTTTGTCCTTGACGGACACGGGTAGCGCGCGTCTCGGTGTTCGGGAATTTGTCGAACTCAGGCATTTAGATAGAACCGTTCGAATAGCTGATGCCAAAAAGTACGAATCAGAAAACACTAGTCGAACCTTGCGCCAGCGTACGGTGAATCCGGTTAATGCCTATAGGCGCATGTATGAATCCATATGTCGGAGAATCCTCATGGATGAGCCAGGCGACCCTGTTGATTCTTTGCGCTCAACCGCCTTGATGCTGAAGCTTGAAGAACAGCTCGGGCATTCGGGGTCGGTTGACGCGCGCGCGGAGTCTACGCGGGACAGCAAATATTCCTATTCGAGAAATGATTCGCGGGAAGGCATCGAATGAAACAGCTACTGCAGAATTTAGGCACTGGAGAAACAGCAGTTGTAGAGGTGCCGAGTCCGGATGCTTCTCCAGGGAGCGTTCGAATTCGAAGCTCCGTTACTCTTGTATCGGCCGGTACGGAACGTATGCTGGTCGAGTTTGGTCGTGGCAGTCTTTTATCAAAGGTGCGCCAGCAGCCCGACAAAGTAAAGCAGGTGCTGGAGAAGATCGGTACTGATGGTTTGTTCGCTACGTTGGATGCTGTACGCAGCAAGCTCGATCAGCCGGTGGCACTCGGGTACTGCAATGTTGGAAGAATCACGGATTTAGGGGCCGGCGTGAATGAGTACGCCGTAGGCGAGCGTGTCGTTTCAAATGGGAAACACGCTGAAATTGTAGTGGTGCCCAAAAACCTGTGTGCCAGGATTCCTGACGGTGTGGATGACGAGTCTGCAGCCTTTACTATCCTCGGGGCTATCGCCTTGCAGGGTATTCGTCTTGCTAATCCGACGGTAGGCGAAGCAGTTGTTGTGACTGGGCTTGGGCTGATAGGGTTGCTGACGGTTCAAATTCTACGAGCGAATGGCTGTCGGGTGCTCGGCATAGATACGAATCCAATCCGACTGGCGCTGGCTAGGCAGTTCGGGGCGGAGGTTGTGGACATCTCACGTGGCGACGACCCAATTCTCGCTGCGGAGTCGTTTTCTCGTGGCCGCGGAGTGGATGCGGTTCTCCTCACTGCTGCAACGTCAAGCAGTGAGCCGGTTTCACAGGCTGCCAAAATGTGCCGAAAGCGCGGACGAATAGTGCTCGTCGGCGTTACCGGACTTGAGCTATCACGTGCCGATTTCTATGAGAAGGAACTGAGCTTCCAGGTCAGCTGTTCCTATGGGCCGGGTAGGTACGATCCGGACTATGAGGAACGTGGGCATGATTACCCGGAAGGGTTCGTGCGATGGACCGAGAAGCGAAATTTTGAGGCGATTCTTGATCTCATGGCAAATGGTGCGCTGGACGTGAAATCGCTGATCACTCATCGCTTCGAGATAGATGAAGCTCCTGGGGCCTACGATCTGTTAGCGTCGGACGCCCCCTCTCTCGGCATTTTGCTCCACTACTCTGATGGTAAATCCTCGGAAGGGGAGGCTGATAGCGAAAAACGGTCTGTTGTTCTGAGTAGTAAAGCGGGGCTGCAAGGGCATGCCCGGGTTGGCTTTGTTGGCGCTGGAAATTATGGCGGGCGCGTACTTATATCAGCGTTTCGAAAAGCAGGCGCCACGCTGGATACGTTGGTTACCGCTGGGGGCGTCTCGGCGGTTCATTTTGGCCGGAAATTTGGATTCCATAAGGCTAGCACTGACGTCGACGCCATGCTCGCGGACAGGGCGATTGATACAGTGGCAATCTCCACTCGCCACGATACTCACGGGCGATTTGTGCGACAGGCGCTCGTGGCAGGGAAAAACGTATTTGTCGAAAAACCTCTTTGCCTGACTCTCGCTGAGCTGAAAGAGATTGAAACAACCATAGAGCAGTTGGATCAATCCGGCAGGGTGCCATTGTTGATGGTAGGCTTCAATCGCCGCTTCGCGCCGCAAGTGGTTCGGATGAAGGGTTTGCTGGATACCGTTAAAGCGCCCAAGGCCTTTGTGATGACCGTTAACGCCGGCTCTATCCCAAACTCGCATTGGACTCAGGATCCTTCTGTAGGTGGCGGACGTCTCGTCGGAGAAGCCTGTCACTTTGTCGATCTGCTGAGGCATTTGGCCGGCGCAAGAATCACCACGTTTGAGGTACATGCCCTCGGGGATAATGTCGGACCGGCAAGAAGTGACAAGGCGACTATTACGCTTGGCTTTGACGAAGGCTCTATCGGCACTGTCCACTATTTTTCCAACGGTCACAAAGGCTACCCCAAGGAGCGCTTGGAGGTTTTTTGCGCCGGACGCGTGCTTCAGTTAGACAATTACCGTAAGCTACGTGGCTGGGGATGGGCTGGCTTCCAGCGTATGAATCTCCGTACCCAGGACAAAGGGAGCGATGCCTGTGCAAAAGCATTCGTCAAGGCGGTTCAAAGCGGCTCACCCGCACCAATTCCGCTTATAGAGATACTCGAGGTCAGTCGCATTTCCATCCAGATAGCGCAGGCGGCATTATGAAATCCTGGGTGTCCCGTATAGACGAAGCGTTTTATCGAGGCGTTGAGGGGAATTGGGATGACGCGCTTTTTCGTAAACGTATATTGGCGGTACTGACGCCGGAATCGAAGGTGCTCGACCTGGGTGCTGGTGCAGGAATTGTCGAGCAGATGAACTTCAGGGGGCATGCGGCCAGAGTTTGCGGCGTTGACCTCGATCCGCGGATCGAGGAGAACCCATGGCTGGACGAGGGGAAGGTGGCGGATGTTGCTAATCTTCCATTTGGTGACGAAACCTTCGACGTGGTATTTGCAGATAACGTGATGGAGCATTTGCCGGAACCGCTTGCCGTCCTCTCTGAAGTCAAGCGTGTTCTCAGGCCTGGTGGGATGTTCCTGTTTAAGACGCCGAATAAATGGCACTATATGCCACTGATTGCGCGTTACACTCCCCACCGTTTTCACCAATTTATCAATCGCCGTCGCGGACGCGCAGAGATTGATACATTCCCAACGCGATACCTAGCAAACAGCCGAAGCACCATTCTTTCCCTTGCGAGAGCCTCGGGCTTGGAAGCCATCATGATAGAGCGGCTCGAGAGCCGGCCGGAATACCTTCGTATAGCCTGGCCCACTTACTTGCTTGGGTTCGCTTATGAGCGCTTGGTAAACAGCGCAGATTTTTTTGCGATGTTTCGCATCGTCTTGATTGGACAATTGCGAAAGCCTGTTAAATGAATCAGGCGACGAAGCGAGGCGGATCGGTGGCGCGTACGATGCGACTGTGGCGCACCGTACGCAGGTTGCGTCCTATACAAGTTTGGGGGAGATTCTGGTTTCTGTTCTACCGCCCATGCCTTAAGGTGAGCCCGGCGCCTTCGAACAGGGACACGCTGTCAACTTGGCGATTCTGCTCGCGTTCCGCCTCAATGACTGGACCAATGACATTCCGATTCCTTAACGTTGAAGGTACGTTGGACTCTTCTGGAGATTGGAATCGAGAGAGCTGGCCGAAGCTCTGGCTCTATAACCTGCATTATTTTGACGATTTGGTCTCTGAAGGCGCAATGGGGCGCACTGGGTGGCACCGCGAGCTGATTTTACGCTGGGCTGCCGAGAACCCCCCTCGTTGTGGGGTTGGCTGGGAGCCTTATCCGACCTCATTGCGAATTGTGAACTGGATCAAATGGGTACTGGCGGGAAACGTACTAGACGCGTCTTCGAGAACGAGTCTTTCCACGCAAACCCGCTGGTTGCGCAAGAGGCTGGAAGTGCACTTGCTCGGAAATCATCTGTGGGCTAATGCAAAAGCGTTGATATTCGCTGGCACTTACTTTCGTGGGAGGGAGGCAGACGCCTGGCGCAATCGAGGGCTATCAATCCTGCGACGTGAACTTGACGAGCAAATTTTGGCCGATGGCGGGCATTTTGAACGGAGCCCGATGTATCATGCGATCCTCCTAGAAGATTTGCTGGACTTGGTGCAGCTTGCCGGCTTGATCCCCGGGGTAATCCCGGATGAAGAAGCCGTGCGGTGGCGCGAGAAGATTCCGCAGATGTTCCACTGGCTGCAGGTGATGACGCATCCAGACGGAGGTATCGCGTTTTTTAACGATGCGGCTCTCGGCGTTGCGCCGTCATATGCTGCGTTGATGAGGTATGCGCGCCTTCTGGGGGAGCCTATCCAGGAGAATGCATTAGCCTTGCTGGAAGTGTTACCCGAATCCGGCTATGTGCGTTTGGAATCCGGCGCAGCGGTGTTGATCGCGGATGTCGGTGAGGTCGGCCCTGATTATCTGCCGGGGCACGCCCACGCGGATACGTTGAGCTTTGAGCTTTCACTGCATGGGAAGCGTGTGCTTGTGAATGGCGGTACTTCTACTTACCAATCCGTCGAAGAACGACTGCGGGAACGAGGCACTGCAACGCATAATACAGTTGAGGTTAATGGCACGGATTCATCCGAGGTCTGGGGAAGTTTCCGAGTCGCGCGTCGCGCGCGGCCTGACAATGTATTTTGGGCAGAGGAGAACGGTGTACTGCTTCTGCATGCTATGCATGATGGTTATGAACGACTGCGGGGTGTCGGGAAAGTCGTGCGCATATGGAGGCTCGACAAAAATCGTCTCGAAGTGATCGACAGGGTGGAGGGCGATCTGGCCCACTCTACTGCAAGGTTCAGGGCGGATCCATCGTTTGAATTTGTTCAGAAAGATGAAGCAGCAGGCGTATTGAAGAACGAGAATATTTCTCTACGTTGGTCGGTGTCGGGTGCAGTTGACGTGCGAATAGTACCCGGGCTATGGCATCCGGGCTTTGGCCTAAGCGAGGGGTGTCAAGTGATGGAGGCCGATCTTTCTGGTGGCGGGCTGCAAACAGAATTTACGTGGAACTAATCGATGCGAATTATCTTTCTTTCCGATAATTTCCCACCCGAGGGCAACGCGCCGGCGACGCGCCTCTACGAGCATGCAGTTCGATGGGTGTCTTGCGGTCATGAGGTAACGGTGATTACCTGCGCGCCGAATTTTCCCGAGGGTAAGTTATTTGAAGGTTATCGTAATGCTTGGTATCACGTCGAGGTAGTCGACGGAATCCGGGTGGTAAGAGTCAAAAGTTACATTTCAGCCAACGAGGGGTTTCTGAAGCGCACCTTGGACTACATGTCATTCATGGTAACCGGGTTTTTTGCGGGCCTACTGCAGAAAAGGCCGGATGTCATCGTAGGTACTTCGCCCCAGTTTTTCTGTGCAATGGGGGCTTGGGCCTTGGCAGCTGTGCGTCGTAAGCCTTTCGTGTTTGAGCTGCGTGATCTGTGGCCGGCTTCCATTGTCGCGGTCGGAGCAATGAATGAGAGTTATGCAATCCGTTTGCTTGAAAAGACAGAGAGATTCCTATACAGGCGTGCACGTACAATTATTTCTGTGACCCAGGCGTTTCGGGATGATCTCATCCGACGTGGTATACAACAGGAAAAGATCCATGTTGTCCGCAATGGCGTTGACACAAATCGCTATTTTAGTTTGCCGCGTGACGTTGCCCTTGAGAATAAATATGGGTTAAATGGAAAATTCGTGGTTGGCTACCTGGGGACCCATGGCCTCGCTCATGGTTTGGACAAGGTGCTGCTTACCGCTGAGCTGCTGCAATCCAGAAATGATATTGTCTTTTTGTTTGCTGGCGGCGGCGCTGCACGCGCAGAACTTGAAAAGAGCATTATTCAGAAACACTTGGAAAATGTGGTGCTTATTCCGCGCCAACCTAAGCAAGTAATGCCTCGTCTCTGGAGTCTTTGCGATGTAGCGCTGATCCCTTTACGGAACAACCCTGTATTTTCCACGGTGATACCGTCCAAATTGTTCGAGGCAATGGCCATGGGGGTGCCTGTTATTGCCTCATTGCCAGAGGGTGAAACTACGGATATTGTGAAGAAAACAGGCGTGGGGGAAGTGGCGCCGCCTGAAGACCCCCAGGCGCTTGCCGGGGTTATAGAGAGACTTCGTGATGACCCGCAGAAGATGGCGAATTTCCGTACAGCATGTCTGGAAGCTGCCCCCGGCTTTTCCCGAGTTAATAGGGCGGATCAAATGCTGGAGATACTCAAGGAGCTTTCGTGACTTGAGACAATCTCAAAAAATTAGTTTGTGATTAATCTATAAAGTATTAAAAGCCAGTGAGCAGGGAGTTGAGTGGATGTCGACGGCGGGATACGGGAAAGGAATTGGGCTGTCTGAAATGGCGGAAGTTCTTGCTGTGCAGTTGCCCAGGATTCCCACTTTAGAAAGATTGCGGATGCTTACGACTTTATTTGGTCCGCGGACAGTTCTGACAACCAGTTTTGGTCCTACCAGTGCGGTGTTGCTTCATCTTGCTACCCGGATTTTCCCAGAGGTTTGCGTGCTCAATATTAGCCATGGCTACGAGACGTCAGAAACCTTGGAATTCATAATTGAATGCCGGCGAAAATTCTCTATCGAATTGCTCTCCATAAGTGCACCGCACCTTCCTGTTCCATCACCAATAGGGAACGAATTTGAGGAATTCCAGAAAGCTACCAAAATACGTCCGTTGCGTAATACGCTGGAAAAACTCGACATTTGGTTTTGGTTCTCGGGTGTCATGCACGATGAAACGGGTGCCAGGAAGACGATGAAGATGGCACGTGTCAGACATGGTGCTATTGCGGTTTACCCGTTGCTTGATTGGACCAGTGAGCAGGCCTTGGAATATTGCATCAGCAATGACTTGCCTGTGAATAATCATTATTTTGATCCATGCAAAGGTCCGGATCAGTCGCTTGAGTGTGGCCTGCATCACGACGAAAATCACTACTCGGATCAATAGGGCGGCGGGGGGGGGGGTGAAATCCAGGCCTTTGAAGAATCATTCTGTGGTTTACCTGAAAATGATGAATGATCGCAAGGCGCCCGTCTGGTTCCGTTATATTATTGCCTTGCTCTGAACGGCTCCCATAGAATGTCAAAGGATAATCTTGAAGAAACGCTTGAGCGATTAGCTGGGAGATGGCTGGTAACCGGTGTTGCCGGTTTTATCGGGTCCAATCTTCTTGAAAAGTTGCTGAGCCTCGGGCAGGAGGTTGTCGGGTTCGACAATCTGTCTACGGGACATCTGCACAACCTTGATGCCATGCGGGACAGCGTGTCACCGGACAGGTGGAAGAAATTTCACTTCATAGAGGGCGACTTGCGCGATCTAGATGCCTGTGCGGAGGCTGTGGCCGGCGTGGACTATGTGTTGCATCAGGCGGCGCTCGGCTCGGTACCTAGATCGATCAAGGATCCTGTAGGTACACATGAGTCCAATGTGTCGGGATTTGTCAATATATTGACGGCGAGCAAGGATGCCGGGGTCAGGCGCTTTGTCTATGCTTCGTCCAGTTCCGTATACGGGGATCATCCAGGTCTGCCGAAGGTAGAGGGTAAGACTGGCAAGCCACTGTCCCCGTATGCTGCGACGAAGTGCATGGATGAGATATATGCCGATGTGTTTTCGCGGTCCTACGGGATCGAAACCATTGGCCTGCGTTATTTCAACATCTTCGGCAAGCGCCAGGATCCCGAGGGTGCTTATGCCGCCGTCATACCGCTGTGGTTCAAGTCCTTGCTGAAGGGGGAGCCGGTCTATATCAACGGCGATGGCGAGACCAGCCGCGACTTCTGCTATGTGGATAATGCGGTCCAGGCGAATTTGTTGGCGGCGATGAGCGACAACAAGGATGCCGTCAACAAGGTCTATAACGTCGCGGTTGGTGAGCGCAATACGCTTAACAAGCTGTTCGATCTCATCTGCGCGGAAATCCGGAAATCGAATCCGGATTTCAAGGCCCAAGAGCCCGTATACAGGGATTTCAGGCCGGGAGACGTCCGGCACTCGTTAGCGGATATTTCCAAGGCCAAGGCGTTGTTGGGCTACGAGCCGACACATAAGCTGGCTGGCGGCCTCTCGGAGGCGGTCGACTACTACCTGAGTCTTTTCCGGGATTGATGAGTTTGCTGTCCTGGTGAATACCCACGGCTCGGGAACTATCCGGATTTTTCTCATCTAATTCCCTGTCTAGCTGAAAGTCTGTGAAGAAGATCCGGGGTTTCCCGCTCTTATAGGCTTGAGTTGCCCCTGCAAGGCTGTACCGGCTAGCATTGCCTCCGTTGTGTATGCCTGTCAGGAACATCCAGTCCGGCATACGGGGTTCGTTTTATCAGCTAAAAGGAGTAAAAGAATGAAGCAGCCATATTCCACTGCCAAATCACTGCTTTTCATCTCGGCGATCGGTTTTTCCTCCATTGCGCTCGCCGCGGGGACTGGTGCCGGGAAGGCGGCATCGTCCGCCAGTACCGTCCAGCCGAAGATCAAGAAGAGTGAGGGATCGGTTACCGTCGAAGGCCACCGGATTCCCTACACGGCCACCGCCGGGACGATCATCCTGCGTAACAAGGCCGGCAAGCCCACCGCCAGCATGTTCTACGTCGCCTATACCAAGCGCGGCGTGAAGAACGAGAACCATCGCCCCGTGACCTTCTTCTGGAACGGCGGTCCGGGTTCGTCTTCCGTATGGCTGCACATGGGCGCCTTCGGGCCGGATCGGGTGGTCACGAATGATGACACGCATACGCCGCCGGCCCCCTACAAGCTGGTCAACAACGACTACAGCCTGCTCGATGCGACCGACGAGGTGTTCATCGACGCCGTCGGCACGGGCTACAGCCAGGTGATCGGCAAGGACAAGGGCGGTGCCGGCAAGTCGAGCGATTTCTGGGGCGTGGACGGCGACACCAAGTCCTTCGCCCAGTTCATCACCCGGTACCTGAGCCAGAACCATCGCTGGAATTCACCCAAGTACCTCTTCGGTGAGAGCTATGGCACGACGCGCGCCTCGGCGCTTTCGGCCTACCTGGAAACGCATGACAACATGGATCCCAACGGGGTGATCCTGCTGTCCTCGATCATGAATTTCTATACGGACAGCTTCAATGCCGGCAACGACCTGCCTTACGAGCTGTGGCTGCCGACCTACACGGCTGTTGCCGATTACCACCATGCGCTGCCGAATCCGCCCAAGGACCTCCAGGCTTACCTGAAGCAGGTGGAAGCCTTCGCGATCGGCCCGTATGCGCATGCGCTCGCCGAGGGCAATGTCCTGAGCGCCCAGGAGAAGCAGTCCATCGCCGAGAAGCTGCATGAGTACACGGGGCTTTCGACGGCGTATCTGATGAAGGCGAACCTGCGCGTGACCGGCATGGAGTTCGAGCACCAGTTGCTGAATGCCAACGACGAGACGGTCGGGCGCCTGGATGCCCGGTTCAAGGGCCCGTCGATGAATCCGTTGAGCCAGGTGGCGTATTACGATCCGCAGGCCGCGGCGATCAGCTCGGCTTACGTGACCGCGTTCCACGACTACGCGGACAAGGTGCTGCACTTCCAGGAGAACTTCCCCTATATCCCGGAAAGCGGCAAGGTGAACCAGTCCTGGAACTGGAAGCACAAGAATCCGCAGACGGGCCAGACCTGGCCGGGCCTGCCCAATGTAGCCGTGGACCTGGCCCAGGCCCTGAAGTACAACCCGGACCTCAAGGTCCTGGTGAATGCGGGCTACTACGATCTTGCGACGCCGTTCTATGCGGCCAAGTACCAGGTCGACCACCTGCAGATTCCCAAGTCCCTGCAGGGCAACGTGAGCATGGCCTACTACAAGTCGGGGCACATGGTGTACGCGCACCTGCCCAGCCTGAAGAAGCTCCACGACACTGTCGCGGGCTTCATCGGCAAGACCGAGTAATAGAGGGCAATCGAATGGCCCCCGTCCGCGGTGTGCGGGCGGGGGCTTTTTTATGTGTGATCTCCTTGTGGGAGCGGCGGTCCCCGCCGCGATGGGAGCGCCGGCATCCTGCCGGCTTTAATTATTGATTGGCCTTTCAGGCGGACCGATTTTCGTTACGGCGAAAGTCGGCACCATTTCGCAGGACAACGAAATAGGACGTGCGCAGCACGCCCGAAGGGTGCGCGCCACGGATGGCGCGCATCAAAGCCACTGCGCCGGGAGTCGCGGCCTACGGCTCCCCCTTCCGCGTTTCGCGAGCAAGGGGGAGGGTTTGGGAGCGCCGGCGTCCCGCCGGCTCTTGTCGTCATTCCGGACGCGCAGCGATCCGGAATCCAGTCGAGAGAATCGCGGCGAGGATCGCCGCTCCAACGGGAAGAAGGCCGGCAAGATGCCGGCGCTCCCATCGCGGCTGAAGCCGCTCCCACGATACGTCGGCGCTTCCACCGGGGCAGCGAAGGGGGAGGCACTGGGAGATGCGGGTGTTTCCGTTTTGACGTGGGTGGGGGATTGGAGTAGGCTACTTCGTAGCGCCGATTTGAAGTCAGATTGCGGGCGCTTTACAAATGCCGCTAAAGAGACGGAAGAACCCGCTCTTTGGCGACATGCCGAGCGGGTTTTTTATTGCCCGCAGCCGCCGAGTTTCGCTGGTGCATTGCGGGGCGGCCTCGAAATACTGCTAAAGCGCCAAAGGGGTCGTCCAGGTGGACATTCCGGCCAGTGACCGGGTTCGATTCGATCCGGTGGATTCGTTGCAGGTCTCCTTCGAGTTTTTCCCGCCCAAGACCGCGAAGATGGAAGTGCGGTTATGGGAGACGGTCGATCGCCTGACGGCGTTCCAGCCGTCCTTTGTCTCGGTGACCTATGGCGCCGGGGGTTCGACCCGTGACCGTACGCATGCCACCGTGGAGAAGATCCGCAACGAAACGCCGCTGGAGGCGGCGGCACACCTGACCTGCGTGGGGGCGACGCGCGAGGAGGTTGATGGCATTGCCCGCCGCTACCATGCGGCGGGCATACGCCATGTGGTGGCCTTGCGCGGCGATATGCCGGACGGCGAGGCGTTCGAGCCGCACCCGGACGGCTATGCGCGGGCCGCGGAACTGGTAGCCGGACTCATGCGGGTCGCGGACTTCGAGATCAGCGTGGCCTGCTACCCGGAAACGCATCCGGACGCCGCATCACCCGAGGCCGACCTCGATAACCTGAAGGCCAAGATCGATGCCGGCGCCAGCCGTGCCATGAGCCAGTTCTTTTTCGACGTGGACGCGTTCCTGCGCTTCCGCGACCGGGCGCGTGCGAGGGGGATTACGGTGCCGCTGGTGCCGGGGATCCTGCCCATCACCAACTATGCGCGCACCTGCGAGTTCGCGAAGGCCTGCGGGGCGTCGATTCCGCGCTCGCTGGCCCGCCTGTTCGAGGGGCTGGACGAGGATCCGCAGACCCGCCAGTTGGTGGCCGCCAGCGTGGCGGCGGAGCAGTGCCGGCGGCTGCAGGACGAGGGTGTGGAGGAGTTTCATTTCTACACGCTGAACCGCGCCGAGTTGACCGGGGCGTTGTGCCGGTTGCTGGGGTTGAAGCCGGTGGCGGTGTCTGCCCAGGCGGTGGGATGAGGGTCTGGTGTGTGAGCGGCGGTCCCCGCCGCGATGGGAGCGCCGGCGTCCCGCCGGCTCTTGTCGTCATTCCGGACGAGCAGCGATCCGGAATCCAGTCTAGAGAATCGCGGCGAGGATCGACGCTCCCACGGGAAGAAAGCCGGCAAGATGCCGGCGCTCCCATCGCGACTGAAGTCGCTCCTGCAAGAGGTGGTCAGGTGGGTGCTGGAATTTATCGCGGCGAGGATCGCCGCTCCCACATTACCGACGTCGTCATTCCGGCGCAGGCCGGAATCCAGTCAGATGAATCGCGGCGGGGACCGCCGCTCCCACAAATATAGGCAGATGGATGATCAGGGATGAGTGAGGCAAAAATCGAGGAATTGTTGAAGGAGCGGATCCTGGTGCTCGATGGGGGCATGGGGACGCTTATCCAGGGCGAGGGTTTCGAGGAGGCTGATTTTCGCGGTGAACGGTTCATCGATCATCCGCGTGACTTGAGGGGCAACAACGATCTCCTCAACCTGACCCGGCCGGAACGCATCAGGGCGATGCACCGGGCCTACTTCGAGGCGGGTGCGGATATCGTCGAGACCAATACCTTCAATGCCACCGCGATCAGCCAGGCCGATTACGGGACGGAGGCCCTGGCCTATGAATTGAACCGGGTGGGAGCGGAGATCGCGCGTGCCGCCGCCGTGGACGTGCAGGCCGGGGCTCCGGGTCGACCGCGCTTCGTGGCCGGGGTGCTGGGACCCACCAACCGCACCGCCTCGCTCTCACCTGACGTAAACCGGCCGGGGTTCCGCAACGTCAGTTTTGCCGAGCTGGCCGAGGCTTATAAGGAGGCTGCACGCGGCCTGCTGGACGGCGGCGTCGATCTGCTCCTGGTGGAAACCGTCTTCGACACGCTCAACGCCAAGGCGGCCCTGTTCGCGATCGAGGATGCGTTCGAGCAAGCCGGCCGCCGGGTGCCCTTGATGATCTCGGGCACCATCACCGATGCCAGCGGCCGCACGCTGTCCGGGCAGACGCCCGAGGCGTTCTGGTATTCGGTCATGCATGCCCGGCCGCTGTCCGTCGGGCTGAACTGCGCCCTGGGCGTGGAGCAGTTGCGCGGGCACGTGGCGGAACTGTCGCGGGTCGTCAGTGCTTATGTGAGCGCGCACCCCAACGCGGGCCTCCCGAACGAGCTGGGCGGTTATGACGAATCCCCGGAATTCATGGCCCGGCATCTGGGCGAGTGGGCCGAGTCCGGGCTGCTGAACATCGTGGGCGGTTGCTGCGGCACGACGCCGGCACATATCGCGGCCATCGCCGCGGCGGTCGCGGGCAAGGCGCCGCGGGTGCCCCCGCAACCGTCCCCGTACCTGTGCCTGTCGGGCCTGGAGCCGGTGGTGGTGACGCCCGAATCGAATTTCGTCAATATCGGCGAACGCACCAATGTCACAGGCTCTGCGCGCTTCAAGAAGCTCATCCTCAACGATGACTACGATACGGCGCTGGAGGTGGCCCGCGACCAGGTGGAGAACGGCGCCCAGATCATCGACGTCAATATGGACGAGGGCCTGCTCGACGGGGAGTGGGCCATGTCGACGTTCCTCAACCTGATCGCGTCGGAGCCGGACATCTCTCGCGTGCCGGTCATGCTCGACTCCTCGCGCTGGTCGGTGATCGAGGCGGGCCTGCGCTGCAGCCAGGGCAAGTGCATCGTCAACTCGATCAGCCTCAAGGAGGGCGAGGCGCCGTTCCTGGAGCAGGCCCGGCTGGCACGCCGCTATGGGGCGGCCGTGGTGGTGATGGCTTTCGACGAGGACGGGCAGGCGGAGACGGTGGAGCGCCGGCTCGCGATCGTCGAGCGGGCTTATCGCCTGCTGACACGTGAGGTGGGGTTTCCTCCCTGCGACATCATTTTCGATCCCAACATCTTTGCCGTCGCGACCGGCATCGAGGCCCATGACGACTACGCCAGGGCCTTCATCGAATCGGTGGGCGAGATCAAGCGGCGTTTTCCCGGGGTTTATACCAGCGGCGGCCTGAGCAACGTGTCGTTCTCTTTCCGCGGCAACGAGCGAGTGCGCCAGGCCATGCACGCCGTGTTCCTCTACCACGCGATCGCTGCGGGGCTCGACATGGCCATCGTCAACGCCGGCCAGCTCGCGGTCTATGACGATATCGATGCCGAGCTGCGCGAGGCCGTCGAGGATGTCATTCTCAATCGGCAAGCGGGCGCCTCGGAGAACCTTTTGGCGCTCGCCGAACGGTATGCGGGCGAGGCCGTCGGCCGCTCGCAGGCACGTGACTTGTCTTGGCGCGAGAAACCCGTGGAGGCGCGGATCAGCCACGCTCTGGTGGAGGGCATTGCCGATTTCATCGAGGGCGACGTGGAAGAGGCGCGCCTGAAACTCGACAGGCCGCTCGACGTCATCGAGGGGCCGTTGATGGACGGCATGAACATCGTCGGCGACCTGTTCGGGGCGGGCCGGATGTTCCTGCCCCAGGTGGTCAAGTCGGCCCGGGTGATGAAGAAGGCCGTGGCCTGGCTGCTGCCGTACATGGAGGCGGAGAAAGGCGGGGAGGCCCGAGCCAAGGGCCGGATCCTGATGGCGACCGTGAAGGGCGACGTGCACGACATCGGCAAGAACATCGTCGGCGTGGTGCTCGCCTGCAACAATTACGAGGTGATCGACCTCGGGGTCATGGTGCCCGCCGCCAGGTTACTGGAAGAGGCGCGCAGGCAGGCTGTGGACGTGATCGGCGTGTCCGGGCTGATTACCCCCTCGCTGGAGGAGATGACCCATATCGCCGGCGAGATGAAGCGCCAGGGGTTCACCGTGCCGCTGCTGATCGGCGGGGCGACGACCTCGCGCACGCATACGGCGGTGAAGGTCGCGCCCCGATACGACGGCGCGACGGTGTACGTGAAGGACGCCTCGCGGGCCGTGGGCGTGGTGTCGAAACTGCTGGGTCGGGACAGTGCCTCGTATGTCGAGGGAATCGGAGAGGAATATGCAGACGTCAGGTCCCGCTACGAAGCCAAGGATCAGCGCGAACGCCTGGTGCCATTTGCAGACGCCCGGGCCAACGCGCCGCGCCTGGACTGGGCGGTTTACGAGCCGTCGCGCCCGCGCGAGCCGGGCATCCGGACTTTCGAAAACGTTCCGCTCGAGACGCTGCGCGACTACATCGACTGGACCCCGTTTTTCCACGCCTGGCAGGTGCGGGGCCGCTTCCCGGATGTCCTCGATGATCCGGAGAAGGGCGAGGCGGCGCGCCAGCTCTTTGCCGAGGCCGAGGCGATGCTGGAGCGCATGATCGCCGAGGGGTGGCTGCAGGCGCGTGGTGTGGCCGGGTTGTTCCCGGCGAACCGCGTCGGCCCCGAGTCGGTGGCGCTGTATGCGGGCGAGGATCGCAGCCGCGAACTGGAGCGCCTGCATTTCCTGCGCCAACAGCAGCGGAAGCCGGACGGCAAACCCAACTACAGCCTGGCGGACTTCGTGGCGCCGGTGGAGACAGGCGTGACCGATTGGATGGGCGCCTTTGCAGTGACGGCGGGCCTGGGCGTGGCCGAACGCGCCCGTGCCTTCGAGCAGGCGGGCGACGATTACAACGCGATCATGGTCAAGGCGCTGGCGGACCGGCTCGTGGAGGCGTTCGCCGAATGGATGCACGAGACCGTCCGGCGCGAGTTGTGGGGCTACGCGAACGGGGAGAGCCTCGACAACGAGGCGCTGATCGCCGAGCAGTACCGGGGCATCCGCCCGGCGCCGGGCTACCCGGCGTGCCCGGACCACACCGAGAAGGCGACCCTGTGGCGGTTACTGGATGTGGAACGGCAGACCGGGATCAGCCTGACCGAAAGCTATGCCATGTGGCCCGCGGCCTCGGTCAGCGGCTGGTATTTCGCGCATCCCGAGTCGCGCTATTACGCGGTGGGCAAGATCGACCGCGCGCAGGTCGAGGCGTATGCGGCCGTTAAGGGGATGAGCGTGGAAGAGGCCGAGCGTTGGCTCGCGCCGAGCCTGGCTTACGATCCGGAAAAGCAACGCAACGTCGCTTGATTTATCGGTGTGGGAGCGGCGGTCCCCGCCGCGATGGGAGCGCCGGCATCTTGCCGGCTAACCTTAATCCCTTCTCCCCTCCCGGAGGGGAGAAGGTCAGGATGAGGTGTGCGCCGCGTTGCGGCGAGTGCTTACACTGGATACCGGCCTGCGCCGGTATGACGACATAATGCCGGCAGGATGCCGGCGCTCCCAGTGCGGGCGATCGTGACTGAAGTCGCTTCTACAAGTGCTATCGGCCTGTGTGCATGGTTCATCGCGGCGAGGGATCGCCGCTCCCACGCCAGAGTAGGCATAGGTTGGGCTGACGAAGGAAGCCCAACATAACCGCACCCCGTGGGAGCGGCGATCCTCGCCGCGATGGGAACGCCGGCATCTTGCCGGCATTCGGCATCAGCCGGACTGGGGTTCGCTGCGGCCGTAGTTGTCTTCGTAGCGGATGATGTCGTCTTCCCCGAGGTAGCTGCCGGTCTGCACCTCGATCAGTTCCAGGGGAATGTGTCCCGGGTTGTGCAGCCGGTGTTGGGTGCCGATCGGGATGTAGGTCGACTGGTCCTCGCTGAGCAGGAACTGTTCGTCGCCCCGGGTCACCTCCGCGGTGCCGCGCACGACGATCCAGTGCTCGGCGCGGTGATGGTGCTTCTGCAGCGACAGGCTGGCGCCCTTCTTGATGCAGATGCGCTTGACCTGGAACCGGTCGCCTTCGACCATGCCTTCGTACCAGCCCCAGGGACGGTGTACTCGCCGGTGTGTGAGTCGCTCGGCGCGGCCGGCCTGCCGGAGCCGCTCCACCAACCGCTTCACGTCCTGAACGCGGTCGCTGCGGGCGACCAGCACTGCGTCGGCGGTTTCCACGACGATGTGGTCGCGCAGTCCCAGCGTCGCGACGAGACGGCTCTCGGCACGGATGAGGCTGCGTTCCGTGTCCTCGACCAGGGTGTCGCCGCTCAGGACGTTGCCGTTTCCGTCAGGGACCGTGGCCGCGGCCAGCGAGCTCCAGGAACCGACGTCGCTCCAGTCGGCATCCATGGGCACGACGGCGGCATCCCCGGTGTGTTCCATGACGGCATAGTCGATGGAGATGGAAGGGGACTCGCGGAATGCGTCCGGATCCAGCCGGATGAAATCCAGGTCGCTTTGGGCATTTGCGACTGCGGCCTTGACAGCTTCGAGAATCCCGGGCGCATAGCGGGCGAGTTCTTCCAGGTAGCGGTCGGCCCGCAGCAGGAACATGCCGCTGTTCCACAGGTACTGGCCCGAAGCCACAAATTCGGCCGCCTTTTCGGCATTCGGTTTTTCGACGAATGCGGAAATATCGGTGGGGTGGCCGCCGTTCATGCTTTCTACGCGGATATAGCCGTAACCGGTTTCCGGGCTTTGGGGGACAATGCCGAAGGTAATCAACTTGCCGTCCAGGGCGGCCTGCCGTCCGTCTTCTATGGCTCGATGGAACCTGTCGGGCCGGCCGATGACGTGGTCGGCCGGCAGGACGAGCAGCAAAGCTTCCGACGATCGGTCCTGGGCATGGAGCGCCGCTGCCGCCAAGGCCGGCGCCGTGTTCCGACCTTCGGGTTCGAGAAGGATCGTGGCATTCGAATGGCCAGCTTCGAGCAGCTGCTCTGCGGCCAGGAAACGGTGTTCGGTATTGGCCACCACCAGGGGCGCTTCCAGTTCTGGCAGTCCCTCGAGTCGCTTGAGGGTGTCCTGGAAGAGGGTGCTCCCGTCGCCCTGAAGCGTCAGGAACTGTTTGGGATAGAGTTCGCGTGACAAGGGCCAGAGCCGCGTTCCCGAGCCGCCCGAGAGGATGATCGGTATCATTTTTGCTGCCCGACGTTAAGTGCCTGTTAATCCGGACACTAGCAGGGAGAAATACGGAAAATCCTTGAGCCGTGTCAATATTTCGTATAAAGCCTGTTTTTACCCCAAAGCCATGTTGGCAAGGCTTGAATTCGATGCGCTCCCATCTGGTTTTGTGCCCAGGAAACCTGATTGGCTTCATGCGCCTTGCCTTATAATCGGTCAGTACTCCTTTGAATAAAAAAGAGAGAAAACCGTGTTCGACTCTGCGGAAGCCCGCATAGGTGTCATTGGGTTGGGCTATGTCGGGCTGCCTCTTGCGGTAGCCTTCGGCAGGTGCCTTCCGACAATAGGCTTTGATATATCCGCTGAGCGCATTGCGGAGCTGAAGAAAGGTGTGGACCGGACGCTCGAGGTCGAGCCGGATGATCTGTCCACGGCCCGGCATCTTGAATATACGTCGGACGTGGATTCCCTCAAGCGGGCGAATTTCTATATCGTCACGGTGCCGACGCCCCTGGACGCGCACAAGGCCCCTGATCTGAATCCTCTACGCAGCGCCAGTGACACGATCGGCAAAGTCATCGGGCGCGGTGACGTGGTTGTCTTCGAATCAACGGTCTATCCCGGCGCCACGGAAGAGGTCTGCATCCCGATTATCGAGCGAGTGTCCGGGCTGAAATACAACAAGGACTTCTATGCCGGCTACAGCCCGGAGCGGATCAATCCGGGCGACAAGGAGCACCGGGTGGCGGATATCGTCAAGGTGACGTCGGGCTCGACGCCGGAAGCGGCCGTGCTGGTGGACGCGGTGTATCGCCGGGTGATCACCGCCGGGACGCATATGGCCTCGAGCATCCGGGTCGCCGAGGCGGCAAAAGTGATCGAGAATACGCAGCGTGACGTCAATATCGCCCTGATCAATGAATTGGCGGCCTTGTTCTACCGGCTGGGTCTGGATACCCAGGAAGTCCTGGAGGCGGCGGGCACCAAGTGGAATTTCCTGCCCTTCCGGCCCGGCCTCGTCGGCGGGCACTGCATCGGGGTCGATCCCTATTACCTGACCTACAAGGCCATGGAGGTGGGACACCACCCGGAAATGATCCTGGCGGGACGGCGCATCAACGACGACATGGGGACCTACGTCGCCAACCAGGTCGTGCGCCTGATGATCCGCAAGCAGATCGGCGTGGCGGGTGCGCGTATCCTCGTCATGGGCCTGGCCTTCAAGGAAAACTGCCCCGACCTGCGCAACACCCGCGTGGTCGATATCCTTGCGGGGCTGCAAAGCTACGGCGCCGCGACCGAGGTCTGGGATCCCTGGGCCGATCGTGACCAGGCCCGGCACGAATACGGACTCGAGCTTGTAGATCAACCCGAAGCCGGTGTTTATGACGCCATTGTCCTGGCCGTCGGCCACCGTCAATTCAGGGAACTCGGTATCGAGGGGGTTCGTGCCCTCGGCAGGAAATCCAGCGTCGTCTATGATGTTAAGGGGTTGTTCCCCCAAAATGCCTGCGATGCCCGTTTGTAATAAACCTTAGATAGGGAAATCTGGAGAAATCATGCGCGTAATGGTTACCGGCGCAGCCGGTTTTATTGGATCAAATGTCGCCAAACGGCTGCTCGAGAGAGGGGACGAAGTCATTGGTGTCGACAATATCAACGATTACTATGATCCCACGCTTAAGCAGGCGCGGCTGGCACGGCTGGAAAAATTTCCGGGTTTCAGCAATACGAAAATCGATATTGCCGACGTCGATGCACTCTCGCGGCTGTACCGGGAGAAAGAACCGCAGCGCATCGTCCACTTGGCGGCGCAGGCCGGCGTGCGTTATTCGCTCAAGAACCCGCAAGCCTATATAAACAGCAATATCACCGGATTCCTGAATATCCTGGAGAACTGTCGGCATTTCGGTACCGAGCACCTGGTGTATGCCTCGACCAGCTCGGTATATGGAAGCAATCTGAACATGCCGTTTGCCGTGAAGAATGGCGCCGACCATCCCATCAGCCTCTACGCTGCTACCAAGCGGTCTAACGAGTTGATGGCCCACTCATACAGCCATCTCTTCGGCATCGCTTCCACGGGATTGCGCTTTTTCACGGTGTATGGGCCCTGGGGCCGGCCGGACATGGCGCTTTTCATCTTTACCCGCAAGATGATTGCCGGCGAAGCGATTCCGGTCTTCAACCATGGCAAGCACCGCCGCGATTTCACCTATGTCGACGACATCGTCGAAGGCGTGGTGCGTGTACTGGATCGGCCGCCGCAACCGAATCCGGACTTTGACTGGATGGCCCCGACGCCGGACGCCAGTTCGGCGGCTTTCCGTGTATACAACATCGGACATGGGCAGCCGGTCCCACTCATGGACTATATCCATGCCATCGAGAACGAACTCGGGGTCGAGGCGAAAATGGATATGTTGCCCTTGCAGCCGGGCGATATCGAGGCGAACGCCGCAGATGTAACGGCCCTCGAACGCGATTTCGGTTATGTCCCCAAGACCACGGTCGAGGAAGGGGTCGCCAATTTCGTACGCTGGTACCGGGATTACTACCAGATATAAAACCGCACCGGGCATGAAGCGGATCTGGAGCAAATCGCTCCGGATCGATCGATTACGCGCATAATCCAAATAATCGTTGGCGGATGGCGATCCGCCCTGCGCGTTTGCGTCGATATTTCCTTACATGGTATATAGGCACGTAGGAATTAGCCTACATGCTGTGCTGTTCCGCATAATTTGAATAGTCGAGGCGGGCCTGAAGGGCCGGCCCTCAACCCTTGGAGTCGAGGCGGCTTCCAGTGTCCGGGCGAGACGATGGCACGGAAGCGGCCCTGGGAGAGAACGCATGCCTGTAAGGGTGATGCGCCATGGTTCATGTGCGCATTCACGAACCATTGCCGGCTGCCATCCTGGCCCGATGTCGTGCCATGGCGGATAAGCGCATGTCTGACAGGGCGCATCAGCGCCGGTGGGTGGACCAGACGGATTTTCCGGGCTGGGCAAGCGCGCGTGCACGGGCCGAAAGCGCCAGCGCCTACCGCGTGCACGCCATTGCCCGCGACCAGCGCTTGCGGCTGCATCGGTTCCGTCTGGCGCTGATCGGCTATTGCTTCTTCTACGGCGTTACCGGCTATCTCTGGTGGGATGGCCAGCTCGACCTCGACTGGATCGAGTTCCTCTCTTTGGTGCTCGGCGGCGTCTTCCTGAACGCCGTGTTCGGCGGCATGATCCTCAGTGGCAAGAACCTGGCGCTGCGCGACCCGAGCATGACAGGCTTGCAGACGCTGGGGGTGGTCGTGATCGCCCTCGTCCTCGCCTGGACGAGCGGAACCCTGGTATCGCAGGATGCCGCCGCGATGGCGCTGGTGGTGGGTTTGCTGTTCGGCATGTTCCGGCTGGATGCGCGCCAGCTTGCGGTGCTTGCAGGGGTGGGCTTCGCCGGTTTCGCCGTGATTGCCTTGCTGCATGGCGCCCGGCTTGGATTGAATGGGCATGAATCCGTGGTGCGGCTGGTGATTGTCGGCGGCACCTTGACGTGGACGACCGTGTTCGCCTCCTATGTCGGCCAGTTGCGCAAGCGTCTCGGCAGCCGCAACTCGGAGCTGAAAATCGCCCTGGCCACCCTGGAAAAACTCGCCAAGTACGATGGCCTGACCGGCATCTACAATCGCCGGGAAATTTTCATGCAGCTCGAGGAGGCGCTCGAGGAAGGTTTGCGGCTCGGCACGTCCGTTTCGATCTCGCTCTTCGACCTGGACAGTTTCAAGGATGTCAACGATGTGTACGGGCACTCGATCGGTGACGAGGCCTTGCGCGAGTTCGTGCGTCGGGTCAAGAACACGGCACGTTCGCTCGACCGGCTGGGTCGTGTTGCCGAGGGCGCGGGCTTCGGCCGCTACGGGGGCGAGGAATTCCTGCTGGTGATGCCGATGACGCAGCTGGAGGGGGCGCATGATGCCGCCGAGCGTATCCGCGAGGCGGTTTCCGGAACGCCTTTCCTGCTTGATGGTAAAGAGATCCAGGTAACGGTGTCCCAGGGTATTGCCGAAGCGGGCCCGAGCGAGCGCACCGACCATTTGCTGGCCAGGGCGGATCGCGCCCTGTACCAGGCCAAGCGGGACGGCAGGGATTGCGTGCGCGTGGCCGAGCCGGCGGAAGACGATCCGGGCATCGCCCGGGAGGGTCCCGGGTTTTTCAATCCGGATCCGAATTAGGACGGCACGCAGGCCGATCGCGGCGGGGACCGCCGCTCCCACAAGAGCGTCGTCATTCCGGCGCAGGCCGGAATCCAGTGGAAGATTCAAGCCGGCAGGATGCCGGCACTCTCACATGGTGGTCGTCATTCCGGACGCGGAGTGATCCGGAATCCAGTCGGGAACAGGAATCCCACCCAGGGTCGGGATGCGTCTTGTCTCCTGGATTCCTGCTTCCGCAGGAATGACGGGATGAGTCGGTGGCGCCGGAGTGGATCGCGGCGGGGACCGCTCCTGCAAGAGACGTTGGTGTTGGTGCCGTATCGCGGCGGGGACCGCCGCTCCCACGGGGACCGCCGCTCCCACGAGAGCGTCGTCATTCCGGCGCAGGCCGGAATCCAGTTGGAGATATTGGCCGGCGGGATGCCGGCGCTCCCGGAAAGGAATCGCGGCGGGGACCGCCGCTCCCACGGGGCTGGCTAGTCTTTCAGTTCCGAGCGGCCGCGGAATTCGTCCAGGGCATCGGGGTTGGCGAGCGCCTCGGTGTTCTTGACCGGGCGGTCATGGATCGTCTCGCGCACGGCGATTTCGCTGATCTTGCCGCTGCGGGTGCGCGGCAGGTCCGTCACCTCGAGGATTTTCGCCGGGACGTGCCGCGGCGTGGTGTTGTCGCGGATCGTCTTGCGGATCCTCTGCTCGACGTCCTCGTCGAATGTTTCCCCGGGCTGCATGCGCACGAACAACACGATGCGCACGTCATCGCCCCAGGTCTGCGCCACAGCCAGGCTTTCCAGGATCTCGGGCAGCTTCTCCACCTGGCGGTAGATCTCGGCGGTGCCGATGCGGATACCGCCGGGGTTGAGCACGGCGTCGGAGCGGCCGTAGATGGCGAGGCCGCCGTGGGTCGTGAGCCGGGCCCAGTCGCCGTGGTGCCAGACCCCGGGGAATTTCTCGAAGTAGGCCGCACGGTAGCGCTCGCCCTCGGGATCGTTCCAGAAGCTGACGGGCATGACCGGGAAGGCCTTGGTGCAGACCAGCTCGCCGGCTTCCTCGACCAGGGATTCGCCGTTCTCGTCGAAGATTTTCACGGCCATGCCGAGGCCGCGGCATTGCAGCTCGCCGCGCCAGACCGGGAGCAGCGGGCTGCCCAGGGCGAAGCAGGAGACGATGTCGGTGCCGCCCGAGATTGACGCGAGTTGCACGCTCGGTTGCAGCTCGCCGTAGACGTAGTCGTAGTGCTCCGGCAGCAAGGGCGAGCCGGTCGAGAGGATGGTGCGCACGCTGGCAAGCTGCTTGCCCTCCTCGGTGCCAATGCCGGCCTTGTGCAGGGCGGAGATGAACTTTGCCGAGGTACCGAAGATGGTGATCTTCTCTTCGGCGGCGAGCTTGAGCATGGCGTCGGCGCCGCCGTGCATGGGCGCGCCGTCGTACAGGACAACCGTGGCGCCCAGGGCCAGGCCCGAGACCAGCCAGTTCCACATCATCCAGCCGCAGGTCGTGAAATAGAACACGACGTCGTCGCGTTTGACGTCGGTGTGCAGGCCCAACTCCTTGAGGTGCTGCAGGAGCACGCCGCCCGCGCCGTGCACGATGCACTTGGGCTGGCCGGTGGTGCCCGAGGAGTAGAGGATGAACTGGGGGTGGTCGAAGGGCACGGGGACGAAGTCGATGCGCTTCGCGTCCTTGCAGAAGTCGCTCCAGTGCTCCGCCTGCTTCAGGTTGGATATATCGGGCGAATCGGCCACGTAGGGCACGACTACCAGGCGCTCGAGCGAGGGCAGGGCGGCCGTTATTTTTTCCAGCCGTTCCAGGCAGTCGAAGGTCTTGCCGTTGTAGAAGTAGCCGTCGGCGGCCACCAGTACTTTCGGCTCGATCTGGCCGAAGCGGTCGAGCACGCCGTTGATGCCGAAGTCGGGCGAGGTGGAGGAGAAGATCGCGCCCATGCTGGCCGCGGCCAGCATGGTGACCACCGTCTCGGACATGTTGGGCATATAGGCGGCGACGCGGTCGCCGGCCTCGACTCCCGCCTGCTCCAGCCCCGCGCGCATGGCGGCGACGGCCCGGTAGAGTTCGGCGTAGCTCAGCGTGCGGCGCTGGCCGGATTCGCTGCGGAACACGATGGCGATGCGCTCGTCGCGGTAGCGCAGCAGGTTTTCCGCGAAATTGAGCCGCGCCCCGGTGAACCAGCGTGCGCCGGGCATGCCGTCGTTCTCGAGCACGTTTTCCCAGCGTTCCGTACTTTTGACCTCGAAGAAATTCCAGAGCAGCGACCAGAACTGCTCGCGCTGCTCCACCGACCATTGCCACAGGGCCTCGTAGTTGTTGAGGTCGATGCCGAAGCGGCTGTTGGCGACGCCCATGAAGCGGGCCATGGCGGTATGGCAGGCTGCTTCCGGATCGGGCTGCCACAGGGGCTTTTCAACGGTCATCTCTTACTCCGTGGTCGGCGGTCCCATCTTGCCGGCATTGTAGCGGCAGCCTGGATTCGCGGTGATCTCGTGGGAGCGGCGGTCCCCGCCGCGATTCGTTTGACTGGATTATTTGCAGCTGGCGCCGCTCGCCCTTCGGGCCGTGCGCCATGCGCATGTCGTCTCTGTCCTTCGGCGCCGGGCCTTTGCCGGGATGCCGAGGCGGTGTAGGAGCGACTTCAGTCGCGATGGATCTGGCGCCAAGCGCTGATCGCGGCTAAAGCCGCTCCTACAGGGAGCCATATTGGACGCGCTACTCATGTCCGGTGGCATTCGCGGCGCGCGGTTACTTGTCCAGTTCGGCTTCGAGTTCGGGCAGGATCTCGAACAGGTCGCCCACCAGGCCGAGGTCGGCCACTTCGAATATGGGCGCCTCCGGGTCCTTGTTGATCGCGACGATGGTGCCCGCGTCCTTGATGCCGGTGAGGTGCTGGATGGCGCCGGAGATGCCGACGGCCACGTACAGCTCGGGGGCGATGATCTTGCCCGTCTGCCCGACCTGGTAGTCGTTGGGCACGAAGCCGGCGTCCACCGCGGCGCGGGAGGCGCCCACGGCGGCCCCGAGCTTGTCGGCGAACTTGTAGATGATGTCGAAGTTTTCCTTCGAGCCCACGCCGCGGCCGCCGGAGACGACGCGCGGGGCCGACTGCAGATCGGGGCGCTCGCTCTCGTCGGCGTCGAGCTTCACGAACTCGCTGTGGCCGGGCAGCTCCACGTCCAGCTCGCGGGCCTCTACGGCCGCGTCGCCGCCTTCGCCCGCCGGCTTCCAGGACGCGGCCCGGGCGCTGGCGAACAGGGTGGCGTCGCCGCCGACCTTGACTGTGACGATGACGTTGCCGGCGTAGATCGGGCGCTTGAATTCGCGCTCGCCGATCACTTCCATGACGTCGGTGACCATGGTGCTGCCCGCAAGCGCGGCGGCGCGCGGCAGCACGTCCTTGCCGAAGGTGGTGGAGGCCATGATCACGTGCGTGAAATCGCCGCTCAGGGCCGCGATCTGGGGTGCCAGCACGGCTGCCAGCGGGGCGGCGTTCTCGCCGCGCTCGATCTTGAGCACCTGGCCGACGCCGTCGAGCTTCGCGGCGGCGGCCGCGATCGCCTCGGCGTTTTCCGCGAAGACCGCGACGGTAATGTCGCCGCCGATGGCCTGGGCGCAGGCGACCGCGCGTGCGGTGGCGGAGGAGAGTGCTTTGCCGTCGTGCTGGGCTATGACAAGAATCTTGCTCATCCGATCAACCCCTTGTTCTTGAGTTCAGCGACCAGTTCCGCCGCGCTGTCGACCTTGTGCCCGCCCTGGCGCTGCGGCGGCGCCTCGTAGTGGGTCTGCTCGACCGTGGAGCCGGTATCGACGCCCAGGTCGGCGAGCGGGCGCGTATCGAGCGGCTTGCGCTTGGCCTTCATGATGTCGGGCATCTTGACGAAGCGGGGCGTGTTGAGCCGCAAGTCGGTGGTCACCACCGCCGGCAGGTCCACGCGGATGGTTTGCAGGCCCTCGTCGACCTCGCGGATCACGGTCGCTTTGCCGTCGGCGATGTCCAGCTTCGAGGCGAAGGTCGCCTGCGGACGCTGCCACAGGGCGGCGAGCATCTGGCCGGTCTGGTTGGCGTCGTCGTCGATCGCCTGCTTGCCCATCAGCACCAGGTCGGGGGATTCCTCTTCCACGACTTTCAGGAGCGCCTTGGCCGCCTGCAACGGCTGCAGGGCGCTGTCGGTGGTGACCAGCAGGGCACGGTCGGCGCCCATGGCCAGCGCTGTGCGCAGTTGCTGCTGCGCGGCGTCGGGGCCGATCGAGACGGCGATGATTTCGGCCTCGGTGCCGGCCTCGCGGATGCGCAGGGCCTCTTCCAGGGCAATCTCGTCGAAGGGGTTGATGCCCATCTTGACGCCCTCGGTGGCCACGCCGCTGCCGTCGCGGTTGATCTGCACGCGCACGTTGTAGTCAACGACGCGTTTGATGGCGACCAGTATCTTCATGAAGTGCTTCTCGCTCTGTCCGAATGCGGATTCGTTGCCCTAGGAGTCTGTCGGATTTGAGACTGATCTACAGCGCCGGTGGGAGAGCGGCCCATTGTCCCGATCCTTTTCGTCAAATAGCTACGGCTATTCTCCTCAAACGATCGAAAAAATGGACTCACTCTCCCACCTTGCTCGCTACGATCGCTCAAACCCGACAGACTCCTAGGCCACGGATGGCCGGAAATCCGGGTGATTTCGCTACATTTTACAGGACCGGGGTTGCGAAGGCCCGGCTCAGTCCCCGGGGCGCGGGCGGTTTTCCGGACCTATCCGGTTCCTCAGGAGCGCCGCGAAGCCGCTCCGCTCGCCGTCATCGGCAAAAAGCCGCTTGGGCACGATCCAGAACAGCCGGCTGGTGAAGTACACCAGGAACACCCGCTTGTTCTGCCGCCATTTCACGAGTTCGTCCCAGGGCTTGCGGCTTTGGGAATCCGGGCTCTCGAAGGTGAAGTGCTCCGCGTCCCAGGACAGCGCGTAGGAACCGAGGGCAGCGCCGCTCTTGCGGATCCTGCGGCGCAGCTTGGAAGGCAGCAGGAGAGCGAGAACAAGCGTCATCAGCCACCAGCCGATGGTGGCACCGATGGCAATGGCGCCGAGGATTTCCATGAAGCCGGGGAATTGCGGCGAGACGAAAATCCACCCCCCCAAGCCAAGCGCCACCACGGACATGATCGTGTACGACAGCCAGCTTTCCGAACTGCGGCGGCCGTGCAGGCGGAAGGCGGCGATGACGTCCGCTTCCTCAAGCGCGACCTTGATTTTCCCGGTGTTCACGTGACGAATCCGCCGCGCCGCTTAAAGGTTCTGGTAGTTGGGCCCGGAGCCGCCCTCGGGCGTGGTCCAGGTGATGATCTCGTAGGGATCCTTGATGTCGCAGGCCTTGCAGTGCACGCAGTTGGCGGCGTTGATCTGCAGGCGCGGCTTGCCGTCTTCCTCGACCATCTCGTAGACGCCGGCGGGGCAGAAGCGGGTGCAGGGGTTGCCGTACTCCTGCGTGCAGCGGTCCGTGCAGATACTGGTGTCCTGCACCTTGAGGTGTACGGGCTGGTTCTCGTCGTGAGCGGTCTGGGCGAAAAACACGGAGGCGAGGCGGTCGCGCGGGGGCAGGTCGCGCTCGCCCCAGTGCCGGTCGGGGGACTTGTAGTTCTCCCGCTTCTCCAGGCTGGCCCAGTCGGCCTGGTTGGCCAGGGTCCAGGGCGTACGGCCGCCGAGCGCGGTCTCCAGCGCGGCATTGGCGAGCCCGGCCCAGAGCCCGCGGTGGAACCCGGGGTGGATGTTGCGCACGCTCTTGAGTTCGCGCCCGGCCGGCGAGGCGCGGAAGCGGGCGTCGTAGCCCGCGGGCTCGCTTTTCTCTGCAATGTGTTCCGCTGCGGTCATGGCCGATTGCAGGGCCATGTGGATGCCCTTGATCTTGGGCACGTTGAGCGTGCCCGCGGAATCGCCGATGAGCAGCGCGCCGGGCATCTCCATCTGCGGCAGGGCCTGCCAGCCGCCCTCTATGATCGTGCGGGCGCCGCTGGAGAGGATTTCGCCGCCCTCGAGCAGGCCGTGCATGCCCGGGTGGTGCTTGAACTGCTGGAACGCCTCGAAGGGTTTGAAGTCCGGGTCGCGGTAGTCGAGGCCCACGACGAAGCCCACGTAGACGCGGTCCTCGTCGAGGTGATAGACGAAACTGCCGCCATAGGTGCCGCTGTCGAGCGGCCACCCCACCGTGTGCTGGACCAGGCCGGGCTTTACCCGGCCCTCGGGGACGCGCCACAGTTCCTTGAAGCCCAGGCCGTAGGTCTGGGGTTCGCGGTCGGCGTCGAGCCGGAAATGGCGGATGAGTGTCTTGCTCACGCTGCCCCGGCAGCCCTCGGCGAGTACCGTGAGCCCGGCACGGATATCGACACCTGCGGCGAAGTTGGGGCCGGGCGAGCCGTCCTTTTCCAGGCCCATGTCGCCGCAGCGCACGCCCACGACGCGATCGTCCTCGATGAGCGCCTCGGCGGCGGGGAAGCCGGGGAAAACGTCCACCCCCAGCGCCTCGGCCTGCTCGCCCAGCCAGCGGCAGAGGCTGCCCAGGGAGATGATGAAATTGCCGTCGTTCTTCATTTGCGGCGGCGTGGGCAGGCGCATGCCGCCCGTGCGCGTCAGCAGCCGGAATTCGTCGTGCGTGGCGGGCACGCAGATCGCGGGCGGGTGCTCGCGCCACTCGGGGAGTAATGTGTCCAACGGACCGGGCTCCATGACCGCCCCCGAGAGGGTGTGCGCCCCGATCTCCGGGGCCTTTTCCAGTACGCAGACGGAGATCTCGGGCTTGAGCTGCTTGAGCCGGATCGCGAAGCCGAGCCCGGCGGGGCCGCCGCCGACCACGACCACTTCGTATTCCATCACGTCGCGCTGGATATCCACGTGTTCTCCCCGGTAGCGGATGAGCGGTTTACCGGCCCCATTCTAACGAACGAGCCGCAGAATCCCGGCTTCCCGCGTGGGAGCGCCGGCATCCTGCCGGCCTTCCGAGGCGGAACTGGGAGCGCCGGCGTCTCGCCGGCTTTCCGCGCCCCTCATCCGGGAGCGCCGGCATCTTGCCGGCTTTACGAGGCGGAACTGGGAGCGCCGGCATCTTGCCGGCCTTCCTGAAAGCCCGCGCTGCTGAAAGGCCACGCGCCGGCTTCTTTTACAAGTCCCGCCTTTACCGGGTTTCCGTGGATGTATCGGATCGCCGCCGCGAGGTGCTGGTCGTCACGGATGTAGCGATCGTGATACTCCCGCTGCCAAACGGCTCCGGACTGGCCCAGGATTCGATTGATTGCTTTTGCTGTGAAGGATTTCCACGAATGAACGATGGCCGCCACGGAATGAATCCGGGGGTTGAAGCCGGCAAGATGCAGGCGCTCCCGATGTGGAAGGTCTTCCGTCTGGATCAGTGCATGGACGTGGTTCGGCATCACGCACCATGCGATAAGACGGTAGCGTATGCCGTCGAAATGCAGCAGGGCGTTCTGTGTGATTCCCGCCAAATCCGGGCGAGCTAGCCAACAGCGGCCATGTCCGGCGTCGAGATAGGCTTCGATTCGTCTTTGCCTGTCAATATCGTCGATGGCTTCCTGCCGCAAGCGGTCCATCACCGAACGAGGCAGGGCGTCAGCCAGCCGAAAGGTGATCGATTGGATCAGGCCTGGTGCATCGCAGTGAGGGAGGTAATTTCGGGAGTACCAGCCTCGGATGGGTAGTGGATCTTTGTGGTTCAAGATGCGTCCTTGCTCTTGAAAGCCGGCGGGACGCCGGCGCTCCCAGTCTAATGTCGTTTGAAAGCCGGCGGGACGCCGGCGCTCCCAATTAAATGTGGTTGAAAGCCGGCAAGATGCCGGCGCTCCCTCCGTGGATGCGCCGGCGTGTCGTTTTACTTGGGTTGCATGCGGATGCCGCCGTCGAGGCGGATCGTTTCGCCGTTGAGCATGACGCTCTCGCAGATCTGCTCGACGAGCTGGGCGTACTCATCGGGCTTGCCGAGGCGCGAGGGGAAGGGCACCTGGGCGCCGAGCGACTTCTGCACGTCCTCGGGCATGCCCGCCATCATCGGCGTCCAGAAGATGCCGGGGGCGATGGTCATGACGCGGATGCCGAAGCGCGAGAATTCGCGCGCGATGGGCAGGGTCATCCCGACGACGCCGCCCTTGGAGGCGGAGTAGGCGGCCTGGCCGATCTGGCCTTCGAAGGCGGCGACCGAGGCCGTGTTCACGATCACGCCGCGCTCGCCGTCCTCGCGCGGGTCGTTGTTCTGCATGACGTTGGCGGCGGCCTTGATCAGGTTGAAGGTGCCGATCAGGTTGACGTGGATGGCCTTGGCGAAATAGTCGCTGGCCATGGGGCCTTCGCGGCCCAGGGTGCGGCCCGCGGCGAGGATGCCGGCGCAATTGACCGCGAGATCCAGGTGGCCGAAGGCCTTGGCGGCCTGCTCGACGGCGGCGTTGACCGCCTCCTCCGAGGAGACGTCGGTCTTGATGAACAGGGCTTTCCCACCGAGTTTTTCCGCCGCGGCGTGGCCCTGTGCCTCGTTGAGGTCGAGGAGCGCGGCCTTGCCGCCCGCCTCGATGACACGTTCCGCGGTCGCCAGGCCCAGGCCCGAGGCGCCGCCGCTGATGATCGCGTGGATGCCCTTGAATTGCATGTTCGGTGGTCTCCCGTACTTGGAAATGAGGCGCGGATGCGCGTGGCGGCCATTATAAAGGCCGCCTTTCCGGCGGGCTTTGAATTGATGGTGGGAGCGCCGGCGTCCCGCCGGCTTAAGTTATTTATTGGCCGCGACAAACGGCGCACCCGGGAGGATCGGAGCGGGCTTCGCCCGCCATTAATTCGACTGGATTCCGGATCAAGTCCGGAATGACGAATGAGCGTGGGAGCGGCGGTCCCCGCCGCGATTCTTTGAACTGGATTACTCGCGGCGCCGCTCGCCCTTCGGGCCATGCGCCACGCGCATGTTGTCTCCGGCCTTCGGCCTCCGGCGCCTGCTTTCGCAGCAATGACGGGTGGGTGTAGGAGCGACTTCAGTCGCGATCGCCGCAGACACCCGGGCCTGATCGCGACTGAAGTCGCTCCTACAAGTGCTATCGGCCTGTGTGGCTGGTTTATCGCGGCGGGGACCGCCGCTCCCACAAGGTATCGAACCGCCCAGCCCGAAGGGCATACAAGGGGCTTTCCGTTAGAATGCGGGGAAGGCGGCCAGCATTTAAGCTGGTGCCGAGGAGAGGACTCGAACCTCCACGAGGAAACCCTCACTAGCACCTGAAGCTAGCGCGTCTACCAATTCCGCCACCTCGGCTCAGGCGCGCATTTTCTTCATTGGGAGACTTTTTGTCAACGCAACGCAAATCCAGAAAGCCATCGGGCCGCAGTTCCGGGGGCCGCCAGCGCGACTGGCGCCGCTGGGAGGCGTTCGATCCGGAGCGTGAGCGCCAGGCCGCGCGCTACGACCAGCCCATTCCCAGCCGGCCGCTTTTGCGCGACTATTTCGAACAGCGCGCGAAGCCGCTGGCGCTGGACGCCGTCGCCCGCGACTTCGGCCTGAGCGGTCCGCAGGCGGAGGCGCTGGGCAATCGCCTGGGGGCCATGTGCCGCGACGGCGACCTGGTGTCCAACCGCCGCAACCAGTTCTGCCTGACCCGCCGCCTGCCGATCAAGACCGGCATCGTGCTGGCGCACCGGGACGGCTTCGGCTTCCTCAGCCCCGACGACGGCAGCGAGGACGTGTTCCTGCCGCCGCGCGTGATGCGCTCGCTGATGCATGGCGACCGCGCCTCGGTGCGGGTGCAGACCAATCACGACGGGCGCAACGAGGGCCGGCTGGTCGATGTGCTCGAGCGCGCCCGGACCCACGTGGCCGGCACCTATTTCCGCGAGCACGGGCTGGGCTTCGTGCGCCCCGCCGATCCGCGCATGACCGATGACGTGGTGGTGCCGAAGGAGGATGCCGGCGAGGCCAGGCCCGGACTGCTGGTTACGGTCGAGATCACCGCGTTCCCGGACGCGCGTTCGCCGGCGGTGGGCCGCGTGGTGGAAGTGCTCGGCGAACGCGGGCAGGCGGGCATGGCCAGCGAGCTGGCGATCCGCAACCACGACCTGCCGCATGTCTGGCCCAAGTCGGTGCTGGGCGAGGCGGACGAGTTGCCGACGCACGTGCGCAGCGGCGACTATGCCGGGCGGGAAAACCTCACGCAGTTGCCGCTGGTCACGATCGACGGCGAGGACGCGCGCGACTTCGACGACGCCCTGTACTGCCGGCGCGAGCGCAACGGCTTCCGCCTGTTCGTCGCGATCGCCGACGTGTCCCATTACGTCAAGGCCGATACGTCCCTGGACGCGGAAGCGGTCAACCGCGGCAACTCGGTGTATTTTCCCGACCGGGTCATCCCGATGCTGCCCGAGGCGTTGTCCAATGGCCTGTGTTCGCTGAACCCGGGCGTGGACCGTTTGTGCATGGTGGCCGAGATGCGCGTCACCAACGAGGGCCAGGTCACGCGCAGCCGCTTCTATTCCGCCGTGATGCATTCGCACGCGCGCCTGACCTATACCGAGGTCGCGGCGATCCTGGTGGACGGGGACGTGGACGCCCGGCGCAAGCGCGAGCCCGTGCTGAAAGACCTCGAGGCCCTGCACGACGTCTTCCGGGCGCTGGCGAAGGCGCGCGCCCGGCGCGGCGCCATCGATTTTGATTCGGTCGAGCCGCGTTTCGAGTTCGGCGTCGACGGGCAGGTCACGGGATTGAAGCCGCTGGTGCGCAACGATGCGCACCGCCTGGTCGAAGAGTGCATGATCGCGGCCAACAGCGCAGTCGCGAAGCATCTCTCGCACAAAAAGATTCCCGTGCTCTACCGTGCGCACGAGCGTCCCCCGGCCGACAAGCTCACCGACCTGCGCGAATTCCTCTCCCTGCACGGCTTGTCGCTGGGCGGGGGCAGCGATCCGCAGCCGTCGCACTATACGAAGTTGATGAAGGCGGTCAGCCAGCGCCCCGACCGGCTGAGCATCGAGACCATGCTGCTGCGCTCGTTGGCACAGGCGGTGTACGAGCCCGAGACGACGGCGCACTTCGGGCTCGCGCTGGAGTACTACACGCATTTCACCTCGCCAATCCGCCGCTACCCGGATTTGCTGGTGCACCGTGCGCTCAAGCATCTTTTCGCGAGCAAGACACCCGGGAAGTTCCGCTACAGCGAAGACGACATGCAGACGCTGGGCCGGCGCTGCTCCATGACCGAGCGCCGTGCCGACGACGCATCGCGCGAGGTATCGGACGCGCTGAAGGCCGAGTACATGAGCAATCGCGTCGGCGAGGATTTCATGGGCGTGGTGACCGGTGTGACGGGGTTCGGGTTGTTCGTGCAGCTCGAAGGCCTCTACATCGAGGGCCTGGTGCACGTCACGGCGCTGAGCTCCGACTATTACGAGTTCGACTCGGGCACGCAACGGCTCAATGGCACGCGCAGCGGCGTGAGCTACAAGGTCGGCGACAAGTTGCCGGTGAAGGTCGCGCGCGTGAGCGTCGACGAGCGCAAGATCGACCTGGTGCCCGCGACGACGGACGCACCCGCGCCGGCTGACAAGGGCAAGCGCACGCGGCGTGGCGGCAGTTCCCGGAGCAGCAAGGGTGCCAAGAGCGCAGGTAGTGCCGGGAATTCCCGGGACAGCCAGGGCGCCAAGGGAGCCGGCGCAGGCAAGGGCGGCAAAGGCAGGAAGAGGTCCTCGCGCCGCCGATGAGCAACCGGGTGTGCGGTGTCCACGCGGTGCGCCTCGCGCTGGAGTCGGGGCAAGTCCGGCGCCTGCTGCTCGACCAGCGGCGCAAGGACCGGCGGCTCGACGAGTTGCGGTCCCTGGCCGCGCGCCGCGGCGTTGCCGTCGAAGAGGTGAAGGCCGCCGAACTGAAGCGGCTCGCGGAAGGCGTGCGTCACCAGGGGGCGGTAGCCGAGATCGAGGGATCGGCGCCGCTGACGGAGAACCAGCTCGAGGCCTGGCTGGCCGAGGCGGTGAATCCGCTCGTGCTCGTGCTGGACGGCGTCGAGGACCCGCGCAACCTGGGCGCCTGCCTGCGGGCCGCCGACGGTGCCGGCGTGGACGCCGTGGTGATACCGCGCCGCCGCGCCGCCGGCCTGACGCCGGCCGCGCGCAAGACCGCGGCCGGTGCGGCCGAGGCACTGCCCGTCTATACCGTTACGAATCTCTCGCGGGTGCTCGAGACCATGGGCGCTTTCGGATTGCACCGGGTCGGGGCGGTGCTGGGCGAGGAAGCCCGTCCGCCCTGGCAATGCACGCTCGGCGGTTCGCTGGCGCTGGTGCTGGGCGCGGAGGGCGAGGGCATGCGCCGGCTCACCCGCGAACACCTGGACGAGAGGGTGTACCTGCCCATGCACGGTGTGGTGGAGAGCCTCAACGTCGCGGTGGCTTGCGGCGTGTTGCTGTACGAAGCGCGCCGGCAACGCTCGGCCTGAAGCGGTTGCCGCCCGGCGAGTCGCGGCCGCAGGTCATCGTCCGGCATGATGTCCCGCACGCGGCTGATCACGGGTTTCCGGGCGATGGCCTACAATCGAAGGCCTGCCCTGGCAGGAGTCAGCCGTGGAAATCTCCTTGAGTGGCAAGCGAGCCCTGGTTACCGGAGGCAATCTGGGCATAGGCCGGGCCATTGCCGAAGCCTTCGGCGCCGCGGGCGCCCGGGTCGCGGTCAATTACATGTCGCACCCGCGGGCGGCGTTTGACTTGTGCCGGGAGATCAGCCCGGGCGACGAGGCAACGGCCATCGCACTGGAAGCCGACGTGTCGGACCCGGAGGCGGTGCGCGCGATGTTCGCCGCCATCGATGAAGCCTGGGGCGGACTGGATATCCTGGTGAACAACGCGGGGATCGACGGCCCCCGCGAGCCGGGCTGGGAAGCTCGTATCGAGGATTGGCGCCGGGTCATGGAGGTCAACCTCGGTGGCGCATTCAATTGCGCCCAGGAAGCACTGCGCCGCATGGTGCCCGCCGGTTCCGGCGTAGTCATCAACATCACCTCGGTCCATGAATTGATTCCCTGGGCGGGTTATTCCGCCTACACGGCGAGCAAGGCGGGGCTGTCGATGATGACCAAGACACTGGCCCAGGAGGCCGCGCCCCATGGCGTGCGCGTGCTCGCTCTGGCGCCGGGCGCGATCAAGAGTCCGGTCAACCGGGCACTCTGGGAAGATCCGGAACGGCTCGCGGCGATCACGGACAAGATTCCCATGGGTGCATTGGGTAAGCCGCGGGACATTGCCGACGTGGCCGTGGTCCTGGCTTCGAGCGTAGGCGACTACATCACGGGGTCGACGGTTTTCGTGGACGGGGGCATGGCCTTGTTCCCATCCTTCACCCGCCTGGACTGAACGCGCCTTCACGCATCACGGTGCGGGACTCCCCCGGCTGCCGGGATCGATCGGTCCATGCACAAGCCAATGACAATCGGGACGACATGAATGATTGACATGCGACGCGAATACAAGCCCAAGGACTTGCCGGATTTCAAACCCCTGTCCGCGTACGGATTGATCGGCGACAGCCGTGCCGTGGCGCTGGTCGGGGAAGACGGTTCGATAGACTGGGCCTGCCTGCCCGATTTTGACAGCCCCGCGGTGTTTTCCGCGATCCTGGACCCGGACAAGGGCGGGCGGTTCGTGATCCGTCCGCGCGAGTCTTTCCGGACTTCGCAAAGTTACGAGCACGGCACGAACGTGCTGGTTACCCAGTTCGTGACGGCGAGTGGCGCTTTCCGGATCCGCGATTTCATGCCGGTCATGGCGGAACGCCGGCTGCCGGCGTCCGAAATCCATCGTTGCATCGAGGGCGTGTCCGGCACGGTGCCCGTCGAGCTTGTTTTTGCACCGAGGTTTGATTACGGGGAGACCCTGCCGGCGCTCGAGCGTGGCGCCTATGGCGTGCTGGCCCGCCATCCCGGGGATGCCGACCAGATCCTGACTCTCTCGAGCGCGGTCCAGGTGGAAATCGACGACCAGAATGTCATGGCGCGCCAGAAATTCGAAATCGAAGGCGGCGATCACATGTGGTTCGTGGCGGACTGGGACAGCCATCTCACGCAACCCGTCGCCTCCTACCGGTCGGAGCGGCGCATCGGGCTGGCGCGCGCCTATTGGCGCGACTGGATCTCGCACTTGTCCTACCAGGGCAACTATCGCGAGGAAGTCGAGCGCAGCCTGCTGACGCTGAAAATGCTCACCTACGGGGCGACGGGCGCGGTGGTGGCCGCGCCCACGACCAGCTTGCCCGAATGGCTGGGCGGCGAACGCAACTGGGACTACCGCTATACCTGGGTGCGTGATTCGGCTTTCATCATGCAGGCGCTCTTTGCCGCGGGCTATGTCGCCGAGGGCACGTCCTATTTCGATTGGCTCCTCGAACGCTGCATATTGGCGGGGGACGAATTACAGGTCATGTACAGCGTGCGCGGCGATTCCGATTTGCCGGAACGCGAGCTGGATCTGCGCGGTTACGAGGATTCGCGCCCGGTCCGGATCGGCAACGCGGCGGCGGACCAGCATCAGCTGGATATCTACGGCAGCCTGATCAGTGCGGCGCTGCATTACCAGGACGTGGGCGGCGTGCTCACGATGGTGGAGGCGGAGCGCCTCTCCGCGATCATCTCCCACGTGGCCAACGTGTGGCGCAAACCGGACGACGGCATCTGGGAGGCCCGCGATCACCGCCGGCACTATACCTACTCCAAGGTCTGGGCCTGGGTCGCGCTGGATCGGGGCGCGAAGCTGATCCGCGAGCTCGGCATGGACCTGCCCTGGGAAGAATGGGCCAACGAGGCGGAAGACGTTCGCAGCGAAGTGCTCGAGCGGGCTTACAACGAAACGCTGGGCGCCTACACCCAGTATTACGGCAGCGACATCCTCGATTCCGCGGTGCTCGTCATGCCGTTGACCGGCATTATTTCCGCCAACGATCCCCGTTTCCGCTCCACCCGCGAGGTGATTTGCGAAAAGTTGGCGGCCGGGCCTTATCCCCTATTGTATCGCTACGATCACGAGCAGGCCTCGGACGGTGTCGGCGGCCCCGAGGGGGCGTTCCTGCTGCCCTCGTTCTGGATGGTGGAGGGCCTGGTGCTGGCCGGCATGCACAAGGAGGCCCGGGCCGCGTTCGAGGCGCTGCTGCGTCATGGTTCCGGCCTGGGGCTCTTGAGCGAGGAGGTCCACCCCGAGAACGGCAGATTGCTGGGCAATTTCCCGCAAGGATTCAGCCATCTCGGCCTGATCAATGCCGCGCTCAAGATCGAGCACGGCGCGGCCGTGCACATCGGCTAGCTCGCCCCTTCTCTGGGGGCAGGGGGAAAACCTTGTGGGAACGGCGGTCTCCGCCGCGATGGGAGCGCCGGCATCCTGCCGGCTTTTATGATTTATTGGCCCTCCCGGCGGGGCCACTTTTGTTTCGCCAAGACTCACCCGAACACCCCTAAAGCATTGCTCCGGGAGGATCGGAGCGGGCTTCGCCCGCCATTAATTCGACTGGATTACTCGCGACTCACGCCGCTCGCCCTTCGGGCCATGCGCCACGCGCATGTTGTCTCCGGCCTTCGACCTCCGGCGCCGGATCGAGTCCGGAATGACGAAACCGTGGGAGCGGCGGTCCCCCCGCGATGATCCAGCCACAACGGCCGATAGCACTTGTAGAAGCGGCTTCAGCCGCGATCGGGCCTGGGTGCCTGCGGTGATCGCGACTGAAGCCGCTTCTACATCCACCCGTCATCCCGGCGAAGGCCGGGATCCAGTCAAAGGAATCGCGGCGGGGACCGCCGCTCCTGCAAGAGGCGCAGCGCGCTTCTGCGGGAGGATGAAAAAAGAAGCGCTGGCGAGATGCCGGCGCTCCTTCGAATCATTTCGGTTATTCAGGAATTCGGTTGCGACGTCTTGGGCACCGGCGCCTCGCGCGGATGCGTCAGCACCGTGTGAATGACCCGGTTGCGCTCGAAGTAGACGATGAAGTCGGGATAGACCCAGCGCACGATCGGTGGCTTCAGCGGACCCTGGGCGGTGCGCGGCGAGGGCGCCAGCATTTGCTGCGGTGCGCCGAATTGTTTGCGGACCTGTTCGGTGGTCATGCCGCGGGTCGGATGGGCCGGCACTGCGGCCTTTGACGTGTTGCCCGCAAACGCGGTTGCGGACAGGGGGATCGCTGCGAGACAGACGCTCAAGGCAATGGCGCGGCAAAAATTCATGAGGCGGGGATCCGTGTAAGCCTGCTTGGGAATATAGCACCAAGTGCCGGTTGCGGGTGTAGGACGGCGCTGGCACTGCCCGCGGCAGCCGCTTCCCGTAGAATGCGGTTCTTCACCGGCGGAGGCTGCGAGCCTGGCCGCCGTGGCCTGATACAGGCGCCCAAGAACGGGAGTACCGGGAATCTCGATGTTTAGACCATTGCCGCTGGCCCTGGGACTGCGCTACCTCCGCGTCAGGCGGCGTACGCGCTTCGTCTCGGTGGTTGCGCTGGTCGCCGTCCTGGGCGTGATGCTGGGCGTGGCGGCGCTGATCGTGGTGCTCTCGGTCATGAATGGCATGGCCGATACCCAGACGAACCAGATACTCGCTCTCACGCCGCAGGTCACGATCCGGGCGCCGGACGGCCAGCCGCTGCCCGATCCGGGGCAGCTTGCCCGCAAGCTCCGCGGCCATGCCGGCGTGAGCGGTGTGCGGGCGTTCGCCGAGCGGGACGTGGTGATCGGGCAGGGCGGTGCACTGTCGGGTGCGCGCCTGCGGGGCGAGCGCATGGGCGCGGACGCCGGGGCGCGGAGACCCGGCATGCACATGCTGGTGGGATCCCTGGATGCCCTCGGGAAAACGCCCTGGGGCATCGTGCTGGGGCGGGATCTCGCGTTGAACCTCAACGTGTTGCCGGGCGACAAGGTTACGGTGGTTCTGCCTTACGGCCTGGTGACGCCGGTCGGCTTCGTGCCGAGGACGCGCCGCTTCACCGTGGTCGGCATCTTCTATTCCGGGCAGGCCGAATACGATGCCGGGCTGGCGCTGGCACGTTTGTCGGATACCGAGCGCCTTTTCGGCCTGGGTGCGCCCAACGGGCTGACACTGAAGCTCCGGCACCCGTTCGCTGCCGACACGCTGGCTGCCGGCTTGCGCGCGCAGTTGCCGGCCACGCTGCACATCGAGACGTGGCAGGAAACGCACCGCAGTCTTTTCTCGGCGCTGGCCAACGAGCAGCGGATGATGTTTGTCCTCGTCGCCCTGGCCGTATTGATCGCGGCCTTCAATATTCTCGGCGTACTGGCCGTGCTGGTCGCCGACAAGCGTGCCGAAATCGCCGTGCTGGTCGGCATGGGCCTGGCGCCGCGCCGCGTGTTGGCGGTTTTCCTGAGTCTGGGCGCCGCTATCGGGGCCATCGGTATTTGTCTCGGACTGGCCGCGGGCCTGGGTATCGCTTTCAACGTCAATGCCATCGTGGAGGGATTGGGCCACCTGGCAGGGCACCCCCTGTTCGCCGCGGGCTCGTTGGCATTGCCGGGATTGCCCTCGCGCGTGGACCCGCTGCAGGTGGTCCTGATCGTGGTCGTGGCCGCGATCCTCGCCCTTGTTGCAGCCTGGGTGCCCGCACGCCGGGCATCGCGCCAGCCGCCGGCCGCGGCACTGAGTGGAGAGTGAATGTGAAACAGGATTCGTCGCCCCCCGTGCTCGAGGCCCGCGGGCTGGTCAAGATCTACCGCCAGGGCGGCGTGGACCAGCGGGTCCTGGACGGCGTGGATGTCACGCTCCAGTCCGGCGAGCGGGTCGCCTTGCTGGGGGCTTCGGGCAGCGGCAAGTCCACCTTGCTGCATCTGCTGGCCGGGCTCGACGTGCCTACCGCGGGCGAGGTCATGCTGGCCGGCGAGCGGCTGGATAGGCTCGGCGCGGCGGCAGCGGCACGCTTGCGCAACCATGCGCTGGGTTTCGTGTACCAGTTCCACCATCTGTTGATGGAGTTTTCCGCGGCCGAGAACGTAGCCATGCCTCTATTGATCGGTGGCGCCGCCCCGCGCCACGCCCGGCGCGAAGCCTGTGCCTTGTTGGAGCGGGTGGGCCTCGGCGGCCATGTCGACAAGCGCCCGGCAAAGCTCTCCGGCGGCGAGCGCCAGCGGGTGGCGATCGCCCGGGCGCTGGTCACGCACCCGCCTGTGGTGCTGGCCGACGAGCCGACCGGTAATCTGGACGAGGCTACCGGTGCCGAAGTGTACGCGTTGATACTCGAGCTCAACCGCGAGGCGGGCACGGCTTTCCTCGTGGCGACGCACGACGTGGCGCTGGCCCGGGCGGGCGACCGGATCCTGCGCCTGGAACGCGGCAAGCTGGCGGCCGATGGGATTTAAGCTCGCCTGGCGCCTGCTGTTCGTGCGTGGGCGGCTGACCACGCTGCTCGCAGGTGTCGCCGTGGGCGGGGTCACGCTCGGCGTGCTGGTGCTCACCACCGTGCTGGCCGTGATGAGCGGATTCGAGACCATGCTGTCGCACAAGCTGGTCGCCCTGGGCGCGGCGGTCACGGTGACCCCGCCCGCCGCCGCAACCGGCTGGCAAAGCCTGGCGGGGCGGCTGGAAAAAGTGTCCGGCGTGGCGTCCGCCGCGCCGCGGCTGGGCGGCGCGGCGCTGCTGATGAGCGGCCGCCGGCTCGAGCCGGTGGCGATCACGGGCATCGACCCGGCGGCCGAGTCGCGGACGACGGACCTCGACCGGCGGCTCACGAGCGGTCGCCTCCGGGGTCTCGAGCCCGGCGGGCAGGGGCTGCTGCTGGGCGCGGCGCTGGCCCAGGCGCTGGGCGTGCATGCGGGGGATGCGCTCACGGTGTTGACCGCCGCCGGCGGCGGGCAGGGGGGCGACTTGAGTTTTACGCCGGCCTTGCATCGCTACCGGGTGGAGGGCATCTACAGTCTCGGCATTTACCAGGTCGAAAAGCACCAGGTCTATACCGACCTGGCCGACGCCCGCCGGCTGTTCCCTGCAGCGGGCGCGCCGCGTCTGGCCCTGCGCCTGCAAGATCCGCTCATGGCGCCCGCCGTCGCCGCCCGCCTGCAGGAACGACTGGGCCCGCGCTACGGGATATCGGACTGGACCGAGCGCCAGGCCAACCTGTTCGCCACCATCGGGCTCGAGAAACGCATGCTGTTCATGGTGCTCGCCGCCATCCTCGCGGTGGCGGCCTTCACCGTGGTGGCGACCCTGATCGTCGCGGGCCTGGACCGCGAGGCGGATATCGCCGTGCTCAAGACACTCGGCATGACGCCGCGCCGCATCGCCGGGGTGTTCCTGACCCAGGGCGTGTTTCTGGGCGTGACGGGCGTGGTGCTGGGCCTGGGTCTGGGTGCTGCGCTCGCGCTCAACGTCAACCGGATTTTGCGCGGGCTGGACCACCTGTTCCATACCCAGATCCTGCCGCCCTCGATCTACCTGATTACCGAGCTGCCGGCCAGCTTCCGCTGGCAGGAAATGGCGGCCACGGCCGGGGTCGCGTTGGTGCTGTGCCTGCTTGCGGCGGTCTATCCCGCATTGCGCGGTTCACGGCTGGCGCCGGCCGAGGCCCTGCGCCACGAATGACGGGACGGCAGGCCCGGGAGTAAGGAGACTACCGACAGATTCAAATTGGGGAACCATGGATTGGACTTTTGGGGGAAACGGAATTCCCCGCGGAAAGACTGAAGCCAGGCGGGCCGTTCCCGCGCCGGGGCTATTGGCCCTGGCCTGGGTGGGCGGGGCCACGCTTTCGCTCGCCGGGCCTTCGCTCGCGCCGTTATGGCTCCTGGCCCTGCCGGCCGGGCTTGCCCTGTTCGCCGCGCTGCGCTGGCGGCCGGCGTTGATCGTCACCGTGGGCTTGCTCGGGGCGCTGTGGGTGACGTCGGTTGCGTCCCGGGGCCTCGCCGACCGCCTGCCCGGAACGCTCGAAGGCCGGACGCTGGCCGTCACCGGCCGTATCGCGGGCTTGCCCCGCAACGGGCCGGGGCGTGCGCGTTTCGCTCTCTCCGTCGATACCGCCCGCACGCCGGAAGGGCAGGCGGTGGCCGGGCTGCGGCGCGTCACGTTGAGCTGGTACCGGCCGCCTTCGGTCACACCGCGTGCCGGCGAGCGCTGGCGTTTCCGGGTGCGGCTCAAGCGACCGCGCTCCCTGGCCGACCCGGGCGTGTTTGATTATGCCGGCTGGGCCTTCGCGCACGGCATCGATGCGGGGGGGTATGTTTACCACGGTCATGCCAAGCGGCTGGCCGCGGCGTCCGCGGGTCTTTCGCCCTTGCGGGAACGTGTCGCGGACGCCGTGCACCGGGCCTTGCCCGCCAGTCCCTGGGCGGGCCTGGTGGCGGGACTCGCGGTGGGTGCCCGCGGCGGCATCAGCCATGCCCAGTGGCAGACTCTGCGTACGACAGGCACGTCGCACCTGCTCGCGATTTCCGGCTTGCATCTCGGGTTGGTCGCGGCGCTGGTTTACCTGCTGATGGGGTTTGCCGCCCGGCGCATTCCACCCCTCGCGCGACGTGTCCCGGCACGCTTGGTGGCGGCCACGGCGGGGATGCTGGCAGCCATCGCCTATGCCGCCCTGGCCGGTTTCAGCCTGCCGACCCAGAGGGCCCTGATCATGCTCGCCGCGCCGCTCGCGGCCTTGCTCTGGCGCCGGCGCATCGGCGTCACCACCGCCCTGGGCGTTGCGGCGTTCGTGGTAACGCTCGTGTCGCCGCTGGCCGTCATGAGCGCCAGTTTCTGGCTCTCTTTCGGCGCGGTGACGGTTCTCGCCTGGGGCCTGGCGGGTTACCGCGGCCGGGGCTGGCTGCGCCCGCAGTGGGTCGTGTCACTGGGCCTGGTCCCGCTGACGGCCCTGTTCTTCGGCCGCATTACCCTGGTCGGGCCGCTGGCGAACTTCGTGGCCATTCCGGTGGTGGGTTGGCTGGCCGTGCCCCTGGCGCTGGCGGGCACGGTCGCCGAGTTGCTGCATCCGGGCTGGGGCACGCCGCTGTTCCACGGGTCGGCCTTCGTGCTGGCCCACCTCTGGCCGTTTTTGCAGTGGCTGCAGGCGCAGGCCTACGCCTCCATCGACGCGGCGCCGTCCGGGTGGGTGCTTGCCGCCGCGGCACTGGGCGCACTGCTGTTGCTGGCGCCGCGCGGGCTCGGCGTGCGCGTCGCCGGCGCGGGCCTGCTGGTGCCCTTGTTCTTCCCGCCGACGCATGTGCTGCCGGCGGGCGCTTACCGCGTGACCGTGCTCGACGTGGGGCAGGGCCTGTCCGCCGTCGTGCGCACCGCACACCACACGCTGCTGGTGGACACCGGGCCCCGCTGGTGGCACGGCAACGACGCCGGCCGCGGCGTGATCGAGCCTTACTTGCGGGCCCGCGGCCTGTCGCGTCCGGACCGCATCGTGCTTTCACACGCCGACTCCGATCATTCGGGCGGGCTGGCGACGCTGCAACGGCGGTGGCCGGATATCGATGTGCTCTCGGGCGTGCGCGGCGCGGAGCATGCCTGCCATCGCGGCGAGCACTGGCGCTGGGACGGGGTGATGTTCCGCATACTTGGCCCGGATGAGGGTATGCGAGGGTCGCGCAACAACCGGGCATGCGTCTTAAAGGTCAGCACCCCGGGCGGGAGCGTGCTGTTCCCGGCCGATATCGAAAAGGCGGGCGAGCGGGCCTTGCTGCGCGATGGCGCCAGGCGTCTCGCGGCGCAGGTGTTGATCGCCCCGCACCATGGCAGCAACAGTTCCTCGACGCCGCCGTTCGTGAACGCCGTGCATCCGCGCTTCGTCGTTTTCTCGACCGGTTACCGCAACCGTTACCACTTCCCGCGCCCGCGCGTGGTGCAACGTTACCGGCAAACCGGTGCGCGGCTGTTGAACACGGCCCATGCCGGCGCGATCACGTTTGTGGTCGATCCGGCAAAGGGTGTCAGGTTGGTTGGCCGTTATCGGATACAGCATGTCCATCCCTGGACCGATCCGTGACTAGTTGAGCGGCGGTCGCCGCCGCGATGGGAGCGCCGGCATCCTGCCGGCTTTAATTTTCTTGGCCCTCCCGGCGTGGTGACTTTTGTTTCGCCAAAAGTCACCACCATTTCGCGGGACAGCGCAACAGGACGTGCGCAGCACACCCGCAGGGTGCGCGCCATGCATGGCGTGCATCACAAGCATTGCGCCGGAAGTCGCGGCCTTGTGGCTCCCCTGCGATGCTAGCCCGCAACGGGCCGGTCGGCAACTCGGGCTACGCCGCATGTGGCTACGCCCTTAGACACTCCTCCCTGTTCCTCCGTTGCGGGCTGCGCTTCTCGGCGCGACTGACGGCGCGGGTAAGAATCCCCCTCCGGCTCCCCCTTCCCCGCTCCGGGTACGTTCCGGGACATGGGGGAGAGGGATGTGGTTCGGCTTTCAGCCGAGATTTACTGAACTGGATCCCGGCCTTCGCCGGGATGACGAAGCGGTGTGGGAGATTCTATGTTGCGGTGCAACTTCCTGCGGTGAGTGGCGAGTGGTACTG